>Ga0335083_10001132_pt1 | contig 37441 bp, 44 predicted proteins | sample Lox_Sample_42_FD_206716 | JGI IMG/M metagenome (GOLD analysis project Ga0335083, IMG submission 206716) | Soil microbial communities from Loxahatchee National Wildlife Refuge, Florida, United States - Lox_Sample_4.2 | ecosystem: Environmental > Terrestrial > Soil > Wetlands | place: USA...
TAGCTCGTCGGCGGGCAGATGTACGCCGTATTCGCGATGGCGCTGCTGCTCGTCTACCTCGTCCTCGCCGGCCAGTACGAAAGCTGGTACCGGCCGGCGTCGGTCATCCTGGCGGTGCCGATCGCGCTGATCGGCCCCGTCGCGGTGCTCACGGCGCTCAAGATCGACAACAATCTCTATACGCAGATCGGCATCGTGCTGCTCATCGCGCTGTCGGCCAAGAACGCGATCCTCATCGTCGAGTTCGCGCGCGAACTGCGCGCCGAAGGCAAGCCGATCGCCGAGGCGGCGGTCGAGGCCGCGCGCGCCCGCTTCCGCCCGATCCTGATGACGTCGTTCGCCTTCATCCTCGGCGTGCTGCCGCTGGTGTTGGCGAAAGGCGCCGGCGCCAATGCGCGCGCCTCGATCGGCATTACGGTGTTTTCCGGCATGATCGCCTCGACCTGCCTCGCCGTGCTGCTGGTGCCGTCGTTCTTCGTCATCGTGCAGCGCTTCGAGGAGTGGCTCGGCGGCCGCCGCGCGCCAGCCGCGGTCGCGCAGCCGCAATCGCCGGCGGGATCGGCCTGAATCGGATTGTGCGCCGCGCTGCGGTCGTTCGCGTGCCGGCCGCTCACTTCTTTTTTTCGAAGTCGGCCAGGACCTTCCTGCAGGCTTCGCTGAGATTGTCGTTCTGCTTGGTAAGGCAGACGATGATCCGGCCGCCGCCCGGCGTGACGCCCTTGCAGAACTTGGCGTAGTCGCCCTTGCAGGCGGCACGCTGTTCGGCGGTCAGATCCTGTGCCATGGCCGGCGCGGAAACAAACAGGACGAGCGCGATCAGGATCTGGCGCAGCATTTTAGACTCCTGTCCCGTTATTTGGCCGTCGGCGCAACGAAAGCCTTTTCGACGATCTGCATCACCGGCGTGTCGTAATTCGAATAACACGCCGACTTGAGCTTTTCGAAGTTTTCCTTGAGCTCCTGCGTGTCGAGAACCGTGTCGCTGCGTTTGCCGTGATAGTAGCCGCTGAGCCAGATGGCGATGTCGCGCGGGTCTGCCACGCTGAACGCCAGGAACTGCTTGCAGGTGATTTTCCCGACCTCGACCTTGACCTGCGCGGGCGCGGACTGCGCCGTCAGAAAGGCACTCAGCGCCAGGACAGGAAACAGGGCTCTCTTCATGAGTGTTGCTCCGCCATGCCGGATAATTCGACAATATAGATGAAGCATTTTCTTTAGTGAAACTCAAAGCCTGGACCATATCGTGTTTACCGGGACGATAAATGTCGGGGACATCAGGCGATGGATGCGCGAAAAATAGCCCTGGTCCAGCAGAGTTTTGAGAAAGTCGCGGCGCTGGGCGTGACGGCTGCCGAGCTGTTCTATGCGGAGCTGTTCGCCATCGATCCCTCATTACGCACGATGTTCAGGGGCAGCATGCCGGAGCAGCACAGGAAGCTGCTCTCTGCGCTCGCTCTCGTGATGCGCTCCCTGCACACGCCGGAGAAAATCATCGGCGCCGTCGAAAAGCTCGCGGTCAAGCACCTCGATTACGGCGTGCAGCCGGAGCACTACACCTATGTCGGCAATGCGCTGCTGCGCACGCTGAAGAAGGGGCTCGGACCCGAATTCACGCCCGAACTGTCGGAGGCCTGGGTCGATGCGTTCCGCATGCTCGCCCAGGTCATGAAAAAGGCCGCCTATGGCGGCGCGCAGCCGAAGGCCAGAGGCGCGGCGTAGCGGCTTGCTCGGCAAATCCATTTGAGCCCCGGCGCGGCCTGACGCCCGGGGCGAATATCGGCCGCGCGCATCACTGCGCCCGCAAATGCGCGCCGATCGCGTGGTGCGCCGGCTGCGGCCAAATCCGCTGACCCGCCCGCCGTTACCTTCGGGTGATGTTTTACGCATCCGGAATTGACAGCCTTAGACTTTAGTCTAATGGTCCAAAACAGCTATGGAACAGCCGAAATATGAACCCGGGCGTGTGGTCCCGCGCTTCTGCTGTGGGGAGCCGATGGAGCTGGTGAAGACTGTCCCGCGCATCGGCACCTATCCAGAGCTACAGACCTATCGCTGCGCACGATGCCACAACGTCGAAGCGATCGAAGTGAAAGACGAACAATTCTTCTCAAGGAGGTCGCAATGACAATGCAGACGAGTGACCCGAAACAGGGTGGCTTTCTCCACAGCGTGACCGGGCAAATTGCGGTGACGGGCGTGGTGCTCGTCATCGTCCTGCTGCTCGCCTGGCGCTACGTGTTCTGACGCGCAAACAGGGGCCGCCCCGGTCGGCGGCCTCATTTCTTCCCGGATGTCCCGCGCGTTTGTCCCCGGCATCGCCTGGATGCCCGACATCGTGCGCGCTCAATTGTGCAGGAAACGGCGGCTGACGCGTTACGCCGTTTTGCGCCCGACGGCGGACCTGCCGGGCCGTGAATGCAAGCTCCGGCGCAAAGGTCCTTACCAGCCGAAGGGAAACGACCGCCGGAAATAATAGATCTGCGGCCAGTAGTAGTAATAGTGGTGCGCGTAACGCCAATTGCGCGGCGGCGAATGCCGGCGCGGCGCGGCGACGGGCGCATCGTCTGCGTCGCCGCCGGCGACGACGGTTGCGCCCTGCTTGTCCTGATTGCGGCGGGCGACCGGCGCATCCGGCGCCTCCGGAATCTCTCCTGTGAGCACGACCTTGGTGTGGCTCATGCCCTCGTGCTTCACGAGATCGAACAGGACGGTGGCGTTTTTCGGCTCCAGGCGCACGCAGCCGTGCGAGGCCGGCGTGCCGATCGCCCTGATGTGGCCGGAGCCGTGGATGGCGTGGCCCTCGCGGGTGAAGAAGATCGAATGCGGCATCGGCGCGTCGTCCCATTCGCGGCTGAAATGGTCGCGCTCCATGCGGAACGGCTTGAATTCGCCGGACGGCGTATCGTAGCCGGCCGCGCCGGTCGACACCGGCCAGGTGTAGAGCAGCGCGCCGTCTTCCTCGACGGTCATCCGCTGCGTGGACTTGTCGATGGTGATGAGGACGTCGGCGCGGGCGGCGGAGCCGAGCACGATGGCTGCGACTGCGGTCGCGAGCGCGATAAAAGCGCGGCGGCAACGCATGCGGTCACTCCAGCCCCGAACGCCACGAGCTGGAGCATAACACGCGGGACGAGCCCGATTGTGGCGGCGGCCCGCGTTTTTTGCGAGGTGCTATAAAATTGGTTTACCGCGGACGTCGATCGCCTTGTCGATGCGGATCAGCACGCCGATACCGGCGTCGGCTCCGGCATGCGTTTGCTCTCGCGGCAGGAGCTTGGCGAAGATCGCCTCGCGCATCGGCCCGCTCTCGTGCAGCACCGCGGTGCCGAAGAAGCGCAGGAAGCCCGAGTCGAGCACGCCGTCGCGCTGCGCCTTGAAGTTTGCGTACATGACGCAGACGCGCTGATCGGCGCCGAGATTGTCGAGCACGCCACGCTTGGAGCGCTCCCAATAGGCAAGGTGTGCGTCGTCGAACACGATCATGCTGCCCTTGGGCGTGATGTTCGGCCCCTCGCGGCCGTTGGTGGCGAGCAGGCAGGGATAGCCGTCGTCCCAGGCATTGCTGATCAGCGTCTTGATAGTGTCGGAGAGGGGCATGGGGAAATATCCGGTTCGTTGTAGGGGGCTCTGACGCGATGCGTTCCCCGGACGCGGCGCAGCACGAAGTGGTGCACCGCTGATCCGGGGTCCAACCGCTGAACATAGCGAAAGCCGGGTCTCGGGTCTGCAGCGCAGCGTTGCGCCGCGAACCGGGACACGGCCATCAATTGCCGAGCTCGAGCACCCAGTAGTGGCGGCCATTGTCAGCCTGCGCCGAGGCGATGCCGTACATGGAGACGTCGCCGCGCAGCATATTGGCGCGATGGCCGGCGGAGCGCGCCCACATGCGGATGGCGCAGTCCTCGTTGTCGCAGCCCCACAGCACGTTCTCGGCCGCGGTGCCCGAGACGGCGGTGGCGACGCGCTGGCGGAAGCCGTCATGGTCGAGGCGGTTGCGCCGCGCCATGTCGTGGGCGTGCTGATAGGCGGCGCCGGCGAGCATGGCGCTGTAGCCGAGCGGCGGCCGCCGGTGCTCGGCGCGGAAGCCGTTGAGGTCGAGGGCCTGCGCCGGCGCGGCGAGCAGGACGGCAAGGGCGGCGGCGAGGACAAGACGCATCGGCCGACGATAACCCGCGGACCGGGGCGGGGGCGAGGGGCGTTGCCCGGGCCGCGCCGGGCGCCGCCGCGGGCCGCCGCGAAGGAATTTGGCAACCATGTTTGAACCGCCGGCGCGCCCGCCGCGACCAAGAGGAGCGTCGGGTAACGCCACACCCCGGCGAGCGTCGGCAGCCCTGCCCGTACCTTGTCACGGGCGGGGCTGCTTGTTTGCCGCGGCTTGAACTGCGCGCCGCCGCCGATAAACCGGCAGCGTCCATGAACCGCCCGCGGCTGCGGCGCGACCAATCCGGCAAAGGGGTTGCGTCATGGAACGGTCCTCGCTCGAAACCGCGCTCGAATGTCCCGCCGCCGCCATGCCGCTCGCCTGGCGTCCGCGCCTTCCCGGCACGCTGGTGGTGCTCGGCCTCGCGCTCACCGTGGCCTCGACCGGCCTCGTGGCGCTCGGTGCGGCGCTGCTGGCCGGGCTCGCACTCTAGTTGCCGCGAACGGTATCCGCCTGCCGTAACGGCCACGTAAGGTTAAGCTTGCCTTCACCAATTGGTCCTAGCCTTTTGCCGGTTTTTCCCGCAGGCACCGATGGCTTTGACCCGCGCGCAACTGGCTGACCCGGATTGTCCCGTCAGCGACGACGACTATGACGCGATCGAATCCGCGATCATGGAAACCGCGCGCGGGCGTTGGTTCCTGTTCGAATACGCGCGCCGTCACCGCCATGCCGACACCATGATGGTGATGTCGGCGATCGGCAGCCTGCACGACAGCCTGCAGGCGACGCTGCAGGAAATCGGACCGCCGGAGCGCGGGCCCGAGGCGCTGTCCGATCTGCGCGACGCGAGTGCGGCGGAGAGCGCGGGCGCCGCCGCGCCGACGCAAGGTTCCGCGCCCGAGACGCTGCCCGATGCGCCGCTGCAATCGGCGCTGGCCGAGGCGCTCGACGCGTTGCCCGCTGCATCGCCGGAAGCCGAGCCCGTCGTCGGCAGCCTGCCCGACCGCGCGGCGGACGCGGCCGACGCGCCGGCGCGCCCGGTCGAGAGCCCGGACGGCTGGCTGCCCGACCGCCCCGCCGCCAAAGCGGACCTGGTGCTCGGCACGATGTCCGGCCCGCTCCGCGGCGCCGGCGCGGCGCCCGCCATGCCCGTCGCCTATGTCAGCACCAGGGTGTCGGGCTCGTGGCTGACGCAGCAGCGGGCGCGGGCGAGCTATGAGATGCGCACCCTCGAGCAGGCCGTGCCGGCCGTAGCCGGCGCGCCGACGGCCCCCGCCGAAGCGGCCGCGCTCGCCGGCGCCGACGCCGACGTCTTCACCTTCAAGTGACGGCCGCGCGTTAACGCGCATTTATGACAATTTGAGCGGTTCCGCTCACGCGACGGTAATTTCACACCGCTACACTGTAGGTATGGATCGCGTCGTGGCCATGCTGGCCGTTGCGGTCAGCCTCGACATCTACCTGTGGGACGGCAGGTACACCCACTCTGCCGAGCAGGTCCTCGTTTCCATTCTCCGCGCCTTCGGCATGTGAGCGCGGCGCCCCGCGCGCGGTCAGCGCCGGTGCCGCGCCGGCACCTGCAGCGCCTCGGCGACGCTGTGCGGCCGCCGCGCGCCGGTCACCTGCGCCGTGCATTTTCCCGCCGGCGCGCAGGAGACGATGCAATCCGTGCCCGGCTGGCCGTGACAGTCGCTGCCGCAGCCGTAGCGGTTGGCGTCCTGCGAGAAGGCGCCGCCGGCCGCGGCGCAGGCGCTCTTGAGCGCGTCGGGGCTCATCGGCCGCAGCGCGATGTCGGTGGCGCGCGCGGTGCCGAAGGGCGCCGGCGCAACGGCCAGCGCGGCGGCGAGGATGAGGAGGGCGGTTGCGTGTCGCACGAGCAGGCTCCGATGGGTGATGTCGCCCCCACGGGATGTGACGCTCTCTGCGACGGTGCTTATGCCACGGCGCGGGCGGCGCGGCGAGGGCGGCGTGCTTTACCTCCCCGCGCGCGGCGACGCCCTCACGTCCCTCTCCCACCCGGACGGCGCGAAGCGCCGATCCGGGTGGGAGAAGGAAGCGATTCCGCCTCGCCGCCGTCTTCCCCAACCGGCGTCCGATCCCCACATCGTGAGATGTTTCTCCGTTCGTCCCCGCGAAAGCGGGGACCCAGTTCTTTGCAAAGACCGGATTCCCGGGTCCGCGGGAATAAGCGGGGTGGCGGCACTGTGGGAGCCAAACCAAAATGTCCGAGCCGCTCGTCGTCATGATCCCGCACCGCCTCGGCAAGGCCGAGGCGCTGGCGCGCATCAAGGCCGGCCTTGGCCGCGCCGAGGCCGAGTTCGCGCGGCTTCTCAATTTCGAGCATCAGCAATGGGAGGGCGACCGGCTGTCCTTCCGCGTTGCAGCGCTGGGCCAGCGCGCCACCGGATTCCTCGACGTCTACGAGCACGCGGTGCGGCTCGAGGTCACGCTGCCGTGGCTGCTGGCGAAGTTCGCGCAGGCGGCGCAGCGGGTGATCGGGCAGAGGGGGCAGGTGTTGTTGGAGAAAAAGTAGGGCACGACCCCAGTAGTGTCCTTAGTTAAGCGGGCTCTGCTTTTTCCCGTTGCTGTTTTTGTTCTTTGGTCGCCGGTCTCTTCTCTGGCATCTGAGCTTTTAGTGCGCCCAAAATTGACGATGTAAGTTCTGTCAGACTTGCTCGTGTGTCGGCGTCGACGTCTCCCGCAGATAGAAATTTTTTGATCTCGTTGGCAACTCTGCGCTTATTGTGACCTGCATCCTTGAATTCGGACCGATTTTCGCTGGAAAATTCCAGTTTAGCGGCACGTCCCATTGGGGCCGTTGGACGAGGAAGGACCATGAAGAAATCGAGATTTACGGAAGCGCAGATCGCTTTCATCCTGCGCCAAGCCGAGGAAGGTACCGTGGTCGGCGAGGTCTGCCGCAAGGCTGGGATCAGCGAAGCGACGTTTTATAACTGGCGCAAGAAGTACGCTGGCCTGATGCCATCGGAGATGAAGCGGCTGCGTCGGCTCGAAGAAGAGAACGGCAAGCTGAAGAAGATCGTGGCGGACCTGTCGCTCGACAAGGCGATGCTGCAGGACGTCATCCGCTGAAAGCTTTGAAGCCTGCCCGGCAGCGTCAACTGGTGGACCATACGCGATCGACCTGGCGGGTGAGCATTCGACGAGCTTGCCGCGCGTTACCAGTCGAACGATCAACCTACCACTATCGCTCTCGTCGAGCCGGACAGGCAGAACTCAGCGAACGGATCAAGTCGATTGCAGCCACACGCGTCCGCTATGGATATAAGCGCATCCACGTTCTGCTGCGCCGTGAGGGTTGGCTGGTGAATGCTAAGCGTGTCTACCGGCTCTATCGCGAGATGGGCCTGCAATTGCGCAACAAAACGCCCAAGCGACGGGTCAAGGCCAAGCTGCGAGATGATCGACGCCCGGCAACGAGATCGAATGAGACCTGGGCTATGGACTTCGTGCATGATCAGCTGGCCACCGGCCGAAAGCTTCGCGTGCTTACCATCGTTGACACGTTCTCGCGGTTCTCGCCGGCGGTGGAGCCTCGCTTCACCTTCCGCGGCGCCGATGTTGTGGAGGTGCTGGAAAGGGTCGGCCGAGAAGTGGGATTCCCGGCGGCGATCCGGGTCGATCAAGGGACTGAGTTTGTGTCACGCGATTTAGATTTGTGGGCATACCAGCGCGGCGTCACGCTCGACTTCTCACGGCCTGGCAAACCGACCGATAATGCATTCATCGAGTCGTTCAATGGCAAGTTCCGGGCAGAATGTCTGAATGCCCATTGGTTCATGAGTCTCGACGATGCCCGCCGAAAATGCGAGACTTGGCGTAGAGACTATAACGAGGAGCGACCTCACAGCGCGATCGGCAACAAAGTCCCGATCGAACTCATCGAACGGTCAGCGGCACACGGCCCGCCCTGATCTCGCGGCTGGAAAAAAAGCCAGCAGGCTGGTCCAAGGATGGGGTGCAGTTCAAATCTCTTTCGACTTGCCGAACCTGCTCGAGTCGAAATGGGTCAATCATTGCCGCAGAATGTGTGACATAGATTACTTGATCATTGGGCAACCCTTCTAAGTACTTTTTGATGTCTCGCTGTCCATCCGAATGAAGTTCGAGGCCAGGATTGTCCAAGAGGAATACTGTCGACCGCGAAGCGCTTCCTTCGCTTTGGATCGCTGAGTAAAATGAAAGATACCACTGAAAACCATCGCTTCGATCGCGAGGTGCAATTCGTCTTGAGTACGTATCATCGCTTATGGAAACGAACATCTTTCCTGGCTCAAATCGAAATTGAATATCGTATTTTTCTTGTGTCCAAATATCATTTATGCCGCCAGAAACCGTTGAGTTATAGGTGTCCTCAAACGTCTGACGCATAATTACGTCCGGTGATTCCGCAAGTTCCTTGATTTTTTGGACGGAAAGTCCCGCGACCGCGCAAAGATTAGCCATCCCTTTCGACACCTGTTCAGGATTTGCAACAAACTCTGCTATGGGCACTTCGTTTGGTACATACTCGCTTGCTGTTGCCGTCGTGCTGTGGAAAATGAAATTCGGAATAGCCTCCTCGAAAAGCTTCGAGACATCTATCGCAGCAACTTTTCGAAGTTCGGCGTGAGCGGATTCAATACGATTTATTGCTGCAGCGATCTCTTCTTGAATTGGCGCATCTTGTTCTGGAAGGCTTCTTATAGTGGTAGAAAACGTCTTAATTAAATTATCGATTTCGTCAGGCTTGTTAAAATTCGCACCGGAGAATTGGTCGATCTGAGCCGAAGCTTGCGGTAGATACGCCGCAAACGGCGGATGGCGGGTCGCGTGGTTCTGTAATTTGGTCTTGAGTTCATTCGCCGCGCTCTTAGCCATATCGGCATATTTCGCGAAGTTAGGCGGCGAAAATTTCAGTTGCTCCCGATCACCATTTGGTCCGATGGTGAAATATTCTCGGTGCCCATCGTAGAATCTTGTGCATTCGAATTCTCGTTCAGCCCCTACGTCGTTAATTCCAATTTTTTTTAGTTCACTTGGGTCAGCAGTTACCCATAAGGTCACGATTGGAATCGTAGACGCCTTTTTCCGTTCAAGGGTGTGTCGAAGATGATTAGGTAAATCCGTCGGACCGTAGTTCGCTTTAGGGCTCCACGACGCGAGAGCTTTTAGAAAAGTTGTCTTACCCTGCTCATTTTTGCCGATAATGACGGTTACACCAGGTTCGACCTCGACGACCCCACTGTCCACGATTGATTTGAAATTTCGAACTCGTACCTTCTTTAACTTCATGGAAATTCTCCCAGCGCAGCAACCAGTAACAATACCTCACAACCCAAGCGCGCAAACGAAGACTTGTTATTGTTCTTCTTTCGTTCTTATACCTTGCAACCACCCGAAACGCTACCTGATGTTGCCCCGCACACCCTCTCCACAAAACTATCCACCACGCGGTTTCGCCGGCCTTGTCGAAGCGAATCGTGAGCTTGTTGCCGTCTACCACCGCCACGCCATTGCCGAATTTGCGGGTCGAAACACGCGGACGCTCACGGCGGGCCGCGTCACTCCGCCGCTTCCGCCTTGGCGCGAAACGGCACGGCAGCGATCACGGCGTCAACGGAATCGTCCTGGAACGCCGGATCGGCGCGCAGCTCGTCAATGGTGCGGGGCTGCGGAAACGTGCGGCCGGTCTGCTCGCGCCAGTCCTCGGACGCGAATTCAAGCACCTCCGACGCCTTGCGCATCGCCTCGTCGATGCTGTCGGCGGCCGTGGTCACGCCCGGCACGTCCGGGAATGAGACGCCGTAACAACTATCGGCCTCTTTATGAATAAGGGCGATGTAGTGGGTCATCGCATTGCTCCGTTCAATCCTTCGGCCAGCCTGCGTCCTTGTAGATCGATCGCACCGTGCCGCGCGGGATGTCTTTGCGCGGATGCGTCACAATCACCATGCGCCGCGACACCGGATGGACGAATTTATGGTGCGAACCGCGCACCGATTTCTCCTCGAAGCCGTCCTGCAGCAACCGGCGGATAATATCACGGCTATCGCGGAGCATGACAGGGCCTCGTCATGCTTAAAACGAATCCTCGCGCCCCATCGCTTCCTCGAACGAATAGGGGCAGCCTTGCGGAAAAGTCGCCTCATCGAGCTCCGTCTCCTTGGCCGCCTCGAGCCGCGCCCTGCGATAGGCGCGCGTCAAAGCCTCCTCGATGCGCGGGCTTAAGGACGGATTGTCGGCGAGCACGTCCTCGATTTCGAGGCGTTGCGCGCGCATCGACAGCAGCCAAGAGCGGCTGCGCTTCTCCGGCTGATGATCCCATTTCAGAATGTGCGTGAGCAGCACACGCAGCGCGCTCTCCAGTTTGTTGAACTGTTCCCGCCCCAAGCTTTCGATCTCCTCCGCAAGATTCTCCCGGTCAATGGCATCCCAGCGCCCCTCGCGCACGGCGCGCGCCTGCTGCATCAGCCAGGAATAGAAGTCGCGCATGTAGCCGGCGCGCGCCGGCGCCTCGGGCGCGAGGCTGTTGTTATTGCCGTTGCCGTTGCGGTGTTCTGCCATCGGGCACCTCGGGGCGGAGTATAGCATTCAATCGGCCTCACGGTGAGGAGCCCGCCGAAGCGTTAGCGCCGGCGGGCGTCTCGAACCATGGGGCCGCCCCATCCTTCGAGACGCGCTCCCTCGGAGCGCTCCTCAGGATGAGGCGGATGGGGCGCTAGACCCTCTCCACAAAACTATCCACCACGCGCTTCTCCCCGGCCTTGTCGAAGGCAATGGTGAGCTTGTTGCCGTCCACCGCCACCACATTGCCGTTGCCGAATTTCTGGTGAAACACGCGGGCGCCGATTTCAAAGGCGGACGCGGCGCCGGTCGATTTGGCGATCAGCTCGCCTTCGATGGTGAGAGGCACGGTGTTGCGGCGGGCACGGCGCGCTCCCTCTCCCCCATAGCCCGTCGAAGACGGGCGTGAACGCCCTTTAGGTGGAGAGGGGTGGGGTGAGGGGGTTCCGCCCTCACGAGATGGCGAGTCACTTGCCCCCTCACCCGAATGCGCTGCGCGCGTTCGACCTCTCCCCCCAGGGGAGAGGTGATCTGAGTCTGCCTCGGCGCTGTCCGCATCTGAATCGTCATAAACCCCGTCCGGCACATAGCGCGGCTGCCCGTTCTCGGAAAAACCGCCAATAGGGCCGCGTTCGCGGCCCGTTTCATCAAAACCACCCTTTCCCTTGCGGCCCTGCGCGCGCTGCCAGCCGGGCGTCGTGTAGTTCGAGCCGAACGAATTCATCTCGTCGAAGCGCGATGCTCCATAAGAATTGGCGCCATAGCCCGACATGCCGAAGCCGCCGGCGCCGCCCGGCGCCTCCTTCACCTCGACATCCGCCTCCGGCAGCTCGTCGAGGAAGCGCGAGGGCGCCGTCGACGACCATAGGCCGTGGATGCGCCGGTTGGTGGCGAAATAGATCTTGGCGCGCTTCCTCGCGCGGGTGAGGCCGACATGGGCGAGGCGGCGCTCCTCCTCCAGCCCGGCGCGGCCGCTCTCGTCGAGCGAGCGCTGATGCGGGAACAGGCCTTCCTCCCAGCCGGGCAGGAACACGGTGTCGAACTCGAGGCCCTTGGCCGAATGCAGCGTCATGATGTTGACCGCCTGCTCGCCGTCGGCGCCCTCGCGCTCCATCACCAGCGAAATGTGCTCGAGGAAGCCTTGCAGGTTCTCGAATTCCTCCATGGAGCGCACCAGCTCCTTGAGGTTTTCCAGGCGGCCGGCGGCGTCGGCGGAGCGGTCGTTCTGCCACATCTCGGTGTAGCCGGACTCATCGAGCACGATCTCGGCCAGTTGCGTGTGCGGGGTGTTGTCCTTCATGGCGCGCCAGCGCTCGAAGCCCGCCATCAGCGCTGCAAGCGCGCCGCGCGGTTTCGGCTTCATCTCGTCGGTTGAGGCGAGCGCCTTCGCCGCCTCGGCGAGCGGAAGCCGCGCCTTGCGGGCGTAGTCGTGCAGCATCTGCAGCGTGGCGTCGCCCAGCCCGCGCTTGGGCACGTTGACGATGCGCTCGAAGGCGAGATCGTCGGCCGGCTGCGCGATCACGCGCAGGTAAGCGAGCGCGTCGCGGATTTCCATGCGCTCGTAGAAGCGCGGCCCGCCGATGACGCGGTAGGGCAGGCCGAGCTGGATGAAGCGGTCTTCGAACTCGCGCATCTGGAACGAGGCGCGCACCAGGATGGCGATCTCGTCGAGCGGATGGTCCTCGCCGCGCTCGCGCGCCGCGCGCTGCAGCTCTTCGATCTCCTCGCCGATGGCGCGCGCCTCTTCCTCGGAGTCCCAGCAGGCGGTGACCTGCACCTTCTCGCCGGGCACGTCTTCGGTGCGCAGCGTCTTGCCGAGGCGGCCCTCGTTGTGCGCGATCAGATGCGCGGCGGCGGCGAGGATGTGCCCGGTGCTTCTGTAATTGCGCTCCAGCCGGATTATTTTTGCGCCGGGAAAATCGTGATCGAAGCGCAGGATGTTATCGACCTCCGCCCCGCGCCAGCCATAGATCGACTGGTCGTCATCGCCGACGCAGCAGATGTTTTTCTTGTGCGGCTGCGCCAATTTTTCTGATGTCATTCCGGGGGCCGCCGAAGGCGGCAGCCCGGAATCCAGCTCTTTGCGTGTACCCCAGGTATCTTCGAGGCTCACACCTTCGCTCGGCGGTAAAGCGCTGGATTCCGGGTCCGGCCCTTCGGGCCGTCCCGGAATGACAACGGTGACAGGCGTCGCGCTCGGCGCCTGCGCCAGCAGCCGCAGCCACAGATACTGCGCCACGTTCGTATCCTGATACTCGTCGACCAGGATGAACTTGAAGCGCTGCTGGTATTGCCGCAGCACGTCCGGGTTCTCGCGGAACAGGCGGATGTTCTCCAGCAAGAGGTCGCCGAAGTCGGCGGCGTTGAGCGTCTTCAGCCGCTCCTGATAGGCGGTGTAGAGCTTCTTGCCCTTGCCGTTGGCGAAGGCGGCGGCTTCGCCGGCGGGCACCAGGTCGGGCGTGAGCCCGCGGTTCTTCCAGCCGTCGATCAGCCCCGCCAGCACCCGCGCCGGCCAGCGCTTCTCGTCGATGTTCTCGGCCGCGAGCAGTTGCTTCATCAGCCGGATCTGATCGTCGACGTCGAGGATGGTGAAGTCGGAGCCGAGCTTGACCAGCTCGGCGTGCCTTCTCAGAACCTTGACGCCGATCGAGTGGAAGGTGCCAAGCCACGGCATTCCCTCGACAATTTGCCCGACCATGAGGCTGACGCGGTCTTTCATCTCGCGCGCCGCCTTATTGGTGAACGTCACTGCAAGTATTTGATTTGGCCGTGCTTTTCCTAAGTTGAGGATGTGGGCGATGCGTGTGGTCAGCACTCTTGTCTTGCCGGTCCCCGCCCCCGCCAGCACCAGCACCGGCCCGTCCAGCGTCTCAACCGCTTGTCTTTGCTCGGGATTCAAGTCGGCCAAATACGGCGCCGAGCGCGCGCCGAGCGCCCGCGCGGCAATGCTCCCCGCGGCGGGCAAGCCATTCTCGACAGGGAGTTTTTTCGGTTCGGCCATTGTTTGCGGGTGATTCTGTTACCCCAAACATGGCACCTGGGAGGCACAAATGGGAGAGGCGGCAACCCCGCTTGGGGACCACCGCCTCTCCGCCCAGCCCTCTGATGTCAGAGTTCGTCGCGCAATTCGCCGCCGAGCAGGCCCGCAAGCGTCGCCGCCACGGCGCCGAACAGAAGCGCCAGGAACGACCAGAACGAGACGTAGGCCGCGGCCTGCCGCATCGCATCGGTATCGGCGGTGGCGGGGGCCGTGTGCGGTGCCAGCATGGCGGCGGCCAGAATGGCGACCGTCAGGATGCCGACGCCGATCACCCAAGCCATGAAGCCATGCGCAGCGTCGCGGAATTTCGTTTCCGGGCCCGGGATGTGATCGCGGATGCGCAGCCGCGCGGCGAGATAGCCGCCGACGGCGTAGGCGCAGGTCTCCGAAAACACCAGCCAGACCGCCCCGTCGATCGACATGGTCGTCGCGCTCGGGCCGGAATAGGGCGAGGTGATCGCAAAGCCGATGCCGCTGCCCAGCGAGATAAAGATGAAGGCGACCGCCCAGGCGGCGAGCGCGCCGGCGATGACGACGCTCCAGGTGAAGGCGCTGCGCGAACCGGTTTCGACATTGCCGGCGATGATGGTGGTGTCGGTCATGGCTGCTCCCAGCAACAGAAAGATGATGACGTGTCGAAGTAACAGCCGGGGAACCGGCTTGGTTCCGTCCCGCTCATTACAGAGGCAGCACGGAACTTTCCGCCCGCGCCGCGCTTGTTCGGGGCGAGGGCAACCGACTTGGGACTGACGCCATGTTGAATCTGATCGTCACACTTCTGATCATCGGCCTCGTCGCCGCCGTGCTCGGCTTCGGCGGCATCGCCGGCACCTCCTTCGCGCTTGCGAAGGCGCTGCTGTTTGTCGTGCTGGTGCTATTTCTTCTGGCCGTTGTGGTCGGCACGGTCCGCCGCCCGCTGCTGTAGCAACTAATTCCGCGCGAATTCGACGCTGCGACGGCATGTTTGCCGGCGGCGAACCCGTATTGCGCCTTCTACAGAACTGAAAATACACTGGCGGCTTCAAAGCCGGACGGGGAGTGCCGGCAAGGGGGAAACATGGCGTATTGCCTTGCGGCGCGATGGTTCGCGCTTGCCGCAGTCCTATTCGGTGCCAGTCATCTCGCGCCAGCCGCCGCGCAAGATTACCCATCCCGGCTGGTGAAGCTTCTGGTGCCGCAAGCGCCGGGCGGCGCCACCGACGTGTTCGCGCGCAAACTCGGCCAAATGTTGAGCGATCGCTGGCATCAGACCGTCATCGTCGAAAACAAAGCTGGCGCTGCCGGCGTCGTTGGCACTAACGACGTCGCCAAAGCCGCACCCGATGGATACACATTGTTGGTGACCTACGCCGGGTCGCAAGCGATCAATCCGAGCCTTTATCAGAATTTGCCCTTCGACTCGGTCGGCGACTTCCAAACTGTGGCGACGATTGCGCGGACACCATTTTACTTCATCGCCAATCCCAACCTGCCGGCGAAGGACTTGCGCGAGTTCATCGTGTTCGCCCGTGCGCATCCGGACGCCTATACGTTTGCGTCATCCGGCATTGGCTCGGTCAACCAACTGCTCGGCGAAATGCTCAAGACCGAGACCGGTATTCAGATCCGTCACGTTCCTTATCGGGGCGTGGCAGCGGCGATCGCCGACGTGATTGCCGGGCACGTCGATACCGCGTTCAGCAGCGTGCCGTCGGTTCTCGGCATCATTCGCGGCGGCCAGGTGCGTGCTCTCGCGATTAGCAGCGCCGAACGAATCTCGGTAACGCCGGACGTGCCCACCATCGCGGAATCCGGCCTTCAAGGCTTCGAGGTCAATCCGTGGTGGGGCATTCTTGCGCCGGCGCACATCGACATGGCGATCGTTCGCAAGATCAGCGCCGATGTCGGCGACATTCTGCGCACCAAGGAGATGGTGGATTTTCTCGCCACGCAAGGCGCCGAGCCGATGATCACAACGCCGGAGGTTTTCCACCAGATGCTGGAAAGCGACGTGGCGAAATGGGCACAGGTCGTCAAGGCCGCCAATGTCAAGCTGAACAACTAACCGCACGGCGGGTCGAATGGCAGCGTCCTCCGACAACGTCGTCTATCGCCGGGTGAGGCGGCCAGACGCCACGCTCGTTGCCCGCGCGGCGCAGATCGCGGTCTCCGATCTCTATGAAGCGCTGCCTGCCAGCGAGCGAGACGCGTTGCTGATGAAGCCGGCGATACGACCGCTCGTGCAAGGGCAGCGCATCGCCGGACCGGCGGTGACCGCGCGCTGTCCGGCGCGCGACAACCTGATGACGCACAAGGCGCTGCGGTTAGCCCTGCGCGGGGATGTGCTCGTGGTCGCGAGCGGTGAGCCTTCGGGCGCCCAGTGGGGCTATCTCGCGGCCGTTTACGCGGAACGTCAGGGTCTTGCCGGCGTCGTCGTGGACGGCTGCATCCGAGATGCCGACGAACTGAGGCGGCGCAGCTATCCGGTCTGGTCATCCGCGATTTCGCCTGCGCATCCGGACAAGCGCGGCGCCGGTACGGTGAACGCGCCGATCGAATGCGGCGGGGTGGAGATTTATCCGGGCGACGTTGTCTGCGCAGACGGTGACGGCGTGCTCGTGATCCGGCGGCAAACCTTGAGCGATATCGTTGAGCGGGCCGAGAAAAGGACTGCGCATGAGAGCGAGGCTGTCGCCGCCATGGCAGCCGGCAAAAGCCTGTTCGACTTGCACGATCTCGGAGATGCGTTTGCGCGTAGCGGTGTCGTCGAAATCGACGGCTATTGGGACGGCGAAGCGAACTAAGGTTTCCGTCGAATCCCGACGCTGCGGCCGGCGGCTTCGGGCCGCGGCAGGCTCGCGTGCGCGGGTTTCATGCGCTCGAGCGCCGCGAGCACGGGCGGCGGAAACGGCGCCACTTTCTTCGCCGTCATGTCGACGCTCAGCGTCATGTTTTCCGAGGTTGCCGACAGCCAGTGCTCGGCGGCGTGGCGCAACTCCTCGTAGAGGTGGATACGCTTGGCATCGAAATCGAGAAGCTGCACCGACACCCGCACCGGATCGCCTTCCTTCAATTCGCGCAAATAGCGCACGTGAGCTTCGACGACCATGGTCGAGTGCTTGTGTGCTTTGAGATATTCGGGGCCGAGGCCGAGCAGCTCGTAAAGCTCGTCCACCGCGCGGTCGAACAGCACGTTGTAATAGGCGACGTTGAGGTGGCCGTTGTAGTCGATCCATTGCGGCTCGACCGTCATCACCGAGGAGACGAACGGCGCCGCGAACTCATTGTGCTGGCTCATGCGCTGATCGGATAGATTGCCTTTTCGCCCGAGAGCACGCGGGCGACATCGCTCGCGCATTTGCTCTGCAATTCCTCGAGCGCCTCAATGGAATAGAAGGCGGTGTGCGGCGAGACGATCACGTTGTCGCGGCCGAGCAGGGGGGATTCCTTGGCCAGCGGCTCCACCGCAACGACATCGAGCCCGGCGCCGCCGACCTGCCCGGCGTCAAGCGCGGCGACAAGCGCGGCCTCGTCGATCAGCGGCCCACGCGCGGTGTTCACCAGGTAGGCGCCCTTCTTCATCTTGGCGAAGGCCTCCGCGTTCATCATGCCGCGTGTCTGCGGCGTCAGCGGCGCGTGCACGGAAATGTAATCGGACGTCTTCAGCAGCGCGTCGAAATCGACGCTTTCGACCTTGGCGGCCTTGAACACCTCCGCCTTGGCGAACGGATCGAAGGCGATCACCCTCATGCCGAAGGCCTGCGCCTTGGGCGCCACGAGCCGCGGGATATGGCCGAAGCCGACGAGGCCGAGCACCGTGCCTTCGATGCGGCGGATCGGCACCACCGCCGGCATCTCCCAGCGGCCGCTCTGCACCAGTTTGTTCGACAGCGGAATCTTGCGGATCAGCGCCAGGAGGAGCGCCATGGCGTGATCGGACACCTCGCGGATGCAATAGTCCGGCACATAATTGACGAGGATGCCTTTCTCCTTGGCGGTCGGCAGGTCGATATTGTCGACGCCGAGGCCGAAGCGGCCGATCGCCTTGCACCTCGTAGTCTGCATCAGGATATCGCGCGTCAATTTGGCGTAGGTCACCAGGATGGCGTCGGCGTCGCGCGCCACCGCCAGGATGTCCTCGGCATTGGCGCTTTTCGACATGCGAAATGTCGGATTGAGCTTTGCCAGCGCCGCCTTGGCCGGATCGAGCGAGGGAAACACCGAATCGGTGACGGCAATCACGGGACCAGCCATGAATGAACTCCGTTTCGAGGCAAAAACGCCGCGAAACCTACGCCAGCGATTGGACGCCGTCCACGCGTTAACCAAACATTAACGATAGCTGCACCGCGCGGTATCCCGTGGCTATGCTTCCCAAAACGCCGTGGGAGGCGAAAACAATGATCCGTAAGCTCGCGAAAGCGGCTTATCTGTTCGCGCTTGCGCTGATGGTGGTGGCCTACGCCATCTCCGCCGCGAACAGCAGCCCGCCGCCGCCGAAGGCCGAGCCGCCGCCGGTCGAATACTGGTGGTGCTAGCGACCTTCGGCCGAAAGCCGGAGCTTGACCTCTGCGCGCCGGCCCGACAGGTTGCGGGATAGCCTCAATTCATCCGGGTTTTGCAGTGAGTTCTGAAGCCGCTACCGCCGATCGAACTCGGCCCGCCATCGCCAGCGCCATCCGCGAACTCACCGCGGCCTTCGGCAACCGCGTCGTCACTTCGCAGGCGGTGCGCGAGCAGCACGGCAATACGCTGACCTGGATCGCAAATCAGCCGCCCGACGCCGTGGTGTTCCCAGCCAGCACCGAGGACGTGCAGCAGATCGTGCGCATCTGCGCCGCACATGGCACGCCGGTCATTCCCTTCGGCATCGGCTCCTCGCTCGAGGGCCACGTCAACGCGCCGTATGGCGGCGTATCGATCGATTTCCGCGACATGAACAAGGTGCTGGCGGTGCATGCCGAGGATCTCGACTGCGTCATCGAGCCCGGCATTACCCGAAAGGCACTCAACGAGCATTTGCGCGACCGCGGACTGTTCTTCCCGATCGATCCGGGCGCCGACGCTTCGCTCGGCGGCATGGCGGCGACGCGCGCCTCCGGCACCAACGCGGTGCGCTACGGCACCATGAAGGACAACGTGCTGGCGATGCAGGTGGTGACGGCGAATGGCGAGGTGATGACGACCTCGCGGCGGGCGAAGAAGACGTCCGCCGGCTACGACCTCACCCGGCTGATGGTCGGCTCGGAAGGCACGCTCGGGGTCATCACCGAGCTGACGCTGAAGCTGTCGGGAATTCCGGAAGCGATTTCCGCCGGCGTTTGCCCGTTTCCTTCGGTCGACGCCGCCTGCCAGGCAACAATCCTCACCATCCAGTCAGGTATCCCGGTTGCGCGCATTGAGCTGCTCGACGCGTTGCAGATCAAGGCGTCGAACGTCTATTCCAAATTGACGCTGCCGGAAGTGCCGACGCTGTTCGTCGAATTTCACGGCAGCGAGGCGACCGTTGCCGAACAATCCGAACGCTTCGGCGAAATCGTCGCCGAACTCGGCGGCGGACCGTTCGACTGGGCGACCAAAGCGGAGGACCGCAATCGGCTGTGGCAGGCGCGGCACGACGGGTACTGGGCGGCGCGGCACCTGCGGCCGGGCGCATCGGCGTTTGCCACCGACGTCTGCGTGCCGATTTCGCGGCTCGCCGAATGCGTCAATGCCACGCAAAAGGAGATCGCCGCGCTCAATCTTGTGGCGCCGATCCTCGGCCATGTCGGCGACGGCAATTTCCATCTGTCGCTGCTGGTCGACATGAGCGACGCCGACGAGGTCAGGCGCGCCAAGATCCTGATCGACAAGTTGGCCGAACTGGCGCTGTCCATGGACGGTACCTGCACCGGCGAGCATGGCGTCGGCCAGGGCAAGATGAAATATCTGCTTGCGGAACACGGCGCGCCGGCGCTTGCCGCCATGGCCGCGATCAAGCGCGCGCTCGATCCGCAGAACATCATGAACCCGGGCAAGATCGTCGCGCTTTCCTAGTCGTGGCCGTTCCGGAGCGGGCCCTTGCGGGCGTCCCGGCATGACGACGGTTTTGCGACACAGATTTGCCGCCAAGAGCCGGCAAAAAAAGCGTACATTTTCCCCATTGAAGCAGCACCGCCGGGCAGCGTCGCCCGGCGCGGGAGTGGCCGTTGCAGACGACATTGCTCGGACTGGCGATCGCGATCATCCTGGCGCTGGTGGCGGCGCTGGTCGGTCCGCTGCTGATCGATTGGAGCGGCTATCGTTCGGTGTTCGAGGCCGAAGCCGGCCATCTGATCGGCGTCGATATGAAGGTGAGCGGCGCGATCGAGGCGCGGCTGCTGCCGTCGCCGCGGCTGCTGCTGCATGACATCGCGCTTGGCAAAGGCGGCGACACGGTTGCCGCCCGCTCGCTCGGCATCGAGTTCGCGCTCGGCCCGCTGATGCGGGGGCAATGGCACGCTGCGGAATTGCATCTGGCCGGCGCCCGGCTGCGCCTCGGGCTCGATGCCGGCGGCCACGTGCAGGCGCCGGCCATTCCATTCAATTTCAGCCCCGAGTCGCTGTCCATCGACCGGCTGAGCATCGAGGATTCGCAGGTAACGCTGACCGACGCCGCCAACGGCGGCAGCGTCGTTCTCGACAAGCTTTGGTTCAACGGCGAGGCGCGTTCGCTGCTCGGCCCGTTCAAGGGCGAGGGAGCCGCGAATGTCGGCGGCGAGCTTTATCCGTTTCGCGTCTCCACCGGCCGGGCCGCCGACGACGGCACGATCAAGGTCCACCTCAATATCGATCCCGTCAGCCATCCGCTCAGCATCGAAGCGGACGGCGCCCTGGCTATCACTAATGGCGCGCCGTCCTTCGACGGAACCTTGAGCTTCGCCCAGCCCGTCGGCATCGCGTCGGCCCGCGCCGCGTCGGTGACGCAGCCGTGGCGGGCGAGCGGCAAGATCAAAATCGGCGCCGCCGCGGCGCTGATGCCGCAGCTCGAATTTCAGTACGGTTCCGAGGAGCAGGGCCTCAAACTGACCGGCACCGCCGATTTCAAGTTCGGCAAACAGCCGCGTTTCGACGGCGTCTTGTCCGGCCGGCAGATCGACCTTGATCGCACCTTTGCCGCCGAGACCGGCCGCTCGCCGCCGGCCGCGGCCGTGCGCACGCTGACCGAACTTGCCGCCGCAGCGTTCCGGCCGACGATTCCGGTGCGGGTCGGAGTCGGCATCGACCGCATTACGCTTGGTGGCGACACTGTCGAAAGTTTACGTGGCGATCTCTCCAGCAGTTCCCGCGGCTGGAGCCTTGATCGCTTCGAGTTTCGCGCGCCCGGCTTTACCAAGGTGCGGCTGAGCGGCGAGCTTGTGTCCGACGCCAGTGGCGCAGCCTTCAACGGCCCGGTGGACATCGAGGCCGGCAATCCGAGGGCCTTGGCCGCCTGGATCGAAGGCCATGCCGAGCCGGCGCAGGGCGGGCTACGGCCGTTGCGCCTGCGCGGCGATCTGACCCTGTCGGACGAGAAATTGGCGATCGAGCGCCTCACTGCCGAATTCGATCACAGGCCGATCAGCGGCCGCCTGCTTTATGCCTTCGCCGCGGGCGCGCGCCCGGCGCGGCTTGAAGCCGAGCTTGCCGCACCTGAACTCGACCTTGATGGCGCGCTGAACTTCGGCAAGGCGTTGGTGGCGGGCTCCAACCTGCAGCAGCCGCAGGAGATGGTCATCAAGGCCGATATCGGCCGCGCCAGTTTCGCCGGCATCGACGCGCGCAATGCCAGCGCGAGCTTCAAGGTGGACGGCAGCGGCTTGCAGATCGACCGTCTGGCGTTGAGCGATGTTCGCGGCAATTCGCTGTCGGCGAGCGGGCAGATCGACAGCGGCGGGCATGTCCCGCGCGGCTCGCTGGCGCTCGACGTCGAACTCAAGCAGACCGCCGCTGTCGCCGCGCTCGCCGCGAGAGTTCTTCCGGACAGCCCGTTGACAACCGCGCTTGATCGCATCCGCCGCGGCAAATTGCATGCGACGTTCGACGTTGGCAACGAACAGGACGCCGCCGCGGCCAAGCTGACACTGACCGGCGACGCCGACGCCATGCATCTCGACACGGTGGTCCAACTGCGCGGCGATTGGGCGAGGCGCACCCTTGCCGACGTACGGATCGACGGGACCGTCAACGCCGACGATGGTGCGGCGCTGTTGAGGCTCATCGGCCTCGATCGCGTCGCCGCGGCGGGCAAGGGGCCGGGACGGCTGGCGATGCAAATTTCCGGGCCGGACGCGGCCGATCTCAACGGCACCTTGCGGTTGGCCGCGAGCGGTTTGAGCGTCAACGCGCGCATTGCCTATGCCGACTCGGGGATTCGCTTCGATGACGTGGACGCCAGGCTCGGCGCCTCGAATATTCGCGGTCATCTGGCCTTCTCGGCCGCGCCGCCGCGCCGGATCGACGGCGCGCTCGATGCCGATGTGCTCGATGCGGAAGATCTGATCGCCAGTCTTGTTGGTACGCCGGCGCTGGCGGCCGGCAATAACGGTGCCGTCTGGTCGAGCGCGCCGTTTGCCGGCGGCGTCATGGGCGACATGAACGGGCAGGTGGCTCTCAGCGTTCAGCGCGCCAGCATCACGTCGCGGCTCGCCCTGCGCGACTTCCACGGCGCGTTACGCTTCGGCAAGGACGCGGTTGCGCTGGACGACATGACTGGCGGACTGGCCGGCGGCCGCTTCACCGGCCAGTTGTCGTTGCGTGCGACCGATTCAGGTCTCGCCGCGCACGGCAAACTCGCGGTCGCCGGCGCCGACGCTGCCAGTCTGCTGGGCGCTGCGGCACGGCCGCCGGTCAGCGGCACGATGGACGTCGCGGCGGATATCGAGGGCTCGGGCTTCAGTGCCGCCGCGCTGATTGGCTCGCTGCGCGGCTCCGGCAGCCTCGCGCTGAATGATGGATATCTGGCCGGGCTTGATCCTCGTGTCTTCGATGCCGTCGAGCGATCGATCGGCGATAGCGTGACGCCCGATGCCGCTCGTGTATCCGGCGTGGTCAACAGGGCGCTTGAAAGCGGCCGCTTTCCCGTCAAGCGCGCGCAAGGCGACATCGCCATCAACGCCGGCCAGGCGCGGCTGAACGATATCGGTGTCGAGGCAGACAATTCGGCGTTGTCGGTTGGTGGCAGCCTCGATCTCACCGACGGCGCCCTCGACGGGCGGCTGGTGCTGTCCGGACCCGCACAGACCAATGGCGCCCGGCCGGATATCTTCATCGCGCTGAACGGGCCGCTCGCGGCGCCGGCACGCACGGTCGATGCCTCCTCGCTCAGCGGATGGCTGACGCTGCGCGCCATCGATACCCAGTCGAAGCGGCTGAAGGCGATCGAGAGCGCGGCACAGGCGCTTCCGGCGCCTCCGCCGCCGCCGGCGGTACCACCACCGACGAAAAAAGCGCCGGCATTGCCGGCGCCTCTCGATATCAAACCAGTGCCGATTCCGCGGCAGGCGCCAGAGGCGTCAGTCAACCCGCATCATTGACGGCGCCGCGCGCACGCCGATCAAGTCGCCGCCGCCCTCGTGCCGGCCTTCGACCCTGCCGCCGGACAGACGCCGCTCCTCGCCGGTCAGCGTGCGGTAGTGATCGAGCACGAACAGGCGGATTGCCGACGAAAGGTTGCCATGGCGGCGGTCGGTGTCGATCGATGCCACCAGATTGGACAGGGTCATTTCCCGGTCGCCGGCGATGTCCTTCAAGCCCTTCCAGAACGCGTCTTCGAGACTGACACTGGTCTTGTGACCCGCAATGACGATCGAACGCTTGATAACGGGCGATTTCATCGGCCGTCTCCTCTCTCTATCCGGTGTTGTTCGAGATCGCGATCGACCTTGGCTCGCCGTGCCGTATCGAGCTGTTGCCCACTCCTGGTGCGGCCGTGGGCAAGGCGATTGGCCTGGGCGACAAGGTCGTCCAGACGCCGCCTGGCGCGCTTTCGCAACGTCCTGAGATTGACCACGTCAGCCATGTCGCGTCTCAACTGTGACCGGACACCCTTGGGGTTCGAACCACTGACGGTTCCACTGCTTCATCGCCAAATGCGCCGCTACAGTGGCGAACCGCCCGAATTGCGCCGGACGATCCACAAGATCGTATCGATGAGAGTGCGCCACATTCCGGACTTAATTCAAGACACGCTTAGTTTATCCGAGTAGAGCCATGCACGAGCGCCAATGAATACCTCCAAGACAAAGATATATAGAAACGCGGTAGCCCTACACTGTCCGATGTATATTTTATGAGGTTGCAATAAATACTATGGCGCGGTCGAACAATGCAGAGAAGAAACCTTGGGGAAATTTTTTGTATTGTTAAAATCAACACAAGATGTCAGTAAAATAGCACCTAAACCTGCGCGGCCAGGTTATTGTTATACATTTTGCGCCTAACCAATAGCCTCGGCCTATGCACCTTTACGTTGCGCGCGTTTGGGCAGCAGGGGCGGCGCGCCGCCGCGAGTTACGGTAACTTTAGCAAGTCGGGAACTCGATCATCGCGGCCGCGTCATCTTTTCCGGCCGCACCAGCCGATCGAACTCCTCTCCGCTGATGAAGCCGAGTCGCAACGCTTCCTCGCGCAGGGTCGTTCCATTGGCATGCGCGGCTTTGGCCACCTGCGCCGCCTTGTCGTAACCGATGCGCGGCGACAGCGCCGTTACCAGCATCAGCGAGCGTTGCGTCAGTTCGCGGATGCGCGCTTCATTCGCCTTGATCCCCACCACGCAATTGTCGGTGAACGAGCGCGCCACGTCGCCAAGCAGGCGGATCGACTGCATCATGCAGTAGGCAAGTACCGGCTTGTAGACGTTGAGTTCGAAATGGCCCTGACTGCCGGCGACGGTGATCGTCGTCTGGTTCCCGAACACCTGGCAGCAGACCATGGTCACCGCCTCGCTCTGTGTCGGGTTGACTTTGCCGGGCATGATCGAGGAGCCGGCCTCGTTCGACGGCAGGATGAGTTCCCCGAGCCCCGAGCGCGGCCCGGAGCCGAGCAGGCGGATGTCGTTGGCGATCTTGAACAGCGCGGTGGCCGCGGCGTTGAGTGCGCCATGCACGAATACGTAAGCGTCGTGGCCGGCCATGTGCTCGAATTTGTTCGGCGCGGAAACGAACGGCAATTTGGTCAGCCGGGCGATGCGGCCGGCGAAGGCCTTGGCGAATTGCGGCTTCGAATTGAGGCCCGTGCCGACGGCGGTGCCGCCCTGCGCCAGCGGATAGAGTTGCTCCTGCGCGAGCTTGACGCGCTCGATCGCCGATTTCACCTGTGCGGCGTAGCCGGAGAATTCCTGGCCGAGGGTCAGTGGCGTGGCGTCCATCGTATGGGTGCGGCCGATCTTGACGATTGGCGCGAATGCCCTGGCCTTGTCGTCGAGGGCGGCGTGCAGGGCCGCGAGTGCCGGCAGCAGGTGGCGCTTGATCTGCATCGCCGCCGCGATGTGCATCGCGGTCGGGATGCTGTCGTTCGAGGACTGGCTCATATTGACGTGATCGTTCGGATGGATCGGCGTCTTTGCGCCGAGCGCGCCGCCAAGCGCGACGTTGGCCTTGTTGGCGATCACCTCGTTGACGTTCATGTTGGTCTGGGTGCCCGAGCCGGTCTGCCAGACCAGCAACGGGAAGTGATCGTCGAGCTTGCCGTCGGCGATGTCCTGGGCGACTGCGGCGATCGCCGCGGCGCGCTTGCCATCGAGCGAACCGAGATCGCGGTTGACTTCCGCTGCCGCGCGCTTGATCAGCCCGAGCGCATGGATGAGTTCAATCGGCATGCGCTCGGTGCCGATCTTGAAGTTGCGCAGCGAGCGTTCGGTCTGCGCGCCCCAGAGTCTGTCGGCAGGAATGTCCAGCGGACCGAAGCTGTCGCTTTCGCTGCGGGTCTTGCCCCGTGCCTTCGCCGATTGTGTCTTGGCCATCGCTGATATCCCGCATGCCGCAGGGGCGGCCATGCAGCGAAACTATGCGGTTTGCGCGCCGGAGCAAACCGATGACGTGCGGATTATTTCTTGCGGAAGCGGTCGAGGCGCACGACTTCGGCGCCGCTGCCGGGCTTGGCTGGAGCCGCTTCCGGCTCCGCCGTCGCCGCAGGACTTGCCGCAGCGGTTTGCGGTGCGGCCGGCGCGCGCGGCGCGGGGGTTGCGCGGGGCTTTTTCTCGACGGGCTTGTCCTGGCCGTTGGCGGCGACGGAATTGTCCTGGCCTTCGCCGGCGTCCTCGAATTGCAGCCCGAACTGCACCGACGGATCGAAAAAACTGTTGATGGCGTCGAAAGGAACGCTGAGCTTCTCCGGAATGCCGCCGAACGAGAGTCCAACCTCGAACCCGGATTCGTTCACGCTCAGGTCCCAATATTGGTGCTGCAGGATGATGGTCATCTGCTCCGGATACTGCGTGCGCAACCGCTCGGAGAGCCGCACGCCGGGCGCATGGGTGTCGAAGCCGATGTAGAAATGATGATCGCCCGGCAAGCCTTTCCTGGCCGCGTCGCCAAGCACGGTGCGCACCACGCCGCGTAAGGCCTTTTGGGTGAGGAGATCGTAGCGGATCTGGTCGGGCATGGCTGTCCGGACGTCGTCGAAGCGAACCTTGAATCTAGCGCGCCCGGCGGCGAATGCCATCCCCCAGAAGTGAAACGACCCGCCGTTAGTCACAATGACGGGTCGCCCGCGAATGAAGTGGAGGCTTCTGTTGCCAGGTGCCTCCGAACCCCGCCTGACGGAGCTTAACCCGTCAGGGCTTTAGATCGGTCTTTCGGGCCGCTTACGCAGCCAGAGCAACCGGAGCATAGTTGTCGTTGGCAACTATGATAAAGGCCCATAACGTTGGACCCATTCCGGGCAAAAGCACGCCTTTTACGCCCTCGTCGATCCTAGTTCGGCCCCGCCGAAACCCACGGCTTTACATGGGCTTGGGTGGAGCCGCCGGGTACTGCCCCCGGGTCCGAAAGGTTTATTACGACGGCCATTTATCGCCATATCCGGCTTGCGCCGGCACCCCGAATATAGGGGCTGAAGGTTGATGAAGATAGACCGCGAACAGGGCACAAATGGCCCACCGGCACCCTAGGAAGCCGCAAAATTGGCCTGAAACGCCGGATCCTCGTGGACAACGGGAGATTAACGCACTTGCCGCGTGAAGCCGGCCAGCCGCTCGGCAATCAGCATCAGGGTCAGCGTGAAGATCACGATCAGCCCCGAGGCCGCGGCCGTGCGGACGTCGAGATTGGTGTCGATCTGCTGCCACAGATGGATCGGCAATACCTCGTTGCGTTCGTCGGCGAGAAACAGCGACACCGGTATATTGTCGAACGAGGCCATGAAGGCGAGGAAGGCGCCGGAGCCGAGGCCCGGTGCGATCAAGGGCAGCGTCACGCGGCGGAACGTCAGCCACTGGCTGCCGCCGAGGGAATAGGAGGCGTCGAGCAGGGCCGGATCGAGCTGCGTCAGCGCCGCGATCGTCGTGCGAAGGATGAAGGGAACACAGACGATAACATGGCCGAGGATGAGCAGCGGGATGCTAGGCGAAAAGCCGAGCTTGTTGATGAACACCAGCGCAGCAAAGCCGAAGGCCAGCGCTGGCAGCAGGAGTGGCGACATGAATAACAGATCGGCGGCCTTGACCCATTTCGAACGGCTGCGGGCAATGGCGATCGAAGCCGCGGTACCGAGCACGACGGAAATGATCGTGGTCCAGAACGCGATGATCAGGCTGTTCCAGGCCGCGCGTTGCATCTGGTCGGCGTCGAGAAGGGCGTAATACCAGCGCAGCGAGAAACCGGGCGGCGGAAAGCGGAGCGATTCGGACGCGGTCAGCGAAGTGATCAATACGATGATGGTCGGTGCGATCAGGAACACCATCGCAACGATGGTCAGCGCCGCAAACGCAATGCGCAGCGAACTCGCTTCCCAGTCGATCGCGTGTCTAGGGGCGGGCATAGGTCTCGCTCCTGCGGCCGATCGCGCCGAGCAGTCCGACGATGATCAGCACGGCAATCATGAAAATGACGGAGATCGCCGCGGCGAAGGGCCAGTTATTGGCGCCGATCGCCTGCTGATAGATATGCAGCGGCATGTAGATGAGCCGCGCGCCGCCAATCAGGGTCTGCGTAACAAAGGCGGTGATGCAGGCGGTGTAGGTCAGAATGCAGCCGGCGATGACTCCCGGCAGCGACAGCGGCACCGTCACGCGCCACAGCGTCTTCCATTCGCCGGCGCCAAGGACGCGCGAGGCATCGGCCAGGTTGGGGTCGATCTTGGTCAGCACGGTGAGTATCGGCAGCACCATCAGCGGCATCTGCACCTGCGCCAGCACCATGATGACGCCGGTTTCGGTGTAGAGCAGGCGGATCGGCTCGCTCGAAAGGCCGAGGCCGAGCACGATGTTGTTGATGATGCCCTGGCGGCCGAGGATGACGATCCAGGCGAAGGTGCGCACCACGACGCTGGTCAGGATCGGCATGATCACCAGGAACACGATCACGCTTTGCATGCGCGCGCTCGATCGCGCGCAAATCCAGGCGATGGGATAACCGAAGGCAAGACACACCAGCGTCGCCTTGACGCCCAGGAGCAGCGTCTCCCACAGGATCGAGAGGTTGTAGGAGTCGGTGAAGAATTTAAGGTAGTTCGCGGCCGTCCACGTCCTCATCGCCGCCTCGGCGTGCAAGGACAAGGCGATGAGGACGATGAGCGGCGCGACGAAGAACGCCACGAACACCGCGGCGAGCGGCGATACGAGGCGCGATTCGGCGGCGTTCAAGATTGAACCGTTCGTCCCCGCGGATGCGGCGACCCAGGTTTTGTCCCAAAGAACCGGGTTCCCGCTTGCGCGGGAACGAACGGAGTAAATTGCGACGCGGATTGCATCGTGATCCGAGCTACACCTTGATCTCGCGGTTAAAGCGCTCGATCAGAGCGCCGCGCTGCGGGTTGAGGAGCGCCCAATCGATCCCCTTGACCTCGGCGAGGGCGTCGGCAGTGGGCGCGATCGACTTGGTGATGGGGCCTTCCAGCTTGACTTTGGCGCTGGTCGGAATCGCCTCATAGGGAGGCTTGAGCAACTCCGTCTGAATCGCCGGATCGATGTGCAGGTCGATGTATTTGACCGCCAGTTCGGGCTCGGCCGCGTTGGCGACGAGATGCATGCTGGTTTCCCAGCCCACGGCGCCGGTATTGGGAATCGACAGCTCGACCGGCACGCCTTTGCCCTTCAGCGTCTGCACGAAGTTGAAGTTGTAGGGGGCGATGTCGATCTGCTCCTGCTGCCACAGGGTGGCGTAGGCCCCGAGATTGGCGGCGATGGCGCCGACATTGGGCAGCAGCGATTGCAGCGCCTTGAACGCCGGGTCGAAATTGGCCTCGGTGCCGCCCTTGATACGGTTGAGCTCGGCAAGGAAGGCGATGCCGAGCTGACTGTTGAGGGCGGTGAGGCCGACGCGCCCCTTGTATTTCGGATCCCACAACTCGTCCCAGCTTTTCGGCGGCGTTGAAATCTTCTTCGGATTGTAGCCGATGCCGATCACCTGCATGGTGATCTTGGGGCCCCATTCGTCCTGGAATTTCGGGATCAGATCCTTGAAGTTCGGCGATTGCGCCGACGGATATTTGACGATCAGCCCTTCCTTGGCGGCGTCGAGTACTTGCGGCGTGTCGAAAAACGCCACGTCGAAAGGCGGCTTGTTGCCCTTGGCGGCGGTGAGCCGAGCGACCTGATCGGTGCCGAGCACGATCGATTGCGTTACCGCGGCGCCGGTCGCGGTCTTGAAAGCGGGCGCGATGATGTTGCGGTCGGCTTCGTTCCAGGTGCCGGGGAAGGTTGCGGCGACCAGCGTCTTCGACTGCGCGCGCAGGATCGTCGGCATGGCAAGGCTGGCGCCAAGCACGGTCGTGCGGCCAAGCAGCGTTCGTCGGGTCAGTCTGTAGCGCATGTTCAAACTCCTTTGTTGATCACGAAACGAGAAAGACGTGACAGGCTTCGGGCGATACCGGCGCGACATTCACGGCTGCGCCGGTTTGCCGCATGGTGACGTTGCCTTCGCGCGGCTCGCTGAGCTTCAGCAGCAAGCCATCGCTGAGTTCGATTTCGTAGATGACGTTGGCGCCGAGCGGCATGACGGCCTTGACGCTGCCGGCAAGCCCGCCCGATGGCACGATGCGCAATTGCTCGGGGCGGATCGATACCGCGACCTTGCTGCTGTTGGTGAAGCCGGGTTTTGCCGGCACGTCGATGCCGATGCCGCCGGCGAGCATGACGCGGCCGGCCGCACCGCTTGTTCTGAACTCGCCGGTGAGCACGTTGGTGGTGCCGACGAACTCGTTGACAAATAGGGTCTTCGGCGCGTCGTAGATCTCGGTCGGCGTCGACACCTGTTCGATGACGCCGCGCGACATCACCGCAATGCGGTCGGCCATCGACAGCGCTTCCTCCTGATCGTGCGTGACCAGGATAGTCGTTACCCCGGAGTCTCGCACCAGCCGCTTGACCTCGATCTGCATGTCGAGCCGCAGGTTCTTGTCGAGCGCGCCGAACGGCTCGTCCAGCAGCAGCACCTTGGGATCGATAGCGAGACAGCGCGCGAGCGCGACGCGCTGCTGCTGGCCGCCGGACAGTTGCCGCGGCTTGCGCTGCGCGAATTCGCTCATATGGACGAGCGCCAGCATTTCGGCGACGCGCGGCGCGATCTTCTCGCGCGGCCATTTGTGCGCCTGCAAGCCGTAAGCGACGTTGTCGGCAACCGTCATGTGCGGGAACAGTGCGTAATTCTGGAAGACGATGCCAACGCCGCGCTGGCTCGGCGACAGATGATCGACGGGTTCGCCGTCAAAGAGCACGCGGCCTTCACTCTGCCGGATGAAGCCGGACATGATGCGCAGCAGCGTCGATTTGCCGCAGCCGGAGGGCCCGAGCAACGCCACCAGTTCGCCGCCGGCGACATCGAGATTGATGTCGCGCACGGCAACGAAATCGTTGAACCGTTGCGTAATGTTGTCGAGCGTCAGCCGGTGGCCGCTACTAGTCGCCATGATCTCGGGCACGCAAGATGCAAATTAACCGGCACCATGAGGATCGCCGCCGCAACCGCCCGCGTCAACGCGAATTTGCATTTCCGGCGATGGAATAAAGCTGTCTGGCCAATTTGCCGGCGGCCATGGGTCTGGAGCGCTGCCGAAGTTTGGGGAAAAACCCCTTGCTATTCGGTTTTGCATTGCGCGGCCTCACTGGCCCGGGTGGTCGCGGGCGCTGCGCCGATGTAGTCCTCTCTCCCCATGTCCGATCAGCCACTCGCCGATCCCGCCGCACCGGCCACCCGCACGGGCCCGACGCTATCGGAGCTATTCCGCGCTTTCGTGCTGGTGTCGATCTCGGGCTTTGGCGGCGCGCTGCCCTGGGCACGGCGCATGATCGTCGAGCAGCGCAAGTGGATGACGGCGGAGGAATTCAACGAGACCTTCTCGCTGTCGCAGTTCTTGCCGGGGCCGAACTTGGTCAACTTTTCGGTGGTTTATGGCTCGCGTTTCGGCGGCGTGGCCGGCGCCCTGCTCGCGCTTGTTGGCTTGCTCGGCCCGCCGCTCATCATCGTCACCATTCTTGCGGCGCTGTACGCCCGTTACGGCGACCTCGCCGCGCTCACCCGCATCCTCGGCGGCATCGCTTCGGCCGCGACGGGGCTGATCATCGCCAATGTCGCGAAGATGGCAGAGCCGCTGTTCCGCAAGCGCTGGAATTTCGGGCCGTTCGTGGCGATCGCGGGCTTCATCGGCGTGGCGCTGATGCGCTGGCCGCTGCCCTATGTCTTTGCCGTGCTGGCGCCGATCAGCATCGGGCTCGCCTGGTTGTGGATGGTACGCTGATGAACGACAGCCCGCTGCTGCCGCTGTTCACCTATTTCGCCGGACTGTCGCTGTTTGCCGTCGGCGGCGCCAATGCGGCGATACCGGAAATGCATCGCGTCGCCGTCGACGTCATGCACTGGATGAGCGACCGGCAGTTCGCCGACAGTTTCGCCATCGCCCAGGTGTCCCCGGGCCCGAACGTCATCGTGGTGGCGCTGATCGGCTATCACGTTGCCGGGCTTGCCGGCGCCGCCGTCGCCACCATCGGCATGTGCGGACCGACCTGCACGATGGCGTTCATCGTCGCCCGATTCTGGGACCGCTTCAAGGATGCACCCTGGCGCATCGCCATCCAGGCGGGACTGGTGCCGGTGTCGCTCGGGCTGATCGCGGCGAGCGCGTTCGTGCTGGCGCGCGCCGCCGATCACAGCATCCTTGCCGCGCTGATCACCGCGGTCACTGCGGCCGTCGCCTATTGGACGCGCGTCAATCCGCTGTGGATATTTCTTGTTGCCGGCGCCATCGGTCTTGCCGGCTGGCTCTAGCGCGCGCCGCTGCCTCGAGCTTGTTCGCACTGTCGCAATTTAGGCGTAAATAGTTCGTGAGCGTGTCGGCAGCCGGGTTTCTCGCGCCGTGCTCAAATTGGCATTGGCGGCCTTTGAAAAGATACGCGATGATCATTGCCGCAACAGGGATTGCACCATGAAAGCCAGCGATGTGCGCGATACGGCCTATTCGATGCCGTTGACCAGCCCGGCCTACCCGAAGGGCCCCTACCGGTTCGTCAACCGCGAGTTTCTCATCATTACCTACCGGACCGACCCGGACAAACTGCGCGCCGTCGTGCCCGGGCCGCTGGAGATCGACGAGCCCCTGGTCAAGTTCGAATTCATTCGCATGCCGGATTCAACCGGCTTCGGCGACTACACCGAGTCCGGCCAGGTCATTCCGGTGCGCTTCGGCGGTGAAAAGGGCGGCTATTCGCATGCCATGTATCTCAACGACGGCCCGCCCATCTATGGCGGGCGCGAGCTGTGGGGGTTCCCCAAGAAATACGCGCAGCCCTCGCTGTCGGTAGCGACCGACACGCTGGTCGGTACCCTCGACTATGGACCGGTGCGCGTCGCCACCGGGACGATGGGCTTCAAGCATGCCGCTGCCGACAGCGCCGCCGTGCTCAAGGCGCTCACGGCGCCCAATTTCCTGCTGAAGATCATCCCGCATGTCGACGGCACGCCCCGTATCTGCGAGTTGGTGCAGTACGAACTGCTCGACGTGAAGCTCAAAGGCGCTTGGAGCGGTCCGGCGGCGCTCGACCTGCACCCGCATGCGCTGGCGCCGGTCGCCGAACTGCCGGTGCTGGAGATTGTTTCGGCGAGCCACATACTCGCCGACCTCACGCTCGGGCTCGGCCGCGTCGTCCACGATTATCTCGACGAATAGGCAGGGGCTTCCGGCGAAAAAACGTCAGCCCGATGCCGCGCCGATAATGGCCAGTGAACCCGCCGCGAGCAGCACCAGTTGTATCGAGAAGGCGGTGATGTTGACGTCCCAGCGCTTGGCGAGGATGGGGACCGGCGCCGCAAACGGCTGATAGCCGTTCTCGTCATAAGCGGCGCCGCCATAAATGGGCATGGCGAAGACGGCGATGAAAAACGCCGCGTAGACGATGGCCGCCATGATGGCGACGAGAATGAGCCGCTCCATGGCATAGGGGCCGGGCGCCCAGAGCAACGCCAGCGCCAGCAGGCCGAAGCCGCTGTAGCTGCAGATCTGCCAGACCACATGGAAGCGTGCATGCGGCGTCCATTTCGGATTGGTTGCGTGCGTCTTGTTGAAGTCGGCGAGAATGGTGGCAAAGCCGTAGCCGAGCGTCACCAGCGTGAGCAGGACGCGGGCGAGCAGGGCGGCGTTGAAGGCAAAATTGGTCATGGCGTTCCCCCGGAGTGCCGGTCCGCGGCCGGCGACGCTTCGTCAAGCAAACGTGTTCGCCGCCGTGCAGTCAACGCTGCAACGCCCGGCGCCTACGGATCGCGGCATTCGTTGAGCATCGAACCACTGGCGGCTTCGAATTCCTCGAGACAGAAGTCACGCGATTTTGTCGGGCCGTCGACCGTGAAGTCGTATCCGGTCTGATTGAGGACGAGGGCGTAGCGGCCGGCGGGGAGCGATTCGTCCTCGACGCGGGCCATGACCATTTCGCGCTGTCCCGGCACGGGCGATACCTTGAGGACGTGGGAAATATTCCGTATCCGCCAGGATCCCTCGACGTTCACGCTGGTCGCCTTGCGATTGACGATTTTCGTCGCCCGGGTAACGCGCGCGATGACCCGCAGCGAAACCGTCTGCGGCGCGTTGTTCTGGAGATCGCGCCGGAACAGGATGAATGCGGGCTTGTCGTCTGCAATGACGGTCGTGCTCGGTTTGTTGATGGGCGCCGAGACCGCGACGCGCCGGTCGGGGACGTTGGTCGGCAGCGGCTGCAATTCGACGAGCTTGTCGCCGCTGAGCAGGTAGATGCCGAAGGATGTCGGCAATGGAAACGGCGGCGCCGGCGGCGTCACGTCCGCCGCGACGGGTTTTTCCTCGCTCGGCGCGCGCTTGGTGGCGCTATCGCTGACCTGCGGCGGTTTGTTCGCCGCCTCGAGCGGGCCTGAGGTCCTGAAATGCCACAGGGCCGCCGCGGCAGCCACGATTCCGATCGCGATCACGGCGGCGAGCGTGAAACGAATAACCTGATTGGGCTCGATGTGGTACGGCCAGACGTCCTTCGGCCGCCGTTCGCGCCAGAAGGTCTCCAGCGCCTGGAGCGAGGCCAAACCGGCGTACAGCGACGCCAGCGGCCGCGGCGGCAGGATCTGCACCACCTTGCTCGATGAATCTTCGGCGCTGACGCCGGCCGACTCCAGCCGTTGGCGGTAAACGGGAGCGGGTGGCTCGTCGACGGCGTTGGCCTCGATGCGCGCGACCGCCATCTCGAATTCGTTCACCTTCTCGACAAGATCGGCAAGGCCGAGCGTGGAATGGCCAAAAAGAATGTCGCGCTTCAGGTTGAAACGCGCGCGCTCGTAGACCAGCGCCCGCAATTGCGCCGAATTCTGTTTGGTGCGGTTTATCGTCTCCAGCAGGACGGAGTAATAGTCGGGCGGCTGCACCGGCAGCGGCACCGGCGCCTCGCCTGTGCCCGGCAGCAGGTCGTTCGACGGCGCCGGGCGCCCCGCATCGACATTGGCGCGGCCGTCTCCTGCCGATGCCAGCAGATGGCGCATGTCTTTGAATTTGACGAGCCCGCCCGGCAACATGGCTTCGATCGAATTGTCCGGCAACACCCGATAGGGGATTCCGGCATACACTCCGTCGGGCTCAAACGGAGTCATGTTCGCCTAGCGGATGGGTGGGGCGTAAAGGATGCCGCCCTGCGTCCACAGCGCATTCAGCCCGCGCGGGATGCCGAGCTTCGAGCCGTTGCCGACATTGCGCTCGTAGACCTCGCCGTAATTGCCGACGCGGCGGATGATACGCACCGCCCAGTCCTTGGGCATGTCGATGTCGGCGCCGTAATCGCCGTCATTGCCGACCAGGCGCATCACTTCCGGCTTTTTGGATTTCAGGGCCTCATCGATGTTCTTGGAAGTGACGCCGAGTTCCTCGGCATTGATCATGGCAAACAGCGTCCACTTCACAATCAGCAGCCATTGGTCGTCCTTCTGCCGCACCACCGGCCCCAGCGGCTCCTTGGAAATCACGTCCGGCAGGATAACGTTGTCGGCGGGCTTGGGCAGCTTCAGGCGCAGCGCGTAGAGCTGGGAGACATCGGAGGTCAGCGTGTCGCACTGTCCGGCCACATAGGCGTTGACCACCTCGTCGACGGTGCGGAAGCGCTTCTCCTCGTATTTCATGTTGTTGGAGTGGAAGAAGTCGGGGAGGTTGACCACCGTGGTGGTCTGGCTCTGCACGCACACCGTCGAGCCGTCGAGCTCGAGCGCCGAGGTTTTGTTGCGCGCGCGCGGCACCATGAAGCCCTGGCCGTCATAATAGGACACGCCGGCGAAATGCAGGGCGTATTGCGTCTCGCGCGACATGGTCCAGGTCGAGTTGCGCGCCAGCACGTCGACCTTGCGGTCGGCGAGCTCCTGGAATCGCTCCTTGGCGTCGAGCGGGACGAAATTGACCTTCTTCGGGTCGTCGAAGATCGCCGCGGCGATGCCGCGGCAGAAATCGACGTCGAAGCCGGACCACTGACCCTTGTCGTCCTGCGCCGAGAAGCCGGGCAACCCGGTATTGACGCCGCAATAGACGGCGTCGCGGCGTACCGTGCGCTTCAGGGTCTTGGTGTCATAGCGCTCATAGGCAATCGCGAGCGCGGCGACTACGACCGCAATGGCGCAGCCGATCAGCAGGCCGGTACGGAAATTCCACCCCAGAAACTTGGCCAAATGCGTCCCCCCGGAACCCGATCAGATGTTGGGCTGTTGTTGCACGACCACCTTGGTGCCGACCGGAATGCGGTCGTAAAGATCCGTCACGTCCGGATTGGTCAGGCGGAAGCACCCGGACGAGACCGCCGTGCCGATGGTCTGCGGCATATTGGTGCCGTGGATGCGATAGACGGTGTTACCCAAATAGAGCGCGCGCGCGCCCAGCGGGTTGCCGGGACCGCCGGCCATGAAGCGCGGCAGGTAGGGCTGGCGCTGGATCATTTCCGGCGGCGGCGTCCAGTCCGGCCATTCCTTCTTGTTGGTGATCTTCAGCAGGCCCTGCCACTGGAAGCCGTCGCGGCCGACGCCGATGCCGTAGCGCAGCGCGCGCCCGCCGCCGGTGACGACGTAGAGGAAGCGTTCATTGGTGTTGATGATGATCGTGCCGGGCGCCTCGGTGGTGCGATAGAACACCACCGTTTTTTCCCATTTCGGATCGAGCTGCTCCTCTTCCTCGTTGGGGACATAGCCGGGCTGGTCGCCGTCGGCGGGATTTTGCGCCATGGCGTGCGGCGCGGCGACGATAAGCATGAGCACGAACTGGAGTGCAAACAGGAATCGGAGCATCGGTGTCTGCCTTCGCAATGTGAAAAGGGCCTGCTCAACCATAGCAGCGGCCGGCCCATTCTGTCTAAGCCGGCGGGACCGAATTTCATGCGCCCTTGCCGGAAATCCGGACGGCTGGGCCGGTCCGCAGCCCGCCAAAAGAGGCCGTTGATAAGCGGCGGGCAGGCTGTTGCCGCAGGTGGTAATCTTCCCCATCTTTGCCCCGACTCAGAAGGAACCCGAGGGGCCGATGCGCCAATACCTCGACCTAATGGAATTGATCCTCCACCACGGCGCGGAAAAGCGCGACCGCACCGGCACCGGCACGCTGTCGGTGTTCGGCCATCAGATGCGCTTTGCGCTCGACGAGGGCTTCCCGCTGCTCACCACCAAAAAGCTGCACCTGAAATCCATCGTCTACGAGCTGCTCTGGTTCCTCGCCGGCGACACCAACGTCAAATATCTGAACGACCACGGCGTGCACATCTGGGACGAATGGGCCGACGAGCGCGGCGAGCTCGGGCCGGTCTATGGCCGGCAGTGGCGCTCCTGGCCGGCGCAGGACGGCCAGACCATCGACCAGATCGCCAACGTGATTGCGATGATCAAGCGCAACCCCGATTCGCGGCGGCTCATCGTCACCGCCTGGAATCCCGCCGACGTCGACAAGATGGCGCTGCCGCCGTGCCATTTGCTGTTCCAGTTCTACGTCGCGAACGGAAAGCTCTCGTGCCAGATGTACCAACGCTCGGCCGATGTCTTCCTCGGCGTGCCGTTCAACATCGCCTCCTACGCGCTGCTGACGATGATGGT
>Ga0335083_10001134_pt1 | contig 37354 bp, 38 predicted proteins | sample Lox_Sample_42_FD_206716 | JGI IMG/M metagenome (GOLD analysis project Ga0335083, IMG submission 206716) | Soil microbial communities from Loxahatchee National Wildlife Refuge, Florida, United States - Lox_Sample_4.2 | ecosystem: Environmental > Terrestrial > Soil > Wetlands | place: USA...
CGCGCTCTCTCTCTCTCTCTCTCTCTCTCTCTCTCTACCGGAAGTCGGCCGCGACCAGCGGCTAGTTGGCTCTCGCCTCCCCTGGTCGAGCGGCGCGCCGAACGCGCTCCCGTCTAGGAGACGACGTAGGTGCAGCGACGCAACAGCTTGAGCTCGCGGGCAGGCAGCTTTCCCGCGTGCACCCAGACCCTGCCCACCTGCTTCAAGGTATCGAGGTGGTATGTCCAGTAGACGTAGTGGTGATAGCTGCGGAAGAAGACGTAGCCGCCGCCGTCGCGTCTGCGCCCGACGCGGCTGACCTTGGCGCTTGCAAGAAGGCAGTGCCGCGCCTTGTTGTACGCCTGCGTCTTCGTGTCCGCCGTGCGCATTGGCGTGGCGTAGGCAACGCCGACGGTCGCAACGGCCAGGAGCGCAAGCAGTCCTGTCACAACGGTTACGAGGCCGAATCTTCTCTCCATGGCTCCTCCTTTTCGAAAGTCGTCGAGCACGTGTACCCCTGAGCTCAGCCGAAGAACCGGATCGAGTGCACGATGCGGTCGAGCTCGGCGCGGTCCTTCCCCTTCGCGCTCGGGAGGTAGTTGGCGTCCACGACGAGGCGCTTTCCGTGGACGTTCAGAATCCAGAGACGGTCGACCTGCCCGGGGGCCTGCTGCCAGCGATCGGTGGCCCAGCCCCTCCCCGTCCAACTCTCGAAGTAGCCCTGCCCGCACTGCGAGAAGTCGATCTTGCTCGGCACCGACCATCTGAGGTACTTGCCACGGAACCCGGCGAGCGCGACATCCCTGGGACTGCTGGCATGGCGGAGCGGCCGTGTCGCCAGCACCCGGGCGAGGCCCTCGACGGTGCGCCCGGGGTCGATCTTCGGCTTCCCCTGCCACCGGCAGGGCGTGGGGTAGACCTTGGCGACGTCCCAGAAGGCCAGGCTCAGCGGGCCTCCGTCGTTCACCGCCCAGCCGTTGTAGTTGAACCAGCCCGAGGGCAGCGTGATCGCGATCCTGGGCAGGTGCGCATACCCGGGCCGGCCCTGCTCGCGCGAAACGAGATCGAGCACGTGGACTCCCGGTGACAGCTTCTGCTCCCCGGGGCCGAGCGGCCGCGGAAGCCGTCCGGCCGCCGCGCTGCTCGAGAGGGCGACCAGCGACAGGGCCGCGATCGCCGACAAACGGATGAGGAATGTGGTGTTCATGCAGCCGACGCTAGGAATCCGGCTCAAGATCAGGGCAAAATCAGGGCAAGAAACGAACAGGAGGCTCGACTGAAGGTCTTCCTCGCGGGCCGGATCGCCGTCGAAGCCGGGGGCGTGGTGATCGACGAGCGGCACTTCCCAGGGCGGCAGGGCCGCCTCCTGTTCGCCTACCTCGTCGCCGAGCACGGACGGCCGGTGCCGCGAGACGAGCTCGCGGACGTTCTCTGGGGCGACGCACCGCCTGCGACGTGGGACAAGGCGCTCAGCGTGCTCGTGAGCAAGCTCCGAGGGGTGCTCGCGGAGAGCGGAGTCGACGGCGCGAGTGCGCTGACAGCCGCCTTCGGCTGCTACCAGCTCGACCTCCCGGAAGGGACCTGGGTCGACGTGCTCGCGGCCGAGAACGCGGCGAAGGAAGCAGAGGGATTCCTCGAGGTGGGCGAGGCGGAGAGCGCGACGGCCGCGGCTGGGCTGGCCGAATCCGTCACGCGCAGTCCCTTCCTGCCCGGCGACGACGGGCCGTGGGTGGAGGAGAAGCGGCGCGAGCTCGCCGAGATCCGTGCGCGGGCGCTGAGCGCCCTGGCCGAGGCAAGCCTCCGCACGGACAGAGCGGCGGAGGCCGTGCGATGGGCGGGGCTGGCGGTCGAGGCCGAGCCGTTCAGCGAGAGCGGATACCGGCGCCTGATGGAGGCGCACGTCGCTGCGGGCAACCGAGGGGAGGCTCTGCGGGTGTACGAGCGGTGCCGGCGACTGCTCGCGGACGAGCTCGGCGCCTACCCGTCACCGGAGACCGAGTCGATCTACCGCAGCCTTCTCGAGGCCCCGGCCGGCCGAGCTGCGGTGGAGACCCCGGATGCGCCGTCACCGCCGGGAGCTGCGCCGCCGCTCGCACGTAGCCGCAAACGTCCGGTCATCGTTGCGGCCGGGCTCGTTCTCCTCGTGGTGGTCGTGGCAGCCGGTACTGCGATCGCGGTCGTGACCACGCGCGGTGACAGATCGAAGGGATCAGCGGGCGTTTCGGCGCCGCCTCGGGTCGCGCTCGTCGTGCCGAGCTCGCCGCCCTGGAGCGACGATCCCTCGACGGCCCAGTACCGGGACGCGGTCGATCGCGCGCACACTCAGGACGGCGTACAAACGCAGACGTTCGCGATCGATCTCTCGAAGCCGGGTCTTGCGGGTCTTTCGGAACGCGACCGCAAGAGCATCGGCACCTTCGGGCTCGTTCTCCTCGCCGGTCAGTTCGTGGCGAACCGGTTTGCGCGGGAGTTCGCGCGGCACCCTCACACGCGGTTCGTCGTCCTCGACCCCGACCCCGTCGGCGGGAAAACGCTCTACAACGCGGTGAGCAACAACCGAAACGCGCGAGACGTGTTCTTCCAGGAGGGGCCGGGCGCCTACCTCGCCGGGTTCCTCAGCGCGCTCATGGCCGAGCGACGCAGTTCCGGAAAGCGACCCGTCGTGATCTCGGAGATCCTGGTCAACTCGCGAGTGAGCTCGAACGTCGTGAACACCTTCATCTCAGGTGCGAGGAAAGCCGTCCCCGGCGTCAGAGTTCTCGAGCGCTATGCCGGCAATTCCTCGCCGCCTTCTGTGTGCGAGAGGATCGCCGACAACCAGATCGAGCGCGGGTCGCGCGTCGTCTTCGCCGACGCCGGCGCGTGCAGCGCCGGCGCGCTAGCGGCTGCCCAAACGGCTGAAGTCTGGGGAGTCGCTGCCGACCAGGACCCGTTCAATCCCCCCGCCGGGCCGCGGATCCTCGGGTGGACGGTGAAGAACTTCCGAAAAGAGGTCGGCTATGCCATCGACAACTACCTCGACCACACGCTTCCACCTTTCCACCACGTTGACATCGGCATCGATAGTGGCGCCGTCGACTTCGTGCCCAGTTCTCTGGTCCCAAAGCCGATACGCACGAGGCTCGCGCAGGAAAGGGCGAGGCGCATGCCGCACTGGGAAACCTTGCCCACGGAGAGGTGACGACCGTCGGTCACGCCGGCCGAGCGCGTGCGCCTACGTCGTCAGCTCTGCGAAGCGCTCATCTTCGCGAATGGAATCGAGGTCCTCGTCGCTGGCGATGAGCTCCTTGATGCGCTCGTTGATCTCGACCGCCTTTCGGAGGTACCCGATCGCCTGGTCAGCGCGTCCCGCTCGTGCCGCGAAGCAGCCGGCGTTGAAGGTCGCCACGGCGTTGTCGGGCTGCTTCTCGACGACGACGAGCTGCTTCGCGAGCGCCGTCTCGTAGTCGCCTGCGTTGTAGGCGGCGAATGCCTCCGCGGCTTCCTCCGGAGCGGGCTCGTACGCTGCGCCCGACGTTCCGCCCACGACGAGGATCGTCGTGCCCTCCTCCGTAGCAGTCGCCTTGCGCTTCGCGGTCGGTTGAACCTGGACCAGGGCACCGGTGGGCGCCTCGACCACCTCACCGTCGATCTCGAATGTGGCGGCACCGCGGAGGACGAAATAGAGCTCCTCCTGGCCCGCCTCGCCGAGCAGGGTTTCATCGTGCTCTCGGATGACATCGACGCCGCTCGGTGCGCGAAACGCCGAGACACCGAACGCGGTGATGTCGAGGCGGCGACGGATATCGAAACGTTGTCTCCTGTCGTCGGTTCCCCCCGGGGCGATCCGCGGCGCGGGCTCGAGTTCGTCGAGCTGTGCGACGACATAGCGGTTCTCGACTGCGGCCGGCATTGACTTCCCCTCCCCGGGAGGCTTACCTGAAGCCTTCCCATCGATATTCTCGATGTCGAACTACTTCACGTCGAGTGTATCGGCAGATAGTTCGATGTCAAGGAAGTCCCGAGCACGCACGCAGCCCGCTCGGCCCTTGAATGTGGTCTCTCTATATCGAGGAGACCATCGTTATAGGGTTGTTCGATCGGGGGAGAGTCGAACGAAGGAGGAAGGGATCTCATGAAGCGTTTCCCGCGGCCGCGGCGCTCGCTGTGGCTGGCAATCATGCTCGTGATCGCGGGGCTGGCGACAGTCGCCGCGGTCGCCGTCGCGGCGCTCAAGCCCGCGGATCTCACGTTCACGCCGAAGACCGAGTCGCAGATGCAGAACATCGACGTCGGACGGGCGTGGGCCAAGAACTACTACGGCGCTCCGAACGCGGCAACGGGGCCCAGCGGGGGCTGGGCCACGCCGCTGAACCTGACCAGCAACTACGCGAACGAGGCGCGGTCGGTCGCCGCGAGCGGCACCCACTGGCTCAACGCGAAATCGAAGGTGCCGAACCGGGCGATCGTGCTCGACGTCGACGACACGACGCTGACCACCTGGAACTACGAGCTCTACAGCAACTGGGACTTCAACCCGACCACGAACGCCCAGTTCGTCGGCCTGACCGGCACCACGTTCACCGGGAACATGTTCCCGGCAACGCCCGGAATGGTCGATCTGGTCAACCAGGCCAAGGGCCTCGGCTACGCGATCTTCTGGATCACCGGCCGGGGCGACTCGCAGCACGCCGTGACGATCGCCAACCTGCAGAGCGACTCCGCGGCCGGGCTGCCGAACATCGACACGGTGACGCTCAACGGGCAGACGATCCCGGAGGTCGACGCCGGTTACCAGGCGCCCACGCCCATCGACATCGGCCACGGCGGGTTCACCGACGGCCTGTTCACCAAGCCGCCGGTCGGCCAGTACCCGTCCTACCTCAACACGCCCGACTTCTGCGGGCCGTCCATCACCGCCGGCGTCTCATGCCCGACCACCCAGTACAAGTCCGGGACGCGTGCCTACATCGAGTCGCAGGGCTACGACATCGTCGCTGACTTCGGTGACCAGTACAGCGATCTCTTCGGCGGCTACACGGACAAGCAGTTCAAGATGCCGAACCCGAACTACTACCTCCCGTAGAGGAGAGCTAGACGCACGCCGCTCCCCTTCGCGACACGCGTGCGAAGGGGAGCGGCGAGTTTTTTCGACGGTGACGTGAGCGAGCGACCGCGCTACTTCCCCGGCCAGGCCATCTCCGCCGACGATCTCGAGCAGGAGCAGCTCTACCACCGGGAGAAGGCGCGCCGCCACAACCGCTTTCTCCACGGCTGGGGAATCGTCCGCGGCCTCGAGGTGAAAGCGAGCCCGCAAGGAAGGCGAGAGGTGACGATCTCGCCCGGGTATGCACTGGACAGGCGCGGGGAGGAGATCGTCGTCTCGCGGTCGGTCGTTGTAGACCTCTCCGGGCACGCTGCCGGGACGACCGTCTACGTGGCGGTGCGCTACGAGGAGCGGCCCGAGCGCCCGGTTCCGGCGCCCGAGGGGCAGGAGTACTCGCGCGTCTGCGAGACGTTTGCGATCGAGGTGCTGGCCACGCTTCCGTCGCGCGCGCCGCACGTCGTCTTGGCGGAGATCGAGCTCGGCCGAGGGGGCAGGATCAAGGCAATCGGCACGGCCCGCCGGCGATACGTGCGCGGCTGAGGTTGTCGTTAGTTGTCGGCGACCGAGAGCGCTGGCTCGAGGTCCTGGGCGGGGCGCGGTGCGCGGGGCCGTGGAACCAGCAGCGCGGCGAAGGTGCACACGACGAGGAAGCAGCTCGCCATCAGGAAGGTCTCGGTGAACCCCGTCACCGTCGGAAGCCCGTCGGGGGCGGTGTTGCCGGCGATCAGCGTGGCCGCGAGCTGGCCGCCGATCGCGCCGCCTATCGTGCGCATGACGGTGTTCATGCCCGCCGCGGCACCGGTCTGCTCGGGCGAGACGGCCTGGACGATCAGATTCCCGAGGGCGGCGAACGCGAGGCCGATCCCGATTCCCATCAGCGCCGCGCTCACCAGCATGTCGTACGGGTGCGCGTGCTGGAGGGCGAGCAGGGCGAAGGCGAGCGCCGTGATCGCGGAGCCGGCTACGACGGCGCTCTTCGAGCCGAAGCGCCTGGCGATGGGCCCGGCAGCCGAGCCGACGACGACCATCCCGAGGGTCGACGGCAACAGGTAGACGCCCGAGAGCACGATCGACGCGCCGTAGCCGAAGCCCGTGCTCTTCGGCAGCTGGGCCAGCTGCGGGAAGACGATGAACGAGGAGTACAGGCCCGCACCGAGCAGAAACGCCGTCAGGTTCGTCGTCCAGACCCCGCGGATCCGCATCATCGCCATGTCGATCAGCGGCTCGCGGCTCCGCACCTCCACCGCGATCCAGGCGCAGCACACGAGCAGGCCGGCAGCGAGCAGGCCGAGCGTCTTCGGGGAGCCCCAGCCCCAGGTGGTCGCATAGCTGATCCCGATCAGCACGGTCGAGATCCCGACGCTCATCAGGATCGCCGCGGGCCAGTTGAGGCGGCCAGGAACCCTCACCGGCGACTCCGGGACGAAGCGCCAGGTGCCGATCGCGGCCACGACGACCACGGCGAGCGGCATCCAGAAGAGCCACTGCCAGGGAAGGTGCTCGACGATCAGGGCGCCGAGGACGATCCCGAAGCCCGCGCCGATCCCGAGGATCGCCGACATGAGCCCGATGCTCCCCGGGACGCGCTCGGCCGGGAACTCGTCGCGGATGATCCCGAACGAGAGCGGGAAGATCCCGCCGCCCACGCCCTGGATCACGCGGGCGACGATCAGCACGCCGAGCGAGGTCGAGACGGCGGCGAGCAGCGTCCCCGCCGCGAGGATCACCAGCGTGTACAGGAGCACCCGCTCCTTCCCGTGCATGTCGCCGAGACGGCCGAGGATCGCCGTCCCCACCGACGCCGAAAGGAGGTATCCCGTCAGGAGCCAGGTGACGCCCGTCTCGCTCGCGTTCAGGCTGTGCTGGATCGTCGGGAGCGCGGGGACCACCGCCGAGCTGAGCACGGCGTAGGCAAGCCCGGCCACCGAGAGGACGGCCAGCGTGACGGCGGGGCGGCTCCGCTTCTCGCCGCTCACCGGGAGGCGAGCACCGTCGGATAGCGCGTCGAGCCTTCACTCCCCGGAACGCGCAGCTCGACGTTGAGCCCGCTGATCGCCTCGAGAAGGTTTGCGCGGTTCCCGGGCGTGAGGCGCTCCAGGGCCTCGTCGAGGGCAGAGGCAACCTCGGCCCGTCGACGCTCCACTCGCCGCCGGCCCTTCGGCGTCACGAGGTGCAGAACGGCGCGGCGGTCGCTCGGGTCAGCCTGGCGCTCGACCAGCCCCTGCCCGACGAGGCCTCCGACGGCTCGGCTCACCGTGGGGTCGGCTGCGCCGATCCGCTCGGAGAGCGCGCGGAGGCGCAGCGGCCCCGACGCAACGAGCTCGATGAGCACGAGCCGCTGTGTCGCCGTCAGCGCCGTCTCGTCCGCGAGGCCGCTCCCGGTTCTGGCGAGCAGCGTGAACAGGGCTTCGAGCTCGTCCACGAGCGTTGCGCCCGAAATTTCTTGCATGACGCAAAGATTACGCAACTCAAGTGTCGGCGTACACCGAGCCGGAGCCGGCGCCGGCCTTCGGCGGCTCGGTGGGGACCCTCGCGTGCGGGGTCGGCCGCGACGCCGGCCACCAGTTCCAGCGGCCGAGAATCGCCATCAACGACGGGACAAGCAGCGCGCGCACGATCGACGCATCGATCAGGACGGCGATCGCGATCCCGATTCCGACTTCCTTGACGATGATGACCTGCGAGGTCGCGAACGCGCCGACAGCGACGCAGAAGAGCAGTGCGGCCGCCGTGATGATGCGGCCGGTGCGCTCGAGCCCGACGGCGACCGCCTCTCTGTTCGGAAGCCCGCTGTCCCACGCCTCCTTGATGCGCGTGAGCAGGAAGACTCCGTAGTCGGTCGCGAGCCCGAAGGCGACCGCGAAGAGCACAACCGGCTGCGTCAGCTCGAGCGCGTTCTGGCCGCGGTAGTCGAGCAGTCCTTCGAGTCGGCCGTCTTGGAAGACGAAGACGAGGATCCCGAACGTCGCCGAGAGGGTGAGCACGTTCATCAGCAGAGCCTTCAGGGGCAGCACGAGTGATCGGGTCGCGGCCCAGAGCAGCGCGAAGGTCACCGTCGCGAGCAGCGCCGCTGCGAGTGGCAGCTCCGTCCCGAGCGCGTGCTTCTGGTCCAGGAACTGGGCCGTCGCTCCGCCGACGAGCGCGCCGCCTGGCAGCGCGCGCATCTGCCGGACGAGGCGCTGCGACGCCGGGTCGAGGAACGGCTTGCCGGAGGCCGCCTGAATCTCCCACACCCGAGGGGCGAGCCGCCGCGGCGGCAGAACGAGCGGCGCCCGGACGGAAGCGGCGTATGCACCCGCGTCGGCTGCCGTACCGCGGAGGACCGCATAGGCGGGCGAGACGGCGGTCGTCGGAAAGTCGCGGCGGAGCGCGGTGTCAACGACTCGCGAGGAGAGCTTCGGCGGCAGCACCGAGGCGTCGACGCCCGTGAAGCGGATGGAGAAGAACGGCACCGCCAGCACGACGAGCAGCGCGGTGGCGGCGATCACGACGGGCACGGGCCGTCGCATCAACGCCTGCGCCAGCCGGTACCAACCGCCGCGCTCGCCGCGGGCTGCGCGCTCGGCCGCGCGCCGCCAGCGGCTGGGCGAGAGCGCGTTGACATGCTCCCCGAGAAGCACGAAGAGCGCGGGCAGGACGGTCAGCGAGATCAATCCGGCAAGGGGCGCGACGAGCCCGCCGGCGATGCCCATCGAGCGGAGGAAGCCGAGCGGGAAGACCGCGAGAGTCGCGATCGCCGCCCCGACCGTGAACGAGCTGAACGCGACCGTGCGGCCTGCAGTTGCGGTCGTGCGACGCACAGCGTCCGGACGTGGGCCGACCCGGGCGAGCTCCTCCCGGTAACGAGAGACGAGGAGGAGGCTGTAGTCGATCCCGAGGCCGAGCCCGATGCCCGTGACGATGTTGAGCGCGTAGGTCGAGACCGGCGTCGCGAGGTCGACCACGCGGAGGACGAGCAGCCCGCCCAGGATCGTCAGCGCCCCGCAGATCAGCGGAAGGAGCGCGGCGACGAAGCTGCGGAACACCCAGAGCGCGAGCAGGAAGAGCAGGGGGAAGGCGATCTCCTCCGCGAATGTCAGGTCGTGCTGCACCTGGTGGTTCACCTGGACGACGGCAAGGGCCGTTCCACCCACCGCAACGCCGTCGATCCCCGCCAGCCGGCGCTCGACGCGCTCGGCGCCCTCTCGCCAGACGCGCTGCGACACCCCGGCCTTCGCGTAGGCGGCGAGCAGCACCTCCTTGCCGTCCCTCGAGCGCAGCGGGGCGGCGATCACCGGAAACACCGGCTCTGCGCGGATCGCCGCAGCGACCAGCGCGAGCCGCTGCGGCGACGGGCGGCGGACGAGCACGAGGACCTGCGGCGCCGCCGAGATTCCGGACGCCGACTCGACCGCGCGCTCGGCGCGGAGGCTCTGGCTCCCGTGCGCGACGAAGTCGTTCGATCCGCGGCCCAGCAGGTGCGGGGTGGCGAGGCCGAAGGTCACCGCGACGACGGCGAATGCTGCGGCGGCTGCGAGCACCCGCCGCGGCGCACGAACCGCCAACTCGCCGAGAGCGCGCACCATCACCTCCATTGACATCGAGAGGGCATCCCTCGCCGGGATGCGACCTCAATCTCTCGTGCTCCGGCCCCGGCCGCATCGGTGCGGCCACCGACCGGAGTGCCTCCAACTACGGATGGTCTGCCATGGTTCTCGGAACGGCGAAGGATCGGCAAGGCGCGATCGGTCTTTTCCCGTACGCCTCGTAGGGATCCGTACCGATGCGGCAGCGCCAGGCCGAGACGACAGTTGCGACATGAGCGCGACCGTCGATGCGTGGCGTGTCCCCGCGGGCGGGGAGTCCGCGCAGGAGGTTCGCGGCTCGGTCGTGGTCGCCTCGGAGCTCGCTCGCCGTTTCGGAGAAGTCGATGCCGTCCGGGGCGTGTCCTTCCAGATCTCGGAGGGCGAGGTGTTCGGCTTCCTGGGCCCGAACGGAGCCGGCAAGACGACGACCATCGGCATGCTCTGCACACTGCTGCGTCCGACGTCGGGCTCGGCGCTCGTAGCCGGTCACGACGTCGTACGGGAGCGCCTCGCCGTGCGCCGCTCGATCGGGCTCGTCTTCCAGGATCCCACTCTCGACCAGTACCTGAGCGGTGAGGAGAACCTCCGCTTCCACGCCTACGCCTACGGAGTGCCCAAGCGCGAGCGCGAGCAGCGGATGCGCGCGCTGCTGGAGTTGATGGAGCTCTGGGAGCGGCGGAAGGACCCCGTCCGCGACTACTCGGGTGGCATGAAGCGCCGCCTCGAGCTCGCCCGCGGGCTCCTCCACCGCCCGCGCGTCCTCTTCCTCGACGAGCCGACGCTCGGGCTCGACCCGCAGACCCGCAACCGGATCTGGGAGTACGTGCTCGAGCTCCGGAGACGAGAGGGGGTGACGATCTTCCTCACCACCCACTACATGGACGAGGCAGAGCATTGCGACCGTCTTGCCGTGATCGACCACGGAGAGATCGTCGCGCTCGACACGCCCGAGGCGTTGAAGGACTCCGTCGGCGGGGACGTCGTGACTCTCCGCGCCGAGGACAACGCGGCGGCGGCCGAGGAGCTGGAGAGACGGTACGGACTCAGCCCGCAACCGGCGAACGGGACCGTCTCCTTCACGGTCGCACACGGCGAGGAGTTCCTCCCAGGGCTCGTTCGAGAGTTCCCCGTGCCCCTGCTCGCAGTGGGGGTCCGGCGGCCGACGCTCGACGACGTCTTCCTCGAGCTCACGGGCCGGGCGATCCGGGACGAGCACGCCGACGAGCTCGCGCAGCTCCGGAGGATGGCACGCATGAGGGGGCGCTGAGCATGGAGGTCGTAGTGCGCGGAGCCTGGGTGATCGCGTACCGCGAGCTCCTCCGCTACGTGCGGGAGCGGGCGCGGGTGATCTCCTCGCTCGCAATGCCGCTCGTGTTCCTGGTCATCTTCGGCGCCGGCCTGAATCGCTCGATGGGCAGGCTCACGGGCGGGGTCGACTATCTCCAGTTCATGTACCCCGGGATCATCGCCATGACCGTCTTCATGAGCTCGCTCATGTCCGGCCTCTCCGTGGTCTGGGACCGCGAGTTCGGGTTCTTGAAGGAGGTGCTCGTGGCGCCGCTCAGCCCGGCCGGCATCGTGTTCGGCAAGGCGCTCGGGGCGGCGACTATCGCCCTCGGGCAGGCGCTCATCCTGCTCTTGCTGGCGCCTTTCATCGGGGTGCACGTCAGCGTGATGCTCGTGCTCGAGCTCGTGCCGCTGCTGCTCGTCATCTCCTTCGCCTTGTCCGGCCTGGGACTCCTGATCGCCTCGCGTATGCACTCGCAGCAGAGCTTCCAGCTCGTGATGCAGATCGTGATCTTCCCGCTCACGTTTCTCGCAGGAATCTTCTTCGCGGTCAACAACGTCCCCACGTGGATGGCCGTCGTCTCCAAGCTCGACCCGCTCACCTACGGCGTCGACGCGATCCGCCGCCTCTTCCTCGAGGGTCAGGTTCCCGCCACTGGCACTCCGAACCAGCTCTTCGGCGTCGAGGTCCTCGGGCACACGACGCACGCCTTCGAGGACATCCTCGTCGTGGTTCTGCTCGGCGCCCTCCTGCTCGGCGCCGCTGCAGTCACCTTCGGCCGCCAGGAGTAGCGTCGCTCCCGCCCGGCCGTGGCGCTCGCAGTCCGCTCACGACCGGGCCGAGCCGCCGTGCTTGTGGACGATGACGACCGGACAGGGTGCGTGCTGGGCGCACTGCTGGCCGACGGAGCCGAGCAGGAGTCCGACGAAGCCCCCGTGTCCCCGTGAGCCCACGACGAGGAGGTCGGCGTCGCGGGCCTCTTCGACGAGTTCGAGAGCGGGCTGTCCCTCGCGGACCACGCGCTCGACCTCGAGTCCCGCGACCTCATCACCGGCGGCCTCGAGAGCAGCCCCCAGCCTGGCACGCGCATCCTCATCGAACTCGCTGAAGCCGACGGCGGGCCCGAGCCCTCCGCTGTAGGCGATCGTCGGGACGTGCCAGACGGTGACGACCCGTAGCCGGTCGCCCCGGAGCCGCGCCTCTGAGGCAGCGAATCGAAGCGCTTCCTGCGCACCCTCCGAACCGTCCACGCCGACCACCACCGTTCCCATCTCGACCTCCTCTCGTGCAAGAGCCGATGCCCGAGCTCGTGAGCCTTCACAGGCTCGCAGATCCGGGGTAGGGGCGCACCCGTTTTGGAGCTGTCGGGTCCTCGTGCCGCCCACGGCTGCCCCTGCCCTGCCCGCGAACCGGGGCTGTTTGAAAGCATCTTCGGGCAGAGATGTTCAGAAGCCTCGCCGGTTACCTCCGCCGCCATCAGCTCGCGCTGACGAAGATCGCCAAGAAGACCCTGCTCGCTCTGAACGCCGGTCCTTCGACGACCATGCCGGTCGACATCACGGGGAGCGGGATCGAGGTCGCCGCCTCGGGCGCTTCGGCCACCGTCGACTTCGACGTGATCGCGCGCCAGCTGTCTGCCTGGGGGATGACGACGCCCTCGAAGCTGGGCTCGTGAGGACGCGGACGCTCGGCCCGCTCGAGGTCTCGGTCGTCGGGCTCGGCTGCAACAACTTCGGCCGGCGGGTCGACGAGGCTGGGACACGGGCCGTCGTCGACGCGGCGCTCGAGGTCGGCGTGACGTTCCTCGACACGGCCGAGAGCTACGGGGACGGGCGCAGCGAGGCGTTTCTGGGCGAGGCGCTGCGCGGCCGGCGCGACCGGGTCGTGCTCGCAACCAAGTTCGGCGGGGGCGGCGCGGCGGGCAGCGGCAGAGGAGCGCGCGAGGCGATCCGTGGTGCGCTCGAAGGCAGCCTGCGCCGCCTCCGGACCGATCACGTCGACCTCTACCAGCACCACCAGGAGGATCCGGACACACCCCTCGCCGAGACGATCGGCGCGCTGGACGAGCTCGTGCGCGAGGGGAGGATCCGCGCCTACGGGACGTCCAACTACTCGGCCGAGCGGATGGAGGAGGCGGTCTCGCTCGCCCAGGAGGCCTACGTCTCGGAGCAGAGCGAGTACTCCTGGCTCGAGCGCGAGGCCGAGCGGGAGCTCCTGCCGGCCTGCGAGCGCCTCGGGCTCGGCTTCATCCCGTACTTCCCGCTCGCGAGCGGCCTCCTGACCGGGAAATACCGCCGCGGCGAGCCCGCGCCGGCGGGGACCCGCCTCCACGGCAGGGAGATCGACGACGAGCAGTACGACCTCCTCGAGGCGCTCGAGGCCTTCGCTGTCGAGCGCGGGGTGTCGCTGCTCCAAGTCGCGATCGGCGGGCTCGCCGCGCAGGCGCCTGTCGTGTCGGTGATCGCGGGCGCGACGAAGCCCGAGCAGGTGCGGGCGAACGCGGCCGCGGGGGCCTGGGAGCCGACGTTCGAGGACATCGCCGGGCTGCGCGCGCTGGGCTAGCTGGAATAAGCGGAGCTGGCGCTCCGCTTATTAGTTACACTGTGACCGTGACGAGCGCGACCGAGAGCCGAACGAAGACCCTACGCCGCGACGCGCAGCGGAACCGCGAGCGCATCGTCGCCGCCGCGCGAGCGCTCTTCGCGCGCGACGGCCTCGAGGCCTCGGTCGACGACATCACGCGCGAGGCGGGCGTGGGGATGGGAACGCTTTACCGACACTTCCCGACCAAGGAGGAGCTGATCGACGCCGTGCTCGAGGACGCGTTCGACGAGGTCGTCGGATTGGCGGAGCTGGCCCTCGCCGAGGACGACGCCTGGGCCGGGCTTCGCGGATTCCTCGAGCAGGTCTTCGCGCTGCGCGTCGAGAACCGCGGGCTGAAGGACGTCATCGCCGCGCAGCACGGCCCGCGCGCCGACGCCATGCGCGCCCGGATGCAGCCGTTGCTGCGGCGCATGATCGAGCGCGCACAGAGCCAGAGGTCGTTGCGCAGGGACTTCGCGCCCGAGGACATGCCGCTCGTCTTCTGGACGGTCGACCGCGTGATCGAGACGACCGCGGCGATCGCGCCCGAGGCCTGGCGCCGCCAGCTGGCGCTACAGCTCGACGGCCTGCGCGCCGAGGCTGCTTCTCCGCTTCCGCGGCCGCCGCTCACGCGAGCCCAGCTCGACCGCGCGGCCGGGAGGCGCCGGTGAGCCCGGCACACGAGGAGCGGCTGACGGGGCGCGCACTCTGGACCGTCTTCGCGGCCCTGATGCTCGGCATGTTCCTGGCAGCGCTCGACCAGACCATCGTCTCGACGGCGCTGCCCACGATCGTCGGCGACCTCGGCGGCCTGAACCACCTCTCCTGGGTCGTCACCTCGTACCTGCTCGCCGCGACGATCTCGACGCCGATCTACGGCAAGCTCGGCGACATGCGCGGGCGCAAGCCCGTCTTCCAGGCTGCGATCGTGATCTTCCTCGTCGGCTCGATGCTCTCCGGGCTGTCGCAGTCGATGGGCGAGCTGATCGGCTTCCGCGCGCTGCAGGGAATCGGCGCCGGCGGCCTGATGGTCGGCGCGCAGGCGATCATCGGCGACATCGTCCCGCCCAGGGAGCGGGGCCGCTACATGGGCCTGATCGGCGCCGTGTTCGCGGTCGCCTCGGTCGCCGGGCCGCTCCTCGGCGGCTTCATCGTGGACAACCTCTCCTGGCGCTGGGTCTTCTACGTCAACCTCCCCGTCGGGATCCTGGCCGTCGCGATCGTGGCGCTCCGGCTCCACCTGCCCTCGCGGCGGACGAAGCATCGGATCGACTACTTCGGCGCTGCGCTCCTCGGTGGCGGCGTCGCGTCGCTGATCCTGCTCACGACCTGGGGCGGCAACCAGTACGCCTGGGGCTCGTCGACGATCATCGGCCTCGGAGTCCTCGGCGTCCTGCTCCTCGCCGCCTTCGTGTGGCAGGAGCGCCGCGCGGTCGAGCCGATCATCCCGCTGACGCTGTTCCGCTCGAGCGTGTTCAACGTCGCGAGCGCGATGGGGTTCACGATCGGGATGGCGATGTTCGGCGCGATCGTGTTCATCCCGCTCTACCTCCAGCTCGTCTACGGCGCGAGCCCGACGAGCTCCGGGCTTCGGCTGCTGCCGCTGATGGCCGGCCTGCTCGTCGCCGCCGTCGCCTCCGGCCGGATCATCAGCCGGATCGGCCGGTACAAGCCGTTCCCGATCGCGGGGACGGCGGTGCTCGTCGGCGGCATGTTTCTGCTCTCGCGCCTCGGGGTCGGGACCTCGCCGTGGCTCGCGTCGCTCTACATGCTCGTCGTCGGCGTCGGGATCGGCCTCGTGATGCAGGTGCTCGTGCTCGTCGTCCAGAACGCCGCGCGGCCGGAGGACATGGGCGTCGTCACCTCGACGGCGACATTCTTCCGCTCGGTCGGCGGCTCGTTCGGCGTCGCGATCTTCGGGGCGATCTTCGCCTCCGGCCTCTCGGCCCAGCTCGCCAAGCTCCCGCCGAGCCTCACGGCGCACCTCGGCGGCGGAGTGCACTTGAACCCGGAGCAGGTGCGCCACCTGCCGCCCGCCGTGCACGACGTCTTCCTCCAGGCGTTCGCGCACTCGCTCCACGGCGTCTTCCTCTGGGGGGTGGCGATGACGGTCATCCCGTTCGGGCTCTCGTGGCTCCTGAAGGAGGTCCCGCTGCGCACGACGGTCGGGCACTCAGAGGCCCCGCCCGGGGCCGAGCCACCGTCGCCGCCACGGCAGCCGGCGGCCGCAAGCCAGCGCTGAGCCCGGCACCAGACGGCGCGTTTCGCGCCTGAACGCCTGCTGAACCGCTTGATCAAGCGGATCGAATAGCCCTCCCGAGGGATGCGGCGGATCAGGGGAATCCGCCGATGAAACCAGCACTAGACAGGGCGGTGCGGCTCCGCCACCAGACGCATCGGAGGGATCGCGGCGTGGAGCCATACGACCGTCCTCACTTCACAACCGAGCTGTCGACCCTCCCCGAACATGCGAAGGGAGGTGAACTCATGCTCAAGCTTTTCGCCTTCATGCAGGCGTCCGCCGCCGACGCGGCCGACGCGCTCAAGCGCCGCGAGGACGGACAGACGATGGCCGAGTACGGCGTCGTTCTTGCCGTCATCACCATCGCGGTGATCGGAGCGATCACGCTCCTTTCCGACAACGTGCGAAACGCAATCGAGAGCGTCGCTAACGTCCTTCCTTGATGTTGCGTGACCTTTATTCGAACTTGACCGCTCGCGAACAGCGGGCACTTCGCTGGAGCGCGGCCGCCACGGCGGTCGCGCTCTGGCTTTCCGTCGCCTGGGCCGACCTCTGGCTTTTGCTGGCGGTGCCGCTCTTCGCGGCCGCGTTTCTCGTCTACCGCGCTCGCCATCAGGACGAGCCCGACGAGGACGATCTCGACCTTCTTTAGATCCAGCTACTCGACGCTACGATGAGCGCCCCGGCGCCGTGGCCGAGAGGTTAGGCAGGGGCCTGCAAAGCCCCGTACACCAGTTCGAATCTGGTCGGCGCCTTCTCGGTCTATCGCTTCGGCGGGAGCGACCGCGCATACGCGGTGGCGCGTTCGACCCAACCGGTCAGTTCGCGCTTCATTCGCACGTCCTCCGCGTCGACTCGCAGCCACCCGCGCATCTGGCGTCCTCGCATCTCCATCGCGTACGCCTTCGTCGTCTCGACGAGGGAGTCCCACTCGTCCGGGTCGACTCGAACCAGGAGGCCGCCCTCGCCGCTCGCGGCGATCGCCATGTTGCCTCCGATGAGGAACGCGAGGCCGCCGAACATCTTCTTCTCGGCCAGGCCGGGCTCGTCGGCGATCAGCTCACGAATCCGATCGGCGAGCTCCCCGTCGTACGCCACGGGACGATGCTAGACGGCTACGCGCCGCGGCGGACGACTGCGACGCCGGCCAGGCACAGGGCGCCGCCGAGAAGGGCGAGTGCGGGCGGGGTCTCCGACAGGATCGCCCAGCCGAGCAGCACCGAGAGCGGCGGCACGAGGTATGTCGTCGCGCCGAGCCTGCCCGCGCTCGTGCGGGCAAGGGCGAACGCCCAGGTCGTGAAGCCGATCGCGGTCGGGAAGACGCCGAGGTAGACGGTCCAGGCGATCGACCCGCCGCTCGCGTCGCCGAGCTGGCGTGCGAGCTGCCATGCGAACGGGAGGCAGGCGACGACCGCGATCACGCAGCAGAAGAGCGTCGTCTGGAGCGCGGTCAGGCGCCCGATGACGGTCTTCTGGAAGATCACGGCCACGGCGTACGAGCACGCGGCGAGGAGGCACAGCGCAACCCCGGTCGTCGTCGAGCCGCCGTTCGACGTCGCGATGCCGATGACCACGACTCCGACGAACGCGACCGCGCAGCCGGCAAGGAGCGCGCGAGGGAACCCCTCGCGCAGGACGAGCCCGGCGAGGATCGCGACCAGGATCGGCCCGACGCCGATCAGCATCGCGGCGGTGCCGGCGTCGACGCGTCGCTCGCCCGCGTTGAGCAAAACCATGTAGCCGGCGAACCAGAGCAGGCTGCAGAGCACGAGCGCGGGCGCGACCGCGCGAATGTCTGCTCTCCGGGGCGAGAGCTCGCCCTGCACGGCCGCGATCGCGAGCAGCACGACCGCGGCGACCAGCAGCCGGCCGAGCGTGAGCGCCCCCGGGGACAGGTCGTGCCCGGCCGAGCGGATGCCGACGAAGGCCGAGGCCCAGAGCAACACCGTGACGAGCGCCGCGCCCAGGGCTGCCGTCGTCTCGCGCCGGATCCGGCCGAGGCGGGTCGGGGTGACGCTCTCGGTCACGTCCATGCAAGCACTCGTAACGAACAACGACGCCGATGCTTCCGGCGTGAGGTCAGTCGTCGAGTTGGTCGACCAGCATGTGCACCTCGCCGACCCGCTCGAAGCCGAGGCGCTCGAGGATCGGCCTGGACATCGAGCCGCCCTGCGTGATCAGGGTCGGCGTGCCGAGCGCCACGGCCTCGTCCCAGCGGACGCGGATCAGCGCGCGGTACGCGCCCTGCCCGCGGGCGCTCGGAAGCGTGGCGCCTCCGTACAGGAGGAGGCCGTGCTCGGTCGGCGCGGCGGTACCGGCGCAGACGAGCTCACCGTCGAGCCAGACCGCGTGCCGCAGGCGCAGCGTGTCGTGGAAGCGCTCCGGCAGGAGCCTGCGCGACTCCTCGATCTGGGCCTCTGTCGAGCCGAACGCCTCCCACTGGACGGCGTTCGCGGTCTCGAACTCCTCGAACGTCTCGATCCGCCGCGCGACGAGCCCCGGGGCCGCGGCCGGCGGCTCGCGGGTGAGTACGAGCGCGACCGCGTACGGATCCCTGTCGGGAACGAGGCCGCGCTCGCGCAGCGCGGCAACGAGCCCTGCCGGCGCCGAGCTGCCGATCTCCCACTGCGTGCGGGTCCGTCCGCGCTCGCGCAGCGCCGCCCGCACCTCGGCGAGTACCTCGTCGAGCTCCTCGAGCGCGAACCGCTGGCGCTGGACCGTGTTCCAGGTCGTGCCCTCGCCGAGGTAGAGGGTGTAGCGGTCGGTCTCGACCCGCTCGTCCCCCTGCCCGAGCGGCGCGAACGAGTTCGGGTACTCGGCAACCTCCCGGAGCACTCGCTCAGCGAAGCCCGCCGCGTTCATGATGGGCCCGGAAGAACTCGGCCGAGCCGGCGGTGGCCATGGCGGCGGAGGCGGAGATCTCGAGTGCGAGGGTCGCGGCGGCGACGATCTGGGCGAGGCGATAGACCTTCCCGGCTCCCGCGCAGCCGAGCAGCTCGAGCCAGCGCCGGGCATAGGGGAGGGTCGTGCCGCCGCCGAGCGTCGCGACTTCGAGCCCGGGGAGCCGGAGCCCGACCTGGAGGCCGCCGTCGATGCGGCGCCCTGTGCCGTGGCACATCGAGCTCGTTCCGACCATGCCGAGGTCCTGGCCGGTCGCCGCGAAGATCGCCGCGATCGCCGAGGCGGGCGTGAACGCGACCGACTGCATCCCGGAGGCGACCGCGCCGTGGGTTCCCGCCCAGGCGAGGTCGAGCAGGTCGTCGGCGGTCGTTCGCAGGACTCGCCGGATCGCGTCGTCGGTGAGCGTCGCCTCGGCGACGACGGTCTTGCCGTGGCCGCTCTGGAAGTACTCGAACGACGGCTTCTTGTCGCCGCCCATGTTCGCCTCGAGGATCGCCCGCTCCGGCTTGACCGGCGCGCGCTCCATCACGTAGCCCATGTTCAGGACGTAGGAGTTGCGGGTCATCATGTTCGCGCCGACCGCGTCGCCGGTCGTCCAGCGCCAGAGGACGTGGCACATCGGGCCGACCACGTGCGTCTTCACCTCGCGCAGACGCGCGAAGGTCGAGAGGGACGGGTCGTCCTGCTCCGCGAGCCAGTCCCGCATGCCCGGGAGCTCGTCCGCGATCCAGGCGGCGAGCTCGACCGCGGCTCCGGCGGAGCCGCAGACGAAGCAGGAGGCCCGCGTGATCCGGTCCCCGAGGACGTACGTGCGGAACCCGCCCGACTCGGCGACGGCGAGCGCTCCGCGCTGCAGCGAGGCCGAGAGCCCACCCTCGGTGTGCGCGAGCGGGACGAACACGGACTCGTGCGCGCGCCCGGACTCGACCACCGCGCCGTCGGGCTCGCGCAGCTCGTACTCGCCGAGCTCGAGCTCGACCGGCCCCACGACCGACACCGGGATCACCGCGGCGCCGGTCAGCATCTCCTGCGCGCGCGCGAACGGCTCGAGGTCGATCCCCGTGACGTCGCCGTCCAGGCCGAGCGCCTCCTGGCGTGCCCTGATCGACCCGGCGTCGTTCTTACGCGGCCACTTCTTGGTCGCCACGGCGGAGAGCTTATTTCGCGCCGTCCGTGGCAGGGGGCGGAGTTCGCGGAAAGCTACGGACGCGAGACGAGCGCCCGGGCTGGATAATCTGCGCCGGATGACGATCAGTCCTGTGGTCGACCAAGAGCAGGAGGAGCGCGAGGCGTTCGCGGGCGTCCTGCGCTTCTACGAGCTCGCCAAGCGGCAGGAGTGGCAGGTTCGCGACCTCCCGTGGGGTGAGCTGCCGCCGATCCCCGAGGGCAAGGGCTCGCCGAAGCGGCAGGCGCGGCGCCGCGACATGTGGCGCTCGGTGCTCACGCAGCAGCTCCAGGCCGACATGCTCGCCTGCGACATGTCCTCGCAGCTGCTCAACATCGCCCCGGACGCCGAGGCGAAGCTCTACTACTCGACGATGGTGCAGGACGAGTCGCGCCACACGGAAGCGTGGCTCAAGCTGGTCGACGAGGCGGGCGGCACCGCAGAGCGCGACCCGTACCTCGACGAGCTCGCACACATGACACTCGAGGCGGACACGCTCGAGGAGAAGGTCTTCCAGATGCAGGTCTTCTACGAGCGGCTGATCATCTCCCGCTTCCGTCTGATCGCGCGGGCCTCGCGTGGGACGGTCCTCGAGGACCTCTGCAACCGGCTCACGACGGACGACGGCATTCACCACGGCGCCGGGATGGCGTACGAGAAGGTGCTTCTCCGCGGCGCGGACAAGAGGACGAAGCAGAACCTCGTGCAAGCGGCGAACCGACTGCTGCCGATCTTCGTGCAGCACGCGCTCTGGCGGCCGAAGGAACGCGCCTTCATCGGCGCCGCGATGCGCTCGCGCGACATCGAGCACCTGAAGCAGGACATCGAGATCGGCGTCCGTCTGGCGGAGTCGCTCGGTCTCGAGGTCGGCGACGTCGAGCTCCCCATCTCCTGAGTTGCCAGCGACGCTGATGCAGGGCTGGCCGCTCGCCGAGCGGATCCTGCCCAGGGTCGCCGAGGAGGTTCGCGAGCTCGGCCAGGTCGGGCTCGCGACGGTGCAGGTCGGCGATGATCCGGCCTCGACGATCTACATCCGGCGCAAGCACGAGGCCGCGGCGGAGGCAGGAATGCGATCGACCGATCTCAAGCTGCCCGGGGAGATCTCGCAGGAGGACTTCGACGCGGCGGTCGCGGAGCTGAACGAGGACGATGCGATCGACGGGATCCTCATCCAGCTTCCGCTCCCGGGCCAGATCGACGAGGCCGCCGCGATCGCGGCGCTCGACCCGGTCAAGGACGTGGACGGCGTCCACCCGTTCAACGCCGGCCAGCTCTACCTCGGGCGGCCGACGCACGTGCCCGCGACGCCGCTCGGGATCATGGCGCTCCTCGCCGAGCACGAGGTTCCTGTCGACGGCGCACGGGCGGTCGTGGTCGGGCGGAGCGACATCGTCGGCAAGCCGGTCGCGCACCTGCTGCTGCAGGCGCACGCGACCGTGAGCATCTGCCACACGCACACCGACGACCTCCGGCACTACACGCTCGACGCCGACGTACTCGTGGTGGCGGCCGGCCGCCCGGAGGTCGTCTCCGCGGAGATGGTCAAGGAGGGTGCCGCGGTCGTGGACGTCGGCGTCAACCGCACCGAGGCGGGCCTCGTCGGCGACGTCGAGGCGGGAGCAGCCGCGCGCGCCGCGTTCCTCACACCCGTCCCGGGCGGCGTCGGCCCGATGACGATCGCGATGCTCTTGAGCAACACGGTGCGTGCCGCGCGCTACCGGCGGAGGCTTCTTGCGTTCCCCGGTCGGCCTCGCTAACGTTGGCCCCGCTTCACCGTAGGTCGGCGGCTCGGTGCCCGGGCCGTCGTTGTTTGTGCAGGAAGGGAGTTTGGTTTGCCCAAGGGCACCGTCAAGTGGTTCTCGAACGAGAAGGGCTACGGCTTCATCGAGCGCGAAGGCGGCGAAGACGTCTTCGTCCACTTCTCGGCGATTGCAGGGGAAGGCTACAAGTCGCTGACCGAGGGTCAGCAGGTGGAGTTCGAGGTCGTGCAGGGCGATAAGGGCCTGCAGGCTGCGAACGTCCAGCCGGTCTAGACCCTTTCCGGAACCGAAAGTAAAACGGGGCCCCTGACGGGGCCCCGTTCTTCGTGGGGAGGGTCTCGGTCCCCCACGAACCCCATCCGCTACTACGCGCCCCGCGCCGGTCTGGTTCAACCCCCCGACACCGTCGGCGGGCCTCCGTAGCGACCGGGCTGTTCTGACAGGATTGTGCGGATGGCCATCTCACGCGACGACGTCCTGCACGTCGCCAGGCTGGCGCGGCTCGAGCTCTCCGACGAGGAGGTCGAGCGGTTCGCCGAGCAGCTGAGCGCGATCCTCGAGGCGGTCGGGAAGGTGAGCGAGCTCGACCTCGATGGCGTCGAGCCGACCGCGCACCCGCTCGACCTCGTGAACGTGTGGGCAGAGGACGAGCCGCGGCCGTCGCTGAGCGCCGACGAGGCTCTCGCGAACGCCCCCGACCGCGAGAGCGACTCCTTCCGCGTGCCGGCCGCGTGAGCGCGGATCTGTCCCACTTTCGGCACGGACGCGTCACAGACCCGCGCGCCGAGGACGGCTACCGTGTCTGTAGGGGTCCCGGGGGACCCCTGGGGGGCGTTTGGGGCACGAATCGGCGGGGACGGCCGTGATCGACACGCTCCGGGTGACGGTCGAGGACGCGCTCGGCCTGATCGAGAGGAGTGAGATCACTCCGGCCGAGCTCCACCGCGCCTACCTCGACGCGGCCGCGGAGCGCAACGACGAGCTGAACGCCTACCTCTGCACAGTCGAGGACGGCGCCGAGGGCGCGAACAGCGTGCCGATCGCCCTCAAGGACGTCGTCTCCACGAAGGGCGTCGAGACCACGGCCGGGTCGCGCATCCTCGCCGGCTACCGGCCGGTTTTCGACGCCACCGTCGCCGCGCGCTGCAAGGAGGCCGGCCTCTCGCTGCTTGGCAAGACCAACATGGACGAGTTCGCGATGGGCTCGTCCACGGAGAACTCGGCGTACGGCCCCACGCGCAACCCGTGGGACCCGAGGCGCGTGCCCGGCGGTTCCTCGGGCGGGTCGACCGCGGCGGTCGCGGCCGGGCTGGCGCCGTGGGCGCTCGGCTCCGACACCGGCGGCTCCATCAAACAGCCCGCGGCGCTCTGCGGCGTCGTCGGCCTGCGCCCGACCTACGGCACGGTCTCGCGCTACGGGATCGTCGCCTTCGCCTCGAGCCTCGACCAGATCGGCCCGGTCGCGAAGACCGTCCGTGACTGCGCGCGCCTCTACGGCATCGTCGCCGGCCGCGATCCGTGCGACACGACGACCGTCGAGCTGACCGAGCCGGTCGAGCTCCCCGAGGCGGACGACCTGAAGGGCCTCCGGATCGGAGTGCCCACCGAGCTCAACGAAGCCGAGGGAATCGAGCCGGGCGTGACCGAGCAGATCGCGCGGGCGCTCGAGCTCGCCGGGGAGCTCGGCGCCGAGATCGGCGAGTGCCACCTGCCGCGCTCGGTCGAGTTCGGGCTTCCCTGCTACTACCTGGTCGCCCCCTCCGAGGCGTCCTCGAACCTCGCACGATACGACGGCGTTCGCTACGGCCTGCGTTCGGACCCGAACGGCGACGTGCGCGCGATGTACGACCGCACCCGCCACGACGGCTTTGGCGACGAACCCAAGCGCCGCATCATGCTCGGTACCTACGCCCTCTCGGCCGGCTACTACGAGGCCTTCTACGGGCAGGCGCAGAAGGTGCGCACGGTGATCCGTGAGGAGCACGCCGCGGCGTTCGAGCAGTTCGACGTGCTCGTCAGCCCGACGTCACCGACCGTCGCCTTCGAGCTCGGCACTCGGACCGCCGACCCGCTCGCGATGTACGCGGCCGACGTGCTCACGATCCCCTCCAACCTTGCCGGCCTGCCCGGGCTCTCGATTCCCTGCGGTCTCTCGGACGGGCTGCCGGTCGGCCTCCAGCTGATCGGGCGGCAGTTCTCCGAGAACCTGCTCTTCCGCGCTGGCCATGCGCTGGAGCAGGCCCTGGCGTTCGACTTTGTCCCGAAGCGGTACCGGTGAGCGATCGCTGGGAGCCGGTGATCGGCCTCGAGATCCACGTCCACCTCAAGACGCGGACGAAGATGTTCTGCCGCTGCCCGGTCGCCTACTTCGAGCCGCCGAACACGCAGACGTGCCCGGTGTGCCTCGCGCTCCCGGGCTCGCTTCCGGTGCCCAACCGGAAGGCGATCGAGTGGACGGTTCGGCTCGGGCTCGCGCTCGACTGCCGGATCGCCGAGCGCGCCATCTTCCACCGCAAGAACTACTTCTACCCCGACAACCCGAAGGGCTACCAGATCTCCCAGTACGACGAGCCCCTCTGCGTGGACGGGCGCGTGCTCGTGCCCGGGCCGGACGGCGACGACGAGGTCGGGATCGTCAGGGCACACCTGGAGGAGGACGCGGCCAAGACCGTCCACGTCGGCGGGGCGGAAGGCCGGATCCACGGCGCCGAGAGCTCCCTCGTGGACTTCAACCGCGCGGGCACGCCGTTGGTCGAGATCGTGACCGCTCCCGACCTTCGCTCCCCGGAGGCGGCGAAGCGCTTCCTCCAGCTGCTGCGCCAGACCGTGGTCGAGCTCGGCATCTCCGATGCGGAGATGGAGAAAGGGTCGCTTCGCTTCGACGTCAACGTCTCGGTGCGGCCCGAGGGCTCGGACGAGCTCCGAACGCGCACAGAGCTGAAGAACATGAACTCGTTCAACTTCGCCGCGAAGGGGATCGAGCGGGAGATCCGCCGGCAGGTCGAGATCTACGAGGGCGGGGGCGAGGTCGAGCAGGAGACGCTCCACTTCGACCCGGGCAACGAGGCTGCGCCCCCGCTCCGCTCGAAGGAGGAGGCGCAGGACTACCGCTACCTCCCGGAGCCCGACCTCGTTCCGCTGGAGCCCGACCGTGAGCTCGTCGAGCAGCTGCGCGGGGAGCTGCCGGAATCGCCCTCGACGCGGATCCGGCGGCTCGAGGGCGAGGTCGGCTTCGCGCTCGCAGAGGGGCTCGTCACGAGCGAGCGAGATGAGCTGTACTCGCGAATCCCGGGAGACCGGACTGCGGTCGCAAACGTGGTCATGAACGAGCTCGCGGCGACCGGGGTCGACCCGGCGGCGGTGAACGCCGACGAGCTCGGCAAGGTGATCGAGCGGCGCGACGTGATCCCGCGCTCGGCGTTCGCGGAGGCCGTGGCGTCCAGTGCTTCACCGAGTTTCGTCGCTTCGGCGTTCCTCTCAGAAGCGGCGATTTCCGACGTGTCAGAGCTCGACCCAGTGATCGACCAGATCCTCGGCGCGAACGAGGAACAGGTGGCGGCCTACCGCGGCGGCAAGGAGGGCCTGCTCGGCTTCTTCGTCGGGCAGGTGATGAAAGAGACGGGCGGCAAGGCGAACCCGAAGGTCGTGAACGAGCGCCTGCGCGAAAAGCTGAACGCCTAGCGCAGCGAGGGCCGGCCCCATCCCAAACCCCCTCCCACCCAAGGGGAAGACACGCTAGCGGCGGAGGGCGCGTGGGGGTGTCACGCGCTTGTGCCGGATGTGTGACGTTTTTTCGGTCCCAAGAGGCCCGGCGACGAGCCCCTCCCGGGGACCCCACCCACCCGGGGGGAATTCGCGCAAAGTGCGAACAATCGCTACCACAATGGCGACATGGGAACCTGCCGCCCCAGGCTTCTCGCGTTCCTGTTTGTCCTCGCGGCCCTCGTCTTCGCGCCGCCTGCGCTCGCCCACAACGCGGGTGTCGCCGCGCTTCAGGTCGCGCTCCACAAGCGCGGCCTCTACCACGGGACGATCGACGGCGTCAAAGGCCCAGCGACCACGCGGGCGGTCATGCGCTTCCAGCGGCGGGTCAGGCTCCCGGTCGACGGGATCGCAGGGCCGAAGACCCGCCGCGCGCTCGGCCGCTTCGGCCGCCACCTGCTCGGCAGCCGCCCGCTCACGCGCGGCAGCGTCGGCTGGGACGTGGCTGCGCTCCAGTTCATGCTCGCCTGGCACGGCTTCCCGTCGGCGACGTTCGACGGCGGGCTCGGCCTCCGGACGGACGCCGCGCTGCACCGCTTCCAGGTCTGGGCCGGCCTTCCGGCCGACGGCGTGGCGGGCTCCGCGACGATCGCGGCGCTGCGCAAGCCTCCCGCCACCTGCCCGATCCCGCTTGCCTGGCCGGTCGATGCGCCGGTCGGGGACGGCTTCGGGCCGCGCGGCGACCGCTTCCACGCGGGCATCGACCTGCTGGCCGACCGCGGGACTCCCGTCCACGCGGCCGCGCCCGGGCGCGTCGTGATCGCGGGCTTGACGCCCGGCGGCTGGGGGAATCTCGTGGCCGTTGCCAACGAGGACGGCGTCCAGACGATGTATGCGCACCTCTCCGTCGTGAGCGTGCACCTCGGCGAGCTCGTCTCGACGGGCTCGGTGCTCGGCGAGGTCGGCGCGACGGGCGATGCGACCGGGCCGCACCTCCACTTCGAGGTCCGCGTCCGCGGCGCATCCGTCGACCCGCTCGGCGCGCTGCCCTAGCGACCGTTTAGGCTCCCGCCCGCACATGGGGCTCAGGGCAGGAGGACTCGGGGTCTGCGCGCTGGTCGCGGCGCTGGTCGTCGCGGCGACGCCCGCCGCGCGGAAGAGCGACTACGCCGCCGTCGCCTACAACATTCTCCCGCCCGGCGAGTCCGGGAACGGCGGCGCGCACAGGAACGACCAGGCGAAGCTCTACGACGCGCTCACGCCGCTCCGCGGCAAGGTGACCGCGAAGACGCTGAAGCACCTGTTCAAGCCGGAGACGCTCGGCCCGGTCGGCAAGACGAAGGTCGAGCGCACCCCGCGCGCCGGCGTTCGCATCGTCCGCGACGCCTGGGACGTCGCGCACGTCTACGGCAGGACGTCGGCGGACACGGAGTGGGGCGCGGGCTGGGTCACGGCCGAGGACCGGTGGCTCATCCTGCAGCTGATCCGCGGCCCCGGCCGCGAGGTCGCGCTCGACGGCCCGCCGCACGACCAGAGCCACGAGCTGGTTCCGAGCAAGGCGACGGAAGCGGCCCTCGCGAAGCAGTTCACGCTCGCGAAGAGCCTCGGCAAGAAGGGCCGCGAGATCATCGAGGACATCGACGCCTACACCGCGGGCATCAACGCCTATCTGAAGGCGTACCAGCCGAACGTCAAGCGCTGGATGCGCAACGACACGATCGCGGCGGCGGCGGTGCTCGCAGGGCAGTTCGGGGTCGGCGGGGGAGACGAGGCACGCCGCGCGGAGCTCCTGGCCGAGCTCCAGAACAAGCTCGGAGCCGCCAAGGGCCGCGAGGTCTGGGACGATCTGCGCGAGCAGCAGGACCCGGAGACCCCGGTCACCGCCACGCGCAGCTTCCCGTACGGGAAGAGCACGAGCAACGCGGGCAACGTGCAGCTCGACGCCGGCAGCCTGAGCCCTTCGGTCGAGCGCGCGGGAGCCGCCGCCGAGGCCTCGCGCGGGAACATGAGCAACGCGCTGCTCGTCACCGCGAGGCGCTCGACCACGCGGCACCCGATCCTCGTCGCCGGCCCGCAGGTCGGCTACTTCTACCCAGGGTTCTTCCTCGAGCTCGACCTCCACGGCGGGGGCTTCAACGCACGGGGTGTGATGTTCCCGGGCGTCCCGTGGATCGTGATCGGCCGCGGGCCCGACTATGCGTGGAGCGCGACCTCGTCCGACTCCGACATCGTCGACCAGTACGTGGAGACGCTCTGCGGCGGGGACGACACGCACTACCTCTACAAGGGCGTGTGCCGCGCGATGGGGACGTTCGTCGCGGGGGTCGTCAAGGGTCCGCCGGACATCGAGCTGAGCTTCCGCTCGACCGTCCACGGGCCGGTGCTCGGGTACGCGACCGTGGGCGGAAAGAAGGTCGCGATCTCGAGCAAGCGCTCGACGCACGGGCGGGAGATCCTGAGTGCCCGCGCGTTCGAGGACCTGGACAAGGGGCGCGTCCACTCGGCCAAGCAGTTCGTGAGCACGATGGGCCAGATGGAGTTCGCGTTCAACTGGGTGTACGCGGACAACCGGGACATCGCCTACTACTCGTCGGGGCGCCTCCCGATCCGGCCGCCCGGCGTCGACCTCGGCCTCCCGACCAACGGCGACGGCGACTACGAGTGGCGGGGGTTCCTGTCCCAGAAGGCCCACCCGCAGGCGATCGACCCGCCGGGCGGCGTGCTCGTCAACTGGAACAACAAGCCGGCGCCCGGGTTCGCGGCGGCTGACGACCGCTGGTCGTACGGGCCGCTCCAGCGCGTGCAGCTGCTCGATGACGCGCTGGAGGGCACGGGCAAGTACTCGCCGGCGGCGGTGGTCGCGGCGATGAACACGGCCGCGACGCAGGACTTCCGCGTGATGAAGGTGCTGCCTTCGATCTCGCTCGTGCTCGCGGGCTCGACTGCTCCCAGCCCGCGTGACCAGCAGATGCTCGACCTGCTCGAGAGCTGGCGCGCCGCCGGCGGGAGCAGGCTCGACCTCGACCTCGACGGGAAGATCGACAACCCGGGCGCGGCGATCATGGACGCCGCCTGGCCGAGGATCGCCCGCGCGATCCTGAGCCCCGTCCTCGGGCCTGCCCTGCCGGACCTCGAGGCGCTCGTGCCGCTCGACGATCCCGCCAACGCCAACGGCTCGGCGTACGAGAGCGGTTGGTACGGCTACGTCGACAAGGACCTGCGCAGGCTCATGGCCCGCGCCGTCAAGGGCCCGCTGAAGGTCGCCTACTGCGGCGGAGGCGACGTCGACGCATGCCGCGCCTCGCTCTGGACGGCGATCGACGAGGCGGGGAACGAGCTGCAGGCTGCGCAGGGCCCCGATCCGACGACCTGGCGCGCCGACGCCACCGGGGAGCGGATCCGCTTCTCAGGCGGCCTGCTCCAGGACACGATGCGCTGGACGAACCGGCCCACGTTCCAGCAGGTGATCAGCTTCGCCAGACACCGTCCGCGCTAGCGCGCCCAGCTAGTACCCTCGGGGCAGTGGCGGAGAAGCGCTACCTGATGACCCCGGGGCCGACGCCCGCGCCGCCCGAGGTGCTCGCCGCGATCGGCCAGCCGGTCATCCACCACCGCGGGCCCGACTTCAAGAAGCTCTACCGCGAGTGCCTCGACCGGTTGCGCGAAGTCTTCCGCACCCAGTCGGAGGTGCTGCTCTTCGGCGCCTCCGGGACCGGCGCGATGGAGTCGGCTGTCGCGAACCTGTGCTCTCCGGGCGAGCGGGTGCTGGTCGTGTCGGCCGGCTACTTCGGCGAGCGCTGGGCCGCGATCGCGGGCGCCTACCACGCAGAGGTCGACCACCTGCGCTACGCCTGGGGCGAGATCCCCTCGGCCGACGACGTGGCCGCCCGGCTGGAGGAGCGGGAGGCGACGGCCGTGTTCCTCACGCACTCGGAGACGTCCACGGGAGTCGTCTCGGACCTGCAGTCGAACGCGGCGGTCGCACGCGACCACGGAGCGCTGAGCGTCGTCGACGCGATCTCGAGCCTGGGCGCGGTGCCGCTCGAGACCGACGCCTGGGGGATCGACGTCGTCGCCTCGGGAGCGCAGAAGGCGCTGATGACGCCGCCCGGGCTCGCCCTGGTTACGGCCTCGCCGGCCGCCTGGGACAAGGTCGGCACGGCCGCCTCGCCGCGGTACTACTGGGACTGGGCGCGCACGAGCAAGGGCCAGGGGACGCTCGACGCGCCGGTCACGCTCCCGGTCTCGCTCGTCGCGGGCCTGAACGTCGCGCTCGGGATGCTCCTCGCCGAGGGGCTCGAGGGCGCCTTCGACCGCCACATCCGGCTCGGCCGCGCCTGCCGCGAGGGGCTGAAGGCGATGGGGCTCGAGCTGTTCTCGCCCGACGACGACAGCTCGGCCGTCGTCACCGCCGCGCGCGCGCCCGACGGGATCGACTCGGACGAGCTCGTGCTCCTGCTCCGCGACCGCCACGGGGTCACGCTCGCGCCGGGTCAGGGCGAGCTGAAGGGAAAGATCTTCCGCATCGGCCACATCGGCTACTACGACGTGTTCGACATCACGACCGCCCTCGCGGCCGTCGAGCTGGGGCTGGTCGAGCTGGGCGCCGAGGTCGAGCGCGGCGTCGCCGTCAGCCGCGCGCTCGAGGCCTTCGAGCAGACGCCGGTATGAGCCCGTGAGCCGCGCGCGGGTCCTCGTCCGGGAGCCGATCGCCGAGGCCGGGCTCGAGCTGCTGCGCGACCGCTTCGACGTCGACGTGGACGCGAACGGCGATCTGGCCGCGCGTATCGGCGACTACGACGCGATCGTGATCCGCTCGGCCACGAAGCTGACCGGAGACCTGATCGAGCGCGCGGACCGCCTGAAGGTGATCGGCCGCGCAGGAGTGGGGGTGGACAACGTCGACGTCGAGGCGGCCACGCGGCGGGGGATCGTCGTCGCGAACGCGCCCGAGTCGACCGTCACCTCGGCGGCGGAGCACACGATCGGGTTGCTGACCGCGCTCGCGCGCAACATCCCGCAGGCGCACGCCGCGCTGAAGCAGGGGCACTGGGAGCGCTCGGTGTGGGGCGGGATCGAGCTCGAGGGCAAGACGCTCGGCGTGCTCGGCTTCGGCCGAATCGGCCAGCAGGTCGCGCGGCGCGCGCTCGGGCTCGGGATGCGCGTCGTCGCGTACGACCCGTTCGTGGTCAAGGAGCGCTTCCGCGAGCTGGGCGTCGAGCGGGCCGAGAGCGCCGACGACGTGCTCGCCTCCGCGGAGTTCCTGACGCTCCACCTGCCGCTGACCGCCGAGACGCAGGGCTTCCTGGGCCGCGAGGAGATCGCGAAGCTCCCGGACGGCGCGCGGGTGATCAACGCCGCGCGCGGCGAGCTCGTGGACGAGGACGCCCTGATCGAGGCACTGCGCTCGGGCAAGCTCGCGGCCGCCGCGATCGACGTCTTCTCCGAGGAGCCGTACTCCGGCCCGCTGCTCGAGCTCGACAACGTCGTCGTCACCCCGCACCTGGCTGCCTCGACCGAGGAGGCGCAGGACCGGGCCGGGGTGATCGTGGCCGAGCAGGTCGCGGCGGCGCTCGAGGGCGCGGTGGTCACGAACGCGGTCAACATCCCGTCGATCCGCGCCGAGGACCTGGAGCTGCTCGGGCCGTTCATCCCGCTCGCCGCCAAGCTCGGCCGGCTCGCGATGGAGCTCGCGGACGGCCGCGCCGAGCTGATCACGCTCTCCTACTACGGCGCGCTCGCCGGCTACGACACGCGCCTGCTCACCGTCGCCGCGCTGAACGGCGCCTTCCAGGGCCGTACCGAGGGGCCGGTCAACTACGTCAACGCGCCGCTCGTCGCGGCCGAGCGCGGGATCGAGGTGCACGAGGAGAGCCGCCGCGCGAGCCGCGACTACACCAACCTCGTCCAGGTCGAGGTGCGGGCGAACGGCGAGCGGATCCGTGCGGCTGGCACGACGATCGGCAACGAGAACCGGCAGTGGCTCGTGAGCGCGCTCGGCTTCGCGCTCGAGACGGAGCTGGCCCCGCTGATGGTGTTCTTCCGCTACGACGACGTGCCTGGCGTGATCGGGCGCGTGGGAACGCTCTTCGGCGCGGCCGGCGTCAACATCGCGAACATGGCCGTCTCGCGGACGCGCCGCGGCGGCAAAGCGCTGATGGTGCTCTCGGTCGACAGCGAGCCGTCGGCGGAGCTGGTCGAGACGTTCCGCGAGCAGGGCTTCGATGACGCCCGCGTGATCTCGCTCGCCTGATGCGCCTCCGCGTCCGGGACGTCGAGCTCTACTTCGACACGGCCGGGATGGGGCTCGTCCCCGACGGGCCGGAGATGTGCGAGCGCCCGGTGATCGTCTGCCTGCACGGCGGCCCGGGCTTCGACCACAGCACGCTCAAGAGCTACCTCCTGCCGCTGGCCGAGGAGGCCCAGCTCGTCTTCCTCGACCACCGCGGCCAGGGGCGAAGCGACGAGAGCACGCCCGACAGCTGGAACTTCGACAACTGGATCGAGGATCTCCGCGTCTTCTGCGAGACCCTCGGGATCGAGCACCCCGTCCTGCTCGGGCAGTCGTTCGGCGGGATGGTCGCGCTCGGGACGGCGATCAGGCACCCCGACCTCCCGGCCAAGCTGATCGTCTCGAGCAGCGCGGCCAAGATCCGGCTCGACCGCGCGCTGCCGATGTTCGAGCGGCTCGGCGGGACCGAGGCGCGCAACGTGGCCGAGCGGCTCTTCGACGACCCGAACGAGGAGAACTTCGACGCGTTCCTCGCCACGTGCCTGCCCCTCTACAACACGACGCGGGCCGACCCGGACATCCTCGCCCGCGTCCTGCTGAAGCCCGAGGTCGGCTTCCATTTCTTCCGGGGCGAGGGCTTCACGTTCGACTGGCTCGGCGACCTCCACCGCGTCAGGTGCCCGACGCTGATCCTCGCCGGCGAGCTCGATCCGATCACGCCCGTCGCAGACCACGAGGACCTGGCGGCCGGGATCCCCGGATCACGGCTCGAGGTGTTCTCCGACGCGGGCCACGGGGTGTTCCGGGACAAGCCTGCCGAGGCGCTCCAGCTGATCCGGGAGTTCGTCCTCGGGGACTGAGGCCGCAGCTACGCTTTCGACGTGGCGCAGCGAACCTGGCCCGAGCCCGTCGAGCGCGTGACCGCGTACCTGCGCGAGGCCGGCGCGGAGGTCAGAGTCGAGGAGTTCACGGATGGGACCCCCACCGCCCAGGCAGCGGCCCGCGCGGTCGGCTGCGAGCTGGGCCAGATCGTCAAGTCGCTCGTCTTCGACTGCGACGGCCGCCCGGTGCTCGTCATGGTCCCCGGCGACCGCCGCGCCGACTCGGAGAAGATCGCGCGCGCCTCGGGCGCGACGGCTGCGCGGATCGCGGGCGCCGAGGAGGTCTCGGAGGCGACCGGGTTCGACCCCGGCGCGGTGGCGCCGTTTCCGCTCCCGAAGGTCGATCTGCTCCTGATCGACCGAACGCTGCTCGGCCAACCGGTGGTCTGGGTCGGAGCCGGCTCCGAGAGCCACATGGCCGCGCTCTCGCCGACCGAGCTGCTACGCCTTTCACGGGCTCGGCCCGTAGACGTCGTCGAGTCCCACACATAACATTCGGTCCGGGTCAGGTAAAGGAGGGTTTGCGGCAATGCGCGAGACCGAGAAGATCTGGATGAACGGCGAGTTCGTGGACTGGGCGGACGCCCGGATCCACGTCGGCACGCACGGCCTCCACTACGGATCCGGAGTCTTCGAAGGCATGCGCGCATACCAGACCCCGAAGGGCACCGCCGTCTTCCGGCTGACCGACCACCTGAAGCGGTTCGACAACTCGGCGCGCCTGCTGCAGATGAACCTCGGCTACTCGATCGACGAGCTGCGCGCGGTCTGCCACGAGCTGATCGCGATCAACGGGCTCCCGGAGTGCTACCTCCGCCCGATCGCGTTCGTCGGCTACGGCGAGCTGGGCGTCTCCGCCGTGGGGAACCCGGTCGACGTGGTGATCATGAGCTGGCCATGGGGTGCGTACCTCGGCGAGGAGAGCCTGAGGCAGGGGATCCGCGCGAAGATCTCGAGCTGGGAGCGCATCGGCCCCAACGTGATCCCGCACACGGCCAAGGCGACGGGCATCTACCTCAACTCGATGCTGGCGACGATGGAGGTCCGGCGCGGCGGCTACGACGAGGCGATCCTGCTCACCTCCGAAGGCTACATCGCCGACGGGCCGGGCGAGAACGTGTTCCTCGTCAAGGACGGCCGCATCTACACACCCGATCTCTCGACCTCGATCCTGCCCGGGATCACGCGCGACACGATCATCCAGATCGCGCAGGATCTCGGCCACACCGTCATCGAGAAGTCGCTGATCCGCTCCGACCTCTACCTCGCCGACGAGGCCTTCATGTGCGGCACCGCCGCCGAGGTGACGCCGCTCCGGTCGGTCGACGACTCCGAGATCGGGGTCGGGCCGGTCACGCTCAAGATCCAGGAGGCCTACCTGGACACGGTGTGTGGCCGCAGCGAGCGCTGGGCCCAGTGGCTGGACTACGCCACTCCTGCGCCTGCTGAGGCTTGAGCACCCGAGTTCGCGAGATACCGCTCGCCCGTCCGCTCCTGGACGAGCGGGAGGAGGAGCTCGTGCTCGAGGTGTTGCGCTCGGGACGGCTCTCGCTCGGCCCGACGATCGACCGCTTCGAGGAGCTGGTCGCCGCGCGCGTCGGCGTGCCCTACGCGGTCGCCCTCTCGAGCGCGACCGCCGGCCTGCACCTCCTCGCGCGGAGCGCCGGGCTCGGCCCGGGTGACGAGGCGATCACCTCGCCGGTCTCGTTCGTGTCCTCGGCCAACTGTTTCATCTTCGAGGGCGCGACGCCGGTCTTCGCCGACGTCGACCCGCGCACGCTGAACCTCGACCCCGCCGCCGTCGAGGCAGCGGTCACCGAGCGGACGAAGGCGGTCGTGGCGGTCGACATGTTCGGGTATCCGTGCGAGCTCAACGAGCTCAGGGCGATCTGCGAGCGGCACGGCCTCACGCTGATCGAGGACGCGGCCGAGGCTCTCGGTGCTGAGTACAAGGGCCGGCCGGTAGGCGCCCACGGCGTCCCGGCCGCGTTCGGCTTCTACCCGAACAAGCAGCTCGCGACCGGAGAGGGCGGGGTCGTCGTCACCGAGTCCGAGGAGGAGTGGAAGCTCCTGCGCAGCCTCCGCAACCAGGGGCGCGAGTATTCGGGCGGCGGGTGGTTCCACCACGTCCGCGTCGGCTTCAACTACCGCTGGACCGACGTTCAGGCCGCGATCGGGATCGGCCAGCTCGAGAAGCTCGACCGCCTGCTCGCGCTGCGGGCAGAGGCGGCGGAGCGCTACAACCGCCTGCTCGCGAGCGTCGAGGGGGTCGAGCTGCTCTGCGCCGACGACGCCGACCATCGCCGCTCGTGGTTCGTCTACGTCGTGGCGGTCCCGCGCGGGACAGATCGCGACGTCGTGATGGCCGAGCTGCGATCAGGTGGGATCCAGACCGCGGAGTACGTGCCGTGCGTCCACCTCCAGCCGTACATGCGCGAGACGTACGGCTTCGCCGAGGGCACCTGCCCGGTCGCCGAGGAGATCGCGAGCCGCACGCTCGCTCTCCCGTTCTATCCGCAGCTCGAGGAGGAGGACCAGGAGCGCGTCGTCGACGCCCTCCGCGCCGCGCTCACGACGGGCCGGTGAGCGCGCCCGGGATCGGCTGGTCGGTGATCCTGAGCTTGTTTCCGAGCCAGGCGAGCTGGTCGAGGTAGGCGTTCGCGTTCAGCGGGTGGTCGGCGGGGTACCAGCGGACCGTCGCGCCCTTGGGCGCGGCGTGGTCGAACGCCAGGAGCGCCGACCGCGGCACGGACTGGTCCACGGTCCCGTCCTGGAGTAACAGCGTCGAGCCCTTCGCGTTCTGGAGGTAGTGCAGCGGGTCGACGATCGAGAGGTAGTGGCGGACCGTCCCGCGGATCTGCTTCGGCGCCAGGCTCACGTACGTCTTGACGGGAACGGCCCCGCCTGACATCAGGACGAGCGTGCGGAGCCGGGGCTCGACGCCCGCGAGGATCCCGCCGGTGCGCGCTCCGGCGCTCCAGCCCACGAAGCCGATCCGGTTCGGGTCGACGTCCTTGCGGCTACGGAGGAGGTCGATCCCGCGCCGCACCGCGATCACGTCGCGCTTCTCGAGGTCGACGTCGTGCTTCAGCTCGGCCGTAGCCGATCCCCGCGCGGCCGGCGCGGTCGCCGACGGAGCGGTGATGGCGAGGCCGATCGCCCCGCGGCCCGCCATCCAGGTCGCCGGCAGGAGGAGCGTGTTGCGGTCGCCGCCGGAGCCGTGCAGGTAGATGACCGCCGCGCGCTTCTTGTTGTCGCTCGCGGCGGGCGGCAGCAGCAGGTAGGCGGGCACGCGGTCCTTTCCGGACTGGTACGAGACGTTGCGGATCACGATCGGGTAGTTCTTGTTCGCCCGCCCTGTGTCGTGAAAGCCGAGGGGCTGGGAGGCGTCGTACCCGTACGGCCCCTGGGACTCCGACTGCCCGCCCGAGCCGCCGCAGCCGGCGGCGACGGCGACGAGAGCCGCCAAGCCGAGCGCCGTCAGGCTTCGCAGGATCCTCATCGCCGGTACAGCCTACGTGCCGCTAGCTTCATAATCGGGGCGTGGACGGGCAGCGGATGATCTTCCTCGGGTTCGGCAAGTACGCACGCGCGGACAAGATCTATGCGATCGAGCCGATCCGCGACGACCGCCGGGGCCACGGCCGGCGGACGTTCGTGTGGGTCGAGGGCGTCGCGGAGCCGATCGTCGCCTCGCGCACCGAGCGCACGATCCTCGCCGACATGGGCCAGGACGCCGCGCTCGGCAAGCCGCTGCTGGACGACGCGCTCGACCTGGCGCAGCGCCTGGCTGAGCAGTCCGAGAGCGGCAAGGTCGACCTCGCCGACCTGGGCCGCCGCGCCCGGCGCCTGCTCGAGGCGACCTCGAGCCCAGCCGAAGCCGACAAGCTCTTCTAGTTGGAGCCGCTCGAGCCGGCCGAGGCCCGGGCCCCGAGCCTGGTTCGGCGCATCGCGCTCGACACCAGGCCCTTCCGCGACTCGCCCCCTTTTCGCCGGCTCTGGATCGGCCAGGCGATCTCCGTCATCGGCGGGGAGATCACGTTCGTTGCGATCCCGATCCAGACGTACCACCTCACGCACTCGACGCTCGCGGTCGGGCTGCTCGGCTTTTGCACGCTCGGGCCGTTGCTCGTCGTCCCGCTCGTCGGCGGCACGCTGGCGGACGGGCTCGAGCGCAGGGGGCTTCTGCTCCGGACGGAGGTCGCGGTCGCGATCGTCTCGGTGCTGCTCGCCGTCAACGCGGCGCTCCCGCATCCGCAGGTCTGGGCGCTGTACGTCCTGCTCACGCTCGGCACCACCGCGTTCAGTCTCGGGACGCCGGCGATGCGCTCGCTCCTGCCGCGGATCGTGGACGAGGACCAGATCGCCGCCGCCTCCGCGCTCGAGGGCATGTCCGGGAACCTCGCCGCCGTCGCGGGCCCGATCCTGGGCGGCATCCTGATCGCAGCGATCGGCTTCACAGGGACGTACCTCGTAGACGTGGTGACGTTCGCCGCGTCGTTCGCGTCGCTGTGGCTGCTGCCGCTGCTACCGCCCGAGCCCGACGCCGACCGACCCAGCTTCCAGTCGGTGGTCGACGGGTTCCGCTACGTCCTCCGCCGGCCGATCCTGCTCGGGATCTTCCTGGTCGACTCGAACGCGATGATCTTCGGGATGCCCATGGCGCTGTTCCCTGCGATCGGGGCGAAGCTCGGCGGCGGCTCGACCGTCGTCGGGCTGCTCTATGGCGCGCCCTATGCGGGCGCGCTGCTCGCCTCGGCGGTCTCGGGCTGGGTCGGCCACGTCCGCCGGCAGGGGCTCGGGGTGGTGATCGCGGCTGCCTGCTGGGGGGTCGCGCTCGTCCTCTTCGGCTTCGCCACGACGCTCTGGGTCGCGCTCGTCACCCTCGCCCTGGCCGGCGCAGCGGACTACATCAGCGCGATCCTCCGCAGCGTGATCGTCCTCAGCGCGACCCCGCCCGCGATGCGTGG
>Ga0335083_10001135_pt1 | contig 37347 bp, 26 predicted proteins | sample Lox_Sample_42_FD_206716 | JGI IMG/M metagenome (GOLD analysis project Ga0335083, IMG submission 206716) | Soil microbial communities from Loxahatchee National Wildlife Refuge, Florida, United States - Lox_Sample_4.2 | ecosystem: Environmental > Terrestrial > Soil > Wetlands | place: USA...
ATTGCGATATCTCATCGGCGCCGCCTGCGCGGCGCTGTCTTTCTGCGCAGGCGCGGCCATCCCTGCGACCGAGCAGGCAACGGCGGTCGAGTTCTATAACGCGTCCGCCGACCACTACTTCATCTCCGCGGACACCAACGAGATCCACGATCTCGACACGGGCGTGCATCCCGGCTGGACGCGCACCGGTTACCAGTTCGCCGTCGTCAAGGCAGGCAGCACCTATCCGGGCACGTCGCCGATGTGCCGCTTCTTCAGCCAGTCCCTGAACTCGCACTTCTACACGGTCAAGCCGCAGGAGTGCCAGGACGTCAAGAACAAGTTCCCGGACGTGTGGCAGTTCGAGTCCGGCGAAGTCTTTCGCGCGTTCATCGTCGATCCCGCGACCGGCGTGTGCCCCACGGACACGACGGCCGTCTACCGGCTCTACAACAACCGTCCCGACGTCAACCACCGTTACACCGACCAGATCTCGGTGTTCGTGTACATGAAGGGCATCGGATCGATCCCCGAAGGCGACGGCAACCCGGCGCTTCCCATCGCATTCTGCACACCGTCGGGCGGCGACACCGTGCCGCCCACGCCTTCGACCGCGCCCAACTGCACGGTCACGGCCAGCAGCGGCATACCCCCTGTCGGGTCCACGCTCAACCTCAACTCGTCCTGCACCAACAACGCCTCGAGCTACCTGTGGGCGGGATGCACGAGCACGACGGCGAACTGCACCACGACGAGCTCGACCGCGGGCCAAGCCAACTACACGCTGTATTCCGCGAACACGCACGCACCCGGCGACCCGGTCACGATCAAGGTCACCTGGGGCGGTAGCGGTGCGGTGCCCGTCTGCAACATCAGCGCCAGCACGCTGAGCCCGGCTACGGGTTCGACGCTCACGCTCACGGCGAGCTGCAGCCAGACGCCTACGAGCTACACGTGGCTCGAGTGCAACTACCTGGTGCAGTCGATCTGCACCACCACACCGGCGGTAGCGAACTGCGCGACGACCTCCCCGACCTGCAGCTTCACCACCAGCGTCTCCGGCTATTCGCGCTATACCGTGGTCGGCAACAACGCCGCGGGCGCCGGTCCCCAAGCGGCTCCGCCGGTGGATGTCTATTGGAGCGGGAGTGGAGGCGGTGGAGGCGGCGGCGGTGGAGGTGGAGGCGGCGGTGGGGGCGGCGGCGGCGGCAACCCCGATCCCATCCCCGTGTGCTCGCTGCTCGCGAGCAACCTCACCCCGAGCGTCGGCACGCAGATCGTGCTGTCGGCGTCGTGTACCGGGAACCCGACCAGCTATTTCTGGACCGGCGTCACGTGCGGGCAGGTGCAGTGCGCGGCCACGTCCAACGTCGCCGGCTCGGCGACGTATTCGGTGTCCGGCACCAACGCGTCGGGCACGGGCGGCGTCGCCTACGTGACGGTCAATTGGGGCGGCAGCGGCGGTGGCGGTGGCGGCGGCGCAGCGCCCTCGTGCACGCTCAGCGCGAGCAACAGCTCGCCCGTGATCGGAACCAACGTCACGCTGACGGCCTCGTGCACGAATACCGACGCCTCGACGACCTACGCGTGGACGGGCTGCGCGAGCAGCACGAGCACCTGCACCGCGACGTCGAGCAGTGCCGCCAACGTGACCTATTCGATGACCGCCACCAACGCGTCGGGCACCAGCCCGGCCGCCCAGGTGCAGGTCAACTGGCAGCAGACGCCGACGCAGACGCCCGTGTGCACCGGTAGCAACATGACCGGCACGGTCGGCCAGCCGCTCACGCTCACCGCGTCGTGCACGAACAACCCGACGTCGTACGTGTGGACGGGTTGCACCAGCACGACGAGCACGTGCACGGCCACCGCCACTGCGGCAGGTGTCGTGACCTACTACGTCCACGGCGTCAACTCGGTGGGACCGGGCGCCGATGCGGGCTACACCGTTACGTGGCAGACCGGTGGCGGCGGTGGCGGCGGTGGCGGCGGTGGCGGCGGTGGCGGCGGTGGCGGTGGCGGCGGCTTCTGCAGCCAGTACGCGAAGGTCGAGCAGTTCACGATGGCCTGGGGCGACACGACCACGCGCTACAAGACGAGCGACATCGGTGGGTTCACGCAGGAGACGGTCGTGGTCGGACAGTTCACGGTCCCGTCCTCGCCGACGGCCTACGCCAACCCCGGGTCCGACGCATGGGCCGAGTACGGGGCACCGCCGACTTACCGCATCCTGACGCTGTCGAACAGCCCCTGCGATTTCCGCGACCCGGATCCGACCGGCGTCAACGGACCGCTTGCTGCCGCAGCAGGCACGGCGCCGCTCGTCAACTTCAACGTTGGCGGGTCGCCCGGCGGGACCGGAACGGACACGACCAACGCGCTGGTGGCGGGGCAAACGTACTACTTCAGCATCAAGAACCTGAACTGTTCCACGGGGTCGAGCTGCGACGCGTCCACGACGGTGTCGCAGTGGCCGCATTAGAAAACTTAGAAAACTTCTGATTGGAGACGGGCCCGCGCAGCGGGCCCGCTTCTATGCTTTGACGGCCATGAGGCCCTGGTACTTGAGGAAGAGGGCTTCCTTCGTCTCGACGTGCTCCGGATTCACGGGAATGCAGTCGACGGGACACACCTCGCGGCACTGCGGCTTGTCGAAGTGCCCCACGCACTCGGTGCACTTGGCGGGATCGATGACGTAGATCTCCGGCCCTTGCGAGATGGCCTCGTTCGGGCACTCGGGCTCGCACACGTCGCAGTTGATGCACTCGTCGGTAATCATGAGCGCCATGATCATCGACCCTGGGCGAGCTCGGCCACGCGCGCGCGGATGCGATCGGCGACGATGGGATCGACGAAGTGCGTGACGTCGCCGCCGAATCTCGCGATCTCGCGCACGATGGTGGCCGACACGAAGGTGTATTGCTCCGACGGGGTGAGGAACATCGTTTCGACATCCGGGTACAGGCGGCGGTTCATGCCCGCCATCTGAAACTCGTACTCGAAGTCGGACACGGCGCGCAGGCCGCGCAGGATGATTTTCGCCCCTTGCGCGCGCACGAAGTCCATGAGCAGCGAGGAGAACCCCAGGACCTCGACGTTGGGCAGCGGCCGCAGCACCTCCTTCGTCATGTCGATGCGCTCGGCCGCGGAGAAGAACGGGTGCTTGGCCTCGCTGTCCGCCACGCCGACGACCACGCGGTCGAAAACGCGCGCGGCGCGCCGCACGAGGTCCTCGTGGCCGCGCGTCAGCGGGTCGAACGTGCCGGGGTAGACGACTGTGATCATGGCGAGGGCTCTTCGCGGCGCAGCAGATGATAATGCACCTGCCCCGCCTTCGAGCAGCGGTGCAAGGTGAGCCGCGGCGGCGGCGCGAGCTCGCGCGGCGCCTCGGCGTATATGAACCCGCAGCCGGCGAGCCGGGCCTCGCATGCGGGCAGCAGCCACGGCCAGGGATCGTCGCCGAACGGCGGGTCGAGGAAGATCGCGTCGAAGCGGCGGCGCTCCGAGGCAAGCCAGGTGCGCGCGTCGGCGGTGTGCGTCTCGAGGCCCGTCGCGCCGAAGGCGCGCGCGGTCTCGGCAAGCGCGGCGACGAGCGCCGGATCGCGATCGATCGCCACCGCGAGGGTCGCGCCCCGCGAGAGGGCCTCGAGCGAAAGCGCCCCGCTGCCCGCGAAAAGGTCGAGCGTGGCCTGCCCGGTCAGGTCCTGGCCGAGCCAGTTGAAGAGCGTCTCGCGGACACGATCCGGTGTCGGCCGCAGCTGCTTGCCCCTGGGGAAGCGGATCACGCGGCCGCGGAAGCGCCCGCCGATGATGCGGACGCGCTGGGCGATCGAGGCGGTCATCCGGGCTAAAATCACAGCTTTGCCGCCTTTGCGCAACCGTTGTTCGACCTCTTCAAGAAAAAGCCGCCGCCGGGAGCTCCGGAGGCGGACTCGATCGAGGCGCCGCGCTCCTGGACCGAGAGGCTCAAGGCCGGACTGGGCCTGTCACGCGCCAAGCTCGCCGGCGCCCTGACGGGCGTCTTCGCCCGCCGCAAGCTCGACGAGGAAGCGCTTGCGCAGCTCGAGGAGGCGCTCATCGTGGGCGACGTGGGCGTGGACGCGACCGAGCACCTGCTCGCCGACCTCCAGTCGCGCTGGAAGCGGGCGGGCGACGCCGCAGACGCGCGGACGGAGCTTGCCGGCGCCATGATCGATCTCATCGGACCGCTCGAGAAGCCGCTCGTGATCGGTCCCGAGCGTCCGTTCGTGATCATGTTGGCCGGCGTCAACGGGGCCGGCAAGACGACCTCCATCGGCAAGCTCGCCAAATGGCTCCAGCAGCGGGACTTGAGCGTCCTCCTTGCGGCCGGCGACACCTTCCGGGCGGCCGCGCGCGAGCAGCTCGCCGTCTGGGGCGAGCGCAATGGCGTGGCGGTGATCCAGCAGGCGGGCGGGGACGCCGCTTCGGTGATGTTCGACGCTGTCGAAGCGGCCCGGGCACGCGGCATCGACGTCGTGCTGGCCGACACCGCGGGCCGCTTACCCACGCAGGCCCACCTCATGGAGGAGCTGCGCAAGGTCAAGCGGGTCCTCGGCCGGGCGCTGCCGGGTGCCCCGCACGAGGTCCTGCTGGTGCTCGACGCCAACACCGGACAGAACGCCCTCGCCCAGGTCAAAGCCTTCGACGCGGCCGTCGGGCTGACCGGCCTCATCGTCACCAAGCTCGACGGCAGCGCCAAGGGCGGGGTGGTCGCCGCCATCGCCAAGCAGCACCCGGTGCCCCTGCGCTTCATCGGCGTCGGAGAGGGCGTGGACGACCTGCGCCCGTTCGCCGCCCGCGAGTTCGTCGACGCCCTGCTGCCTGCCTGACCGTAGGGGGTAAGCGCTCGCTCCGCTGCGGCCGTCCCGCCCCGCCGCCGATCAACCCGCCCCGGCGTTGCCCGTCGCAAAGCGCGTGGACCCCGAGCCGGGCCTGGTAAGGTGAGCGTCCGAGCATCGGGCGAAGGCGCCGGCCGCAATCCCGAGTGAAACCGTCGGGAACAAAACCGCCGCTTAGCACTCCAAAGACACGAGTGCTAAACTGGCATCGGGTGCCGGCGGGGGCCTTGAAGAAATCCCGCCCGCGCGATGCTCTACAAGGAGACTATCGGCATGACGAGTACGACCCTGGCGTTCCCGACCCCTGCGTCGCTGGGAAGCCTCGATCACTATATCCAGGCCGTGAACCGGTTCCCGCTTCTCACCGCGGAGCAGGAGACCGCGCTCGGCCGCGAGCTCCAGGCTACCGGCGACCTCGACGCCGCGCGCCAGCTCGTGCTGTCGCATCTGCGGCTGGTGGTGGCTGTCTCGCGCAATTACCTGGGCTACGGACTGCCGCAGGCGGACCTCATCCAGGAAGGCAACGTCGGCCTCATGAAGGCCGTCCGCCGCTTCGACCCCGAGCGCGGAGTGCGGCTGGTCTCGTTCGCGCTGCACTGGATCCGGGCCGAGATGCACGAGTACATCCTGCGCAACTGGCGCCTGGTGAAGGTCGCCACGACCAAGGCGCAGCGCAAGCTGTTCTTCAACCTGCGCAGCATGAAGGCGACCTCGGCGGCGCTCTCGGTGGCGGAAGCCAGGGCGATCGCCAAGGACCTGGGCGTCAAGCCCGAAGAGGTCGTCGAGATGGAAACCCGCCTCGGCGGCCACGATGTGGCGCTCGACCCGGCGCCGGGCGACGAGGATAACTTCGTGTCGCCGATCGCGTACCTCACCAACGGCGAGGACGAGCCGGCGCAGATCCTCGAGCGCGAGGAGACGGCGCAAAACCGCAGCAAAGGCCTGCAATCCGCGCTCGCCAAGCTCGACGACCGCAGCCGCCGCATCATCGAAGCGCGCTGGCTGCGCGAGGACGACTCGGCAGCCACGCTGCAGGACCTCGCCGACGAGTACGGCGTGTCCGCCGAGCGGATCCGCCAGATCGAAAGCAAGGCCATGAAGACGATGCGCAGCCAGATGGCGGACGTGCTGTAGAGTCTACCTACCGCCATGTCCGACCCGAAACGCCGGCCCCGCGCCGGCGTTTCGTTTCTTGCTCTACCCTAACGCGCCGTGCAAAAGCCGCTCTCGATCCTCGTCGCGCTGTTCGGCACCGAAGGCGACATGCGTCCCCTGCTGTGGCTTGCGCACGGCATGGCGGCGCGTGGCCATCGCATCACGGTCCACGTCAATCCCCGATATCGCTCACTGGTCGAGCCGCACGGCTATCGGGTGATCGAGCTCGGCACGATCGAGCAGTTCCATGCCGTGCTCAACGACCCGCGCATGTGGACTCCCGTCGAAGGCACGCGCCTCGTCCTCGAGTCGATGATCGATGCGTATCCGCTGTATCGCGAGTCGCTCGACGCCTCGGGCGAGCGCTTCGATCTCGCGATCGGCACCGCGCTCGCGAGCGGCGCACTCGCCTGGGCGGAAGGCCGCAACGTGCCTCGCCTGCTCGTCGCGTTGTGGCCTTACGGCGTGCGAAGCGCCTATGACTGCCCGCTCTACGCCCCGCCGCTCGCCTGGCTGGGGTGGATGCCGCCTTGGTTCCTGCGCGCGGCGTTCGCGCTGACCGACCTGCTCGCCGGACGCGAGTTTCTCGATCCCATCAACGCGCATCGAACCACGCTCGGGCTGCGGGCGCTGCCTTCGTTCGATGCGCTGACGCGTGACGCCGATGCGATCGCTGCGCTGTTTCCGTCCTGGTACGCAAAGCCGCAGCCCGATTGGCCGGCGCATCTCGCGCAACTCGGCTTTCCCTGGCCCCAGGCGCCCGGGCCGCCGCTCGGCGATGCGATCGAGCGCTTTCTTGCCGCCGGCGAGGCCCCCATCGCGTGGACGCACGGATCGGCCAACGTTCAGGTCGAGGAATTCGCCCGGGCGGCACGCGGCGCGACGCGACGCCTCCGCGCGCGTGCGATCTTCGTCGGGCCGGTGCAGGACGGCGACGCCGACTTCCTGTGCGTGCCCTACGCGCCGTTCGACCGGTTGCTGCCGCGGTGCCGCGCGGTGGTTCATCACGGCGGCATCGGCACGACAGTGCAGTCCTTCGCCGCCGGCACGCCGCAGCTTATCGTGCCCCGCGCGCACGATCAGTTCGACAACGCCGTGCGTGTAGAGCGAATCGGCGCCGGCGCGCAGGTGGCGTTCCGCCGGTTGGACGTCGCCGGCGCGGCCGCGGCGTTACGCGACCTCACGGCGTCGTCCCAGGTGCGAGCGGCCTGCCGGCGAACTCGGGCGCTGATGGCGGCGGAAAGTCCTCTGCCGTCCGCCTGCGACCTCGCGGAGCGCATCGCCGGAAGGGGTGCCCAGGACTAGAGCTCGACCTGCGTGCCGAGCTCCACGACCCGGTTGGTCGGGATCTGGAAGAACTCGGAGGCCTTGACCGCGTTCTTCGACATCGACGCGAACAGGCGCTCGCGCCACATCGCCATCCCGGGGCCGATGGTGGGAATGAGCGTCTCGCGCGAGACGAAGAAGCTCGTCTCCATCATCTCGAAGGCAAAGCCGCGGCGGCCGGACTCCTCGAGGAGCGCGGGCACGTCCGGCTCCTCCTTGAAGCCGTAATAGGCGAGGAACTGGTAGAAGTCGCAGCCGAGCGGCTTGATCGCCACGCGGTCCTCGCTCGCGACGTACGGGATGTCGCGGATGATCACGGTCAGGAAGACGACGCGCTCGTGCAGCACCTTGTTGTGCTTCAGGTTGTGCAGCAGGGCGTGCGGCACGCGGTCGGGCGTGGAGGTCATGAACACCGCGGTGCCCTCGACACGCGTGGGCGGCGACACCTCGACGCTCTGGATGAACACGTCGAGCGGGAGCGCCTCCGTGGAAAGCTTGTCCATCAGCAGCGCGCGGCCGCGTTTCCACGTGGTGAGCAGCGTGAACACCACCGCCCCGATCGCGAGCGGGAACCAGCCGCCTTCGACGATCTTGAGCGAGTTGCTCGCGAGGAAGCTCAAGTCGATGAGCATGAGCGGCGCGGCGATCGCGACGCAAACGGGCAAGGGCCAGTTCCACAGCCTGCGCATGACGATGAAGATGAGGATCGTGTCGATCATGACGGCCAGCGTCACCGCGATGCCGTAGGCGCCCGCGAGGCTGTCCGATTTCTTGAACGCGACGACGAGGACGACGACCGCCGCGAACAGCGTCCAGTTGATGAACGGCACGTAGATCTGGCCGATCTGGCGCTCGGAGGTGTGCTCGATCAGCAGGCGCGGGCAGTAGCCCATCTGGATCGCCGCGCGTGACAGCGAGTACGTGCCCGATATCACGGCCTGCGACGCGATGACGGTGGCGCAGGTGGCGAGCACGACGAGCGGGATGAGCGCCCAATCGGGCGCCAGCAGGTAGAACGGATTCTTGACCGCCGCGGGGTCGGCGAGGATCAGCGCACCCTGGCCGAAGTAGTTGAGGACGAGTGCGGGCAGCACGAAGCTGATCCAGGCGCGGCGGATGGGCGAGCGGCCGAAGTGGCCCATGTCCGCGTACAGCGCCTCGGTGCCGGTGACCGCCAGCACGACGGCGCCGAGCGAGATGAACGCCGCCAGCGGCGAGGTCGCGAAGAAGCGTATGGCGTACACGGGGTTGAGCGCCGCGAGGATCGCCGGCGCGCGCGCGATCTCGAACGCGCCCAGGAGCGCGATGACCACGAAGTACAGGCACATGATCGGCCCGAAGAACATGCCCACGCTCGCGGTGCCGTGCTTCTGAATGCCGAACAAGCCCACGATGATGGCGAGCGTGAGCGGGATCACCCAATGATGCAGGGCCGGTGTGGCGATCTCGATCCCCTCGACCGCCGACAGCACGGAGATGGCGGGCGTGATCATGCCGTCGCCGTAGAACATCGCCGCGCCGAAGATCCCGAAGCCGACGAGCCACCAGCGCAGGCGCTCCTGCCGCTCGACGCCGCGCGACACGAGCGCGGTGAGCGCGAGGATGCCGCCCTCGCCGTTGTTGTCGGCGCGCATGATCAGCGTGATGTACTTCAACGTGACCACGGCGATCAGGACCCAGAACACGACGGACAGCACGCCGTAGACGTTGCCCGGCGTCATCGCGAGCCCCTCCTCGCCCGTGAACGCCGTGCGCAGCATGTACAGCGGGCTCGTGCCGATGTCGCCGTACACGACGCCGATGGCGCCGATCACGAGCCCAACGGCGCCCTTGCGGTCGGTGCGCGCCGTGGTCACGTGGAAGACATCGGTCGCGCCCGGCGGCAGTCGAAGCTTTCGGCCGCGCGCTACGCCGCGTCGTCCACGCGTCGCGAAAAGCGGATGTTGAGCTGCTTAAGCTTGCGGTACAGGTGGGTGCGCTCGAGGCCCGCGCGCTCGGCGACCTTGCTCATGTTGCTCTGCTCGCGACCCAAGAGCTGCTCGAAGTAGATGCGCTCGAACGCCTCGCGCGCCTCGCGCAGCGGCAGCTCGAAGAAGCGTGCCGTGATCTCGGGCGCGGGCGACGGATTGGGCGAGGCGGCCTCGCCGAGCACGCGCTTGACGTGCTCGGTCGTGATCTCGCCTTTCACCACGCAGAGGTTCTGGATGAAGCTCTGGAGATGGTCGAGGTTGCCGGGCCAGTAGGCGTTGGACAGCGCAGTGAGGGCGGCCGGCGGCAACGCGGCGAGCAGCGTAGTGGGTGTTTCGTCCTTGTTCGCCTCGCGCCAGTACCGCTCGATGAGCGGCGGGATGTCTTCGCGCCGCTTGCGAAGCGGGGGCAGGAGCACAGTGCCCGCGGAGAGCTGCGCGAGCAGCGCGGCGTCGAACTTGCCTTCGGCCGCGAGGTTGCCGAGCGGCTCGCTCGACGTGCATACGAGGGTGACGTTCTGCTTGTCGAGCTTGGGCAGCAGGAACGCGAGGCCCTTCTGCTCGATCTTCGAGTATTGACCGATCTCGGCGCAGTACAGCCCGCCCTCGCGCGCCTCCTCGATGAGGCCGAGCGGGTTCGACGTGAGACGCGCGCCGCCGGCGAGCGCAACCCACGGCGCGTCCGGTGCCTGCAGCGCGCGGGCGGCCACGTCGTGGCCGGTGCCGGCCTCGCCCAGGATCAGGATCGGGCGCCGCGCGGCAAGCAGGTGCTCGAGGGCGCGCTCGGTTTCGCGGATCGTCGCGCTCGTGCCGAGCGCGGCGAGCGAGACGCGGCGCGGCTCCTGCACGGCGGCGTTCTTGAGCGCCCGCGAGATGGTGCCGAGAAGCTTCTGCAAGCCGACCGGCTTCTCGAGGAAGTCGAAGGCGCCGATCTTGGTCGCGTCCACCGCGGTCTCGATCGTGCCGTGTCCCGACATCATCACCACCGGCATCGTCAGCTGGCCGTTGGCCGCCCACTCGCGCAGGAGCGTGACGCCGTCGGTGTCCGGCATCCAGATGTCGAGCAGCACGAGCGCCGGCTGCTGCCGTTGCCGGTACGCGCGCGCCTCGCTCGCGTTCTCGGCGAGCGCGACGCGGTAGCCTTCGTCCTGCAGGATCTCGGAGAGAAGCTCGCGGATGCCGACTTCGTCGTCGACGATGAGGATTTCCTTCGCTTGCGCCATGGCGATGCGCGCCCCTAGGCCGCCGCGGCCGCGGGCCGCAGGCCCGTGGCGCGGAACGGGAACACGATGGTCACGCGCGCGCCGCCGTCGGGCGCATTGGCGAGCACGATGCTTCCGCCGTGCTCGTCGACGATCTTCTTCACGATGGCAAGGCCCAATCCGGTGCCTTTCGCTTTGGTGGTGACGTAGGGCTCGAACGCGTGCGCCAGCACGTCGGGCGCGAAGCCGGGGCCGCCGTCCTCGAACGCGAGCGTGGCCTCGCCGTCGCTTGCCGACAGCGAGATGGCAATGCGCGGGGCCGGAACGTCGGCCTGGGCATCGACCGCGTTGCTGATGAGATTGTGGAACACCTGGCGCAGGCGGGTGGGCTCGCCCTGGATGTGGAGGGGCGCGTCCGGCAAGGATAACGCAACGTGGGGCCCCAAGTTGTCGTACAGTGCAAGCACGTCGAGCAGAAGCCCGCCGAGGTCGACGCTTTGCATCTGGCCCGGCCGCGGCTGGCGGGCGTAGATCGCGAAGTCGTCGACCATGTGCTTCATCGCGGCGACCTGCGACACGATGGTTTGCGTGCCGCGGCGCAGGGTCTCGGCGTCGGCGCCCTCGAGATGCCCGCCGAGCTTCACCGCGAGACGCTCCGCGGAGAGCTGGATCGGCGTCAACGGATTCTTGATCTCGTGGGCGAGCCTGCGCGCGACCTCGGCCCATGCCGCGTCGCGCTGCGCTTGGACGAGCTCGGACACGTCGTCGAACACCACGACGTCGCCGCCCGTGGTCGTCGTGCCGGGCAGCCGCGTGCCGCGCATGAGCAATGTACGCGACAGATTGGTGACCGAGAGCTCCGCTTCGCGCTGCCACTGCCGGTCGTGGCTCGCGCGAAAGCCTTCCGACACGAGCTCGGCGAAAGGCGCGAGCGCGGGCAGCCGCTTGCCCCAGTCCGCGGGCGACATGCCGATGAGGTCGGCGAGCGGCTGCTGCAGGATGATCGCGGCGCTCGGGTTGACCATGCGCAGGCGATGGCGGTCGTCGAACACCAGCACGCCGGCGGAGAGATTGCCGAGGATGCTTTCGAGGTACGCGCGCGTGGTCTCGATCGCGCGCCGGCTCTCCTCGGCGCGGCCCTGCGCCTCCGCGAGCTGCGCCGTCATCGTGTTGAACGACTCGGTGAGCACGCCGAGCTCGTCGCGCGACACGACGGGCTGCCGGCGCGTGAAGTCTCCCTGCGCCACCGCGCGCGTGCCCTCGGCGAGCAGGCCGAGCGGCGCGGCGAAGCGCTCGGACAGCACCACCGCGAGGCCGAGCGCGGAGGTGAGCGCGAGCAGGAGCGTCAGCGTGAGCGTCAAGGCGTAGAGGCGCTTCAGCGCCGTGCGCGAGAACGAGAGCTCCTGGTAATCGCGCACGCCGGCCTGCACGCGCTCGGCGTCCTGAGCGAGCGCCTTCGGCACCGGCTCGACGAGCTGAAGCAGCTTCAGCGGATTGAGGCTGTCCTCGGTGTTCACCGGCACGACCACGCGAAGGACGAGGCCGCCGTCAGGCGCCTGGTCGATCTTCTGGTAGGGCTGCTGCATCCGCGCGAGGCGCAGCGCCGGCAGCGGCGGCGGCTCCGGCGTCGCGCGCGACCCGCCCGTGCCCGCGACCGCGAGCACGGCGCCCGCGGGCGAGAACAGCGCGGCCTCGTACACGTTCATCTGATCCGTCGCGCGGCTCAGGGCGCCTGTGACGTTGCCCGGGTTGTCGGCGATGGTCACCGCGATCTGGGTCGCCTTGTTGACGGCGTCCTTGAGAAGATAGTCGAGCGTCTTCTGGCCGAGCGCCAAGCCGCCCTCGAGCGCGCGGTCCACGCGCACGTCGAACCAGCTCTCGATGCTGCGGCCGATGAACTGCACCGACACGGCGTACACGAGCGCGCCCGGCAGCACGGCCACCAGTGCGAACAGGAGCACGAGACGCACGGCGAGGCGCGACCCGAACACGCCGGCCTTCCGATTGCGCCACAGCTGCCGAAGCTGCCAGCCGACGACGAGCATCAGCAGCGCGACGAGCACGCCGTTGAGCACGAGCAGCGTGTCGTAGCCGGTGGCGAAAAGCGCCGTGTTCGACGTCGCGGTGGCGAGCAGGAATACGGCGATCGCGGACAGCGACGCCGACACGAGCAGCGCCCAGCGCAGGCCGCGCTTGCCCGGAAGAGCGCTCACCGCTCGACTCCCTCAGGGGACATAGCTCCACCGGTACCAGTCCGACGCGAGCGTCCATTCGCGCGACGCGAGCGCGTTCACCTGGAAGGGCTTCGGCAGCTGGTTCACGTCCAGGCGCAGGCGTATCGAGGCTTCATAGCGCGTTCCCTTGGACAGCGCCGACGCCTGCGCCACCGGACGCGACGTCACGCGTCCGATGTAGCGCTCCACTTCCTCCAGCGAATTGAAGTTCTGGGCGAGAAGGCCGCTCGCGACGCGGTACTGGCGCGTCAGCGCGTTGTAGGACACGCGCGACGTGATCGCGGTCTGCACGACCTTGTCGTCGAACCAGTACCAGCGGCTTCGCGTGAGCTCGAACTCGAGGACGAAATAAAGCGGGATGCCTTTCTCGAGCGCTTCCTCGAGCGTGGGATTCAGCACGAGGTCGAAGTCGGCGTTGAGCAGGACCTCGCCCTCTTCCACGCGCAGCTCGGCCGACTTGACGTCGATCCCGTCCGCGCGCGCCGCGGCCGCACCCAGCGCGAACGCTGCGACGACGCCTAAGGCCAGAACATGGCGGAGGAAAGAGGGCAACATGCCGGCGCGAATCCGATCACACGGTCCGCCGGGGTGGCCGCTCCGCACCGGTGCGGCGGAGGTTATCGGGGCAAGGGTTAGCCCTTGCGGAGGAGCGCGTAGAAAAAGCCGTCCTGATTGTGGCCCGCGGCATTCCCCGAAGGCAAGAGTTGGTCTGCCACATGAAGGCAGTCGGCGGGGAAGCTGATGGTTTCGCGCAACGCATCCGGGTGTTTCTCCTGGAAGCTGCTGATTTGCAACTCGTTTTCCGCCGCGAACAGGGAACAGGTGGCGTAGAGCAGAAGGCCGCCCGGCACAAGGAGCGGCCAGAGCCCGGCGAGGATGCGCTGCTGCTGCGCGGCGAACGCCGCGATGTCCGACTTGCGCCGCAGCCACTTGCCGTCCGGGTGCCGCCGCACGATGCCCGAGGCGGTACACGGAACGTCGGCCAGGATCCGATCGTAGGGGCGCCCGTCCCACCATGCGTCGGGCCGCGCCGCATCGCCGGCGACGACGCGCACGTGCGGTCCTGCGAGCCGCAACCGCACCAGGTTCGCTTCGATGCGGGCAAGCCGCGACGGGTCGCTGTCGAGCGCGGTCAACTCGATCCGCGCGAGTTCGAGAAGATGCGTCGTCTTCCCGCCGGGGGCCGCGCACGCGTCGAGCACGCGCAGGCCGTCGCGCGCAGCGAGGAGCGGCGCGGCGAGCTGCGCGCCCGCGTCCTGCACGGAGAAGGCGCCCTCGGCGAAGCCTGGCAGCTCGGTGACCGGCCGCGGCTCGCGCACGATCAGGCCGCTTGCTCCGACGGGGTCGACCGCGATGCCGTCGGCGCGAAGCCGCTCGGCCAACGCCTCGCGGACCGCGACGCGTCGGTTCACGCGCAACGTGAGGGGCGGGCGCTCGTTCCCGGCCGCGAGCACCGCCTGCCAGTGCGCCGGCAGGTCCGCCTCGACCCGGCCGATCCACCATCGCGGGTACGACCAGCGCGCCACGGGGCTCGCGCGGGCCACGTCGGCGTTGAGCGCGTCGCGCTCGCGCAGGTAACGGCGAAGCATGGCGTTGACGAGCGGCTTAACCTGCGGACGTGCGACGAGGGCCGCGGCGTCGACCGCGCGATCGACCACGGCAAAGGACGGCGCTGCGGTGTGGTCGAGCTGATACAGGGCGACCGCGACGAGCGCCGCAAGGTCCGGATCGGTCAGGGGCTTGCGGGCAAGCGCTTGCGCCAGCGCCGCGAGACGCCCCCAGTGACGAAGCGTCCCGTACGCCAACGCCTGGACCAGCGCACGGCCGCGAGTCGGCGCGCCGTCGTCTGTCGCGGCAAGCGCGGCTGGAAGGGTGGCGCCCGCCATCACGCGCCGCACTGCGAGCGCGGCGAGCCGCTGCTCCTGGTGCATGGCTTAGGGCCTGCTCACAGGGCCTACGCCAGCGCGGCGCCGCGGGCGAGGCCCCGGCCGGAGGCGAAAGCCCCGCCGCTCATCCGCCTGCCGCCCGCGGGCTGCAGCGTGCGCAGGCGAAGCGAGCCCTCGCCGCAAGCGACCTCGATCGCATCGGCGGAAAGATCGAGCACCGTGCCTGCGGGGCCCGATCCTTTGAGCGGCTCCGCCGACCAGACCTTCACCGTGGCGTCGCCGAGGCGAAAGTAGGCGCCCGGCACCGGATCGAACGCGCGTACTTTGCGGTCGAGCGCGGCCGCGGCGTGCCGCCAGTCGAGCTCGGCTTGCGAGCGGTCGACCTTGCCCGCATAGGTCGCTCCCTCCGTCGGCTGGGCCGTTGTCTCGAGGTGACCGCTCACTTCCAAACGGTCGAGGACAGCCACGATCAGCGCTGCGCCCGCCTCGGCGAGCCGCGAGGTCAAGCTGCCGGCCGTCTCGCGCGCGCCGACCGCGACCTCGACGCGCTCGATCGTCGGACCGGTGTCGAGCCCCGCGTCCATTTGCATGATGGTGACGCCCGTTTCGCGATCGCCGGCGAGGAGGGCGTGTTGAACCGGCGCCGCGCCTCGCCAGCGCGGCAGGAGCGAGGCGTGGATGTTGAGCCCGCCCGCACGCGGCCAGGCCAGGACGGCGGGCGGCAGGATGAGCCCATAGGCGGCGACGACCAGCACGTCCAGCGCCACCGCCACGAGGGAGGCTCGCGCCTCCTCGGTGCGCAGCGAGGACGGCTGCTGGACCGCGAGACCGCGCTGCGCGGCGAGCGCCTTGACGGCCGACGGCTGGATGGCGAGGCCGCGGCCGCTCGGGCGGTCCGGCTGGGTGAGCACGAGCGGGACGGCGAACCCCGCGCGCAGGATGGCTTCGAGCGCCGTCGCGGCGAAGGGCGGGGTACCGGCGAAGCCGACGCGAAGACGCCGCAATGGCTTTGCGGGCCCTTAGAGGACCCGGGCTTCTTGACGCTGCTTCTTGCGCTGCTTGGCGGTGAGCCGCGCCCGCTTGAGCGGCGAGAGGTAGTCCACGAACATCTTGCCGAGCAGGTGGTCCATTTCGTGCTGGATGCATACGGCGAGGAGGCCCTCCGCGGTCCGCTCGATCGGTTCGCCGTGTTCGTTGCGTGCTCGGACCGTGATCCGGGCCGCCCGGGTGACCATGTCGTAGTACCCCGGGACGGACAGGCACCCCTCCTCGCACTCCGCCTCGCCCTCGGCCATGACGATTTCCGGGTTCACGAGCACGAGGAGGTCGTCCTTGGTTTCGGAGACGTCGATGACGATGACCCGCTTGTGGACGTCGACCTGGGTGGCGGCAAGGCCGATCCCCGGCGCCGCGTACATGGTCTCTCCCATGTTCCGGACGAGCGCCACGAGATCGGGCGTGAAGTCCGTGACCGGCGCTGCAACTTTTCTAAGACGCGGGTCGGGGTATTCGAGGATGGGCAAGAGTGCCATAGCTTGCCAAATGCAAGGTGCCGGATGCAGAATCCGTGTTAAGTCCTTATTTTGCGGCGGTTTAGGACGATAGCAACCCCCGCGCAACCCGCTCGTCTCGATGGGCCCGACGGGAAGAGGCGTTATGCTTCAACAGTTTATCACAGCGCTTCGCATCGCCGCCGCCGCGGTGGCCGCCGTTGCGGCGTTCGCCGCCGGCGCGCAGACGCTGCAGCTCGCCGACAAGCCGCCGACCACGTACACGGTCCAGAAGGGCGACACGCTCTGGGGCATTTCCAGCAAGTACCTGAAGGAGCCGTGGCGCTGGCCCGAGTTGTGGCGGATGAACCGCGACGACATCCGCAACCCGCATCTCATCTATCCCGGCGACGTGATCAGGCTCGACATCGTCGAGGGCCAGCCGCGCCTGACTCTTACGCGCGACACCGTGCAGCTTTCGCCGACCACGCGCGTGAGCTCGCTCGACGCGGTGGCCATCCCGAGCATCCCGCCGAACGACATCGAGGCGTGGCTCACCAAGCCGCTCGTGACCGAGCGCTCGGGCTTGTACGAATCGGCCGAGATCATGCGCGGGCGCAGCAACGAGCGCATCACGCATGCGACGGGCGACATCATCTACGTGGTCGGCATCGACCCGAAGCTCGGCGACTACTGGTACATCTATCGCCCCGCGGGCGCGGTGCTCAACATCGACTCCACGGAGGTGCTGGGCTATGAGAGCAGGTTCCTCGGCACCGCGCGCGTGGAGAAGTTCGGCGAGCTCGCCACGGTGCGCATCGAATCGGCGAACGAGGAGATCCTGGTCGGCGACCGCCTGCTGCCGGCACCGCGCGAAACGCTCGTCAACTACGTCCCGCACGCACCGGAGAAGCCGCTCGAGGCGCGCATCCTGCGCGTTCCCTTCGACGGCCTCGAGACCGGCGTCGGCGGCGTGGTGACGCTCGACAAGGGGACGGCCGACGGCATGGAAGTGGGCCACGTCCTTGCGGTGTATCGCGTCATCCCGCCGGTCGTCGATCCGCGGCCGTCACGCGAGCAGACCATCATCCTGCGCTATCTCGATCCGACCACGGTGTTCACGCCGAGGGAATACCTGCAGGCGGCCGACGAGCGCACCGGCCTGCTGTTCGTGTTCCGCACGTTCGACCGCGTCTCGTACGCGGTGCTGGTCAACACCAAGGATCCGGTGCGGCCCGGCGACTACGCCCGCAAGCCGTAACCGCGAGCCGCTAAGCCGTTTGGCCGGATGTCCCGCGCGCCGCGCGCGCGGGATACTCTGTCGCGCATGCCATCCGTCGATCCGCATCGCGAGGCCTGGGCCTCGCTCGCCCTGCGCGCTATCCCGCCCTCCGCGCTCGTCGCGCTGCTGCGCGAGTTCGCCGGGCCCGCGGGCGTGCTCGCCGCCACGCGTAAGGCGCTCGCCGGCGTGGTGCCCGAGCCGATCGTGGCGCGCCTCGCGCGCCCGGTCCCGCCCGACTTGCTCGCGCGAACGCTTGCGTGGCTCGGCGAACCCGGGCACGAGCTGGTCGCGTGGGGCGACGCGAGCTACCCGCAAGCGCTGCTCGCGATCGGCCATCCGCCGCCCGTGCTCTTCTACGTCGGTCGCGCCGACCTGCTCAATCATCCCGCGCTCGCGATCGTCGGGAGCCGCAGCGCGACCGCGCAGGGCCGCGACAACGCGCGGGCGTTTGCACGCGCGATCTCCGAGGCCGGCCTGACGGTCGTATCCGGGCTCGCGACCGGCATCGACGGCGCCGCGCACGAGGGGGGGCTCGAAGGAGCGTCGTCCACGCTCGCCGTCGTAGCCACCGGGCTCGACCGCGTCTATCCCGCGCGCCACCGCGAGCTCGCGCACCGCATCGCCGAGCACGGCACGCTGGTGTCCGAGTTCCCCCCGGGAACGCCGCCGCGCGAGCAGAATTTCCCGCGCCGCAACCGCCTCATCAGCGGCCTTTCGCGCGGCGTGCTGGTGGTCGAGGCGGCGCTGCACTCGGGCTCGCTCATCACCGCGCGCTACGCCGGCGAGCAGGGCCGCGAGGTCTTTGCCATCCCCGGCTCGATCCATTCGCCGGTGGCCAAAGGCTGTCACAAGCTCCTTCGCGAAGGCGCGAAGCTCGTCGAGACCGCCGTCGACATCCTGGAGGAGCTCGGCATGGCGCCGGGGTTGCAATCGGCCGCGGAGGCACCCATTTCGCAGAGCGCCGTCCTCGCGGCGATGGGCGACGACCCGGCGGACATCGACACGCTGATCGCCCGCACCGGACTTTCGGCCGACAGCGTTGTCATCGAGCTGACTTCGCTCGAGCTCGCCGGCGCCGCGGCGCCGCTGCCGGGCGGCAGCTGGCAGCGTCGGCGTCCATAGTGGCGGAGGACCGCAATTTCCCGGACATTTGCGCGTGAGGTAGTATCTCGGTCCCCTCGCGGCCCCGTACCCGCCTTGAACAAGTCGCTGATCATCGCCGAAAAGCCCTCCGTCGCCGCCGACATCGCGCGCGCGCTCGGCGGGTTCACGCGTCACGACGACTACTTCGAGAGCGACCGCTACGTGCTGTCGTCGGCCGTGGGGCACCTGCTCGAGATCGGCATGCCGGAGGACGAGGAGGTCAAGCGCGGCAAGTGGACCTTCGCGCACCTCCCCGCCGTGCCCTCGAAGTTCGCGCTGAAGCCGATCGAGCGGAACGAGAACCGTCTGCGGACGCTGCTGAAGCTCCTCAAGCGCAAGGACGTCACCGCGCTCATCAACGCCTGCGACGCCGGCCGCGAGGGCGAGCTCATCTTCCGCTACATCGTGCAGTACGCGAAGTCGGGCAAGCCCATCAAGCGGCTGTGGCTGCAGTCGATGACGCCCGCGGCGATCCGCGACGGATTCGGCGAGCTGCGCAGCAACGAGACGATGCTACCCCTGGCCGACGCGGCGGTGTGCCGCTCGGAAGCCGACTGGCTGGTGGGCATCAACGGCACGCGGGCGATGACCGCGTTCAACTCGAAGTCGGGCGGCTTCCAGTTGACCACGGTGGGCCGCGTGCAGACGCCCACGCTCGCCATCCTGGTGGAGCGCGAGGAGAGGATCCGCGCCTTCGTCCCGCGCAATTACTGGGAGGTGATCGGCAGCTTCCGTGCCGCCGGGGGCGAGTACAACGGCCGCTGGTTCGACGAGACGTGGAAGAAGCCCGACGACGACCCCGACCTTCGCGCCGAGCGCCTGTGGGACGAGGCGCGCGCGAAGGCGATCGCGGACAAGTGCGTCGGCAAGCCCGGCACCGTCACGGAAGAGTCGAAGCCGTCGACGCAGAGCCCGCCACTGCTGTACGACTTGACGAGTCTGCAGCGCGAAGGCAACGGCCGCTTCGGCTTTCCCGCCCGCATGACCCTGTCGCTCGCGCAGGCGCTCTACGAGAAGCACAAGGTGCTCACTTACCCGCGCACGGATTCGCGCGCGCTGCCGGAGGACTACCTCGGCACCGTCAAGGCCACGCTCGAGGAGCTCGCGCAGACCAACGCCTTCGGCGGCTTCGCGCGCGAGATCCTCAAGCACAAGTGGGTGAAGCCCAACAAGCGGATCTTCGACAACAGCAAGATCTCCGACCACTTCGCGATCATCCCCACGCTCGCCAAGCCCAAGCATCTGAACGAAGCGGAAGGCAAGCTCTACGACCTCGTCGTGCGCCGCTTCCTCGCGGTGTTCTACCCGGCCGCCGAGCACACGGTCACCACGCGCATCACGCGCGTGGAAGACGAGCCGTTCAAGACGGAAGGCAAGGTGCTCGTCTCGCCCGGCTGGCTCGCGGTGTACGGCAAGGAGGCGCAGGGCGAGGAGGCCTCACTTGCGCCGGTCAAGCCGAACGAGAAGGTCAAGACGACGAAGGTCGACGTCACCCCGCTCGTGACGCGCCCGCCGCCGCGCTACAACGAAGGCACGCTGCTCTCCGCCATGGAGGGCGCGGGCAAGCTGATCGAGGACGACGAGCTGCGCGAGGCGATGCGCGAGAAGGGGCTCGGAACGCCCGCCACGCGCGCGGCCATCATCGAAGGGCTGATCACCGAGCGTTACATCCACCGCGAGGGCAAGGAGCTCACGCCCACGGCGAAGGCGTTCTCGCTCATGACGCTCCTGCACGGGCTCGGCATCCCGGAGCTCTTCTCGCCCGAGCTCACGGCAGAGTGGGAGTTCAAGCTCGCGCAGATGGAGCACGGCAAGCTCGCACGGCCGGAGTTCATGGACGAGATCGTCGCCATGACCGAGCACATCGTCGGCCAGGCGAAGAACTACGAAAGCGACACGATCCCGGGCGACTTCGCGACCCTCACGCAGCCCTGCCCCAAGTGCGGCGGCGAGGTGCACGAGAAGTACAAGAAGTTCCAGTGCATGAACCCGTCCTGCGACTTCGCGTTCTGGAAGATCATGGGCGGACGCCAGATCGAGCCGCAGGAGGCGGAGGAGATTCTGCACAAGCGCGAGGTCGGCCCGCTCGACGGCTTCCGCAGCAAGATGGGCCGGCCCTTCTCGGCGAAGCTCAAGCTCACCGACGCCAACGACGTCGTGTTCGACTTCGGCAACCCGGACGAGACGGAGGACGGCGAGGCGCCGGATTTCTCCGCCAAGACCCCGCTCGGGCCCTGCCCCAAGTGCGGCTCGCGCGTGTTCGAGCTCGGCAACGCCTACGTCTGCGAGAAGTCGGTGGGGCCCGCCAAGACCTGCGATTTCCGCACCGGCCGCACGATCCTCACCCGGCCGGTCGAGCCCGACCAGGTGCGCAAGCTGCTCAAGGACAAGAAGACGGACCTCCTGCAGTTCGTGTCAGCGCGCACGCGCCGGCCTTTCTCGGCGTATCTCGTCGTGCAAAAGGACGGCAAGGTCGGCTTCGAGTTCGAGGCCAAGGACCCGGCGAAGGCGCGCGGCGCGCGGCCCTCGATGGCGATCCGCGTGCTGGGTCCCCATCCGAAGGACAAGCAGCCCGTCGAGCTGCACGCGGGACGCTTCGGGCCGTACGTCAAGCACGGCGGCGTCAACGCCACGGTCCCGGAGCGCGAGAGTGTCGACGGCCTTACGCTCGACGACGCGGTGAAGCTCCTCGCCGCGAAGGCGGGCCGCGGCAGCGGCGCGGGCTATGCGCGTGCAGCGGCCGCGGCAACCGTGCCGCGCGCAACGGCCGCCAAGCCCACCGCGAAGCGCAAGGCGCCGCCCGCGACGGCGGCGCGCAAGCCCGCGACAGCGAGGCCCGCGGTGCGCAAGAGCACGGCGCGCAAGCCCGCGGCCACGAAGCGCAAGACGTCCTGATCCGTAGCGCGCACCCGCATCGCTATCTCGCGCTCGACGGCCTTCGCGGCTTCGCCGTGCTGCTGGTCTTCTGCGTGCACGCGGCGGGCAATTCGGCGAGCGTGGCGCTCGGCATCGACTTCGGGAAGGCGGGCTTCGCCTCGCTGCCGACCGCCTTCGAGCGGGCGCTGTTCTGGCTGTATCGCTCGCATCACGGCGTGTTCCTCTTCTTTGTGCTCTCCGGCTTCCTCATCGGCCGCATGTGGTGGCCCCGCCCCACCATGTCCTACGCGCGCTTCGCGCGCCGCCGCACGCTGCGCATCTACCCCGCGTTCCTGCTCGCCTTCGCCGCGTCGCTCCTCTTCGCATGGCACTCGGGGACATGGTCGCCGCCCGAGCTGGCGCGCGTGGCCGGCAATCTCCTCTTCCTCAACGGCGCGCCGGGATCCCCGGTGGTCGCGTTCAATATCGTCACGTGGTCGCTCTTCTACGAGATGACGTTCTACTTGGCCTTCCCGATCGCGATGCTTGCCGCCGGCGCGCAACGCGCCGCCACGGCGGTGCTCGCGGGCATCGCCCTGCCCGCGGCGGCGGTCGCGATGGGCGCCGACCCGCTCGTGCTCTGCTGGTCGCTGCTCTTCGCCGGGGTGGCGCTCGCCGTTCACGAGGAGGCGCTGTGCGCGGGCATGGCGCGCGTGCCGACCGCGGCGATCGCGATCGCTTACCTCGCCGTCACCACGGCGGGGATGCTCGATGCGCTGCCCGCCCCGGTCGCGATCCTCGCCTTCGGCGCCGTCACGCTCGCGCTGGTGGCGAAGAGCTTGCGCGGCGACAACGCCATTGCCCGGCTCCTCGCGCTCGGGCCGCTGCGCGCGCTCGGCCGCGTGAGCTATTCGTTCTATCTGGTGCACTGGATGATCGTGGTGCTGGTCGCCCGATCGGTCCACACCCATGCGGCGGGGGCGCCGCCCGCGATGGCGGCCCTGCTCGTCTTCGCGGGCGGCTTCGTGCTCTCCGCCGTCGCCGCGTCCGCGTCGTGGTGGCTCGCCGAGCGCCCGTACTTCGCGAAGTCGCGCGCGCCGCGCGCGCCGCTTTGACCGCACCCGCCGTCAAGCGTAGGCTTTCGTCCATGGCACGAACGCTTCTGGCCGCCGTCGCCTTCGCCGCCGCGAGCCTCGCCGCCGCAGCGCCGCCCATGTACGACGAGTCGGCGGACGCGCGGGCGAAGATCGCGGCTGCGCTGGGCAACGCCTCGAGCACCGGCGTGCCGGTGCTCGTCGTCTTCGGCGCGAACTGGTGCGGCGACTGCAAGGCGCTCGACAGCGCGTTCAACGAAGGCGCATCGGCGCCTCTGATCGCGAAGGCCTTCAAGGTCGTGAAGGTGAACGTCGGGCGCTTCGACCGCAACGTCGACCTCGCCGCCGCCTACGGCGTCCCGCTCAAGAAGGGCATTCCGGCAGTCGCGGTGCTGTCGCCGCAGGGCAAGATCCTCTACGCGACCGCGGGCGGCGAGCTCGCCGACGCGCGCGCGATGGGGGACAAGGGCATTTACGACTTCTTCGCCAAGGTCGCCGCGCAACCGAGGTGAGAAGCGGTTTGCCGGCCCGGCCGGAGCACGCGATGCGCGGTTGTCGCCCTCTCATTTTCGCGCTGCAACTCGGCTCTTCCGTCGCGTGTGCCGCCGCGGCGGGCGAGCGCGAGTTCCACTTCGAATGGCCGAGCCCGACGGCGCAGACGCCGTGCGAGCTCTTCGATGCGAGGCGTCCCGACGAGAAGGCGGCGCGCTTCGCCGGAACCGTCGAGCATCAGGAGATGGGGCTCGCGTGCACGGTGCAGTTCCCGCGCCGCCGGTTCGACGCGATGTATCGCCACTGCGCGATCTCGTACCTCGACAGCGCGGAGCGAGAGCATTACGCCTGCTGGGTGATGTACTCGCCGCGTTACGTGACCTTCCTCTATTCCTACTCCGACGAGCCGACGAAGGCGCCCGGCTGCGCGTTCGTCTGCGCGACGAGATAGCCGCGATGCGCGCGTGCCTCGCCGTGCTCGCGCTCGCGTGCGCGGGTTGGCTGCAGATCGCGCAAGGGATGGAGCGCGCCGCCGACGCCGCGCTCGCCTCGGAGCTCGCGCAGCGCACCGAAATGGCGAACGCGCTCGAGGTCGACCTCCTCGCGCTCATCGAGCGCGCGCCCGAGGCGGATCGCTTCGAGCTCTACCGCACGTACGACCGGCTGCGCGGCGCGTGGGCCCAGGTCGACCTGTCGCAGGCGCTGCTTGCCGCCTGCCGGCACAGCGCGCAGGCCGAGGAGGACGCCGCGCGAACCACGCTGCGCGACCAGGCGCGCTTCGCGCTTTGGGATCTCGACGAAGCACGCACGCAGCTCGCGCGCGACGCCGCGAGCGCGACGGGCAGCGACCATGCGCGAATCAGCCGAGCCATCGGCGCGCTGCTCGCGCAGGTGCGTGCCGTCGAGACACGCGTGCTGGCCGACCAGTGCGCGTACCTGCGCTGCGTGGACGCGCCCTAGGGATCCTCGGCGGCGCTCGTTCGGCGCTCGCCGCGCACGTCGAACTCCACGCTCGAAACCGCGCGTCCGGACGCATCCTCCAACACGAGCCGGTGATGTCCCGGGGCCGGCGCCCACAGCACGCGCGCGCCGCGTTCGGGCAGCTCGTCGTCGTCGAGCCGCCAGCGCAGCCCGGAAAGTACCGGCGATGCCGTGAACGCCATGCGCTGGCGGGCGGGTGGGATGTCGGGGTCGAGCGCGACGATCGTATCGGACGCCGGATAGCGGATCTGCGGCATCGCGGCCTTCGCCGCATCGTCGTCGTCGAACACGTTCGCGCGCACCCGCGACATGGCCGTGCCGCGCAGGAACGCGTCGAGCCGGGGCGACTCGACGGCGGGATCGAAGGCGACGGACTGCACGATCACGCCGGCCGGCGGGCGCGGCGGAATGGAGGCTTCCGCGCGGTGCAGAAAGTGCACGATGTCGCGCCAGACCGGCGCCGCGCCGGTCACGCCGGAGACATCGTGCATCGGCGCGCCCGAGAAATTGCCGACCCACACGCCGACCGTGTAGCGCGAGGTGAAGCCCACGCACCAGTTGTCGCGCATATCCTTCGACGTGCCGGTCTTGACCGCGCTCCACACACGGGTCGCGAGCGCGTTGTCGAGCCCGAAGGTGGCGGCGCGCGCGCTGCGGTCGGAGAGGATGTCGGCCACGATGTAGCTTGCGGCGTCGCCGAACACGCGTCGCCGCGGCGCGGCGGCGTCGCCGGCGCGCACGCGCGTCGCGCTCCACACGCCGCCATTGGCGAGCGCGCGATACGCATTGGCGAGCGCGAGCAGCGTGACATCGGCGCCGCCGAGCGCGAGGGACGCGCCGTAGTAGTCGGGGGATTCGATCAGCGTGTCGAAGCCCAGGTTGCGCAGGTCCTCGTGGAAGCGCGCGACACCGATCAGCTCTGCCGTGCGCACCGCCGGCACGTTGAACGAGGACGCGAGCGCGGTGCGCACGCTCACCATGCCGTGGAAGTCGCGGTCGTAGTTCTGCGGCACATACACCCCGCGCGCGGTGGCGAGCGCGATCGGGCTGTCGTCGACGAGCGAGGCGGCCGTCAGCACGCGATCGTCGATGGCGCGCGCGTAAAGGAACGGCTTCAGCGTGGAGCCCGCCTGGCGCGGCGCGACGACGCCGTCGACCTCGGGCGCGCGCGACAGCTCGCCGCTGCTGCCGACATACGCAAGCACGTCGCCGGTCGCGTTGTCGAGCACGACCGCCGCGCCGTCCTCCACCGCGCTGCCCGCGAGCTCCGCGAGGTGATCGCGCAGCGCGGCCGCGGCGAAGGTCTGCAGCTCGCCGTCGAGAGTGGTCGCGACTTCCTCGCCGGGCGACCTCAGCAAGCGGGCCGCAAGGTGCGGCGCCGCCTGGGGCCGCGCGATCGTGCGATACCCGCCCGACAGCGCGAGCGAGGCGCGCGAGCGGATCGCCTCGCACGGCGCGTCGGAGGCCGCGGCGACCGCGATGGCGCAGGCACGCTGCGCGACGAGCACGGGCTGCGCGCCCGGAGCTCGCAGCAACGCCACGAGGATCGCCGACTCGCGCGCGTCGAGCCCGGACGGCGCCTTGCCGAAGAGGCCCTGCGCGGCGGCGCGCACGCCCACGAGGTCGCCGCGGTACGAAACCAGGTTCAGGTACGCCTCGAGGATCTGCGCCTTCGTCCAGGTGCGCTCGAGCGCGCGCGCCGCCTCGATCTGGTCCCACTTCTGCGCGAGCGAGCGCGGCTCGCTGCCGCTCGCGCGAAGCGTCGGGTCGACGAGCGCCGCGAGCTGCATCGTGAGCGTCGACCCGCCGCGCGGCCGCCGCCCGTCGGCGGCGCGCCAAGCGCTGTCCCACGCGGCGACGGCGAGGCCCGCCCAATCGACCCCCGAGTGATCGTAGAAGCGCTTGTCCTCGCCGGCGACGAGCGCCGTGGAAAGCGCGGGCGACACCTCCGAAAGCGGCGTCCACGCCAGCCGGCGCACGGTCGCCGTGACGCGGACCCCGGCAAGCGGTGCGCCGTGGCGGTCGACCAGGCGCGCGTCGGACGCCACATAGGTGGCCTTCACCTCCTCGAAGGCAAGCGTCGCCGCGGCGTGCGCGGCGTGCGCGGCGAGCGCAGCGAGAACGATCGCGAGCGCGCGTGTCATGGCTGCACGTTCCACGTGGCGTTCGGGACCTCGCCGAACATCTCCGGGGCGTACATCGCTTCCACGCGCGTGGCCGGCAGGTTGAACGTGCCCGGGTTGTTCAGGCGCACCGTGTACTCGGTGACGAAACGGCCCTTCGGCACGTAGCGGAAGTACGCGTGGTACGCCGTGAACGTCCGCTCCTCGAACGCGGGCCACACCGTGCCCTGCCGGCGCTCGCCCTGTGTGGCGATCGTGGAATCGCCGCCTAAGCCCCGGCCCAGCGCGGTCGCGCCGGCGGGCAGCGGATCGTCGACCACGACCCACGTCATATCCGACTGCGCCTCGATGTCGAGCGTGATGCGGGCGACGTCGCCCCGCTTCCACTCGCCCTTGGTCTGCTGCTGGATCGGCGTCACCGTGCGCGTGATGCGATAGCCGGTGGAAAGCGGCTCCTTGAGCGGAATCGCGGCGATGCTCTGCAACGTGACCCAGGGAGCGCCGGCGCCGTCCTGCGCGAGCAGGACGTCGTCGCGGCCGTCGGGCCACGCGAACTTCTGCGCGAACGTCTTCTTGTCGTCGTCCGCATGCCACGCGTGCTTGAACGTGGCGCCGGCCAGCGAAGCGGTCGTCGTGCCCGTCACCGGCGTCGACTCGAAGCGCGCCGAGAACTTGTCGAGCGCGACCACACCCCACGCGCTGGCCACCGTCGTGTTCCAGTGCCCGTACTGCATTCGGCCGAGACTGCCGCGAACCAGACGCGGCATGTCGTCCTTCCACGCCGGCACGTCGACGAAGGCGACCAGGAGCTTGTTCGCGTTCGAGTCGGCGGAGATCATGAGCCACCACAGCGCGTCGCGCTTCTCGGTGGAGAAGCCCATCGTCGTGCCCTGGAAGTTCAAGCGCGAGCGCAGGACCTGCTCGGCGGCGGCCATGCGCTCGTCGCGCCGCGGCAGCCGCGGCTGGCGCTTGAGCACCAGGTACCAGTCGATCACCGCCGAGGTCGGCCACAGGTTGGGCTCGATCGTGAAGCTGTCGAGCCACTTCGGGTTGATCGGCTCGGCGCGACGCGACAGCGCTTCGAGTGCCGCCACCTTGCGGATCGCAAGGTCGGCCGTGGGCAGCGCCGAGTAGCGCACGATGCGGCCTTCGAGGAGGCCGATCAGCGCCTGCTCCATCTTCGAGCGCTCGGCGTCGGGGATCGGATAGCCCGCTTCGCGCGAGATCGACAGGACGTACGAGGTCAGCACGTCGTCGCCGTCGCGCAGGATCGGCCAGTACTTGAGCAGGCCGTCGCGGTCGAGATAGTCGGGCAGCACGCCCATCAGCACGTTCCAGCGAAAATGGTCGCGCAGGCCGATCGCGATCGACGCCTTCTGCTCGAAGCAGCTCCACAGGTAGTCGCGCAAATAGTCGTCCACGCCGGGCAGCTCACCCGCGAGCTTCGCCTGCACCTGGACGTTGACGCCGCCGCGCCCGGGCAGCGCGTCGGCGGGCCGATTCACCGCGATCGATTGCGGTTGCGTGAGCTGCAGGATGGTGGCCTGATAGGTGCGGTCCGGCACCGCAGGCACGACCTGCTCGCTCAGCGTGAGTGCGTCCCGGGCCGCAACGGCCTCGGCCGGTGCGTTGCGCTCGCCGGCGTCGACCTGCCAATCGAGCTTCCTCGCGTTCAGCGGGACGTCGACGTCCCAATAGAGCTCGCGCGCCTGGCCCGGCGCAAGCGTCGCCGTCTGCGCGGGAAGCGCGCTGCCCGCCATGCGCGCGTTGAGCGCGACGTCGAGCGGCCTCGTGCCGGCGTTGCGGACGGTGAACGTGGCGCGAAAGCGATCGGCTTCGCGCACGATGGGCGGCAGGCCCGACAGCACCATGAGTTCCTGCGTGGAGCGGATCGATGCCTCGCCGGTGCCGAAGAGGCCCGCGCCAGAGGAAGCCACCGCGACGATGCGAAAGCTCGTGAGCGAATCGTTGAGCGGAATCTCCACGGTCGCGTTGCCCGCGTCGTCGAGCGGCACGCGCGCCCGCCACAGGAGCAGCGTGTCGAAAAGCTCGCGCGACGTCGCACGCCCGCCGCCGCCGCCCGGCGCGAGCGCCTTGCGGCCGAAGTGACGCTTGCCGATCACCTGCATCTGCGCCGTGGAGGTCTCCACTTCCTCCCCTCGCTCGGCCATCATCGCGTCCAGGAGCTTCCATGAATTGTTGGGCAGAAGCTCGAGCAGACCCTCGTCGACCGCGGCGAGCGCCACTTCGCTGCCCTTGGGCGGCGCGCTGCCGTCGGGACGGCGCACGCTGATCGTCGCGGTCGCCTTCTCGCGCACCTTGTAGGTGTCGCGCGCCGGCGCGACCTTGACCGTCAGCTCGTGCGCCGACCAGCCGACGCGAAGCTGCGCGAGCCCCATCTTGAAGGAGGGCTTGCCGAGGTCGACGAGGGCGGTGGGTGCGACGTCGCCCACACGGCCGCGCACGAGGAACGCGGAGACGAACACGTCGGGCGCGTAGTTGCCCTTCATCGGCACGTCGAGCACGGGGTCGGCACGGTTGAGCGTTTTCACGAAGGCGTCGAGCACGCCCTCGCGCTCGATCGTGACGAGCACGGTCGCCTCCTTGAACGGCATGCGCACCTGGAAGCGCGCGGTATCGCCGGGCTCGTAGCGCTTCTTCTCGGGCAGGAGGTCGACGCGATCGTTGTCGGAGGCGGCGAACCACTGGTCGTCCTCCGCGGCGACCCACGCGTCGGCGCGCGCGAGCGCCACGCGCCCGTCGGCGTCCAGGGCTTGCGCACGCACGATCAGGTTCCCGGTCGAAGGCGGCGCCGTCTCGCAGATGAGAAGCCCCTGCGCGTTGGTCACGCCGCTGCAAAGATCGCCCGCGCGCGTGGTGTCGTAGCCGTGCTCGTACGCGTAGAAGCCACCGATCAGGCGCCGGCGGTGCGAGTAGTACTCGCGCTTGAAGGCATCGGTGCGCACGCGCACACCCGCCGCCGGCTTGCCCGCTACGTCGAGCGCGACCACCGTGAACTTCAACCGCTCCTTGTTGGCGACCCAGCTGTCCGGCTTGAGGCCGAGCACGATCTTCGCCGGCCACAGCGCCACGCGCGTGGCAGCGGTGAGCGTCTCGCCGTTGGGGTCACGGTACTCGAGCTCGGCCACGAGGTCGCGCGGCTGGTCGGAGCGATCTATGTTCTTCACCGTAGCGCGGGCGCCACCGCTCGCATCGAGCGCGAGCGGCAGGTCGGTGCCGCGCTTCGGCCGCTCCGAAGGCGCCGCGTCGGGCTCGTCCATGTCGGGGTCGGTGAACGAGAACATGTCGTAGCGAGCCGTGGCGTCGCCCTCCTCGTCGCGCCCCACTTTCACGTCGCCGCCGGCGAACGTGTAGTCGTCGTAGTCGCGGAACGTGACCACCTTGCTCTCCACCTGCGTGCGCAGCGTGGCGGGAAGCCCGCCGGCGCCCCCGCCCGCGAGGTAGCTCACCTGCACGTCGAAGTTGACGTCGGTCGCGTTCACGATCGGCTGGCCGAGCGCTTGCAGGCGCGCGCGCAGGAGCGGCACGCGGAAAGCCTCGACACGGAAGCTGCCCGCCGGTCGCTCCTGTTTCTCCCTGCTGCGTGGCGCCAACGTGTCGTTGACGAAGATGCGGTACGTGCCGGTGTAGGCGTCTTTCGGCACCACGAACGTCGCCTCGCCCGAGGCCGGCGGCCCGGACCCGTTCCATTGCACTGGCACGCTGTACTCGCGCTCGGAACCGACGTGGCGGATGGTGAGCGTGCTTTCGAGACCGTCGCGCCGCGGCAGCGCGAAGCCCGCGCCGGTCTGCTCGCGCACGAACAGCTTCATTGACACCGTTTCGCCGGCACGAACGAGCGAGCGATCGAGCACCGCGTGCGCGAGGTAAGGGCCGTCCCAGCTGCCGGTCGGCACGTTGAACCGCCACGGCGAGATGCCCTCGCCCCAGTTCGAGAACGCGTAGGCGAAATCGTCGGCCGTGCGCGCCGAGACGAAGAACTCGCGGTCGGTGTCGGCGAGCTCGCAGTGCGGCAGCGCCTCGCGGTCGGGCAGCGTCTTCGCAACGCGCGCGATGCCGGAGGCGTCGGTGCGCCCCTCGAAGTACACGCGGCCGTTGCAATCGCGCACCATCACGTCGGCGTTGCCCACCGGCGCCGCATTGTTGAGCTGCGTGACCCACACCAGCGAGGACTCGCGCCCGAGCTTGAAGTGCACGCCCAGGTTCGTCACGAGCGTGGCGGCGCGCACGTAGAACGGCTTCGGCTCGCCCAAGAGTGCCGCGCCGAGCTTCGGGCTCGCGAGCTCGACGACGTAGAACCCCGCCTGGGGCAGCGGGATGCCGACGACTTCGAACGCCTTCGTGCCGCCGGGCTTCGGAACCGAGAGGCGCGTGGTCGCGTCGCCCGACTTGAACATCGAGGACGCGAAGCCGTTGCGCTTGACGATCCACTGCTCCTTCTTGTCGTCGTACTCGCGCTCGATCTTGTTGGCCTCGGCAAGCCGCTTCAACCATTCGACGACCTGCATCTCCTCGCCGCGCCGGACCTGCGCGACACGACCGGGGATCGGCGCGTCCTTGCCCGCTGCGGCCGCGGCGTCGCGCACGGCGGCGACCTTGCCCGGCAGGATCGGCTCGACGTTGCGCACCGTCACCGGAAGCATCGGCTTCTCGTTGTCCGGCAGCACGCGCTCGAGGATGCCGAAGTCGGCGGCGAACTTCGCGAGCGGCGGGTTTTCGTCGGTGCGCACGCGAAGCGGGAACGACCGCGCATTGGCCAGCGGGCGGCCCGCGTCGTCCTTGAGCCCGTCGGGAATCTCGATGCGGAACTGCGTCCTCTCCGGCAGCCCCGGACCGAACGTCAGCCGGTCCACGCCGTCGTCGGCCTCCTTCGGAAGCTTCGCCGGGTACGCCTTGCCGGCAGCATCGACCAGGCGGATCTTCTGCGCGTCGGCCTTGGCGATCGGGGCGCTGAACGACAGCGACAGCGGAAGGATCGGGATGCACTGCGCGTCCTTGTTCACGCGGTCGCAGGTGAAGGCGGCGCGGAACGCGGGACGCACGGAGAACGCGAGGGCTTGCGTGCTGGTCGTGGCCACACCGGTCGTGGCCGCGATGCCCTTCCCCCACACGAGCTTCACCTCGGCGCCGGCGGGCAGGGTGCGTGCACAGGCGAGCGTGACGAACGGGGAGTCCGGCGCGTCGCGCAGGCGCAGGAACTTCTCGCGGTCGCTGCCCGTGGCCGGCAGCCGGAAGACCATGCCGCGCGTGCGGCCCTCGTCGGCGTCGAGGAACAGGACGCGCAGGTAACTCGCGGCGAACGACTTGCGATTGTCGAGGATCGTCTTGCGCTCCTCGCCGGTCACCAGGCGCACGCCGATCTCTTCGTTGACGCCCGCGGCGACGCAACGGGCGTGCGCGAGGATCGTGTCCGGCTTGGCGGGTGCATCGAGGCCGAGGACGAACACCTGGTTCTCGTCGATGGCCGCACCTTCGTACGGCAGGCTGCGCAGGATCGCGGGGCCGCCCGTGGAGAACTCGAAGCGCTGGCCGCCGGCCACCGCGGCGCCGTCGACGTCGGTCATACCGCTCTTCACCGTGAACGCGCAGCGAACCCCAGCCGGCAGGTCGCGCGCGAAGTCGTATACCCAGTTGCGCGGGTCGGCCCAGCGCCCGATTCCCTTCTCGGCGCAGTCGATCGTGAAAGGATCGACCTCGCGCGGGTCGCCGAACGGCACCATGGGCTTGCCGAAGCGCGCCGTGACCTGGCGTACGCCCTTGACCTCGCCGCGCGGGCTGAAGAACTCGACGGTCTGTGCTTGCGCGGTCGCTGCGAGCAGGACGAGTCCAGCGGCGAGCGCGCGCAGGGCGCGGTGTTGCAAGGTCGGCATGGGTTCTCCCTGGTCGGCGGTGCGCGATGCAGGCGCATTAGAGCATTCCGATGACGCAAGCAAATGCCGGGCCGCGGGCAATTCGAAGAACGATCATGGCAAACCCGTGGCGGTGCTACGATGCTCAAGCGATGAGCGCCCGCGAGCCCGCTGTCAGCCGCGCCCGGATCAAGGACGTCGCCCGCCGTGCCCGCGTGTCGGTCGGCACGGTCTCGCACGTCCTCTCCGGCCGTGTCCAGGTGAGCGCGCCGCTGCGCGCCCGCGTGCAGAAGGCGATCGACGCACTCGGCTACGTCCCGAACTTCCACGCCCAGCGCCTGCGCCATGGCCTGTGGCGCGTGGTGGGCATCTGCCTGCCGCATACCTCGACCGCGTATCTCAACGCGCTCTCCGAGACGTTCGAGGAGATCGCTTCGCGCAACGGCTACGGCGTGATGCACGTGTTCAGCCGGCACGACCCCGCCACCGAGCTCGACCGCATCGAGGAGCTCGTTCGCTACCGTGTCGACGGGCTGATCCTGGTGCCGAGCCCGGCCCCGCGCGAGGCGCTCGACTTCGCCGCGCGCAAGGAGGTGCCGCTCGTCATCGTCGACCGGCCGATGAACGACCCGCGCTTCGACCAGGTGATCCTCGACAATCGGGCCGCGATGCGCGAAGTCGCGCTGCGCCTGATCGCGCTCGGCCACACGCGGCTGCTGTTCGTCTGCCGCTCGCGCAACCGGCTCGTCACGAAGCATCGCCTGGCCGGCCTCGCCGACGCGCAGCGACGTCACGCCATCGAGACCGACTGCATCGAGTACCGCAACGACGACGCCTTCCTGCGCGACGAGCTCGCGCGCGTCCTCAGGCGCAGGCGACCGCCGACGGCGCTCGTCGTCAGCAACAGCCACCAGGCGTCGCTCGTCTTGCGCTTTCTCGGAGAGCTTCACGTCGCGTGCCCGAGCGAGCTGTCGGTAGTGGCGTTCGACGACCCGGAATGGGCGGCCCTCGTGCGGCCGACGCTGTCCGTGGTGCGGCAGCCCGCGGTCGCGATGGTCGAGGCCGCGTGGGACCTCCTGATGCAGCGGGTCAGCCGTGCGAGCGGCGCCCCCCGCACGGTCGCGCTCGAGGCGGCGATCGAGTTCCGCGGCTCGGTGATCGCGCACGGCGACGCCGCACGCGTGGTCAACCTTGCCGGCCGGCGCTAGCCGTGTGAGTACATCGCGCGGCCGGGCACCGGCATGCGCGCGCGCAGGATTACGCCCTCTTCCGCCTCGGTGATGTATAGCGTACGGCCGTCCTCGCCGCCGTACGCGACATTGGTCGTGCGAATGCCCGCGCAGGAGCGGATCCGCCCCAGGGGCTCGCCGAGCGCGCTCACGTACCACACCGTTCCGAAGCCGGCATGGACGACCACGATGCCGCCTTGCGCATCGACCGCCATGCCGTCAGGACCGCCGAGTCCGCCGGAAAGCTGCAGGAACACGCCGCTCTTGTGGATGCGCCCGTCGCGCAGCGGAAGCCTCAACACCTGCAGCGAGCGGGTGACGCCGACGTACAGCGCGTTCTGCGCGGGGGTCAACACGAGGCCGTTGGGGTACGGCAGGCCGTCGTACAGAAGGTCGATCCCGCCGCCCGCGTTCATGCGGAACACGCGGCCGTGGGGGTCGTCGAGCCCGCTCTCGCCCGGGTCGGTGAAGTAGAGGTCGCCGTTGTCGGTGAACACGAGGTCGTTCACGCCGCGGAACGGGCCCTGCGCGCTGCCCCCGGCGACGAGCGTGCGCGCGCGCGTCACGGGATCGAAGACGACGATGCCCAGCTTGTGGTCGGCCACGAAGATGCGGCCGTCGCGGTGGATCTTGAGGCCGTTCGGATTGCCGTCGTATTCGGCGAACACCTCCCACTCGCCCGCGGGCGAGATGCGGAAGATGCGGCCGTGCGGAATGTCCACGCAATACAGGCGCCCTTCGCGGTCGAACGACGGCCCTTCGAGGAACGAATGCAGCGCGCCGCTCCCGCGCGCGTTCGTCCACGCGGTGTCCACGCCATGGCGGCGCAGCGCGTCCGGGAGGCGGGTGAAGACGTCGGTGGCGATGGTCGGCGCGCAGAACATGGCGGTGTCCATTGTGCCAAAGCCGCCCGGCTTGTGCCGCTCCCACCTCTCGTGTACCGTAGCGGGCTTTGAACCGATTCAAAAGAACGCAGGCTGGAGGAAGGCATGACCCTCGTCCGACGCGCGTTTGCCGCCGTCCTGCTGGCAATGCTGCCGCTCGCCGCGCAGGCGCAAGCGTTCCCCGACCGCGTGCTGAAGCTCGTCGTGCCTTTCCCACCCGGGGGCGCGACCGACACGCTGGGCCGCATTCTCGCCAAGCGCATGGGCGAGATCCTCAACCAGCCGTTCGTGGTGGAGAACCACGGCGGCGCCGGCGGCACCCTCGGCACCGACTTCGCGGCGCGGCAGCCCGCCGACGGCTACACGATGCTGCTCGTCAACGCGATCCCGCACACCGCCGCGGGCAAGCTCTACGACCTGAAGTACGACCCGCTGAAGAGCTTCACGCCGATCGGCGCGCTCGGCACGCTGCGGTACATCCTCGCCATCGGAAACGACGTCCCCGCGAACGACTACGCGCAGTTCGTGGCGCTCGTCAAAGCCGCGCCGGGCAAGTACAACTTCGCTTCCGCCGGCGTGGGCACCGCGCCGCATCTTGCGATGGAGCTCTACATGCGCGCGGCGGGGGTGGAGATCGTGCATATCCCCTATCAAGGCAGCGGGCCCGCGGTCACCGATCTCATGGGCGGGCGCGTGCAGGTGATCATCGAGAACGTGCCGCTCGTGCCGCTCATCAAGGCGGGCAAGGTGCGCGCACTGGCGGTCACCGGCAAGACGCGCGCGGCCAATTTTCCCGACGTGCCGACCTTCGCCGAAGTGGGACTGCCCGCGTTCGAGATGAGCGGCACGTGGGGCCTCATCGCGCCCGCCGGCGTGCCCGCCGATCGCGTCGCGATCCTGAGCAACGCGCTCGCCACGGCGCTCAAGGATCCCGCCGTGCACGACGCATTGGTCCTGCAAGGGATCGATCCGGAGTACGGCACCGCGGCGGGGTTCGGCGCCGTCCTCGCGCGCGAGTCGCAGAAGTGGTCCAAGCTGATCGACGAGGCGAAGATCAAGTTGCAATGACGAGCACCCCTTCGCGCGAACGATGACGTTCGGCCGGCTGACCCCGCTGCTCGCGCCGCGCGCCGTCGCCGTCGTCGGCGCCTCCGACCGCGAAGGCAGCCTCGGCGGCATCGCCGCGGGCTACCTTGCCCGTTTCGGCTTCGCCGGACCGGTGTGGCCGGTCAACCCGGGCCGCGCCACCGTCGCCGGGCTGCAGTGCTATCCGAGCCTGCGCGAGCTTCCCGGCGTGCCGGACCTCGCCGTGATCGCGGTCGCGGCGGACGACGTACTGGGCGTCGTGCGCGACTGCGTGTCGGCGGGCGTCCCAGCCGGCGTCGCGTGGGCCGGCGGATTCGCCGAGGTCGGCGGCGAAGGCGTTGCCAGGCAGCGCGAGCTCGCCGCGTTCTGCCGCGACAGCGGCTTCCTTTTGTGCGGTCCCAATTGCGTAGGCCTGCTCAACACCGGCAACGGGCTCACCGCGTCGTTCACGACGATGCTGCGCGACCGCACGCGCATGATCCCCGGTGTGGTGTCGATGGTGAGCCAGAGCGGCGGCATCTCGGTCATGGCGCACGCCCGCGCCGAGGAGTTCGGCCTCGGCTTTCGCGTCACGGCAAGCTGCGGCAACGAGGTGGCGCTCGGGCTTTCCGACTTCATGCGGGCCCTGGTCGACGACGACGGTACGCACGTCATCGCCGTGTACGCCGAGGGCCTGTCCGACCCCGACGCGTTCGTCGACGCGCTCGCGCTCGCCAAGACGCGAGAAAAGCCCGTGGTCGTGCTCAAGGGCGGGACGGCGGAAGCGGGAAGCCGCGCCGCGCTCGCGCACACGGGCCGGCTGGCCGGCAGCGACCGCACCTTCGATGCGATCTGCCGCGAGCTCGCGGTGATCCGCGTGCATTCCAGCGAGGAGCTCCTCGACGTGTGCCTGCAGCTGGGATCGATGCGGCGCGACCAGCTTCCGGCCGGGCCGCGCGTGCTCGTGTCGTCCTTCGGCGGCGGCAGCGGGGTGGTCTGCACCGATCAGTGCGAGCGCGCGGGGCTGCAGGTGCCGCTGCTCGCCGAAGCCACGCGCAACGAGCTCCGCGACCTCGTCACGCCGCTCTCCTCGGTGGCCAATCCGATCGACTTCACGCCCGGCATGATGACGGTGCCGAGGCACCGCGCCGACGTCCCCGCGGCGCTCGACACGCTGGCTGCGGCACCGGACGTCGACGCCTGGCTGTTCCTCGCCGCGGGCTTCGACCGTCTAGCGCCGGAGCTGGTCGGCATGTACGACGCCGCGAGGCAACGCGCGCAAAAGGCGATGTTCCTCACCTGGCAAGCGATGCCCAAAGGCACGCCGGCAGCGCTAGCCTCTCGCGGCATCTACGCCTTCTCCGAGCACGCGCGGGCGGTGCGCGCGCTGCGCCATCTCGTGGCCTACTCGGACGCGCTGCGCCACGCGATTCGACGCGTCGCGCCGCCCGCGGAGGCGTTCCCCTGGCACGACTTTGTCGCGAGCGCGCCCGGATCGCAAGTGCTGCCCGAGGATCGCGTGGCGGCGATTCTCGGCGCGGCGGGTCTCGCGGTCGCGCGCGGACAAAGCGCTGCGAAGGCGGGCGAGGCCGCCGCCATCGCGCGTGCGGTCGGCTTCCCGGTGGCGATGAAGGCGCTGTCCCCCGTCATCACGCATCGCGCCGCGGTCGGGCTCGTCGCGCTCGGTATTGCCACCGAGCAGGAGGCCGCGAAGGTCGAGCGGCGATTCCATGCGCGGGCCGCCGAACTCGGCGTGGCGCTCGACGGCGTATGGGTACAGCACATGTTCGAAGGCGACCGCGAGCTCCTGGTCACGGCGTTCCGCGACCGCGAGTTCGGCGTCGTCGTCGGGTGCGGAGTCGGCGGCGCGGCCACCGAGCTCGTCGACGACGTCGCGTTCGCCCGCGCGCCGATCGATGTCACCGGCGCCTTCGACCTCGTGGGCGGCCTGCGCACGCTGCGCCGCATGCCCGGCTGGCTTTCCACGCGGCAGCGCGAGCTTGCCGCCGACTATCTCGCGCGGTTCTCGGCGCTCGCCTGCACGGCGCCGTGGCCGCGCTTCACGCTCGAGGTCAATCCGTTGAAGCTCGCTGCGGCGGCCGCTGCGGCCGTCGACGGGCTGCTCGTGATCGAATAGGAGTCCCTCCATGCCCCGCTACGAATCCCCGTACGACCCGTCCTCGATGCCGCGCAACTTGGAGCACGTCATCTACGAGAAGAGGGGCCATGT
>Ga0335083_10001137_pt1 | contig 37335 bp, 46 predicted proteins | sample Lox_Sample_42_FD_206716 | JGI IMG/M metagenome (GOLD analysis project Ga0335083, IMG submission 206716) | Soil microbial communities from Loxahatchee National Wildlife Refuge, Florida, United States - Lox_Sample_4.2 | ecosystem: Environmental > Terrestrial > Soil > Wetlands | place: USA...
TGACCCGGCGACCGTCCTAACCAATGTCGGGACCGCGATCGCGAACTATTTCAGCAGCTTGCGCGCCGGGGATACGCTGATCATCGGTCAGATTCAGCGTGCGGCGCTCGACGTTGACGGTACCTTCGCTTTCTATCGGCTGCTCCCGGTCGTTACGCAGACCAATACAACCGAGCCGCTGATCATCACGCCGCCGCTCGGCAACCGGATCACTCTCGGAGCGCTGACCCTGACGCAGGCTTTCTTTCCTGCAACGGTAGATCCGTAACCTCACGGGGCGACCCCTGCCAATGAGTGAAGTATTTCAGCGCCTAATCAGCAACAACAATCTGCCGCGCTATCTGCTGAAAGATCCGCAGCCGGTGCAGGCGATGACGTTGCTCTATGCCGGTACCGCCGCCGTGGTGACTATCGATCGTCACCATCTTACGACCAGCGTGCGCGGTGGTTCCGGAGCCAATCTCGATATCGATCTGCAATCGTATGCGACGATCAGTTTACTGGTCACCTACATCAACACGCAAACCGGATACACCGCCACGGCTATAGCAGGAACTGCCCCGGCTCTATCACTGATGGAGGTTCAAAATCTTTCGATCATCACCACGGCGCTCACGCTTAGCGCTTTCACTTCGCTGCTCTGGCAGATCATGTATCCGATTGCGTGGGCCATCGAGGACGGTACTGCCAACCAGCATGGTGGCCTCGACGAGACCGCGATCGAAAGTGCAGACGACGGTTGGCTCGATAAGTGGGGTAATACGTACGGCTTCATCCTGCGCCTGCCGGGCGAGACTGACGCACAGTATGGCCCCCGGATCATGAAAGAGGTCGTACGTCTCAGGCTCAGCGTCGCCGGGATAGCGATCGCACTCACGGATGCCGGGGTCGGATCTCCGCTCACATCTGTTACGGACGGTCACCACGATGCCGTATGGGTGATGGGTGATCCACTCGGCAAGATCCTGATCGATCGCATCCATTGCTGGGACGTCATCTGGGTTCAATGGTGACAGCATGCCGACCGACGCACAGATAGCTATGATCAAGCAAATCGTCGAGCGTAATCGCGCTGCAGGAATTGCAGTGGTTTATCCGCCAGTCATCCCATCATTGGGCGGAAAACTTTTTGTCACGGATTTAGGTACCACAGAGATCACCATCTTTTCTTCGATCGCGCGTGGCGACGTAGCGCCGACCGGAACCATATCCAATGCGCTGATGACCAGTCCGTTTGGTATATATAGCGACGTGCCACGCACGCTGCTCTGGGTTGCCAATCCAACACCAGCGCGCATTCTTGCGTTCCCTAACACCGGGACCGGTGTCGTCGTTCCGACTATCGACATCGAAGGTATAAGCGTAGGCTTTACATCTCCCTCCGACGTAGCGATCGATTCGGCGGGCCAGATCTATGTCGCCGATGAATCGGGCGTGGGCGTCTTTGTATTCGCCGCTTCAGCGAACGGCAACGTAGCGCCGATCCAGAACATAACTTTCATCGGCTCACCCGCTATCGTTGGAATAGACGTAGACTCCAGTGGAAATATCTATTGTGCCGATAAAACCACTAACACTATTTGGGTGTTTGCCCCCGGAGCCACCGGACCAGCAGTTCCGATCCGTTCGATAAACGGTGCATTGACCGGGATGGATCCAACTGAATCTGCGAATGCTCTCGGAGCATTAAGACTTGGACCAGATGGTGCTATATGGGTAGTCGTAAACGGCAACACCGGATACACCCAGATTCTTCGCTTCGCACTCACCGCGAACGGCAATGTCGCGCCTCTATCTACTTTGACACTGCAGATCGGCGGTGGTCCTTCAATGGCGGCGGTTGATGGTATAACATTCGATAGTTCGGGTAATGTTGTCTGGGTGCAGATCAGCGGTTCGCCACCCAGTATTGGCTTTAATCAGCAAAGTGACACAGGAAGCACTCCACCCGAAGGTACGATCAGTGGTGGATCAACGACACTGAGCGTTCCTTGGAGCGTCGCTTTCGTGGGATAAAGGATTTAATCAAATGCTACAGCCGGGACGCGCATCATCTTTCAATTATATAAAGCGGTACAAAGATGTCCGTTGGATTCAAGGTCTGGAGACCGAGGACTTCAGCTTCAATGAGATGCAGGCGATAATCGACTCTGAACGCCGCAGGCTTCTTGAAGGCATCATGAAGGAGCGCGGTGTAATCAACGGCTCAATACCGACGATCCATGCTCCTGTCGGCAACGACGTGGCGGTCGATCTGACAGATGGCCTCGTCTTCCTGCGTGGCCGAGCCGAGCCGATACCGGCGGCGACCATAACGCTCAGTCCGTATCCCGGCGGGCTCGATGCGACTGCAGCCGTTCAAGTCGAATGGCTGATGCAACAAGTCGACAACACCATCGATCCGGAGCTTGCCGATCCCAATACACTCAACCCGATCGATCAGCGGCTGAGTGTCGTATGTTCTTATTCAGCTACTACGCCTGACGCTCTCGACGAGAGCTTTGATGGATGGTGTCTGTCTGCCGACCCCACCATACCTGTCTATCTCCCGCCGACAGCAGGCGGCGCTGTACCTATCAATCGGATATTGGGTCCGTGGACACTTCTTAGTGGCGCATCTACAGCAGTGGCACCCGGAGCGGCACGTTGGGGTTTCTATGGAGCACGTTTCGATCATACGAATGGAACTGAGACATCCATCCAGCTTACCAACGTATTATTGCAAGTAAACACTGCTTATACGGTCTATTTCGCGACGCGTACCGCCTATGGGTCTACAGATCTGGCCGCTGGCGCTGGTGCATTCTTGACCATATCGCGCACGTCTACGATCAGCCCAATGACCGGGATGTATGCGACCACGGGCGGCACGACGCTGGCTGGCGACTTCACTGTTCACAGTTTTACGTTCACCAGTGATTCAAATCCAGCACCTGTGACGATCACGCTTGGAGTTGACGCAGCCGCTGCGAGCACCCGAATCTTGATGGACAGCCTACTCATTACCTCGTCTCCACTAGGCGTGAACGATCTGGACCGCCACTACTTTAAGATACGGAGCGGTGCTTTGCTTACTCACGATGTAGATCCCGTCTACGCTTTCCCAATTCTTGGCTCAGCCGGATCAGTCGTAGCAATCAACCTTGTCGGCGACAAAAGTACGGTCAACCCCGATCAGTTCATTGTAACTGCCGATACGATCAACATGATCAATCCGCTCAACCTCTCGATACTTACGACGAATGGGTTCAGTGCCACGTTCGATCTCAGTGTGGCAGGACCGGCGCTTAATGGAAGAGATCAGGCAGCCGCATTTCCAATATGGGACGGACTCGGTGCCGGATTCTTTCACCTCTATGCAATCGGCGGCATCGGCGAATTCTTCGGCTTGATTGGATCACTTACCGCGCCTATGTCAGGTGGTCCTGCTTTGCCTACTGGGTATACACATTGGGCCTATCTAGGAACGCTGATCGTTAACCTCAATGGACACATATACAAGGCGCAGTTACGCGGAAATAAGATAAATCTGGTGGGTGTCAGAACACCATACAAAGTGCTTCTGCCAAGCGGTTTGTCGACTACCGTACTTACCTCAGTATCAGCGGCACAAATCGTACCTCCGATAGCATTGACTTATCGCGTTCGTAACACGATTGAAGTCACGGCTGGTGGAGCGGATGTTACGGGTCAGACTTTCATATATGCAGATGCTGCTGACGCAACAAGCAGTGAAGATGGTGATATAGACTCATTGGATTCATTTACGCCCACCGGTGTCACCTTGTACACGCATGCCCCATTTGATATCCCCAACCGTGGTGAGACTTTCTGGGTCCAGAATACATTCTCAACGCCGCCAACTGCATTCGCATTCTTCTCACGCGTTACGGGATATTGGGTACCAAACTCGGCAGTCTAAGGCAGGGGTCGCCCCGTGAGGTAGCTCCATAGCTAAGGAGAGGAAAAGATTATGAAACCATTTGAACACCCACATCTCGGGCCTCTGCACCTTGGCCGCAAACCGCCCGACCCCAAGCGTATGAAGCTGATGCTAGACCGGTATCTGCGGATTGCGCTTCCGGATCCGATTGGTGGCACGTGGAGTGACGAAGTCACCGTGCCGTGGCCGATGATGGTCAACGACGAGAAGGGCGACTGCGTGGCGGCCAACGTCGGCCACATCATCATGGCGATGACCGCCGCGAGCCGCACCATCGTCATCCCGACCGACGCTCAGGTGCTTGCGTTCTATGCCAGTCAGAATCCGAACGGCCAAGACAACGGCATGGTCGAGGCCGACGCCATGGAATACTGGCGGACGACCGGGCTGGCCGGGCACAAGATCGATGCCTACGCGGATGTGAGCCCACAGAACCCACGGTTCATGCAGCAGGCGAACGATCTCCTCGGGCCCATCACGCTCGGCGTCGGGTTGCCGATCAACTGTCAGGCCGCGATCAAGGAAGGTGGAGTATGGGATGTCATCGGCGACGGTAAGACCGGCGACTCCGCGCCGGAAAGCTGGGGCGGCCACGCGGTACCGTTCATGGGCTACGAGTCCGTCAACCCCACGCCCACGAGCACCATCGAGATCGCCACGTGGGGAATGAAGATGTATATGACGTGGCGATTCTTCTTGGCCTATTGCGAAGAAGCGCACGCGGCGCTATCAAAAGACTGGACGAACGCACAGGGCCTTGCGCCTAGCGACGTTGACTACTCGTCGCTGACCGCCGCTCTGAATGCCGTCAGGGCTTCGTGACAGGACGGGGAACGTCCGCCCGGCTCTGGGGAGCCAGCCGAAGGAGGCCAAGGACTTGGACCTTCAGGCTCCCCCCTCAATCCCTCTGGCAGTAGATGACCGCTTGCGCGATCTCGTTGAAGACCGGAAGGTGCAGCGCGTTCGCCAGTGCGATCTCATCTTGCACGCCCTTTGAATCCTTCCAGCCCGGCAGCAGATAGACTGCTCTGCAGGCGGTGCCGAGGATATGCAGAGCGAGTCTGCGATAGAACGGCTCAGGTGCCCGGGCGTCGATCTGGAAGTGGGCTGTATGCATGTGCGGGCAGAAGAAAGGGACGCCCGCGTTCGCGATTTCTATAGCAGCTTGCTTTGCACGCTGTATGTTGGCTTCGATTGTTTCGAATTTGCCGTCGCCGAAATAAGGGCCAGTGATAAAGAGCATCTTCATCAGAATCGGTTCCCACATGCACTGCAACGTAGTCCATGCAGTGACCGGCGTATCGCCTTGATAGCGTCTCTCACAAGCCGTTTTGCTTCCTTTGGTGTGGTCGGAGGCGGTGATGGTGTGGGCGGCGGCGGTCGCAGTCGCCGGAGATCATAAGGCGGGAGAGGTTTAAGCGTGCCGCTCCACTGGATTTCCTCGAAGCTTTCGATTCTCATCCGAATCTAATCCTCAGGCCATAATCGTTGGCCTTCTTCACGATCGCGGTGAGCACAGTCTGATCATTGCGCACCACGCCGTCCATGCAATTCCGACAGAGCCCCGGCACGTTGCCGGTATAGTACGGCGGCCAGCCCGCGACGTTGATCGGCGTGTTGCAGCCGAAGCACTGGTTGGATGAGAGCGGCGGCAGCGGATCTTCCTCGACCCAGCATTCGCTGTTCTTGATGTGGAACTCGGTCGAGCAGTTCGGACACTTGATCGGCTGCAGGATCGTGAGCGGCTGAACCGAGACCGCCGCAAGCCCGGTGCCCTCGCTCGGCTTGAAGAGCTTCCCGCATTGTGGACAGGCCATCTCGATATGGAGCATGGCCCAGATGTGCGCGTCGGCTGGCTTGTCGAGCCCCTCACCCTTTTCCTTGAGCGCGATTGGAATTCTCATGTGGTGTCTGGTCTCTTATGACACGTACATACACAACAGGGCTTCCAATCGCAGAGCGAGTGATAACCCTTACCGCAAAGCCAAGTCAGAACCTTCATCGCCATCTCAGCCGCACCCCGAGTTGAAGCCGCAGTTCATGCAGGTAAAGCAGGAGCCGGACTGATGCATGATCTCGCCGCAGTCGCGGCAGAGCATGCCGCTGGTCGACGAAGCATAGGAGACGGCGTACTCATACACTCCCGCGTTCACAACCTCACGGGGCGACCCCTGCCCTTCGATTACAGCGAAGCCTTGCGTCTCGATCGCGCGCTTCCAGTCGAGCAGCGCACTGGCGAGGATGGTCTGGCGCTCGGCTTCGGTTTTGACGTGCCCGTTGCCGTTGCCGTTGCCGTTCATCTCGGCGTGACCGTTGGTGTGGAAGTTGTGATCCAGAAACTGGGCGACGTAATCGACGATGCTGGTCGCCTGCGGTATATCAGGATCGTGGGTGAATCCGGACGGCTCGAACCGGGTGCCCTTGAACTTCGAGGTCAGGAAGTTGAGTGGCACGCCCCACTGGAGAGCGAAGCTGATCGCGGTCGCGAATGCGTCCATCAACCCCGACATTGTAGAACCCTGTTTGTTACCTTGCAGGAAGATCTCTCCGGGCGACCCATCCGGGTACAGGCCGACCATCAGGTACCCTTCTTGGCCCCCGATGTTGAACTTGTGGGTGACGGACTGCCGGGTCTTCGGCATCTTGTGCCGAACTGGTGCAGGAACCGCCACGGTTGAGGCGCTGGCGACCGCTGTGGGGCCTTCGACGTCTGGGACGGCTGTGTATCCGACAGCCGGGTGGTGGACCGTTCTAAGCGGCTCTTTGGCCACCGTCAGCGGCTGGGTGGTCTTCGAGCCGTCCCGGTAGACGGCGATCGCCTTGAGCCCGGTCTGCCACGCCATCTTATAAATACGTTCTACGTCTTCAACCGTGGCGTCGGCGGGCAGGTTGACCGTCTTCGAGATGGCTCCCGAGACGAACGGCTGGCAGGCAGCCATCATCAGGACGTGAGCCTCGGGCCGGAGCGGATCGTCGCCGAAAGCGGTCTGGAAGATCTTGCGCTGCTCGGGCGGCAGTAGTTTTAGTTCGGTCGGTTCGATTCCAGAGCCGAGCCAGACTAGCGTGTCGCGCACGGTGCGATTGTAGATCACCATATCGCCGCCGCCTGCGAGGTGCTTCGTCATCGTGAGCGCGAGCGCTGGCTCGATGCCGGTGGTGTCGCAATCCATCATGAAAGCGATGGTGCCGGTCGGCGCGATCACCACGGTCTGCGAGTTGCGATAGCCGTGGAGCTTGCCGAGACGGAGCGCACTTTCCCAGACACCTGTTGTCGTATCCCAGATCGCACGCATGTAGTGCTGGATACTGTCGCGGTGTGCTTGCTCATGCTTGGCGATGACGCTGAGCATCGGCTCTTTGTTTCGTAGAAACTGGGCGAATGGACCCATGCCTGCAGCGAGTAGGGCAGATTGCTCGTAAGCGGTCGCAGCCATGAGTGAAGTGATGTATCCCGCACGAGCCCGGCCTTCGGCACTGTCGTATGGGAGTCCGTTGTACATCAGGAACGCGCCGAGGTTGGCGAAGCCGAGGCCAAGCTGGCGGAAGTTGTGCGCGTTCTTCTCGATCGCGGGCGTCGGATAGGACGCGTTGTCGATCAGGATATCCATCGCCGTGATCATGATGCGGACGGTGTGCTGAAACGCAGCGATATCGAACTCGCGCTCTTCGTTGACGAACTTCATCAGGTTGATCGACGCGAGGTTACAGGCTGAATTGTCGAGGTGCATGTACTCGCCGCAGGGATTGCTCGCATTGATGCGGCCCGAGTTAGGACAGGTATGCCAGTTGTTGATCGTGGTATCGAACTGCATCCCCGGGTCGCCGCACTCCCACGCGGCCTCGGCGATCTGACGGAAGATATCCCTAGCGGCGTAGTGTTGAGCTTCGCCGTTGCCACCGCGTCCGAGCATCGCCTTGGTGCGATAGCGCGTCCACCAACCTGTATCGTGTTCGACACTTTCCATGAATATATCGGGTACGCGCACCGAGTTGTTGGCATTCTGGAAGAACACTGACTGCGTGGCCTCGCCGTCCATGCCGCCGCTGTAGCCTGCAGCTTCGAGCGCGCGTGCCTTGCGCTCTTCGAGCCGCTTGCAGTTGATGAACTTCATGATGTCCGGATGGTCGACGTTCAAGATGACCATCTTAGCCGCGCGCCGGGTCTTGCCGCCGCTCTTGATGACGCCCGCCGAAGCATCGGCGGCCCTCATGAAAGATATGGGACCGGAAGCGTGCCCGTGATCCTCGCACTTCTCGCCCTGAGCGCGCAGCGGCGACAGGTTGATGCCCGCGCCGGAGCCGCCTTTGAAGATCATCCCTTCTTCCCTGTACCAGTTGAGGATCGACTCCATGTCGTCTTCGATCTTCAAGATGAAACAGGCAGAGCACTGCGGCTTCGACTTGAGCCCGACGTTGAACCAGACCGGGCTATTGAAGCAGGCGCGCTGGTCGAGAAGGATATAGGCCAGTTCCATGTAGAAGTTGTTGGAGTCAGTCTGAGTCGCGAAGTAACCACCTTTCTCACCCCACTTGGCGATCTCCCCGACGACGCGACCGACCATCGTATTGATGCTGTCTTCGCGCTCGGGCGTGCCGGGATGGCCCCGGAAGTATTTCGAAGCGACGATGTTGACCGCCTGCTGGCTCCAGCCTTGCGGAGCTTCGATGCCTTCTTGCTGGAAGATCACTTTGCCTTCGTCGTTCCTGATCTCGGCGTTGTACGACGCCCAATCGAATTGATCGTCAACCGGAACACCGGGCTTGGAGAAGTGCGTGCCGATCTTTATACCAGTCGGCTTGCGATTGGGGTTCGAATCTTCGATCACATCATCGTGCTTAGGCATCTTCCACTCCTTCAATCCGTACGTTTCGGTCACGCCGTTCATGGCAGGGGTCGCCCCGTGACGTCTTTATCCGTCACGAGTTTCGTCACTGTAGCCAGCGGCTTGCTGAAGTCGTGCTGCCGCAGGATGTAAACCTCTTCGCCGCCGTTCGTCGACTTGGTTTCTATCTCTCTTGTCTGTTCCAGCGTCGAGATGACCCACGTGAATTCATCGAGGCGCAAGCGGCTCGCCTGCAGCAGCGCCGAGCGCTTCATCCTGTATCCATGGGTCTTCAGGATATTGCGGCAGAGGTCGATGCTCTGGCTCTGCTGTGTAGCGGTGGCATAGCTCACCAGTTCCGGCAGATTGGCGTATACGGATTCCCATGCCTCGCGCGCTGCATGGAAGTCTTCCGGTGTGCCGATCATCTTCCAGTGATGGTCTTCGCTGGCGAGCGAGAAGACCATGGTCAGCTTGAGGATCTGATCCTGTGCCCGCTTCCACGATGGAAACTTCATGTCGTCCATCGGCACGCCGTCGCGGGTCTGATACCAATGGTCGTGTTCTTCTTCAGCTTCCGGTGTGAGCTTGAACTCGCCGCCCTTCCGGGTCGCCAGCGTGGTCATGCCGATCAGACGCGCCTTGATGTAGCTCATGATCTCGTTGTAGTTGTCGGGCCTGATAGGTCGCGTGAGGCGCTTATCCTGATTGTATTCGGGGATGATGCAGAAGGTACGCGCGGTGAAGCCCGAGAGCACGTCACCGGCCTGCAGCGATGAGATCAACCATTCCTTGGTGCTTCCGGCAAGCCAGTTGATACACAGGTGTGGCAGCTTGTGGAAGCCCGAGGTGCGCGTGTGCTCTTCGATGTTGAAGTCCGTGCCGTCATAGAAGTCGGTGAGGCATTTGATGAGCCCGCTCGCCGTCTCCTTGCCGCCGACGCTGTTGGATAGCTCGGGCATGAGTAGGAAGATCTTGTTTGCCCGGTAGGCAGCGTTGGCTGGCGCGTTCTTGGCAAGCAGATCGATGAGTGATGGCGCGGTGACCTTGATGCGTCGCGCGTTCACCGGCTCCAGCCCCTTGATGTCGGCAAGCTTGTGGATAGGCCCGATGGATCCGCCCTTGCCGATACCGCTGGCCGTGATCAGCAACGTGTAGAGATTCGGGAAGAGCTTCGGCGGCTTGTCAATCCAGACCCTGTCACGCAGGCAGGCCGCAAGCAGACTGATGAACGACCACCGATGTAGGTCGTCCGGCATTTCTGTCTCTCCCTGCGCGTGGAGGTACAGATCTATCAGGTTCTTGGTTTTGCGCAGTTCTTCCAGAGACGCATCAGCCATGAGTCCAGCCTCTTCATGCCGCCTCGTCGCGCAGGAGCTTTTGATGCGTCTCTTTCGCGCCTAGCACTTTGTCGCGGAACGTCTTGTAGTCGGGGAACGTCTTGAACTTGAATCCGCCTTGCGCCGGATCTGCCAGCAGATTCATACCGCCCTTGAACTCCACTGGGATAATCAGCGGCTCGTTGTAGTAATAACGTGGCCGCTCCAGCGAAGCGCGGATGAATTTGAGCAGTTCGTATGCAGTTTCTAGTTGAGCGAATGGGCAGGAGAAAACGATTGAGTCGTGGACTTGCATGTTAAGCGCGAAGCCCTTGAGCTTCTGAATCTTCTGCCATGCAGGAATCAGGCCCCATTGATTGAGCAGGTCGGCGACCTCGCCCTGCGGACGGCAGGCGAATGCATCGCGCTCCATCTCTTCGTCGGGTCTGTAGTTTTCGAAATGGAAGATCCGACCCCACGTGGTCACCAGCTTGCGGTTACGGCGAACCTCGAAGCGCGTGTCTTCCTGATACGCCACCACGCCCGGTTGCGCCGCGATGTAAGCGTCGATCATCGCCTGACATTCATCAGGCGTGCGGACCAAATGCGGCGGCTGCTTCAGCAGCGTCTCTGACAAACGGAGGCCCATCATACCATAATTCGAAGCGTGAACAGCACGCTTTCCGAGGTCGCGGCGCTCCTCGTCCACGTCGTCAGCCGGGATGCCGAAGATGATACTGGCATTGTATTTGTGGACGTCGAACTCAGCCGGGTTGGAACGCGCGAGCTTCATCAGTTCGGGATCGCGCGAGTACATGCCAACCGAGCGGCTCTCGGCCTGCGACAAGTCGGCTTCGACGAGGAAGCAGTCTTTGTCTGGCAGGAATATATCACGAATGTCGCGCTGCTGGTTCTGCAGGTTGGTGCCAGTGCCGCGCGGTGACTTCGAGCTTGAGAGCCTGCCGAATACCGTGTTGAACGAATAGGTACAGCGCATGCGCCCATCCGTATCCAAGCGCTTCGCGCTGTAGAACGTGCTGGTCTGATAGGACTTGCGGAATTTGAGGATCAGGTCGAGTGTCTTCGCGGCCAGTTGCCAGTCGGCAATCATCGCGACGCGCCGTTCCTTGGTGCCCTTACGCATCTTCCCTGCCGCCGGGCCGTTGATCACGTAGCGCATCTTCGCGATCTTGTTGTTGTACTTAAGCAACAACTGGCGTAGTACCACCGCGTTGGTCGATGGCTGCTCACTCTTGGTCAGCGCATAGACCGGAAGCTTCAGTGTCTCGAATAGATACTTCTTCAGCTTCTTGACCGACAGTATCTTCTTCGAATGCAGCGCTTCACCTGCGATGTCTTCCAGTTCGTCTTCGATATCGAGCATCTCCAGTTGCAACATCTGCAGGCGTTTGCGGCGCAGCTTGTCGTCGACCGGGATACCGTGAAGCATCAACGACATGAGCGGCTTGAACATGTCGCGGTAATGGCGCTTGTAGAACCCGAGCAGACCTTCCTGCTCAAGTTGATCGATGTATTGCGGATTGAGTAGCTCGTCGCGCCGCAGCGTCTCGATATAGTCGGGAAGCCATTCCGGGTTCTTGAGCCGCTCGATATACTTTTCGCCTAGCTCATGCTCGGTGCAGCAGTCTTTACCGTTGTAGCGGTAGTACTGATCTCGATCCTTGAGCTTGGTCATATCCTTCAGCTTCCCGGCTTCCTTTCCCTCCTTCTTCCAGAAAGGCTCCCGGGTATCGACGCTCGCCATGTACTCAAGCGAGTGCGAATCGCTGGAGTCGAGTGTGTGATGGATCGCGAGCAGGTTCCACCACCACTTCTTGATGTTGATTCCGTATACGTAATACCAGAACACGTCGTAGCCGCAGTTCTGGCCGAGCTTCGGGATATCCATCTCAAGCAGGTACTTAACGATCCCGAACGCCCATTTGAGATCAGCCGGGTCCGACCAATAGGTCACGTCATCGTATGGAATGGTGATCGATTCATCGGAAGCCCACGCGAAGCCGACGCAGGTTACCCGGCCACCAGCAGTCTCAACATCGTGCGTGAGAAACCGGACCTTGCCGAGGCTCTTGGCGACGACGAGCTTGTCGACCCAGTTCTGGATAACGATTTTGTATTTCTTCGGGTCCGGCAGCGGAATGATATGGTTACGTACTGGCAACTGAAGCTCGGGGAAATCGAAATCGCGCGAGATGCGCGCCCAGTCCAGCTTGCAGCGGCGCTCCAGCGATGGGTCACGTGCGACCGCAGCAGGATGCAGAGTCGGAATGACTTTGATCTTGCGGCCATCGCGCGAGGTATACTGGAGAATCGAACCGCGCCAGTTCATGATGTTCCGCCGCCCGAGCAGCGCCCGGAGTGCCACGTTGCCGGTGGGAACGATCATGCGTAAGTTTCTCAGCTTGCGGATCTTTTCGTGGAGCTTGTCGCCCCAGAGATCCAGTTCGTCATTCGTGACGAGCTTCTCGATACCATCCTTGTGTGGCGGCCAGTAAGGAAAGACGTTGGTGATATAGAACTGGCGGCGATAAAGATCGACGTCGCTCCACCAGCGCACTAACTGCTGGCCGGACCAGCCGACGAACGGTCGCGGGAACGGCTCCCCGCGATTGTTCATATTGAAGTTTTCGTTCTTGCCGGGCGCTTCGCCGATGAGCAGTAGCTCGGCATCAAGCTGGCCCTCATCTGGCACGAACTTGGTAAAGATTGTGCGCCCGTTGATCAGCCACTGACGTTGCTTGATCGGAGCCGGGTGCAGCGGAATTACATCACCCATCGTAATCCCCCACGGCGAAAAGGATCGCCCCGTATCTCGCTCACGGGGCGACCCCTGCCAGCACGCTGCTGCTCACCCGTTACAGTTCGGGACGTGATCCTTGTACTTCGAGCGCGCGATAGGCTTCTCACACATGCCGCAGGTGATAGTGCCTTCCTTCGCGCCTGCCTTTGCGGCTGCTGCCTTCGTGGCCCTCGGCGGCGGTGCTGCTTCGGCCTCGGGCTCATCGTCCGCGCCTTCGCCAGCATCGGCCTCGACTTCGGGCTCTTCATCGCCGGGCTCTTCGACGGCCTCGCCCGCCTCGCCTTCGGCTTCCATGCCCTCTTCGGCCTCGGCCTCGGGCTCAGCCGCCGGAGCGCCGCGACGCGGCTTGCCATTGCTGGCGGCGACGACCTCTTCGTCCGTGGTCTCGACGTCGATGCACGGTTCTTTCTTGCCGAGCGGGAGCCACTCGGTGATGTTGAAGAAGACACGCGACTGACCCTTACCGGGCGTCTTGGGAAGTACGCCGACGATGGTCAGCGTCTTTCCAATCGCCGCCCGGGCGGTCAGAGCCATGCGCGATTCCAGCTTGACTTGTGCGGCCTTGAACATGTGCTTCATGTCGCGCGTCCCGAACGCGTCGTTGATCGTGTCGGGCTCTAACGCCATCGGATCATCATCGTTGCCGATGGTAAAGGTGTTGGTATGAACGCGGTTGTTCATCCGCTTGGTGCTGGCATGCGGAAGAACCTTGAGGTTCGCTTTCCAGCATGCCTTGCCACCGCCGGTCGTCGACTCGAACAGTTTCTCGATGCGGACGTTGTACGTTCCGCTGACTAAGCCTGAGGTATCCGGAACCTTGTTCCAGTCCACCATCATTCCGCTGCCGCGACGCGGCGGCTGCTGTGCTTGCGGTGCTGCCATTGCCTCTTTCTCCTGTTACGAAAGTTTAACTGACTCGCTGCCCCTCGACGAACTCTCCTGAATTTTTCTCCTCCTTGTGCGTCTTAGCCCAGTTGACCCACAGGCTTCTGTAAGTTGGTTTGCAGCCATCGGGCGCGCCGATCTGGGTAAAGGCGTGAAACTCTCCGCTGGCTGCTGTTTGCAATCTACGATGCGTTCCCTCTTCATCCTTCGCGACGTAGAACCGATACATCTCGGAGTAGTCGCGGAACAGGTTGATGCGCAGACGGCCCGGAGCTACGGGCATATGCAAGAAACCGCCATGGATTGGGTCTTCCCGGTGATCGATATGAGTAATGACCACGGCGTTGCATGGTAGCGCAGGCACCGAAGATTGCAAGAACTCTTCGAGTTCATCGGTGCTGCCGCCGTACCACTGGCGCGAATCCTTGGCGTCAGCGTTCATCCGGTACTGCTGATCCTTGCGCGCGAGAAACTCCATGCCGCCGACCGAATCGTAGCCGATGGTATTCCAGCGTAGCGTACCGTCAGCCCTGTAGAGGCCGCCGTGAACCAGCTTAGTATGATAATTGTGGAAGTCGACCCAGCCTCTCGGGTCGCGCGGATCGATATCTTTGTAGAAGCGAATCAGAATGATTTTTTTGTTAGTCCGACGTGAAGTGACCCAGCGGTAGCGGCCTTCGTCACTATTAACGATGGGCCCAAGAATACCGGGGTTGGGACGCAAGTAGAGCCCGGTCTTCGGGTCGCGTTCGTAGTCACCGAGCCGCTCGTATGGTTCCTCTGCTTTGTCGGGGTTGTCGAAGTGAAAAGAGAGTATGGGCTGCGGGAAGGTAGCAAGTAGGGAGGTCTTGCCGACACCCGCCTCGCCCATGATCATGAACTTGCGTGGTGGGAATGCCATTAGGCTCTACCTCTCTGCTTGGCTTGGACAACAGGCTTTGGCGTGCCCCAGAAAAACAACTGTGATACAAGCCAAGCGTTGCCGAAGAAGATGCCGAAGCTAATGAAGAAGATTGTCGTTTTCCAAGGCTCGGGATAATAGTATCTAGCAAGCTGAAGTAACCCGAGCGCGAAGCCGATTGACGCGACTTGGAAGCAGGCAATCATCGCGACGCGTAGCGCTGTTTTTATCATGCTGCTTTACGCTCCTCGATAGTCAATGGTGTCTCCGTCAGATACTCCTTGATCCGGTTAACTGGCCTTCCGTTTTTACAGAACTCACTGAACGGGCACCAGCGGCAATGACCGGTGAACATCCCGTTCATCCGTACCTTGTGTAAGTGAGAGATATCAGGCGCGATAGTTAGGATCTCCTGCAGGTGGCGCGCGTATTGCACGGCGGTCTTATGCCATTCGGCAATCTGTCCCGGCGTACGGCGCTGGGTGAAGACATGGAAGCGCGGATGTAGATGCGCGCACTTGCCGCGCCATGTCTTGTGCTGCTTGCAGCGTTTCTGGTCGGTCATTTCGGGGAGCTTCGGCAGTTCGATCGCATTGATGTAGAACGCGGCCACGGGCTCTTCAAAAATCTGTTCGATGCCCCACCAGTACGTGGCGATCTGGGGGCTCATATCGAAACTGTCAGCGAAGTATTGATTGATAGTCTTGGTGCTTTTGTGATCGACAATGCAGACGCCGGAAGTGTGGCCGATGTAACCGACGAGGTCGGGGCGCATCACAAGAATGATCTCCCCGTCGTCGGTGAGCGGCCAGTGTAAGGTCTTTTCAATGAGCCCGGCGTTCGGGCGGTACGGAAGCTTTTCGAGGGGGTTTTCGTCGAGCCAGCGTGCGGTGATCCGTTGCACGCTATCGTAGCGGAGGCGTTGGAACCATTGCTGGTTCTTTAAGGCCCAGTTTTTGTACCTATTGTCAAATACCTGAACTGCATGCCGTCGGGAGCCGGTCTTGAAGTACGCCTCGAAGGTATTATGGATGGCGATCCCGGCGAGTAGCTCGGGTGCTTCCTGCGGCGTGGTGTAGCCGTTTACTGTCAGCCAGATGCGGGTAGAACAATGCGCCGTGGTTTCAAGACTTGAAGCCGAGACGTAAAGCCGCCCATCATCACGAAAACCAGCCAACTTGCCGCGCCTCCCCGAACAGAGAGCGCGTCGCGGAAGTCCAGTCCCGCTTCGCGCTCAGCTAACCTACCACTCGGCGCTGCTATGTCAAGAGGGCTTTTTTAATGCACTTGATCGTTCGATTGCGGACCCAACAGGTCGGCCATGGCGACAATGGCGGCGTTCAAACCTTCTACCACGTCACCAGCATTGCGCCGGGCTTCAAGCGTCATGGTATGGAAGGATCTCAAATTCTGGAGGAACGCGTTCTCATCGCCGCCATCGAGCGCGGACATGACCATAGTATACAATTGGGCGACGACGTTGTTAGTCTGATGCGCGGTCGCACGCGCGAGACGGAAACCCTTACGGGCCGCTTCGACGCGTTCATCGGTTGTCATTTCTTTCACTGGCAGGGGTCGCCCCGTGATGGGGCGCGCTTGACGGCTCCGACTTCGATCAAGTCGTCTATCCATCTGACGGCTCCGAGTTCGGTGAAGCCGCCTTCAAGTATCAATGGCATCTTCCACTCATCATGCAGCTTTTGTTCTATCTCTTTGGCTGCATCTATGCTCTTCCGCGCGATGACGAGTGCGAACGCGAAGCCTTCGGCGAATGCTGCTTTCTCTTCCTTGGTTCTCATTGACTCTACTTCTGCGGCAGCGGTAGTGAAAACAACATGTTGGCCCCAGAACCCTCGACCATGGGACGTACACCATTCCATTTCGCGATAGTCTGCTGTGCTATATCAAGCCGTCGCCATTCAAGCAATTGCGGCGTGATAGACTGCGCCAACACCTGATTGGCCTTGGCTTCACCTTCAGCGATTGCGATGCGCGCCTTCGCCTGTCCGTCAGCCGTAGCGACAGTCTTCTGCGCCTCGAACTGCGCCGACATAATTTCGTTCTGAACCTGCTGTGCCTTTTGAATCGCGGCAACTTTCATGTTGAGCGCGTTGAGTACCGCTGCAGGTGGTCGTGGAGTACCGATGAAGCCAAACTGGATCACCTGCACGCCGAACGGATTGACTTGCGCATTGACCTTATCTTCAACGCGTTTGAGTAGCTCGGCTTTCTTAGTGCTGTAAATCTCTTCGACAGTATAAGTCGCGCCAATCTCATTGAAAGCATCGCGCGCCACGTTGTGCAGATAGCCCATAGTGAACGTGCTCAAATCGTCGCTGCGAAACTTGACATAGAAAGCAGGCACTTGAGCGGCAACCAATTGGTAGGAGAGCGAGATGTCGGCAGCGAAACTCATGCCCTCCGAAGAGTTGAAAGTTATCTCTTCATTGGCAGCGCTGCCTTCATTAGAATTCGCAGTCCAGACCGTAGTCTGCACGAACGTCGGATATTCCAGCACCGTTTCGCTCACCGGATTGTAGAAGACCATCCCAGTGCGAAGCGTATAGTCAGCTACGCCGCGTTGCGAGCCATAGTAGTTGACTACGATGCCGACGGACCCGGGCGAGATGCGCTGGCATCCCATGCAGCCGGAGAAGAACAGAGCGAGAAGGAAGAAGGGCGGCAGCCCCCACTTAGCTATCTTCACCCAGTTTGTTCCACCATTCCCAGATTCGGACGAGTTTCGGTCGTAGGATCTCATACCAGAATACTCCTAGTGCGATTAGTGCTACCAGTGAGGCCCAGACGTCGAACGTGCTTGGGGCGCTGATGCCGTTCAGGATGTGAGTGAGCAGCGAGATCGTAATCAGAACTAGAATAATGTAAAGGACCGTGATTCTCATCAAATATCATGCCTCTGCTGCGGCGCGGAACGCCACGCCCGATTGCCCGTCGACGGTCTTTACTACGCACTAACTACCGAGAATATGCAGGGTCACGCCGAACAGAATGTACAGCAGCGCGGCACAAAGATACAGCGTTACCAGTCTCTTGACTCTTATTTTCTTCATGAGAATTTATACCTCTCTGTTAGCGCCAGACGATTTGCAAGTGCGGCCCAATGACCGCATATCCGAGTATACCTGCGAGAGCCCAAATGATCGGCCAATACCATTTAACTTGCATTTACGCCTCCGCTGCGGCACGGAACGCTACGCCTGCCTTGCCGATGATGCGAACGCCGGGCACCTTGACCGGTTTGATGCCGTTGCGACCGAGCACGTCGTTGCGGAGCGTGACGTAATTGATCTCCCAGTACTTGTCCGGCACCAGTTTCTCATCGAACACTTCGATGTCGCGCGTCTCCCGGCGCTGGGCTCCGGTGGACGCGACGGCGCGCTCGGGAATGACTTCGGTGATAGTGCCCTTGGCCTCGCGCAGAAGCTGGGCAGCCGCTTCGAGTTTGCCTTTGGCGATCAGATCCATCGCCTCTTTCTTGGCTTCCTTGAGCGCCCGGGCTTCGCGTTCCTTGTTCAGGCGCGCGGCCTCTTCTGCTTCGAGACGATCGCGTTCCTTGTAGTAGTCGCTGACCTTGGAGCGAACAAGGTTCATGGCCTCGGTGACCGGGAGCAGATGCTCGTCGCGCTGCTCGCGAAGCTCATCGTAGAGCCCCTTCACCGGGGTGATGATCCTCGTCCAGAACTCGGTGATCTTTTTCTCCAGCGCCTTGAGATTGGAGCCGAAGGCGACCGCACCTTGTTCCTGTTCGGAGTTGGAGACGACCAGCTTGATCGCCTTGTTGGAGAGCGCCAAGGCTTCGGAGTCGAGCGCCTTGACTTCGCTTGGAGGCGGCAGCGCGATAGCCTTCTGGACCGGCTCGGCCTTGGCGGCTTCGCGGACCTTCGCGAGGCTCTTTGCCGCACGCGCCTGTCGCGCCTTCTTCCCCTTCGCAAACCCATCACGGGCGACCCCTGCCAGCTTCTTCTTGGCTTGTTTCTTCATAGTGCTCCGATTATAGCAGGATTTGAATAGAAGTCAACACGATAGCGGCAAGTTACTTCACTTGCTCGTACGGGTACAACGGGTTGTTGCGAATGTGCGCCGCGAAGTATGCGCCTTTGGAATCGGCAGCCATCAGGCCATCGAAGATCTGCTGCGGTACTTTGTGATACCGGTAGATCTTCTTCGACTTGAATTCGACTTCCAGTATCTGCGCGGCGGGATCGTAGCCGACGCTGACCAGATTGCTGCTCTCTACGGGTGTGCGCTTCATGGCTTCTCCACTACGATGAATCGATCGGATTTCAGAATCTCTTGCATGATCGGTTTGACTTCGGTCTTCCAGTCGCGAGCGCCATTCGCGCAGCCGAGCCGGGTAAGATAGACCGGCATACCGGGTGGGACGAGACGAAGCTCCTCGATTAGATCGGTGAGCGACGTACGGATCAGGTTCAGGTTGGCTGTCTCATACCAATGATGCTTGACTGGGATGGTGACGACCCAGTAATACTCAGGCCCGATTACTTCATTCTCACCGCTGAAGACATGGATTGTATTACCGTAAGTCTTCAGACGATAGCCGAGCATAGCCGGAAAATGCGGATAGCGCTGCTTCGCTTCGAGCGCAAGCCCCCGGCCCATCACAGCTTCACCGCGTTTGTTGACGTCGCCGTTGGTGCTCACGCAGATGATACAGTTGCGTGCCAGATCCCAGATATCGCCGGTCACTTCTTTCATTTTAGAAACCGCGCGTAGCGGGTATCCTTGAGCAGCGCGTAGTTGTCTTGCTCGTCAGGCAACGAGCAGCGAATGTTGGCGACGTCGATGCCGCGCTCCTGCGCCTCTTGAATCATCTCTTCCGGGCTGAACTCATGAATGATCTTCCATTCGGGTGTCTCCAATCCGCCGAGCGCATTGCAAATCGCGAGTGCGGGAAATGGGCGACAGATGCGGATAGAGATCGCTTTGATCAACTGCTCATTCGTCGGGATGACAGTCGTAATGGTTTCGAGCTTCATCATAACGGTAATTATAGCAGTTCCCCATCTGCATGTCAAGTAGGCGTAGCCGATGGAACCGGAGTCGGCGACGGAGATGGCGTCGGGGTCGGAGTGTTCGAGACGGTGACGTTGGCGGTCATCTGCGCGACGATATGACTAAAGACGTCGTACCCGTACGCCACCACCCGGTGTTGTCCATTGGTATACGTATAAGTGCTCCAACTCCACGATAGCGGCGGCGAGATCGCAAAGGTTGCAGCATCAATTGTGACTACAACTGAAGTGACCGGCGGATTCGGGGCGACGACGGTAATGGTCGTGACGCCGTTGACAGTCGCGCCATCAGCCGGTGCTGTCAAAGCAAATGCCGTCGGCGTCGCAGTCGGCGTTGCCGATCCTGTCGCGGTCGGTGATGGCGATGGTGTCCCGGTCAGTGCGAGTGAAAGATTGACGGGAATCGGCGAGCCGATGTTCGGTACGATCGTCACCGGGATGTTGATCGTGAACGGCAGATCTACCGTGACCGGAGAGCCCGAGCCCGGCGTGACGTTTATTGTCTGAGCCCCGCCGAGTTTGAAGATCAGCAGAGCAATGGCGGCGACCAGCGTCGGCAACCAGAAGCGTGATTTCATCTTCACCCCTCGAACCGATGTTCAACTTTCAGTGGCTTCGGCTGCTCTCTGCGATAGATCTGGCACTGGCCGAGCATCCAACTGATTATATCATGTCCGGACTGAACCTCGCCGATGGGGTTCGGCTGTTTGTTCAACACTTTAAGGACTTTCTGGATGAAGTAGTAGCGGGTCAAGCGCAACAACGCCGGATTCGAGCGGAGATTCTCCAGCATATCGTCGAAGTAGAACTGCGCCATTTGATCGGCGGCGGCGTGGAGCTTCTCTATTTTTGGTTTCTTTTTCTCGTCTTCCATGAAATGGCTGCGCCCTTCATCGTCCGTCCAGTTCGGCATCTTCTCACCTATGATTTCTCAGCCATTGGATTGCCGCCCGATTGAGCCCTGTCCATTCGTTCCGGCATGCGTGAAGCACTGGTCGAGCTTCGCTCCACCGTCGCACTGCAAAACCACAATAAGGGCAGTTGATCCCCGGGCCGATGTGATTCGTGGTGTTCCAACAATGCGGACAGAGTCTGAGGCGGACAAGATCCTGTTCAGCAACTTCGTCGAGCCATTCATGGGTCTTCCTGACAAGCGATACGGCACGGTGTAACAGCCTCCCTACTGGACGATTTTTGCTTTCCAGAGAATGTAGCCGACGATGCGACACAGTGCCTTCTGGTGCCCCGGATCGTAAATCCCCTCGTCTCTCACCAGCTTGACCGCTGCGGTTATTTCCCCCAGCTTCCACAGTTCCTCCGGCCATCCAAGCTCTTTCATGTTCCCACTGATGATCTCCGCGAGCCGCTTATCGGCCTTGCGTGGTAGCCGCATGATGGCGTAGCATAGACCCTACCGCTATCAAGAGTCAACTGGCAGGGGTCGCCCCGTGAAGAGACCAACACGCGAAGAGATTAGCGAGTACCAACGTAGGACCATCCGCAAGCGATGGGACGCCCAACGCGAGCGTGTGGCACGCGGTGAGATCCTGCCCGTAGTCACGAACTTCAGGCCTCGGGGTCCGATGCCGGACAACATACGGGTCGTGAAACACCTCAGCATCTTGGAGCATGAGATCAGGCGCGCGAAACTGGTCAACGCAGCACTCCGGGGTGACAAGCTGACGCGGAAAGAGATCAATGCACTGGTCAAGAAGAAGGATGGGAAGCGGCGTTACATTGCCTTCGGCGGGAAGCGTCCGCAGAGATACCGTCTCCACTACAGCGCTCTGACCAAGCGGTGCTTGGAGCAGTTCAAAGAGGAATTCGGACTGTGAGTAAAGAAACCGATAATTGGATCATCATCGCGTGGCAGCCGGGCTGCGATATAAGATCAGCCACCGTTGAAGATGGAGTTTACATGTCGAAAATCATGGCACTCGAAGTCGCCCGAGCACTTCAGAGCGGCAAGATCAAAAGCCACTATCGAGGCGGCAACGAATTCTTTCTTGCTCGGCTAGAACCTATCGGCGCTTCTTCCGGCGCGCCGCTTTCGCCCGGGTCGAAGCCTTCTTCGCCTTAGCCTTCTTCACGTTCTTTTTTGCGACGGCGGCCTTGCCGGTCTTGCGCCGGGCTCCGACCGCCTTTCGCGCGCCGGGCCCTTTGGCTCTCGGCCTCGCGCCTTTCCTGCCCCGTCTTGTCGCCGCCGCGTTGCTTGTTGCTTGATGTTCGCCGCCGCCCATCGCAAATCTCCACGTATACGTCACCGTGACACGGCAACGGTTTGCAGTTACCCGGGCATCCTAGCACCTTCCCGGTCAGATACGTACGTACTGTTTTGATCCTGCTTGGGCTGCCTAGCCAGAGCAGCCTGTGCTTGAGAATCACGTCTTCGCGATCGCCGTCGGAACCAATGCGGAATGGATTGCCCCACGGCGTGCCGCGTCCGATGTTAATATCGAATGGCTCATGGTCGGCGTTGACGACAACGGTCAGAGGCCGCATGAGCCGGGTGTACGTTCTTGTTACTTCATACGCCATCACGCGTGGTCCACTTCTTCACGGCGTTTTACCATGCGCGGGGTGATGAAGCTCACCGGCACCTTTTTCTGCCGGAGCATCGGGAATTGTTCTAGGCGATCCTGCGGCGCGTAAATCCAGAGCGAGCGCGGCTTGAAGTCGAGCACGGCCTTAATGACGCGGACGACGTTCGCGTGCTCGTCGATCGTATAGCGCGATTGCAGTTCCATGCTCATGGGGCAGCGCTTCGGCAGGCCGTCGAGCAGGTAATCGAGGTCGAGCGCGGTGCCTGCGCAGATGTCAACTACGACCGGGAACCCGGCGTCCTGTGCGTAGCGTGCGAACCAGCGAGACCGGTAGATGTTGTACGCGCGCAGAGCTTTCGGCCAGCCGATGAATACCGAGAAGTTCGGAGAGACGATGCCCTTGATGCCGAGATTCTTGAATCGGGTGACGACCTGCGACGTGTGTGTCCACACGCGCTCGAACTGCTTGTCTGCTGTATAGAAGCAGACCACCGTCTTCTTCCAGTCGATACCGCTATTCGAGTCTTTGTTGTAGCAGAACATGAACGGCGGCTTGACCTTGCCGCCCGGGATCCATGTATTAGGCGGTGGCCCTTCGAGCAACAAGTCGGAGCGAATCTCGGGCAGGCCCATGGTGCCCGAGCCCGGAAAGATGACGTCGTCCCGGTAGCTGACGATGGGACTCTCACCCTCCAGATATTCGGAATCGTCGCCTGCTGCGGCGAGAATGTCGACCGGACCCTCTTCCTCGGGCTCTTCAGCGTCGGGCTCCGGCGCTTCGAGGAAGTCACGTATCTCGACAGGATCGAATGCGGTTAACTCGGCAAGCTTGTCGAAGTCGTCGCCATTGCGGAGCGCTTCCAGTTCTTTAATCAATGCGTCCGCGTCCCACTCGGCCTCTTCGGCCATCCGATTCACCGATAGCCGGAACGCCTTGACCTGTCGCTCGCTCATACCATCGACGATGAGCGCCGGGATCTCTTTCATCCCGAGACGCATCGCCGCCTTGATACGGAACGCGCCGTCGATCACCTCGCCGTCCGAGCGCACCAGTACAGGCACGCGGAAGCCGAACTGCTTTATGGCAGCGGCGAGTTTGTCGATCTTATCGTCGTGAAGCCGGGGATTCCCCGGGTAGAGGCTGAATTTGCCGATCGGCCAGATTACATATCTTTGTGAAGTGCGCGCCAAGGGGCTGGACTTTAATCCGTCTCGCGACAGGGTTTCGGGGAGTTTTTCCTTTACCGCGACACAAGCTTTCGCTTCCTTGGCGCGCGATGTCACGGTACCAGCAAGACCGGTCCTATGTCAAACGATGTTTCGAAGAGGGACGGCGCGGTCGCCCTGCAAGGCTACGCGGACTTATGGGTTGCAGCCCCTTCGCCCGAATCTCCGTCCCTCATCGAATCACCCTGAACTCGACATCTTCCGCGCCCTTCAGGCGCTCCTGACGCTCGCGGTGAGCAGCTTCCTGCTGCATGTCCCTGAACATCTTGGCGAGCACCCGGTCGTAGTCCGTATTGTAGGATACCTGCCGGTCGGCATAGGCTTCCCATTTCCGCAGTTCGCGCCTCGCGTAGATGAGCCCGAGCGTGATGAACAGACCGAGGGGGCCGAGGCCACAGACGCCGAACAGCGCGCCGATAAAGAATGATCCTATAAAGAACAGCATGCTCGGATTATAGCAGTTTACTAGGCAATTGTCAATATTGCTTGCCTTGAGGATCGGTCTTCCACTTCCGGGTTGTAACTTCGGTGATAGTCTCGCGCAAGAGCGTGTCGAAGTCCAGCCGCTGGTGCGTACACAGATTCATTGCGTAGATAATGACGTCGATGACGCCGTCGGCAACCTCGGCGCGAAGCTTCTCGATGTTTTGTTCGTGATGCTCGCGGATGCCTTGATGGTGTTTCAGGATGGCATGTGAGAGCTTGCCGGACTTGGTGGCCAGCAGAAGCAGGAGCAGCATCGCCTCGGTGGTCTCACCGACTTCTTCGCTAACGCCGAGCGTATCGGTGGTCGAATCTGAAGTGAGTTCGCTATTAACCCACACCGCGAGCGCATATTGCAGCTTCTGTACTTTGTTCAGATGGTCCGTATTCGTCTCTGTGCTGGTGGCGATGTATTCATCGAAATTGTCGCGCGCCTTTTTGTAGATTTCCTGCTTACTCATACCACTCCTCACGGGGCGACCCCTGCCAGAAAAAAGGGTGACCCCTTTTGAAGCCACCCTACACGTCGCTACCGTGTTGTGTCAAGCCTCGACGTCGATTTCTTCATCGACAGTGACGCGCCGCTTCGCTTTGCTCGGCTCAGCCTCATCGCTGTAGCCGATGAAGTCGGCGATCAGGTTCGGCGTCGCCGCATCGAGCCCGACGAAGTCCATCATCCCGCCGTCTTCCGGGTCGGCAATCGAACATTCCGTCGCGGTCATTCCGATCACCGCCGACTTGGCCGCGATGCCGGTCTTCTTCCGGTAAGCCTGCAGTGCCTGTACCGGCTGGATACGTCCGGCCCACGTCTCGTTGTCGGTCCAGACCTCGAACGAGTCGAACTTGAAGCCGTGCTGCGCCGCCCAAACCATCGGTAGTGCGCAGTCAGTGCCCTGCATGCCGAGGCTGCCCATGTACGCACAGACCTGATCCAGCCGCCACTTCGGCGAGATCTCCAGTTCCTGAAACTTCGTGCCGAAGCCCATGAACTCCACATTCGGCTCGACGTTCGCATCGACCAGCGCCAGCGCTGCCGAGGCCATCCGCGCATCGAGGAACGGAAGCCCATTGACCGTATTGCCGTCCATCGAGCCCGAGATGTCGATCGCCTTCAGTCGGCGCTTGTTGGTCGCGCGCACGTTCTTGAAACACAGATAGAATGCGTCGTCCAGTGCGTCAACCACCTTGCTAACCGTCAACCACGTCAGCTTGCCGCGAAAACCGTGTCCGGCGGCGTACGTAAGCATCGCCGACAGCACGTTGATCGGGTGGATGCGTGCCTTGTGCAGACGGTCTTCGTTGTGCAGCCGCTGTACGATGGTCTTGGCCGCATCCGAACCGATGGTCAAGAACTCGCAGGCCGACATCGCGCCGAGCGAGCGGATCATCGCCGTCATCGGCATGTCGGCGAGCAGCGCTTCCCAGATCACCGGGTGCTTGAGGAACGCGGTGTTGACGCCCTCGACCGCTTCGCGCGGCAGCTTGTAGTCGGTGATCAGCTTCGCGATCTTCGCGAGGCTCTTCGCCGAGTGCTCACCCTTGGCCGCGCCAGCGGCCTTGAGCATCTCGAACCCGAAGACCAGCTTGTCAGCCGCCTTCAGCGTCCTAACACTAAGGGTATCGCCAAGGCCTTCTTCGCCTTCAGCATTCTCCGGCTTGAACGTCGCCCACTTGAACAAAGCGTCGTAGCGCTCGTTCTTCGGCTTCGCGTGCGACAGGCGCAGCGTATCCCGGTGAGTCCAGTTCGCCCGGTTGCGGTACTTCACGATCTGAAGTGCCAGATCATGGCCTTCCTTCTCGTTGTACCACTTGGCGATCGCCCGACGCCGCGAGCGGTTCCACTGCGGGCGCATCAGATCAAGCGCCTCGTTGAACTGGAACAGATGCGTACCGATACGGCAGACGCGCGGCAACGCACCGAATGCCATATGCCGAATTTCCGGGTTGTCGTGCGCAGCCGCCATCGCCAGCGCGAAGATCGCCGGGTCGTTCTTCGGAGCGCGACCGCTCTCCGAGATCGAAACGATGCTCCCGATTGCGCGAGTATGATTCTCGGCAAGACACCGCTGTACGCACTCGGCGTTCTCGACCGTGATCTTGTGCTCGGTCGCATAGTAAGTCCCGCCTTCGCTACCGAGGATCAGGAAGCGGTCGAGCCGCGCCCAGTCATCGATCTCGAATACGTAACCCCCGGCGGAATTCATTACCATGTCAGCGCGCCCCGGGATCGGCTGCGACTGCGGAGTGCTCCGCTTGCTGACATGACGTGCGTACGGCTTCATGGCTCGTTTTCTCCTTTTAAGAGCACGCTGCGGATAAAGTGTTTGCTGAAAGGCTATCCCCTTTCGGGGTTGGTGGATTTGGACCACCTCGCTGGACGTAGCTCAGCTTTAACCGTTAACCTTCACAGCGTCGACCCGCAGTATGCCCAACAGAGACGGATGAGTTTGTGATCAAAGGCGTTTACGCGCTCTAACCACTGAGCTACCGACACCATTGCTTGGGGTGCCGGGTGGGATTCGAACCCACGACCTCGCGATCCATAGTCGATAACCTTCAATCGGCGACCCGTCTCTGTTGGGCTCTCTCGCGGATAAGTAATTGCTCTGGTTCTTTTTTGACTGTTGCTCTACCATCTGAGCTACATCGGGCTTTTGGCCCTCTGGAGGGATTCGAACCCCCGGCCCACAGTTGCCGTTAAACCATCGCTTCGACCCGCGAGAGAACTTTGATGAGCGCTCGGATAAGTTTGTGGCACACCGTAATTTTAGCCGTTAACGATATACCTTCGACCCGAGTGCTCGTCAAAATGCGCGGATGAAATTCGCTGGACGGGGTTCCGGGTTTTTGAGACCCAGATCGTTCAAACGGGACGATAACCATCCAACAGCGACCCGCGCAAGAGAGTCAAGCTACACGGCAGCGGCATGTGTGTCAAGCCCCTTGGTCCATAAAATATCCGACAGGGAGCGATTGGCTTTCCTGTAGGTACCAGAGATGAACATGGCGGATCCAATCGCACTCGCCTTTGATCACATAATGCTTTCCGCCTGCGATGAGCGTCGCAACCGCATTCTGGCCTTCAGCGTCCGGGTATACGGCGTGAAAGTAAGAGACATCTTCGCGATCGATATGGACCCATTCCGTGTCCGAAGTATAAATCTTCAATCTGTCAGCGTCGTTGATTTTAATCATGGCAGGGGTCGCCCCGTGAGGATTCTTCATCGCGTGGAAAGTGGCTTCTCACAACGGTCGAGCCGCATTCTTTCTTGCAGTGGTAACAGAAGATCGGCACGACAGCGACGGTCGGCATTGCAGTCGCCAGCCGACGCTCGGGTAGCGTCCATGCGGTAGTGTATGCCACGACATAGGCTGTGCGCTTTTTGCAATCCAAGCACGACCAGTCGACGCGCCACCAACCACCGACAGGTTTACACGTATCCCAACTCACGCTGCCCTCTGCTTTCTCGCACGCTTGCGGAATCGTTCAATCACTTCTCGCTGGATCTGCTGCGTGACTTTCGTCTCGGGCTCTTTGCCGGAGATTACCGCCGTCGTTACTGCGCGCTTCTCTTCGAGCACCGCCCAGATCTCATCGTGGATCGTGTTGCGCCCGTTCAGGAAGTAGCAATCGATCCCGTGCGCATCCGACAGACGGCCATAGGCACGTGCGAGAATCTGATCGATGGTGCTGGGCGTCCACGGCAGTTCGATCAGTGCGACGTTGGAAGCCGCCGTGAGATTATGACCAGTACCGCCGACTTCCATGGAGCCGACAAGGATCTGGCAATCAGGATCGGTCTGGAACAGTTTCTTGTTGCGCTCCTGCTCTTTGGCGCTCCCGGCGAAGAGAACCGCAGCACGCTTGCTGCGCGGAGCCAGAATCCTATTGGCCATGTCGGCCAGCTTCTCTTGGATGTTGATATGGTGCGCGAAGATCAGAAGCTTCTGATCCGTTTCGACGAACGCTTCTAGCCATTCTTCGACGCCGCCCATGATACCTTCGACCGCAAGCTGGCGCAGGCGTTCGATGCGCGACAGTTCGTTGATGAACGTCTGTGGCGTCTCGCGTTCCACGCCATCCAGATATTCGGCGAATCCCTGCTCTGCCCGCTCATAAGCACGCTGGTTCGAGATTGGCAGGCGAATACGTACAGGCTGGATTGCCGGAAGCTCGGGCATGACCTGCTTTTTGTCACGCCGGATGTAACAGATCGAGCGCAGCTTCTCGTTCAGCGCTTTCAGGTTCTCAAGCTTCGCGCCTTTGATATTGAGCCCGTAGTCAGTCTGCTCGGCGTCGCAGTAAGCATTGACGAAGAGCCAGAAGCCGCCCAAGTCATCGAGGCGATCGATGATGCGCAGCGGCTGCAACAGTTCTGCCGGGCGATTCTCGATGATCGTCCCGGTCAGCACGAAGCGGACGTCGATCGGATCGCCGAACGGACGGCCATTGGCGAATTCGGTGATAGCTTCGCCGCGCTGACTCTTGCGATTCTTGTAGTCCTGAATCTCGTCGATGATCATCGACTTGTTCTGGCGGCCCTGCAGGCTGGTGTAATGATCCTTGAACCATTTCTTGGTCAGGATCTTCGGGATGAAACGGTTCTTCTCCTGATACCAGCTTGCCGGGAGCTTCAGGTTCGAGCGTGCGATGATCTCGATATCGGCCCGGTAGGTCGGCACGCTGGCGTTGTCGATCACCTCGACCGTGCGATGCGGCAGCCACGAGCGAACCTCGTCTTCCCATTGGTAGACCAGCGACTCACGACAGAAGATCACACAGGGATAGGCATCGAGGACTTCGACTCCGGCCAGCGCCTGCACCGACTTGCCGAGACCCTGCTCGTCGCCGACGATGCAGCGCTTGGAGCGAACCGCATAGCCGACGCCGGTCTTCTGGAACGGATGCAGCGGCTTGCCCTGAGCATTGACGAACGGCTTGCCGTCTTGCCGCAGCGGCTCGTAGCCGGTATCCAGAGCGGCGCTGGTGCTCTTGAAGAAATGAATGTCTTCGAGCAGCGCCTTCGCCTTCTCATAGGCGCTCGGGCGAAAGGTAAACTCCCACGCCCCGGCGAGCAGCATCAGCGGTTCCATGGACTCCATGGTGACCGAGACCAACCAGCGCTTATTTTCCGCGTCCCAACGCCGCAGCGCTGGCGGGAAATGCGCTTTGATCTCGTAGATGGTATCGGCGTTGTACGGGAAATTCAGGACGAAGTTCTTCTCATCATCGTCGAGCAGGATCTGACGCGGGTTAGGCCGGAAGACGGCACGCGCCAAATGGGCGAGCTTCGAACGCGGATCGTCTGGAGCCCGGGTTTCGAGAATCTTCAGAAGCTTTGCCGGATCGATCATGCTTCCAATCTAGCAGGATTACAGCTATCTGTCAAGCCCAGCCGGGTAGCTGCGGGACGCCTTTTTTCTTTGTCAGGTGTTCAAGCTGCGGAATCAAATGCGCGCCCATAGTTTCGCCAGTACCGGGCATCACGATGTGGGCAAGAAAAGCTTCCTCGAATGTCTCGATACCGCAATCCACACTTTCGAGCTTGGATTTGATTGCAAGCAGCAGAGCCCGCCAGCGTTGCCGGATAGCTTGATCGTTGCCCTCGGGTAGCTCCAGTTCAAAGCGGATGGCCCTGTCGTTTAGAGCAAAGCCGATCATGGCTTTCCGGGCGGTAAAGCCGAACATGATATGCGTGGCTTTATATTTGGTCAGTACGCGCTCAATCTCGGTGCGCGACTGACCTACCGGGACACGTGTTCGAGCCGCGTACTTCATCCTTTCTTTTTCGCGCGTTCGCGTTCGCGCCGCTTCCGCATTCGGGACTATTGGCAGCTAGTCATGCATCGAAGGATGGCCGCATAGTTGCTTGTCGAGCCATCGGTGTCATCATTTTGGAACGACCAAGTGTAGCCCGTGCCGTGCTGGACCGGGATAACGCTAAGCGTGTATTTGCTCAGAGGCCAATGCTGAATGACCCACGAAGAGTCTGCCCAATAGTCATCCGCGTTGATTGCCTGATCGTTGCCGTAGCACGTTACAGTCAATTGCCCGCGACCGCTGAACGGGACGAACTGACCTGTCACCCAACTCGACGCAACCGGCGCGAATACGACGCGCCGATAAGTCGTCGGCTGGCAGTCGTTGTCCACGTAGGGCGGCGGCGCAGGCGTTGGTTCCGGTGTCGCAGTCGGCTTAGCTGTAGGATATGGCGTTGGGCAACTGCAAGCATGTCCGTACTTATCGTGGCATCCGCCGTGATCCTTGTCGTCCTCATGTGCCAGCGCCACGCTGCCCATCAAGAGCACCATTGCTATCGCCGCTGTAATTACATTCCTGACTTTCATTCTCTCCTTACCTTTCCCCTCTTTTGGTTTAACGCCCCAATTGGCGACACACTCTAATTCCTGTTCCTCGTCCCGATCTTTTTTTCGATCTTTTTCGCACGTTCTCTTTCACGCCGCTTCCGCATTCGAGCGGTCGTCATCAGCTTGCCGCGCGCCTTCTTGAATGCCGGTGTTTGCTTCGCCCACCAATCCTTCATGTTCTTGCGTGCGAATTCGGAGTGGGCCTTCTTCGTTATGCCGGACCAGCGGCGACGGCCCAAGAACTGGGCGACGGGATCCTTTGCCCGGGGAGCGGGCTGCCGGGTGTTCTTCAAACTCTTCTTGGAATCCATATGTTGTTCATTTTCCTCTTCTCCCCGAACAGGCGATATGATACACGGTAACGGCAAGTTACGTCAACCGGAGGATAATCCATGGACCGGCCAAAAGGATGGGTCATATTCGAAGCCAATGGCAGAATGACGCATGCTCTCGATCTCGCCCAGATGAAGATCATCGTCGTACAGGCGAACGACACTACAGGTGGCACTGATATCCGCGTCAGCGACGGCCCGAACTCGTACTGGGTCAACGTGAAGAACGATCCGGCGACGGTGGTCGCGGCTATCAGCACGGCGCGGAGCGAGTTGCCGCCGACGTTTTGGGTGAATCAGCCAATACAACCGACAGCGCCGCCGCCACCGACAGACATCATGCCCCGACGCTAAACCTCACGGGGCGACCCCTGCCCCGTGAGGTTCGCTCTCAGTACCGGGCTTCCCTGCTTATTCGGCTCGCTCGTGACGGACGGAATTTCTCTGTGACGACGGCTCGCTCCTACGAGACGGATTCCACACATTCTACGGCTCGCTCCTTCGTCCCTGATTCCTTCTTCCACAACGGCTCGCTCATTCGACTCGGGTTTCTCCCAATACGCGGCTCGCTTACTGGCTCCGGGTTCCTTCCCAAATCGGCTCGTTCGTCGCTTTCGGATTTCTCCAGACTGCCGACTCGCTCTAGAGCTTCGGTTTTCTACCTGTACACGGCTCGCTCGCTTGTTTCGGTTTCCTCTGAAGAGACGGCTCGCTCCCATTGATCGGATTTATCATACCTAACGGCTCGCTTCGTGAGCCCGGGTTTCTCGCAAAGGTCGACTCGCTCGCGAGGTACGGTTTCCTTCGGCGTGACGGCTAGTTACGACTTCAACTGTGGATCGCGAATCTCATCGCTGTGCCCGTGCTCTAGCGGCCACGCCCGAGGCGGCTCGGCCTTGAACTTGCGCCGGTAGGCTTCGGCCCACCAGTGGACGAGAAAGATCTTCACTGCCTTGCGCCGGGCGCGCAACTCGATACGGCCATCGGGAATACGACCGGCTTCGTATAGCTCCCGGGTCTCGCGATCGCGGAAGGTACGCTCTTGAAGTTCTCGCTGGCAAAGCGCGGCGTTACCGCCGGAAGCATTGCGCTCCTGCTGCCGGGCTTTCTCCTGCTCGTAGAGTTTGCCGTAGAAGCAGGTCGGCTTGTTGTGATTCTTGCAGAATGAATCGCCGATCTTCCACGCCAGCGTCTTGGCAGTCGCGTTCCACGGACGCTTGGCGATAGCAGCCACGACGGTCGCCCGAGTCATGCGGCCTTCCTTGTTGTGCGCCTGTCGCAAGAAGGCATCCTGATTGCGCCCGAGCGCCACGGCGATCACCCGGACTGCGGCGTCGTCGAGCGCATTGGCGCGCAGGTTGTTCTTCTCCATGATTCCGCGCAGTGCCACTTCGGCCTTCTCGCGGCCCAACCACTTCGAGGACGGATCGAGACCGAAGTACCGGAAGATCTTTGACGGGTTGGTCGAGATGTTCATGTCGATGAGCGCGAGCAACATCGCCGAGATGATCGGGCCGATGCCGACCACGTTGCGCGCCCACATACCCATCCCGCTCGATTCCTTCTCGGTATACCGGGACAGCATCGCTTTCATCGTCTTCTCGACGTTGCTCTGCTGCTCCGAGTACCACGTCAGTAGCGCGTTGGGCAGGTTGAGCTTGTCGGCTTCGCGGATACGCGCGTCCGACTCCATGCGGTATAGCTGGTGGTCGTAGTAGGTCTCGCCGAGCCAGCGGACGACGGTAAGACCTTGCTCTCCCATGCCGACCAGTACGTCAACCGCGTACTCGATATCGGCCTTGAGGAAGCGCACTCCCTCACTGCTTACCGGTATGCCTTCGGTAAGCTTCTCTCCAGTCAGATTCTCTACTCCTGCTGTTGCAGCCATTTTTTTAACCCTCCTTCGGGTTTTTGGGTTCTTTTCTGGTAGGGGTCGCCCCGTGACGGTGCGGCTCGAAGAACAGGTCGCAACAACGGCAGTCGACGCAGTGACCGCCGGGATAGTCCCAGTGGTGCGCCCCTATCTTGCAAAGCAGATTACGTTTCCACCACGGGAGTGCGATTGCTGTTCCTGTATATGTCAATTGGCGATCTCGCCCTCGTCCTTTGTATTAAAGAAATGATCCGCGCCTGTATGCTCCGCGAACGTACGCATGCAATGTATACAGCATTGATCCCGGAGTTCGTCTTTCAGCCACTTGATGACCTGCAGCGCCTGTGAAAGATTGAATATCCACTTGGATCCATCCATCATCCCACCAACTTTGTATTATGCTGTTGTCGCGTGAGCTTGCGCTGTAGTCGCAGCGCAGGCGCGGCTTCCCGGGCGATCTTTCGCGCTTCAGAATCAAGCCGTCGAATGTCAAAGAATCGCTTGTCATCCATCGCGCGGTTGTGTGCCCGGCTGCCGTTGATCTGGCGCTGTCGTAGTAGCTTTGCAGCGGCGTTACCCAGTACAGTGATCTGCTTCGCGGCCTTGTACAGGATGACAAGCTGGTTGTTAGTCAGACTCTTGAGCGGCCATCCATGCATCGTCCGCGCTCGAAAATCCTGCGCCAGCCTTCCGGCGGCTTCTCCGGTCCATTTACCATCGACTTGCGATTTCATTTGAATACCTTCTCGATCTCGCGTGCGTCTACCATCTCGGGCCTCGGTCGCCGTTTTCGTTTCATCTTGTTGACTGTGATCGCAGTTAACACCTTGGTCTTATTGAACTTCGCAGCATGGCCGGAAACGCCGTGCTTGTGCGAGCCCATGGTGCCGCCGCCATGAGTCATTTGCTGAACAACCTCACTTCTATATCGGCGGCTTTCGCTCGCGCGATCATATCTGCGGTGCCACTACTGGACTCGATGTACTCGTGGAACGCGAGCACGAGGCTCGGATGTTCCTTGTCGAGCATCTCCTGATTGCGTATCGGTCCGGCTCTCTTTCTGAATACGCTCCAGTCGGCTGGATAGCTGCGCGTCGGCATGCCGAGCGCTCTGGCTAGCGAATCGGCAATCGTATCTGCGCCCCGAGCACCACCATGCACGATGCACGTATCGCGCGGCAGCTTGCGTAGCTCACGCAAGATAGGACGCGCGTCCGTCCACCACCTGTCGCCTGTAACCAAGACAACCATCACGGGCGACCCCTGCCCTCTGTCTCTTCACGTACTCGTTGCCACGTGCGTAGCGCCTCGATCTCTTCGTCTATCGCTGTGAGCGCGAGGATCATTTCGGCCTTGAGTTGGTTGATAGTCTGAAACGTGCTCGTTGCGGTCATCGGATTGATCTCCGCAATGCGCTTGGAAATCTCCATCAGTGCTGTAATCTTCATGCACTTTTGATCGTCTCCGGTATACGGTCTTTCAACGCCCGGCTGCTGGGAATGTATGGCTTATCTTCCGGCCCTTTCACGTACGATTTCACGCGGCCTTTGTGGTAAGCGAGCCATTCGCCCGGCTGCATTGGCGGCAGATTGCGCTTCATCATGGCAGCCATGCATTCGGCGCTGACAGGATGAAGCGCATCGAACAGATCGTACTTGCGCTTGAGCAGCTTATGGTAGAGCTTCGGTTCAATCGGCAATGTGCCCCGCATGATCTTGATCAGGTCGTGCGCGCGTACGTCCCACTGGTGGCTCCATTCAACATGCCGCTGCCGAGTGAAGAGCGCGTTAACCCTAGCATCGAATGTTTCGGGTTTCAATAGGATCTTGTAGTAGGGCGGCGGCGGGGGTGCAGCCTTGCGAATCTCCCGGTAAACGTCGCGCAGGCGCATCTTGGTGGATAGCAACGGACGCTCGGCGACGAGCCGGTCGCACTGATTGATTGCATCGATCGCCAGATTCGCCATCCACGACGCCATGCTGGTCGGAACTATCCAGCCGCGCTGCGGCGTGCGCTCGATTCCGACCCGGAATGTAGGGTCGGTCCAGATCTCATCGACGTCGTTATTGCCGACCGCTTCACCGAGCCGCGCGAGTTTGTCGGTTGGAAGTGATCGGAGATGCTTGACCAGTGCATCACCGGAAATCACCCGCGCGTACACCATGAATGAATAGACATAGCCACGCTCGGTGAGCAGCATGGCCATCGCCCAGCCGCCAACATCGGGCTCCAACAGCTTGCGCGTCTGGATGGTGAATTTCGCCGGACTCAGCCGCGCGCCACCGCCCCACGCGATATAGGTATTCGGGAACGGCAGCGGCGTAGGCATCGGCATGGCCTTGACGGCCTCGGTGAACTTCGGGCTGTCTTCGGTGAACTCTTTGTATTCTTCGTCTGTGAGCGGCACGTGTCCGCTCTCTTCTTGCTCGCGTGTAGCAGGTTCCCACCGTTCACCATAAACGTGTTCGGTCGTGTAGACGTCGGCGGTGTGGAAGAGCGTGTGGTAGTCACGTGCCGTGAATTCGAAGATGCGCGAGTTGTGCAGTGCCTCGTACAGATAACTGAGCGCCTCTTTCTCTTCGCGGATGGTCATTCCCTGATTGCCGAGAATGTCGAACTCTTCGACCCGGAGGCATTCCTTAATCATCGTCAGGTAGAAGTCGATGATGACTTTGTGAACCCTCTCACGGCTGACGCCGATCTCGGGTATCGGCCACTGCGTAGTGATTAGCGCGGTGCCCCGGGCTGTGGGCTTCAGATGGGGATTGCGATCGATCGCCTTGAACTTATCCGGCGTGACGACGCCGCAGTACACGTACCAGTGGTGCGCCTGATTGTTCTCAAGCGTTTTGAACCAAGCTTCGTACTTTTTCTTCTCTTTGGGATCCGTGATTTCCGCGAGCCGCGTATCGCGCAGCTTGGACCACGGCACCAGCTTGGGATCGTCGGTGTCGAGTTCGACGGTGATGCGGACGCCGGTCTTGTCGACGTCTGCGCCCTTCAGGTTCGCTACATTCAGATAGCGCTGCGCTTCCCATGACGGGTTGTCGGTGAACCACGGATGGATAGGATCGGGCCCGCCCCGGGTGCCGAGCTTCTCCCTGCCGCCGAAAGTGAGATGGACATCGCCGATGGCGAGCCCGTCTTCATTGATGCTCGGCAGATGGAAAGCACAGGTGAAATGATAGAGCGTGATCTTCATTTTCCTATCTCTCCGGCACTATACACGGTAGCGGCGAGTATGTCAAGCAGATCCCACCCGCTTGACATTCGAATTGAATGCTGGTATAATGTATACCATGGAAAACGAAATTCGTCCAGTCACTTGGCATCAGGCGATGGAAGGCAGGCCGATTCTGGCGAAGCTGCGCGAGGGCGGTCCATTGCACCCCGGCAAGATCCATACGCTGGGGCGCAAGTTCTGCGTTCTCAATATCGGCGGCAAGCTGGTGAAGCGGCGCTACGGCGAATTCTTTTACGGGAGGCCCGCATGAGAAAGCACAGACACCGCTGGATAGACAGCATCAACGAACGTCTTCTGGTCTGCAGCAAAAAGCAGATGGGAGCACATGGCTGGGAACCATGCCGAGCACTGGCACCGAAGAACCCCGGCGTCTTCTATTCGCGATACAAAAAGTTCTCATATACCCATCTTTGTTTGCAGTCGCCTACCGCGCTCTGTAAATACAACCGCGATGAAGATCCGGCCCGTGACGACTGTGTCTACTGCCATCAACCATACGAGAGGAAATAATGAAGGTAGTCAATCGCACGCGGTGGAACACGAAGCACCTGCGCGATATCCTGTCGCGGGTTGCGATGGTTGAACTCAACCCGGTGCAGCGCAAGCGGCTGATCGTCACGGTCACGTACAACCGGCAAGCCAATAAGAGTACGTGGTGCAGCGGCTGGTGTGCCTACGGGATGATGCGTCCGAAGGTGATGGTACCGTCCGGCGCTGTCGACCGCGCTGATCTCGCTCACGTCATGGCCCACGAACTCTGTCACGCCAAGGGTTGGAAGCACAAAGACTTCAGCGGAGTGGCGCGTTGGAACCGCGTCGGCAACTGGCGCGAGATCTACGCGTGGGCCGAAGCGATGCCGCTGGAGCCGCAGCCGATAAAGCGCAAGCCGAGGCCGACCGCCGAAGCCAAGATCGATCACTGCCGCTCGATGATTGCGCGCTGGACCTCGAAGCAGAAGCGCGCGACGACCGGGGTCAAGGCGTGGACCCGGCGGCTCAAATACTACGAACGCAAGCAGGCAGCACAGGGTATTGACAAGCCTGTCGAATCCTGATATGATTCTGGTCAGTCGATAGAAACCCGAACTCAAGGAGATTACAATGAGCATTGGATGGACGAAAGAAGAGAACCCGACCCGCTGGGTGCAGGGCGAATACGCGATCCGTTTGAGTGATACGATCTTCTCTATCGAAGGCCCGGACATCGTGGGGAGCCAGTACGGGAACCGGTTCGATACGTGGCAGAAGGCGGCGAACGCGATCGAAGAGACGCAGAAGGCCGCAGTCAAGTCGGCGAAGACGGTTACCAACATCCCGGTACTCGACAGCGAGGGCAATGCCTGCACGATACGCGGCCTGCACAGTGGGACGTCGAAACTGCTCGGCGAGTTTCCCAACGGCACGCACGAACTGTTTCCCAACGATCCCCGCGTCGCCAAGCTGCTCAAGGTCCGCGCCGATCTGCTGGCCGAGGTGAAAAAGATCAACACCACGCTCAAGCCGGTCGCTTTCGGATGG
>Ga0335083_10001138_pt1 | contig 37293 bp, 34 predicted proteins | sample Lox_Sample_42_FD_206716 | JGI IMG/M metagenome (GOLD analysis project Ga0335083, IMG submission 206716) | Soil microbial communities from Loxahatchee National Wildlife Refuge, Florida, United States - Lox_Sample_4.2 | ecosystem: Environmental > Terrestrial > Soil > Wetlands | place: USA...
CCGCGGCGAAAAGCGACGCCACCTCGCCCGTTCGCGCCAGCCCGACCACCAGCACGCGCTTGCCCTGAAAATCGTACCCGGGTCTCACCTGGCCTCACCTCAACTTCAGAGTCGTCAGCGAAAACAGCGCCAGCACCAGCGCCATGATCCAGAACCGCACGATGATTTTCGATTCGCCCCATCCCGCCAGCTCGAAATGGTGGTGCAGCGGCGCCATGCGGAACACGCGCTTGCCTGTCAGCTTGAACGAGCCGACCTGAATGATCACGGAAAGCAGCTCGATGATGAAAATGCCGCCGATCGAAAGCAGCAGGATCTCCTGCTTCAGGATGACGGCCACCGTGCCGATCGCTCCGCCCAGCGCCAGCGACCCGACGTCCCCCATGAACATCTCGGCCGGATGCGCGTTGTACCAGAGGAATCCCAGCGACGCCCCTGCCAGCGAGCCGCAGAAAATCGTCAGCTCCGCCGCGTCCGGAATTCTCTGAATCTCGAGGTAATCCGCGAAGCGCGCGTTGCTCGATAAGTACGTGATCACGGTCAGCGCCACCGACGAAATCAGCACGCATCCGATGGCGAGCCCGTCGAGGCCGTCGGTGAGATTCACTCCGTTCGAAAGCCCGGCGATCACGATCACCAGAAACAGAACGAACGGCACGTACGCCAGCGGCCAGATCACCGAGTGCCCCAGCAGCCAATCGATCACCAGGTCGGGATGCAGCTTCTTCAGGAACGGCACGCTCAGTTGCGTCGAATAGACGTGCTTGGCCTGGAGGCCGATCAGCACTGCTCCGACGAAAGCGCACGTCAGAATCTGCAGCAGCAATTTTCCCGCGGCGGTCAACCCCCGATTGTGCTTCCGCACCACCTTGTTGTAGTCGTCCACGAATCCGATCGTCGCGAATGCCACGGTCGCACCCACGGCCAGCAACACGTATGGATTCCGCAAATCCGCCCACAGGAGCGTGGGAATCACGATGGCGGCCACGATCAGCAGCCCGCCCATCGTCGGCGTTCCCGCCTTCGCCTGATGCCGCTGCGGGCCCTCCTCGCGGATATACTGCTTCACCTGCAGTGCGCGCAGCCGCCCGATCATCCACGGTCCCAGGAGCAGCGATAGCCCCAGCGCCGTCAGGCTCGCCACCGCCGTCCGCACCGTGATGTAACGAAACACATTCAGCGGGCTGAAGTGCGGCCGCAGGGCAAAGAAGAAGAAGTAGTAAAGCATCTAGTCGCGTCCTCGCCGGCCTGCTTCGAGCATTTCGGCGCCGTGCTTCGATCCCGCGCGCCGGTGCTGCGCGTCCATCGCTTCCAGCACCCTCTCCATCCGCGTGCCGCGCGAGCCTTTCAAGAGCAGCAGGTCTCCGCGCGTGACGAATTTCTCCAGAAACTTTCCCGCTTCCTCTGAGCTCTCGAAATATTGCGTGCGCTCCGGCGGAAATCCCGCGTCCACCGCGCCGCGAATGAAATCGGCCGCGTGGCCCCGCACCCCGAAGATCCAGTCGATCTCGCGCCGGGCCGCCGCGCGCCCGCATTCGCGATGCAATTCCGCAGACGAATCGCCCAGCTCCAGCATCTCGCCCGCGGCCACCAGCCGCCGCTCGTATCCGGGCGTCGACGCCAGCAGTTGCACCAGCGCGCTCAATGCCGTCGGACTGGAGTTGTACGAATCGTTGATCACCGAGAATCCTTCTTCAAAGCGCACCACCTCGCCGCGTTTCTCCGCGGGCGTCAGCGCCGGGAACACGCGCCGCGCTTCCTCTGCGCCGATTCCCCACACGCTTGCCGCCGCCAGCGCCGCCACGGCATTCATCACGTTGTGCCGCCCGATCAGCGGCGTTTCCAGCCGCGCGCGTCCGGCCGGCGACACGAAATCGAACGCCGCGCCTTCGATCCCTCGCTCCTCGATCTTTTCCGCGCGAAAATCCGCCGCCGCACCGCTGCCGAACCGGATCACCCGCCCTCGCGCAACCTCCGAGAATTTCGTCACGCGTTCGTCGTCCGCGTTCAGCACGGCCGTCGCGTTCGGCCACGCCAGATTTTCAATCAGCTCGCGCTCCGCCAGCGCGATCTCGTCGACCGACGAAAAAAATTCCAGATGCTCCACCGCCACGCGCGTCACTACGCCGACTTCCGGCGAACAGATTTGTGTCAACGCGGCCAGCTCTCCCCGATGCGACATCCCAAGCTCGACGATCGCCGCCCCGTGCTCCTCGTCGATCTTCAGCAGCGTCAGCGGCAGTCCGTATTCGTTGTTCAGGTTCCCTTGCGTCTTCAGCACGCGGAACCGCGCGCCCACGAGCGCCGCCAGTATCTCTTTTGTCGTGGTCTTCCCCACCGATCCGGCCACGGCCCCGATGATTCGCCCCGGCTTTGCCGCCCGCCAGCTCTCGCATGCGCGCCGGGCCAGTTGCTGCAACCCTGCCAGCGTGTCCGCCACGGCAAAGAGCTTTCCCTGGACCTCCGCCGGATATTCGCCAATGCGCTCCCGCGCCACCACCCCGGCCGCCGCCCCGCGCTCCAAAGCCCCGGCCACGAAACCGTGTCCGTCATGACGCGGTCCGCGTATGGCGATAAACAGCTCCCCAGGCTGGACAGTACGCGAGTCAATCGAGACGCCGGCCACCCCGGCCATGGCGTCGAGCCGCGCGGGAGCCGCGACACCCAGCGCTTCAGCCAGTTGAGCCACTGTCCACCGCATTGCGTCTCCAGTGAGCTAGGGTTCACCGTTCTCCGGCTTATCCCGCTTGAACTTTGGAATATCCCTTGCGGCGCAGAATCTCCCGCGCCTTTTCTCGATCGTCGAACTCGATCGTGCCCGTATCGAGCACCTGATACCTCTCATGGCCTTTGCCCGCCAGCAGGACGATGTCTCCCGGGCGCGCCTCTTCGATGCCGGCCGCCAGCGCCTGTTCGCGGTCCGCCTCGATCCGGTACTTCGCATTCACTCTCTGCAACCCCACGACCACGTCGTTAATGATTCGCAGCGGGTCTTCGCCCCGTGGGTTGTCGCTGGTCAGCACCACGAAATCGCTCAGCGAGCCCGCCGCTTCTCCCATCAGCGGGCGTTTCGTCCGGTCGCGTTCCCCGCCCGCGCCAAACACGGTGATGATTCGCGCATTCGGGCCCAGTTCGCGCGCCGTCGCGATCAGGTTCCGCAGCGCGTCGTCCGTGTGCGCGTAATCCACCACCACCAGAAACGGCTGGCCCTCATCGATGCTCTGAAATCGGCCGGGCACAAGCCGGAGGCTCGCAATCCCTTCTTCGATTTTCGCGTTTGGAATGCCCAGCCCGATCCCCGCGCCGATCGCCGCCAGAATGTTGTAGACATTGATGCGTCCGACCAGCGGAGATCGCGCCTTGATTTTTCCGGCGGGCGTTTCCGCCGTGAATTCGAGCCCCTGAAAACTCAGCGCCAAATCCCTGGCGCTCAGGTCAGGTGATCCGCTCAATCCGTAGCTCAGCGTGCGCCGCGCCAGGCCCGCCAGTTGCGTCGAATACGCATCGTCCGCGTTGAGCACAGCCACGTCCGGCGCGCCTTCGCCCGTGCCGGAAAAAAGCAATCGCTTCGCCGCGAAATACTCTTCGAACGTCTTGTGATAGTCCAGATGGTCGCGCGTCAGATTCGTGAACACGGCGGCCGCAAAGTGGCAGCCCGAAAGCCGCTCCATCGCCAGCGCGTGCGAGCTCGCTTCGAGCACCACGTGCGTGCCGCCCGCGTCTCGCACCTCCGCGAACATCTGCTGCAAATCCAGCGACTCGGGAGTCGTATTGTTCGCCGCGCGGCTTCCCTTCGGAGTGCGGTAGCCCGTCGTGCCGATCAGGCCGGTCGTGTGTCCCGCCGCGCGCAGAATCGAATCCACCAGAAACGTGGTCGTCGTTTTTCCGTTCGTCCCGGTCACGCCGATCAGCTTCAGCGCCTCCGCCGGATGGCCGTACCAGTTCGCGGCCGCGCGTGCCAACCCGCGCCGCTCGGATCCGCGGGGAAGTTCGATCCATGCCACGCCCTTCGACAGCGGCTCCGGCCGTGCCGCCGCGCTCGCGATCGCAGTCGCGCCTCGCTTCACGGCATCCTCTGCGAATTTCGTCCCATCGAGTTTCTCGCCGTGCAGCGCGAAGAACAGGCTGCCGGCAGTCGCGCGCCGGCTGTCGTACACAACGGACTGCACGTCCGTCTCCGCCGGCCCGCTGACCCGCGCCGTCTCAACGCCCGAAAGTAGATCGCTGAGCTTCATCCTGCGTACTTCCAGTTTCGCGCGCGGTTCGCCGTTTCTCAACTCGGGCGGATGCTTCAGTCCGGCGCTCAATTGCCGCCTCTGTGCGCCGCCACCGTTTGCAATTCTCCCGGCCGCCCGAACCGCACCGTCACCGTGCTGCCTCTCATGACCTCCGCGCCCGCCTCCGGAAACTGTTCTACTGCAACCCCCGTGCCGATCAGCGCGGGCGCCAAACCCAGTTTCGAGCAAGCCTCGGTAACGCCGCGGACGCTCTGCCCCATCAGGCTCGGCACCACGACGCTTCGATCGCTGAAAGCCATCGTCTGCGTGGCCGCCGGCGCGCTGGCTCGCGCGACCGCATCCGCGAAGCGCTCGTGCCCTGAACTCGCTTCATCCGACGCCCGCGAGCCCTGCGGCGCGTGCGTATGCGCATTCTGCGCCGTCTCCACGTCGGACGGCCCCGGCACGTCGTGCGGCACGCTCAAATACGCCAGCACCTGCTCCGCGACGCGCTTGAACACGGGCCCGCCGACCATGCCGCCGTGATGCTCCCCCTCCGGCGAATCGAGCACTACCAGAATTGTGACCGCCGGATTGTTCACCGGCGCAAAACCGACGAACGACGAGTTGTACTGCGTCGCCGAGTAGCGTCCCGTGGCCGGATCGATCTTCTGCGCCGTTCCGGACTTTCCGCCGGACGTGTACCCTTCGAGCTGCGACTTCTTGCCGGTGCCCTCGATCATCACGCCTTCCATCAGCTCGCGAATCGTTGCCGCCGTTCTTCCGTCCGTCACGGGACGCGGCCCCGGCGCGGCGCGCAGCGCGCCCGGATCACCGCCGCGAATCTCGCGCACCACGTGCGGCGCGTAAAGCGTTCCGCCGTTCGCCACCGCCGAAATCGCCGACACGATCTGCACCGGCGTGACGCTCACTTCCTGGCCGATAGCCAGCGAGCCGATCGAGTTCGGCGACCAGTTTTCCAGCGGCCGCATCAGGCCGCGGTTTTCGCCCGGCAGTTCGATGCCGGTCAGCTGCCCGATTCCGAATGCGCGGATCGTGTCGTAGAAGCGTGGCCCGCCCAGCCGCAGCGCGATTTTGATCGCGCCCACGTCGCTCGAATTCGCTAGAACTTCGCGCACGCTCAGCACGCCGAATTTCTTCCAGTCGTGAATCAGCCGCCCGGCCACCAGAATCTGCCCCATCTGGCAGTCGATCAGTTCGTTCGGATTCGTCACGCCGTTCTCGATCGCGCCGGTCAGCGTGATCACCTTGAATGTCGACCCGGGTTCGTACGCGGATACCACAGCGCGGTCCGTACGGTCCTGGTCGGGATAATTCCCCGGATCGTTCGCGTCGAATGTGGGCCAGTTGGCGATCGCCAGCAGTTCGCCTGAGTTCGGGTCCTGCACCACCACGGTGCCGGCCTTCGCGTGCGTTTCCTGGATCGCGCGCGCCAGCTCCTTTTCCGCGATGTACTGGATCGTCTCGTCGATCGTCAGCGAGATGCTCGCGCCCGGATCGGCCGCGGCTTCGCGCCGGTCGTACCACTGCCGCCGCCCGTCGGCCATCACCATCATTCGGCCCGGCCGCCCTCGGATCTGCTTGTCGAGCGAGTATTCGATTCCGCCGATTCCCTTTTCGTCCACATCCACGTATCCGAGTACGGACGCGGCCAGCTCTCGCTGCGGGTAGACGCGACGGTTCTCTTTCTGGAAAAACACCCCTTTCAAATTCATGTCGCTGATTCGCTGCACGTCTTCCGGCGACAGCTTGCGGGCCAGCCGGACCGGCGTGTGAGCGCCGTCGATCTTCGTTTCCAGGTCGTCCGCCGGCACGTCCAGCACGCGCGAAAGCAGCCGCGCCACCATCCCGACGTCCGTGATCTCCGCCGGATCGGCGAAGACGGAATCCATCGGCAGGCTGACGGCCAGTTCGCGGCCCTTGCGGTCGTAGATCGTCCCCCGCATCGGGCTGATTTCGAAAATGCGCTGCTGCTGGCGTTGCGCCTTGGCGAAGTATTCGCTGTAGGAGAAAAGCTGAAGGTAGCTGAGCCGGGCGAGGATGATTCCGATCCATAGGACCGCGAGGACCCAAACGATCAGCCATCGGAGACGCGGATTGCGTGGCGCCATCAACCCCGGCCTTCCCGATCGGAAATCATTCTCCGGCGGTTTGACTCACGCCAAAGAAAAAAGGTCCGCGGAAGCGGACCGCCATTGCTGCCGATCTCGTGTGTGCGGATGTCAGGGCCGGGTGGACTGCGCCACGGGGCGCGCGTCTGCCAGCACGCCGTCGCCCGGCACGTCGGCCGGTGCCACTTGCCCGGGCACGGGAACCGTCAGCCCGAGCTGGTTCCTCGCAATTGCGTCGACCCGCATCGGCGACCGCAGGGTCGCCACTTCCAGATGCAGTTGCTGGTTCAGCTCCGCGGCTTGCGCGCGCTCGCTCGAAAGCTGCTCGAGTTGGTAGCGAAGCTGGATGCACTCGAAATGCTGCCAGGCGTAGAACATGAGGCACGCGGCCATCCCGGCGCCGGCCAGCAGGCGTCGCTGGAACTCCCGCATTTGCGCCGTCGCCACCGGTCGGGACAGCCTTGAATTGTCGATCCGCTTTACTGTGTAGTATTCGGTCACGATCCGCTCCCAGTCCGCTCCGCGGGCGTGATCCTCTCCACAACGCGCATTTTCGCGCTGCGCGCCCGGGGGTTGTTTCGCACTTCCTGTTCGCTGGGCCGGATTACTTTTCGCGTCAGCACCCGGAAGCCGCCTTCGCGCTCCAGGCGCTGAAAGGCCCGCTTCACCGGGCGGTCTTCGAGTGAGTGGTACGTGAGGACAACCCATCGTCCTCCGGAAGCTAGAGTGGCAGGGGTCCGCGAAAGAAACTGCTCGAGTTCCTCCTCTTCTCGATTCACCGCTATCCGCAGCGCCAGAAACGTTTTTGTCGCGGGTTGCAGTCTCTGCCTTCCCCTTACTTTTCGGACTCCTGCCACAACCGTTGCCAGGTGTTCGGTGTCGCGAATCGGTCTCGCGCGAACAATCGCCCTGGCGATTCTGCGTGAATCCCGCTCTTCCGCCTTCTGATAGAGCAGGTCGGCCAGTTCCCTTTCCGGCCAGTGATTCACAATCTCCGCCGCGGTCAGCGGCAAATTCGGGTTCATGCGCATGTCGAGCGGCCCGGCCCACCGGAAGGAGAATCCGCGTTCCGGACTGTCCAGCTCGAGCGTCGAAATCCCCAGATCGGCCAGCACCCCGTCAAAGGGCGGCATCTTCATCTCGCCCGCCAGCTCGCCGATTCTTGAGAATTCCGCCTGCACCAGAACCACCTTCTCTTCGTACGGCTTCAATCTCTCTCGCGCGATTTCCAGGGCCTTCGGATCCCGGTCGATCGCCAGCAAGCGCCCCGTGGTCAGCCGCCGGACGATTTCGATCGCATGGCCCCCGGTTCCCGCCGTCGCATCCGCATAGGTCCCTTCGGGCCGGATGCGAAGCCACTCGATCGCTTCCGCCGCCAGAACGGGTGTATGCAAAACGCCCAAAAGCTAGATGCCGAACTGCTCCAACGTTTGTTCGTCTTCCGCCGTGATCGGATTACGGTTCATGTTGTCGAGGAACCGGGCGTGATTCCAGACTTCCAGGTACGTGAGCTTTCCCTGAACGTCCACTTCGCCCTTCATCTCCGCCGATTCCCGCAAAACGGGTGGAATCAGAATGCGCCCCTGCCCATCCACCTCGACGACTTGCCCGTAGTAATTCGTGCGCGCCAGAAATTTCTGCTTGGCGCGGTTGAGTGAAGATACCTTTGCCAGCTTGCGTTCCTTCTCTTCCCAGGCTTTCATCGGGTAAATGTGCGCGCAATCGCCCTGCGTGCTGGTCACGTAGAATTTCTTTCCGCTCCGGCGCAGCTGCTCGAGAAAATCCGCGGGAATCTTCACCCGCCCCTTCTCGTCGACCGTCGCCAGATAATTGCCGCGCAGCATGTAAGCCCTTCGGAAGTTCGATCGGAGTGTCAGGCCTGCGAATCACTCGATTGCTCGCCTCACCCACTGCTTTACATCCTGCCCCACTGCTAACCACTTTCTCCCACTTTGTGCCCCGATTGTAGTGGCCTTCTTTTTCTTGTCAAGCGGAATGTTCCAAAAATGAGAAACTATTTTTGAATCGAAGCGATCAGTGCGAAAAGTTTTGGGCGCCGGCCCGAAACGGGAAAAACCACTAGCGATTGTGGCGTCACTCGTGTCTTTCTACGACGCGTTGCGGTCGGGACCGCGAAAACAGCCCGATTGTTTTGAAAGAGTCAACATCCTGCGGCCGCGCGAATTTTGATCTTTCCGGCAGTGGGAGGAAATGGAGGGCAGTGCGAGGCTACTGCGGCGGCGGGTTTCGCAGTGAATTCAGGTCCCGCAGCATCGACTGCTCATCCGGGTTGAGCCCCTGCAGGAACTTCGGATCGTTCAGCGCCGCCTGCTGCGTCGCAGGGCTCATGTTGCGCAACATCGCCAGGTGCCGCACGATCGCCTGCCGCCGCGCGGGCTCCATCGACTGCCATTTCGGCAGCAACGTATCCCGCACGTACTGGCGCTGTTCGGGCGTCATCCGCTCCAGCGCCGTTTCACGATCCCGCAGTTCCTGCTTGTCTTCCGGCGAGAGCCGGTTCCAATTGTCGAGGTTGCGCCGGATCTGTTCCTGTCGCCATGCAGGCAGTTGGCGGAAGCGCTCATTGTTCTGCATGAAGCGCTCCTGCTGCTCCGGCGGCATGTCCCTCAGCCTTTGAATCCAGGGTCCGGGCAAACCCTCTATTGCGCGCTCGCCCGGCTGGCCCTTGCCACCGCCCTCGCCATTCGGCCGCGCTGCGCCGGCCGCTTCCCTGCGCGCCTGTTGCCGCGCTCGCCATTCGCGCAAGCGTTCGCCATTCTGAGCCGAGGCGGTCTGCGCCGCAAAACCCAACGTTAGAAGGGCGAACGGCGCGAATTTTAGAAAGCGTCGCAGCACTTAAATCTCTCCATTAGTCGTTGCTCTCGCTCGGGCTTGGCTGCGGCTTTTCGGGTTGTTGTGCGGCAGTTGGCACGAGCTCGGAAAGCGCATCCATCTTTGTCACGACGTCGTAGTTCTCCAGCACGCCCAGATCCTTGATCGCGTTGAAGTCCTGTTCGGTCGCCGCCGCGGTCGGCCCGGGGATGCCCGCGTTCCCGGAGTTGCCGGGCCGCTGCGCCACCCACACCGCGAGCACGACCAGCAGAGCGGCGGCAAACGCCAGCCGTGGCTGCGGCACCAACCACCGGAACCACGCCCGCTGCGGCTCCGCCGCGATGCGCTGCCGCACCCGCGCGTCGAATCCAAACGACGGCTCGACCGCCGGCAATTCGTCCATCGCGCTCCACACGCCGCGAAATTCTCCCGCGCGCGCCCGGCAATCGGCGCAGTGCGCCAGATGCTCTTCTATCTCATGCCGTTCCGCCGAATCCGTGCGGCGGTCCAGATACGCGATCAGTCCCTTCGAAACGTCTTCGCACTTCATGATGGTCTTCCCTCTCCCGCGCGCGGCTGCGCCGCCTGGCTCACCAGCGGCGCGAGTTGCACGCGCAGGCTTTCGTACGCACGAAAAAGCAGCGATTTCAGCGCCCCCTCCGTGCAATCCAGAACTTTGGCGATCTCCGCGTAGTCCATCTCTTCATACTTGTGCAGCAGCACCGCCGCGCGTTGTTTTTCCGGCAGCGACGCGACGGCTCGCTGGATGAACGCGACGCGGTCGCGCTCCAGCAAGTGCTCGTCGATGCGCATCTCCCTCGCGGGCAGTTCCCGCGGGGCCGCTTCTTCTTCGCCGCTCGCGGGCGCATCGAGCGACACCTGCATCTTCTGATGCCGGTTGTCGCGAACCGAATTCAGCGCCACGTTGGTTGCGATGCGGAAGAGCCACGTCGTGAATTTCGCGCTCGGAGTATACTGTTTCCGCGCTCGATAGACGCGCAGGAAAACCTCCTGCGCCAAGTCTTCCGCCGTCGCCTGGTCCCGCACCATGCGAAACAGGAAGTTCACCAGCGGAGAGCGATACTTCACCAAAAGGAAGTCAAAGGACGCAGTGTCCCCTGCCTTCGCGTCCAGCATCAGTTGGACGTCGCTTCTGGCCATGGCCTCCACAGTCTATCTAACACCCACGATGCCAGAAAGTTGCGGGCAGGTTTCTGCGTCCAACCCGCTACGTATCCCAGGGGCAACTCCCGGGCCGCGGCCGGTGTCTAATTCGCTCGAAGATTCGCGCCGCAGGCGGTAACATGCGTTCTTCCAATCGCTTAGGAGAGGCTTCATGAATAGAGGGGTATCTCTCGTCTTTGCGTTGTCGCTGGTTCTGGCACCGCCCCTTCTGGCTGCGCCGAGGGCTCCCGATGCTCCCCCAGCCACGTCCGCCCAGCCCTGCACCCCTTCCGACGATGACTCGGCCATCTATTCGGCTGTCCTTCAGGAGATCATTCTGAAAGACAAGAGCGATGAAACCCGCGCCGTCCTGTATTCCAAGACCTCGGCTGGGCTTCCGCCCGGACTAGCGGGTTCTAGCTCCTCCGACGCTGAGGACAGGCAGACGCTGCTGGCGGCGGCCGATGTCAGCACCAGAAACGATTTCGATGCCAAGACGAGCCTCACCTGCGACCTGCCCGCGAACATCGGGCCCGCCGGTCGAGTGACGCTCGTGACTCCCGAGGAAGAGGCCAAGCTCTTTGCAAAAAGCGGCGCTTGGAAAACCTTCGGTCAGAAGTACCCGAATGCCGCCGGCCTCACGCTTCTGTCCGGAATCGGCTTCAACAAACTGCACACGCAAGCGCTCGTCTACCTCGGAAACTCGTGCGGACTCCTTTGCGGATCGGGCCAATTCGCCTTGCTGGCGAAGAAGCACGACAAGTGGGTCGTTCAGAAGACCGCGCTCCTCTGGACGGCGTAAGCGGAAAGCCGCCTATCGTCCGAATTGCCGCAGGTGATGATCGGCGTGCAGATAACCCCAGCGAAGCCAGTCCTCGCGGCTCATGGGACCGAAAATCGGATGGGTCGGGGCAAACTTGGTTGAGAGCTCGCAAAACCGGTCAAGGACCACGACCAGCATGGCTCGGTCGCGCTCGAATTCCGCTGGCGGCGTGCCCCCCACGCCTTGCTCCACTTCCGGTCGCGTCTTGATTCCCTTCGGCCACTTCAGAGGAACGCGGAGGGCAAACCATTTCATGAACGTGCGCTGGAAGAATCCGGTCGCCGAGCTGACTGCCTTCTCGCCCAGCGCGGTGCGGTACGCATCGCACAGATGGCACACCATCTGTTCGACCGACATCCGGCCCCACTGTCGCTGATCGGCCGGGGTCAGACTCGAGATGCGCCTCGCAATCAAGTCGCGGTCCGCCTTCGACTCGAGCGTCTCCACTTGTCCTCCTGCCCGCGCGCTACATGTGGAACATCATCTTGAGCAAAAGCAGAATTGCGACGCCCGCGAACACCAGCCCCGCCATTCCCGGCCCCGGTTCGCGGTTCACCTCAGGAATCAGATCCGACGCCGCCACGTAGAGCGTCACGCCCGCTGAAAACGGCAGCGCGTCCGCCACGGTGCTCCGCACCACGAACATCAAGGCCATACCGGCCAGGGTCGCGCCTCCCAGGATCGCGGACGACGCGAGCGCCGCGCTGCGGCTCTGCCCGCTCGCCAGCATCAGCGACGATACCGTGAACCCCTCTGGTATCTTGTGCAGGAATACGGCAACAAAAATCACGCCGCCGAGCCACGTCGAAACCAGCAGCCCGGATGCGATCGCCACGCCGTCGAAAAACGTGTGGATCACGAGCCCGAGCAGCGCCGCATAGCTCGCGTGCGAGTGCGACACCGCGTCGTGATGCGTCTCTTCGCCGAAATGAAAGTGCGGCGCGACAGTGTGTTCGAAGAAATGCACCAGAAAATATCCCGCCAGCACGAAGACGAACACCGCGCTCGTGCTATGGAAGAAAATCGACGAGTCGTCGCTGCGAAGCCTCACCGATTCCGGGATCATCTCGAGGATCGCCGTCGCCAGCATGAATCCCGCGCCCAGCGCGATGAAATACTTCAAATAATGACGCGACCATTGCCGCCGCACGATCAACATCCCGCCCAGCACATTCGCGCCCGCCGCCGTCAGCCCCAGCAGCAGCGCGATGACGATTCGAATTGTCTCCGGTGAATTCATGGCAACGCTTCGTGGGCGCGGCTGTGGCTAGGCCGTCATCCTGAGCGGAGTGACCCGACGCTTCCCCTCTTCCCGCCGCAGGCGGATCGGGTCACGCAGGCGAAGGACCTCTCTTCGGCGTACGTCGCGGCTCCGTTTCCACTACCCTCCGTGCCGGAACAGTATCACGTCGCCGTCCTGCACGATGTATTCCTTGCCCTCGAGCCGCACCTGCGCCTTTTCGCGCGCCGCGGCGAAACTGCCCGCCTTCAGCAGTTCTTCCCAGTTGACGACGTCCGCCTTGATGAAATTTTTCTGGATGTCGCTGTGAATCGCGCCTGCAGCCTCCTGCGCGGTCATGCCGCGCTTGATCGTCCACGCGCGGCATTCCGGCTCGCCGCACGTGAGGAACGAAATCAAGCCCAGCAGCCGGTAGGTCGCCTGGATCAGCCGGTCGCGTCCCGATTCCGCCAAACCGTACGCGCGCATCATCTCCGCTGCTTCGGCGTCGTCCAAATCCGCAAGCTCCGCTTCGATCTTCCCGCAAAACGGCACCACCGCCGTCTGCGGCTTCGTCGCCAGTTTTTCCAGCTTGTGTTTCTGCACCGCGCGATCGATCTCCGGCGCCTCGTCGTCGCCCAGATTCAGGACGTATAGCATCGGCTTGCGCGTCAGAAACATGAAGCCGGTCAGCATCTTTTCCTCGTCCGGCTTCAACTCCAACTCACGCAGCGGCGTCTCCGCTTCCAGGGCCGTGCGGCAGCGATTGAGCAGGTTCCGTTCGGCCTCGAGCAGCGGATCCTTTTTCTTCTTCAGGTCCTTCTCGACCCGCTCGATGCGTTTCGCAGCCTGTTCCAGGTCGTTCAAGATCAGCTCCAGATCCACGCTCACGATGTCGCGCAGCGCGTCGATCGAGCCCCCTTCATGCGGCACCGCCGGATCGTCAAACAGCCGCACCACGTGCGCCAGCGCGTCCGCTTCGCGCAGCGGCACCAGCGACGCCTTGTTTTTCTCGCGGTCCTTCTGAATGCCGCCGATGTCCACGTACTCGATCGTCGCGTACGTAATCTTCTTCGGCTTGAAGATTTCGGAAAGCTTCGCCACGCGCGCGTCCGGCACACGCGCGATGCCCACATGCGCCTGGCTGGGCGCGCCGCCGCGCGTTTCCACGCGTGCTTTCGTCAGAATCCGGAAGAGACTCGTCTTCCCTGCCAGCGGCAGTCCGATAATTCCTGTTTGCATAAGCCTTCGATACTAGCACAGCCATTCCGCCCCGCCGCTCGGGCGGCAGGTCCGTGACGGCAGTCACAGACCCGTAACATCTTCCGCGTAGAATGGGCCTTCTCTCAGGCAGGCAAGATGGCCAACGGAACGGATCTGCGACCCGAGGAGTTGCTCCAACAGCTGCATTTCCTGCGCTCGGAAATGCTGAGTCTCGAAGCGTCCGGCCGCACCGAAGCCTCCGCCGTGCATGAGGAGCATCGCCTGAGCGCGACGAACCTCATCCACTATCTCGCGCTGCGCCGCCACGACATCCGTCAGCTTCAGGCCCAACTTGCCACGCTCGGGCTTTCGTCGCTCGGGCGCACCGAACCTCATGTCATCGGCGCGGTTGACGCCGTAATGAAAGCGCTGAATCGCATCGTCGGAGCCGAGCAGAATTCGGCCGCCCCTCCGGACGGCGCTCCCGAAATCGGCGAGGGGGCGGCGCTGCTCGAAAAGAACACGGAGCGACTTCTCGGCCCGGCGCCCGCCGGACGCTCGGTCCGCATCATGGTCACTATGCCCACGGAAGCCGCCACGGACTACGATCTGGTTCGCGACTTGGTCCTTCACGGCATGGATTGCATGCGCATCAACTGCGCCCATGACGGCCCGGAGGCTTGGTCCGCGATGATCCGTAATCTCCGCCGCGCGGAAAAAGAAACGGGCAACGCCTGCAAGGTCGCGATGGACCTGGCTGGCCCCAAGCTTCGCACCGGGCCGATCGAGCCGGGTCCGGCCGTACTGAAGTTCCGCCCCAGGCGCGACGATTTTGGCCGCGTCGTGTCGCCCGCGCGCATCTGGCTGACTCCGGCTGCGCAACCCGAGCACGCTCCGGCCAAGGCTGACGCCTCCCTTCCCGTCCCCGGCGACTGGCTGGCGCGGGTCAAGCTGGGCGACCGTATCTGCTTCACCGACGCTCGCGGCGCATCCCGGGCCCTGGCGATCTCTGGCGTCGACGGCAGGAGTTGCTGGGCGGATTCGAACCGCACCGCCTACATTGTTCCGGGCATGGAAGTCGAGCTGCGGCCCCGAGCAAGAAAGAGCTTGCCCAAAGCGCTCCGCATCGCTCGCGTCGGCGCGATTGCCCCAAAGGAACAACCCCTTCGCCTCTCCGCCGGTGACACGCTCACGCTCACGCGCTCGCTTGAGCCCGGCCGAGCCGCCCGGTACGACAAGAAAAAGCAATTGATCAGTCCGGCGCGCATCGGTGTTTCCCTTCCCGAGTTCTTTGACTGCGTGCGGAGCGGCGAGCCGATCGCGTTCGACGACGGCAAGATCGGCGGCATCATCCGGGAAGTTTCACCGGACAAGGCGAGCGTCGAAATCACGCGTGCGCGCCCTTCCGGCGAAAAGCTCGGCGCCGAAAAAGGGATCAATGTTCCGGAAAGCGCGCTGTGTTTCTCTTCGCTTACGAAAGACGATCTCGAAGCGCTCGAATTCGTCGTCAAGAACGCGGATATCGTCAGCTACTCCTTCGTCCGCAAGGAAGCCGACGTGCATGAGCTCCAGACGCGCCTGGCGGAGTTGGGCGGCGAGAAACTCGGCATCATTCTGAAGATCGAGACGCGGGAGGGCTTCGAGCAATTGCCGCGCCTGCTGCTCGCGGCGATGCGCAGCCCCGCTGTGGGCGTGATGATCGCCCGCGGCGATCTGGCCATCGAGTGCGGGTATCAGCGCCTCGCCGAGGTGCAGGAGGAAATTCTCTGGATCTGCGAGGCCGCCCACATCCCGGTCATCTGGGCCACGCAGGTTCTGGAGTCTCTCGCCAAGACCGGCATCCCCTCGCGATCGGAAATCACGGACGCCGCCATGGGCGAACGAGCCGAGTGCGTGATGCTCAACAAGGGTCCCTACATCGTCACCGCCGTCCGGATCCTCGACGATATTCTCCGCCGCATGCAGTCACACCAGGAAAAGAAGCGCTCCATGTTGCGCAAACTCCACGTCGCTTCCGCCTTCGGCGCTAGCGCAAGCGCGTGACACCCGCCTCAACGCCGCTCCACTGATTCGGTTCGTATCCGAATTGTGCAAGTGCTGGCGGAGCGGTATGCTTTCCCGCGATCATGAACGCCGCGACCAGCGCGATTCCCCTGCCTTTCGATCACGTCGCCGCGCACGCGCATCTGTCGCGCTCCGACAAGCGCCTCGCCGCCCTGATGGAGCGCGTCGGCGAATTCGGCTTCAGGCTCGACGAATGTGACAGCGTCTACGAGTCGCTTCTCGAAGCGATCATGCACCAGAGCATCGCGGGCAAGGCCGCGCAGGTCATCTTCGCCCGCGTCAAGGCGCTCGGATCGAGCGGCAATTGCCCCACGCCTGATGAGTTGCTGCGCGTTCGCAAGCCGGTGCTCCGCAAATGTGGTTTGTCGAACGCCAAAGTCGCCGCCGTGCGCGACCTCGCGCAGAAAACGATCGATGGCGTTGTGCCAACACTCGCGCAAGCCGAGACGATGTCCGACCAGGAGTTGGTCGACCGGATCGTCTCCGTTCGCGGCATCGGCCCGTGGACCGTCGAGATGTTTCTGATCTTTCGCCTCGGCCGCCCGGACGTCCTGCCGATTCACGACTACGGCGTGCAAAAAGGCTGGGCCATCACTTACCGCAGGAAGGACATTCCCAAGCCGAAAGAGCTGCTCGAGTTCGGCGAGCGCTGGCGGCCCTATCGCACCGTCGCGAGCTGGTACATGTGGCGCGCCGTGCAGTTGGCCGGCAAGGACGCCCGCAAGATCACCAAGCCCAAGCCTAAGAAGCCCCGCGCCCCCGCCAAGAAACGCACGTTACGTTCCCGCCGAAAGAAGCAAATGTAGCGCCGCGGCCTTGAGCGCGGCTCGGTGATTTCTCCGTAGGGTTACGGCAGGAGGGGCCCCAGGTCGACGGCGAGCCGAGCTCCGGTCTTCGGAGTCCCGGTGGGACTCACCCCGAGTCCCCGAAACCGGACCTGGGGAATCAGACGTGCCCGGCATCCGTTCCTGGCGCCTTCGCCACAAAGTCCCAGCACCGTCATCCTGAGCGGAGTCCCGCGCGCGCATTTTCTTTGGCCATAGTCCCTGTGGCCGCGCGGGACGCAGTCGAAGGATCTCTCCTCAGGTCCTGGTACGGATTGGACAATCCGGGCCGTCTAGCCAGCAGTCACTCGCCACTCGCCGCTTTCCTTTCCCGCGAGGCCAGAAACAGCCCGATCAGCCCAACCACCAGCACTCCGCCCTCAATCCTCACCGAGGCAGCGTGCAGCCGGTCGAACTCCGCCCGCCTCGGATCGCTCTCCGGCGTTGCGGCCACGGAGCCCATCTGTCCTCGCAGAACCTCCATCTTCGGGATCACATAGTTCTGGGACGCGATCGTCAGCACCGCCATCACGAGCACGCACAGCACGGCCGGTTCAACGAACGCCCGCAAGGATTTCGTCAGCGCCACCGACGCACCCACGAAAATCGCGGCCGCGATCAGCCCCATCAGGTGCAGCCCGCCGAGCGTGAACCCTACCAGCAGCCCGGCTTCGTCGCGGCTCGCCAGCACGGCAAACGCGCCGCGCGTCACTACCCCCGCGAAATACGCGATCGCCCCGATCCACGCTCCCAGAGCCAGCACCCGCAAAAACCTCATCCCGTGCCTCATGCGCATGAACTCAAACGTACCCTGCCGGTAGCCAAATCGTAGATTCCCGCTTCGACCCTCAGCTTGCCGCCCTTGACGGCGTCGCGAATAACCGTGGAAGAACTGCGCAGCAGGTCCGCCTGCTGCCTTGCGTTCGTTTCGATGGCCTTGCCCAAATCGCCGCCCGATTGCGCCACCGCCGGCTGCAGATGCTTGTACAAGATGCTGATCTGCCCCGGCACCGCCATCGCCTGCATCGCCGCCGTCACGGCCCCGCAATTTGTGTGCCCCAGCACAAGCAGCGCCTGCACGCCGAGAACGGCGACCGCGTATTCCAGGCTCGCGGTGACTTCCGGAGTCACCATGTTCCCCGCAACCCGCACCACGAATATCTGGCCGATCGTCTGATCGAAGATCAGCTCCACTGGCACCCGCGAATCGGCGCAAGCTAGGATCGCCGCGAACGGCTCCTGCCTGTCAACTGTCCGCTCCTTCAGCACTGCCAGATCGCCGTGTAGCGACGTCAAGTCGTTGGCGGCAAAGCGCTGGTTTCCCTCGCGCAGCCGCTGGTGAGCGTCATCAGGAGTCAGCCTTGTCATAATTCAGCGCGCCGCGAAAGAAATCGCGCACCTCTCCATGGGTTCCGCCGGCCTGCCACTTCTTGGGCACACTCTATCAAATGAGCAGTTCAGGCGACTATTCGTTTGGTGGCAGAATCGAATCGGGGCATGGTGGGCGATCAAGGACTTGAACCTTGGACCTCTCCCGTGTGAGGGGAGCGCTCTAACCACTGAGCTAATCGCCCGCAGTGCGCGACAACCGCAGCTAACTTTTTGTAGCAGAAGGCCCAGGGAATTGCAAACCGCCCCCAACACGAGCCTCGCCGCCTCCAGCAGCCGTCTGGCGGAACTGCAGCGCTCCATCGCGCGCGTCGTCAAGGGCAAGGACGACGTCATCAACCTCGCGCTCACCGCCCTCCTCGCGCGCGGCCATCTGCTGATCGAGGACGTTCCCGGCGTCGGCAAGACCACGCTCGCACACGCGCTGGCGCGCTCGTTTCACTGCTCGTTTCAGCGCATCCAGTTCACGTCGGACATGCTGCCCAGCGACGTGATCGGCGTCAGCGTCTTTAATCCCGCGACGCAGGAATTCGACTTCAAGCCCGGCCCGATCTTCGCCAATATCATCGTCGCCGACGAAATCAATCGCACCACGCCGAAGACGCAGTCCGCGCTTCTCGAAGCGATGAACGAATCGCAGATCACCGTCGACAATCATACGCACCAGCTGCCACGGCCCTTCCTGGTGCTCGCCACGCAAAACCCGATCGAGCATCACGGCACCTATCCGCTCCCCGAATCGCAGCTCGACCGCTTCTTGATGCGCATTCGCATGGGCTACCCGTCGCGCGAAAGCGAAAAAGAAATCATCCGCAATAACTCGGCCGCCGGACACGCGGACCGCATCACGCCGCTGATGGACGCCGCCGACGTCGCCGCGATGCAGGACGCGGTCTCGCAGGTGAAGGTCGATGACAGCCTTCTCGACTACGCGATCGAAATCATCGAACGCACGCGGCAGACCGAGCAGTTGAGCCTCGGCGTCAGCCCGCGCGGCGCCGTCATGCTGCATCGCGCGGCGCAGGCGCGCGCGTTTCTCGAAGGCCGCGACTACTGCCTGCCCGACGATTTCAAGCGGCTCATCATTCCCGTTTTCGCGCATCGCGTCGTCGTCAGCTCGCGCTATGTTTCCACCTTGAGGAAATCCGAGCAGGCGGAAGCCATCCTCCGCGAAATCCTCGATACGACGCGCGTCCCCCTGTGACGGCTCGCGCCGATGCGAGAACGGCAGCATTCCTTGGCAGAAAAGAAGTGTCCAGGAGGGCGGGGCTTCAGCCCCGGCGTTCAGCTGAAAAGGAACAGGGGGCTTTAGCCCCTGAAGCAAGCTGCTCTCGCCGAAATTGGAGAGCAGTTTAGCGGGGCGGGGCTTCAGCTCCGACAATAGAGCCTGCAATGAAGAGGGGCTTCAGCCCCTGAAGTCGCTTGTCTCAAATGGAAGACTCCCTTATCGCCCGCGCGTGGCATCGCCGGGACCGCCCCGGCTGGAAGAATTTCGGCATCGCCATGCTCGCGCTTTCGGTCGCGCTTCTCGTCGCGCTCTTTTCCGCAGCCGCCGCGCAAGAGGGTCGCATCGCGCTCGCCGCGGTCACCACAATCATCGCCCTGGCCATCGCCGCGTGGGTGGCCATCACGATCGTTCCCGCGCTCGCCAAGCGCACCAGTCTCCGCTGGCTTGCGTATCAGGTCGACTATCGCCTCACCCGCGACGGCGGCATCTACCTCGCCGCGATCGCGATTCTCACTCTCGCGGCAATCAACACCGGCAACAATCTGCTCTTCTTGATCCTCGCCTGCATGATCGCCGGTATCGTGATGTCCTGGGCGCTCTCCTATGCGACCCTGACCTCGATCCAGCTGAAACTGAGCCTGCCCGAGCATATCTTCGCCGAGCAGCCCGTGCTGGCCGAAATCGAGCTGCGCAATGAAAAGCAGGCGTGGCCTTCGTTTTCACTTCTGGCCGTCGGCGGAAGCAGGAAATCCCCGGGAGAGATTCTCACGCGTCCCGTCTTCTTCCCCTATATTCCGCGCCAGAGCGCCGCGCGCCAGAAAGTCGAGCTTCGCTTTCCGCGCCGCGGCGTCTATCGCCAGGATGCTTTCGGAATTCGCACCCGTTTCCCGTTCGGCTTCTTCGAAAAGACGCGCGAGGTCGATTCGGACACGGAGATCACGGTCTATCCGCGTGTCGAACCGACCGAGCAGTTCTACGAAATCCTCCCGCTGCTCAGCGGCGAAATGGCCAGCTTCTTCCGCGGTCGCGGCCACGAGCTGCACTCGCTCCGCGAGTACCACACCACCGATAGCGCTCGTTTCGTCGATTGGAAGGTCACCGCGAAAGCGGCCCGCATGATGGTCCGCGAGTTCGCGCGCGAAGATGAGCGCCGCGTGATGCTCGTCCTCGATCCTTTCGTGGGTCCGCCCCGCGCCGAATTGGGCCAATTGGCTGTCGCCGAGCACACTGACCGCTTCGAGCGCGCCGTCTCAACGGCCGCCTGCATCGCCTGGCACTTCCACGAAATCCGTTCCGTGATGCAGTTCCGCACCAACCGCTTCTCCACGCCGATGGCGCCCGCGGGCGAAATCGTCTACGACGTACTCCGCGAGCTCGCGCTGATCCAGCCGGACAATTCCGCCGCCGGCGGCGCGTTTCTCGACGAGCTGAGCAACGACCGCGAAATTTTCAAGATCATCCTCACGGCCCGCGCGCAGCGCACCATCCCGACCGCGCTCTGGAGCTCTTCGTACTTCCTCTTCATCGATCGCCTCTAGGCCGCCTTCGTCGTTCTGAGCGAAGTCAGGTCCGAAACGAATGTCATCGAGCTGATTTCGATTTCCAAGTTCCCATTCCCTGCGCCGTGCGACAATACGGCGCGAATGAAAGCGTTTCTCGCCGGCCGCAGGCTCTCCGATTTCCGTCGCCTCCTGCTCGCATGGTTTCGCGCGCATCGCCGCGACCTGCCCTGGCGCAGCAGTCGCGATCCTTATCGCGTCTGGATCGCGGAGATCATGCTGCAGCAGACGCGCATCGCCGCCGTGCTGCCCTACTACGATCGCTTCCTGAAGAATTTCCCGACGGTCGAATCACTCGCCCGCGCCCGGCAGGACAAGATTTTGCGGCTCTGGTCCGGCCTCGGCTATTACAGCCGCGCGCGCAACCTGCGCCGTGCCGCTAAGGAAATCGTCGCGAAGCGCGGCGGCACGTTTCCACGTGATCTCGACTCGGCCCTCGCGCTTCCCGGCATCGGACGCTACACGGCCGCCGCCGTGCTCAGCATCGCGTACGACGTTCCGCTTTCCGTTCTGGACGGCAACGTCGCACGCGTTCTCGCCCGCCTGGGCGCGCTTCGCGGAGACTTGCGCGCCCCGCGCCGCTGGCATCATCTCGCAGCCACCGCGCAACATCTTCTCGCCATCCGCTCTCCCGGAGACTGGAACCAGGCGCTGATGGAGCTCGGCGAAACGGTCTGCACGCCGCAGGCGCCGCGCTGCGATGCATGTCCCGTCGCTCGCTTCTGCCGCGCCCGCGCTCTCGGCTGGACGCAACAAATTCCGGCTCCGCGCCGCAAGCGCGCTGCGCTCGATATTCGCATCGCCGCTGCAGTTCTGCGCGACCCGTTCGGGCGCACCATCCTCGTTCGCGATCCTGGCGCTCACGACGACGTGCTTTTCTCGCGCATGTGGCAGTTCCCTGCCGTCGAAGTCGCCCGCGAGCCGAAGGTCGAACTGGAAACTCACCTCCGCGAAATCCTGCCGCTCGATTCGGTCCCGCTGCATCTGGAGCCACTGCCCGCCGCGCGCCACGGCGTCACGTTCCGCAACATCACGCTCCTGCCGTTCCTCGCGCGCGTTCCGGAGTTGCCGGAGCTTTCTCGCACCCGCAAGCTCCCGATTGCCAGCCTGGCCCGCAGCCCCGTCTCGAGCGCCACGCGCAAGATCGCCGCCGCCGCTCTGCAAAACGACGCCGTCCAGGGGGTCGGACCTTCAGATCCGACATTCAGCGTTCCGAAATGACAGGGGTTTCAACCCCTGAGGACGCGGCCTGCCCTCGGTTAACCACTCCGCCGCGCCTCCTCCGTCCGCCGCCGCCCGGTGCTAGCATCGAGGAATGGGCTCGGTCTCCGCAGCGCAACCGATAGCGCCCGCCCGGCGTGATGCGCCGGCAGCCGATCCGCTGCCGGCCGTGCAGCGATACTTCCAGGTGTCGCTCTATCTGCTCGTCTCCACCGGCGTACTCGCCGTGGTCTCCACCGGCAAGCTCGACCTCTTTTCGACGCTCGCTCCGCCCGCCGCGCTCATCTATAAAGGGCTCCGCATGCACCGCGGCCGCGGGCCGGAGCTTTCCACGCGCGTCGCCACGTGGCTTGTGCTCGCCTACTTCCTGTTTTTTCCGATCGACCTCTGGGTCTTGTCGCGCGACCTGGCGCAGGACGCTCCCAACCCCGCGCTGTACGCGGCGCTGCTCGCCGCCATCCACTTGATGCTCTTCGCCGTGCTGGTGCGGCTCTATTCGGCGCGCACCAATCGCGATTCGGCCTTCCTGGCCGCGCTCGCGGTCGCGTCGATGCTGGCGTCCGCGATCCTGACCGTGGAAACGGGATTCCTCGTCGCGCTCGCCATTTTTCTGGTGCTCTCGGTCTCCACGTTCGTGGCGCTCGAAATGCGCCGCAGCGCAACCGGTGCGGTTTCGCCTCCGCTCGAGCCGCACTCGCCGGTCGCCCGTCAACTGAACCGCGCCCTTGGCGTCACGTCGGTCCTCGTGGCCATTAGCGCTCTTGTGGTCGGCGTCTTCATCTTTTTCCTGATTCCGCGGTTCACCACCGGCTACCTCAGCGCCCTCAATCTCCAGCCGGCGCTTATGACCGGCTTCAGCGACAACGCTCCGCTCGGCGAAATCGGCCAGATTCAGAAGAACACGTCCGTCGTCATGCGTATCCGCATCGACGATGATTCCGGCCGCGCCCAGGATATTCACTGGCGCGGCATCGCTCTCACCACGTTCGACGGCAAGCGATGGTTCACGCCACGCCGCGACGAAGCCGTCGTTCTCGCAAACCCCGATGGCGAATATGCCCTCGGCGGACCCGGCCTGACGCGCGGCAAGTTTGATCCGATTCACTACACCGTGCTGATGGAACCAATTGCCACCGACGCGATCTTCGTCGCGCCGCGCGCCGAATCTCTTCGCGGCCGTTTTGGCGAGGAAACCACGCGGCCCGACGGCACCCCGCGCCGCGGCTACCTGCTGCAGGATCAGACCGGCTCCGTCTACAACGCCGAGCACAACAGCATCAAGATTCGCTACGAGGGCCGTTCCCTGCTCCCGGCGACGCCCGTTTCCGATCTGCGCCGCGCACCAGCGGCCTTTCCGGAAGCGATCAACGAGATCAACCTGCAGCTGCCGGCGCTCGACCCGCGCGTCCAGCCGCTCGCGCTGAAAATCACTTCTGGCGAAACAAACGAGTACGACAAGGCCGTCAGCATGCAGCGCTATTTGATCGCGCACTATGCCTATACGCTCGACCTCAGCGGCCCGCCCGCTTCCGATCCTCTCGCCGATTTCCTGTTCACGCGCCGTGCGGGCAATTGCGAATACTTCGCCTCCGCGATGACGGTGATGCTGCGCTCGATCGGAATTCCCGCGCGCTACGCAACTGGATTTCTCGCCGGCGAATACAACGACGTCGGCGGCGACTACATCGTTCGAGAAAGCGACGCGCACGCCTGGGTCGAAGTCTATTTCCCCGACTACGGCTGGATCACCTTCGACCCCACGCCGCCCGGCAACGCCCGCCACGGCGGCCTCTTCGCGAAACTCAACCTCTATTGGGACTGGTTCCAGTTCGCCTGGGGCGAATGGGTGATCAACTACGATTTCTCGCACCAGTTGACCCTGGGACAGAATCTCGAGCGCTCTTCGCGCAATTGGACCGATCGCGCGCGCGATTTCTACCGCCGCAAGGAGCGCGCCGCGATGCGCAGCCTGATGGCTCTCGATCATCGCCTCGAAGCATCCAGGTATTCGCTGCCGCTGCTGCTCGTGTTCCTGGTCGCGCTGCTCTTCGCGCTGCGCGGACGCGCGATGATCCGCTACGCTGTCGCCCGATGGAGTCTCCGCGCGCGCCGCGGCGGCAATCTGACCGCCGGACTGGCGGCGCTCGAATACAACGAAATGCTGCGTCTGCTTGAGAAACGGGGCTGGAAGAAATCGCCGTCGCAGACCGCGCTCGAATTCGCAGCGGCCATTCCCGCGGGCGAACTTTCCGTGCCGGTCTCTCAGCTTACCGAGCTGTACCAGTCCGCGCGCTTCGGCGATCATCCGGCGCCGATCAACCAGATGTCCTCGCTCCTGCGCTCCCTCCGCGAGCTTCTCGGCTCGCGCAAATCCGGCGCGCGATGAACCGCCGCATCTGGATTCTGCTCGCCGCGCTCCTCGCCATGGCCAGCAGATTCCAGGAAACGGAATCCCGAGATTGACAATCGCGCGTTCCAGTTACACGATTCCTCGCACCCCTTCTGGCTCATGAGCTATCGCAATCGCATCATCATCGCCCTCATCACCCTCGTCATCGTCCTGCTGACGGGCACCGCCGGCTTCCATCTCATCGAGGGCTGGTCGTGGTTCGACGGCTTCTACATGACCCTCACGACCATGACGTCCATCGGCTACGGTGAGATCCATCCGCTGACCCACGCGGGCCGCGTCTTCAACTCCTTCCTGATCGTCTGCGCCCTCACCGCCGTCGGCTTCGCGATTGCCACGATTTCGCAAGCGCTGCTAGAATTCGAGTTCGGCAAGGCGCTCGGCCGCCGCCGCATGGAACGCGAACTCTCCAAACTTTCCGGACACTACATCGTCTGCGGCGCGGGCCGCGTTGGGCGCACCGTCGCGCGCCAGCTCCGCGCGCGCGGCCAGGCCGTCGTGATCATCGAAAAAGATCCGGTCCGCGCCCGCTGGGCGGAAGAGGAAAAAATCCCCGTCGTCATCGGCAATGCGTCGGCGGAGGACAATCTCCGCAAGGCGCACATCGATACCGCGCTGGGTTTCGTTTCCGCGGTCGCTTCGGACGCGGAAAATATCTACATCGTGCTGACCGCCCGCGGTCTCCGCCCCGACCTGAAAATCCTCGCGCGGGCCAGCGAGGAGGAAGCCACTTCGAAGCTGCTCCGCGCCGGCGCCACTGAAGTTCTCTCTCCCTATCACTTCATCGGCCACCGTATGGCGCAGCTGCTGCTGCGGCCCAACGTTCTCGATTTTGTCGATGCCGCGTTCGGCCGCGAGCGCCTCGATTTCGAAATCGGTGAGGTGAGCATCTCGAGCCAATCGACTCTCGTCGGAAGGAAGCTCGGCGAGTCGGAGATTCCCCGACAGGCTGGCGTCATCGTCCTCGCCCTCCGGAATTCGGAAGGCAAAATGATCTTCAATCCTCCGCCTGAATCCGTGATTCATGCGGACGACTGCCTCATCGTCATCGGCGGCGATGAGCAGCTCCGCCGCCTCGAATCCCTCGCCTCCTGACGCCTCTGCGGGGGCGCAACGTGCTGCGCCCGGCAAGGATCCTTGGCGCTGCGCTTCCTATCCGCCGGGAGTTCCGATTTGAGAGGTTTTCCGGGTGCCCCACCCTCGCGTTCCGAAGGTGGGAGCTCTTATTCTCCGCTCCGTGCGGGCCCGCTTCCATGCGTCCCTGCGCTCTGGTGGTCCATGCTAGAATCGATTGTTTGCAAGCCCGTCGAAGGAACGCTCTGCGATGCCCAAAGTCGGATTCGTCAGCCTGGGATGCCCGAAGAACCTCGTCGATAGCGAGGTGATGATGGGCACCCTCGCGAGCGCAGGATACGAAATCACGCCTCGCGCGGACGAAGCCGACGTCATCGTCGTCAACACGTGCAGCTTCATCGCGCTCGCCCAGCAGGAATCCGTCCAGTCGATTCTCGAAATGGCCGAGTACAAGAAGTTCGGCCGCGCCCAGAAGCTGATCGTCGCCGGATGCCTCGTCGAGCGCTATCGCAACCAAATCCGCGAGCAAATTCCCGAAGTCGACGCCGTGATCGGCACCGGCGAAGTTGAAAAGATTCTCGAAGTCTGTGACGGCGGGATGCGAAACGGATCAGAGTCCGCCGGGCTTCCGACATACCTCTATCACGACCTGACGCCGCGCGTGCTCGCGACGCCGCGTCACACCGCGTATATCAAGATCAACGAAGGCTGCGATCATCCCTGCACGTTCTGCGTGATTCCGCAGTTGCGCGGAAAATTCCGCAGCCGCCGGTTCGAGTCCGTGGTGCGCGAGGCGGAAAATCTCGCCGCAGCGGGCGTCCGCGAAATCAACCTGATCGGCCAGGACACGACCTACTACGGCGAGGACCTCGGCATCAAAGACGGCCTGCCCGCGCTGCTCGAACGCCTCGCGCAAATCGAAGATCTTTCCTGGATTCGCTTCCTCTATTGCTACCCGAACCGCATCACGCCGCGGCTGCTCGAAACGATCGCTGCGCATCCGCGCCTCGTGAAATATCTCGACATCCCGCTCCAGCACGCCAGCCGCGATGTCCTCGCGCGAATGAAGCGTGGCTCCAATGCCGATGCATTCCTGAAAATGCTTGAGAAAATCCGCAAGGCCATTCCCGGCGTTTCCATCCGCACGTCGTTCATCGTCGGCTTCCCCGGCGAGACCGAAAAGGACTTCCGCGTGCTCTGCGATTTCGTCCGCGCTGCCGAATTCGATTGGATGGGTGTCTTCTCCTATTCGGACGAGGACGCGGCAAAGAGCTTCTCTCTCGAAAAGAAAGTTGACGCGAAGACCATCGCCCGCCGCAAGAACGCCTTGATGGCCTTGCAGAAGACGATTTCAAGACGCAAGTTGCGGCGCAACGTCGGCGAGCGCGCGCAGGTCATGCTCGATGGCCCGTCGAAGGACACCGGCCTCGTCTGGGAGGCGCGCCTCGAGGGAATGGCGCCTGAAATCGACGGCAAAGTCTACGTCACCGAATTCGAAGGCGTCACCGACGCTGCAAGACTTCCCGCGCCCGGCACTCTCGCCACGCTCGAAGTCACGCAATCGAAGGACTACGACCTCATCGGCCGCGTCGTCGAACTCGCTCCCTCGCCCCTGTCCGCGAAGCTCCCTCCGCCCGAAAAGAGCCTCTTCCCGATCCTCGCCTCGCGCTGAAGCAAATGCTGGCGGCCTTGCCCGCCGTGTGTATAATCCCGGCAGAATGAGTGTCACGAAAGCCCACCGGCAGATCGTTGCCGTACCGGAACCGAATCTGACGCCGGAGGAGATGATCGAGCGCGCCATCGCGCTCCAGCCCCGCCTCCGCGCTGAGCAGGAAGAGACCGAGCGCCGCGGCGTTCATTCGGAAGCGATCCATCGCGAGTTTCAGAAGGCCGGCTTCTACCGCTGCCTGCAGCCCCGTCTTTTCGGTGGCTACGAGTTCGATCTGAAGACCTACTACCGCATCGGCATCGAAATCTCCCGCGGCTGCCCTTCCACGGGCTGGTGCCTGATCGTCGGCGCGGGCCACGCTCTGATGCTCGGTTCCTATTTCGGCGAAGAGGCGCAGGCGGACGGCTTCGGCCCGGCCGGCGACTTTTCCGCGCCCTCCGTCGCCGCCCCGCACGGCACGGCCACGCCGACCGAAGACGGCTGGCTCGTCAAAGGCAAGTGGGCTTACGCTTCCGGCGCACCCTACGCCACGCATTTCATGCCCAGCGTGCTGATTCAGACCAGCCCTTCAGCGCCGCTGACCGCCGGAATCGCCCTGATCCCGCGCTCGCAGTGGAAAATGCTAGACGACTGGGGTGCCATCCTCGGCATGCGCGGCAGCGGCTCGAACTCCATTGTGGTCGAGGGCGCGCGCGTTCCCAAAAGCCACGTGATCCAGATCGACATGTTGAACACCGATCTCTCCAGCGGCACTCCCGGTCTTCACCTTCACGGCAATCCAATGTACTGCGGCCGCTGTCTCTCGTTCTTCCACGCGGAGCTTGTTGCGGTCATGGTCGGCCTCGGCTATGCCGCGATCGACGAATACGAGCACATCATTCGCACGAAGAACACGCTCTACCCGCCGATGAAGCTCCGTTACCTGCACCACGATTATCAGCGCTACCTCGGCCTCGCGCTCGGCATGATGAACGCCGCCAAGCGGCTCGTCCTCGACGCCGGCGACGTCTACATGGAGTACTGCCACCGCGGCTGCTCAGGCGGCCCGGCCTTCATGATGGAAGAGGACGTCGAACTCTTCGCCAGCCTCGAACACGGCGGCCGCCTGGCGTGGGATGCGATCGAGATGCTTTTCCGCACGTCCAGCTCCAGCGGCGCGAAAGACGGCGAGCGCATGCAGCGCTACTATCGCGACGCCTCCATCTATCGCGGTCACCTTTCGGCCCAGTACGACATGCACGCCGCCCGCCTCGGATTGATCCACCTCGGAATGGATCACGGCGTTTCAACCGTAGACCGCGGCGCGCCGCCGCAAACTTCCTGACTGGCTCTCCCGCTCGAACCACGCGCATTGACACAGCCCCGCCCCGGCGATAGCATCCGCGCCAGTTTTGCCGGGCCCCGGAGTTTCTCTGGTCTTCAGGGGGTCGGACATTCATGTCCGACAAACAGGACAGGCGCGCAGCGCCGGCCCGATGCGCAGGTTCACCCGCAGCAAGTATTCCACCGGGGATCTTGCGGGCCGAATCGGGACACTGCCGAACTTCGGGGAGGAGCGTTCCATGGCCAAGGTCGCCGCTTTCGTCTACGGCCTCCTGGCCTACCTGATCTTCTTCCTGACGTTCGTCTGCGCGATTGGCTTCGTCGGCAACTGGGTCGTGCCCAAGTCGATCGACTCCGGCTCCGGCGTCTTCTCCGTCCCGTCGCTTGTGATCGACGCGCTGCTGCTTGGTCTGTTCGCCGTGCAGCACAGCCTGATGGCGCGGCAATCGTTCAAGCGCGCGTGGACGAAACTCATCCCCAGACCCATCGAGCGCAGCACCTACGTCCTGTTCGCAAGCCTCGCGCTCGACCTAATGTACTGGCAGTGGCGGCCCATGACCGGCGTCGTTTGGAGCGTGCGCAACGCGGCCGCGGCGACGATTCTGACCGGGCTTTCACTCGTCGGCTGGCTCACCGTCCTCGGCAGCACGTTGCTCGTCAGCCACGCGGACCTCTTCGGCCTGCGCCAGGTCGGCATGTTCATGAGCGGCCGTCCATACGAGCCCATCGGCTTCAAGCAGCCGATGCTCTACAAGAGCGTCCGCCATCCGATCTATCTCGGATTCCTGATCGCCTTTTGGGCCGCGCCTCGAATGACGCAAGGCCACTTGCTGTTCTCGATCGCGACCACAGGCTACATCCTCGTCGCAATTCAGCTTGAGGAGCGCGACTTGATCGGCTTCTTCGGTGATACCTACCGCCAATACCGGCAGCGCACGCCTATGTTGATCCCATTCATGAAGCGATCGAAATAGGGCGGTCGACTAGTCGGCCGCGGGACGGAATCGAACCGCCGCGAAGATCGTCCACACGAAGAAAACAATCAGCGCGGCCAGTTGCGTCATTTTGAACGGCGGCTCGGTTTTCGTCGGCGCCAGTGCACGCAGCGCGGGCACCTTCTCGAAGAGCTGCACGATCAGCACGAACACGTTCAGGTAGAGCGAGATCATCAGCGTCACGGCGTAGATCCAGCGCCACGGGCCCGCCAGCTTGCGCCCGTACCGCGCCAGAATCGCGATCGCCAGCGTCACGACCGATAGGATGCCGATCACGATGCCTGGCGTGACTCCGCGGAAGGGAAACAAGAAGCCGGTGATGCTCGTCAGCGCCGTTGTCAGCAGAAAGATGGCGGTCAAACTGTCGAGCCGCACCGAGGCCAGCAGGCCCAACGCGACGATCAAACCAGTGAGAATTCCGATCAAGCTCAGCGCCACGTGCACGAAAGTGAAAGTAGTCATGCCGAGGATCATGGGCTTCCTCCCGGAACTCGGTTTCCGACAACTGAAAATGCGAGGGCGAGCAACATATACCGCATCCCGTTCGGGCGCAATGCGCGGAGCGCGGCCCCGCTGCGCGCTGATCGGCTTTGCGGTATGCTCGAAGCATGAAGCGGCAGTGCCCGATCTGCAAGAAGCCGGCCGACTCGGAAACTCACGCCGATTTCCCGTTTTGCAGCGAGCGGTGCCGTCTGCTCGATCTCGGCAACTGGTCCAGCGAAAAGTACGTCATCAGCTCGCCTGCCTTTGACGAATCCATGTTCGAGAATCTTGAGAAGGATGTCTCGCGCGCCGACGAGGACGCCAAGAAGTGACCGCCAGCCCCGGCACGCCGCCTGACGCCGGTTTGCTGCCGCGCCCGCCGTCCGCCACAAAGAAGCCGCGCTTCGCTCTCTTCATCGCCACCGCCTGCGGCCTCGGCTACATTCCCGCGGCGCCGGGAACCTATGGCGCCCTCGGAGGAGTTGTCATCGCCCTCCTCCCCTTTTGGCCGGCATTCCTGGTCACTTGGGCATTGGGGGGATATCACACGCAGCCATCTGCCGAATTACCCGAGGTTCTTCCGTCCCGTCTGGTACAGGCGTTCTTCGACGCGTTTCCCCGTGGTGTCGATCCGATGCTCTTCGCACAATGTCTCATCACGCTTGTGATCGCCGGGCTCGGAGTCTGGTCGGCCAGCCGCGCCGCCGCTTTCTGGAAAGAAAAGGATCCTCAGAGAGTTGTTGTCGATGAGGTATCCGGGCAACACCTCACCTTGCTGCTCGGTGTCGCCATTCCGGTTTGGTGGAGACCTTCGCCCGTGCTTTGGACCGATTTCCCGCTCGGCTTGATCGCGACCCGCTCGGTGCTTAGCTGGAAATATTTGTTGCTGGGTCTTATACTTTTTCGGTTGTTCGATATTTGGAAGCCGTTTCCTGTGCGGCAAGCGGAGTCGCTCCCCGGCGGCTGGGGAATCATGGCGGACGACTGGCTCGCCGCCGTCTACGCGGCGATCGGATTGTGGCTCGCGCGAGCCGCCGGGCTGTAGCTGACGACCAGGTGAATACCCAGGGGGTCGGAGCTTCAGCTCCGACATGACGCCGCGCCCACTCAGGGGGTTTCAACCCCTGGGGGCCTATGCTTCTGGAAGTGCTGCGCGAAATGCTAGCGAAAACAAACGGAGCGCCGCGAATCGAAAGCGTGAAGCCGGGCGCGGCTCTGCCCGGCGGCGAAATCGCCATCCGCGGCTCGGGCTTCGCCACGCGCAATCACGCGCGTCCGCAAGTCCAGTTCGGCGCGGCGGACGCGAATGTCATGCTCGCCGGTGAAACTCTCCTCATCGCCGCGGTTCCCGAAGGCGCATCCGGCGGCGCCGTCCGCGTCCGCATGAACGGCGTCGAAAGCGCGCCGTTTCCCATCGCGCTCGGCCAGCAGATCGCGGACAATCTCCATCCCGTCGGCAATCCCGCCGTCGATCCCGAAGGCAACATCTACGTCACCTTCAGCGGGCAGCGCGGCCAGAAAGTTCCCGTCTCGCTTTACAAGATCTCGCCGCAGCACACCGTGAAGCCGTTCATCACCGAGTTGATGAACCCGACCGGCCTCGCGATCGACCGCAACGGGAATCTTTTCGTTTCCTGCCGCGACGACGGCACCATTCATCGCGTCTCGCCCGACGGCCAGTCGATGCAGTGGATCGAGGGCATGGGCATCGCCACCGGAATCGCGTTCGACAAGGCGGGCAATCTCTACGTCGGCGACCGCAGCGGCACCATTTTCAAGATCGGCGCGGACCGCGAAATTTTCGTCTTCGCCACGCTCGAGCCGTCGCTTTCCGCCTACCATCTCGCGTTCAGCCCCTCTGGAGATCTCTACGTCACCGGCCCGACCACGTCCAGCTACGAACGCGTCTACCGGATTTCCCCGGCCGGCGAAGTCGGCGTCTTTTTCCGCGGCCTCGGCCGCCCGCAGGGCATTGCGTTCGACAAGACAGGAAACCTCTACGTCGCAGCCTCGCTCGGCGGCAAGCGCGGCATCGTCCGCCTGACGCCCAACGCGGAGGCCGAGATCGCCCTGGGCGGCAGCAACATCGTCGGCCTGGCGCTGCTTCCCTCTCATCGCGCCGTCATCGCCACGAACAACGCGCTCTTCGCCCTCGACTGGGACGTCGAAGGCCTGCCCCTCAACGGCTAGCCACACCGCCTCGACTGGAACTACGTCATTCTGAGCGAAGTAGCCGGACGCCGTTTTTTCGTCCCGCCAGGCGGGACGCCCGGTTACGGAGTCGAAGAATCCCTCCTACGGCTTGTGCTTGCTGCCCTCCCTTGCGCTCGCTCCGCGCTATCAAGTAAAACTCCTAAAGCATGAACGCGGAGATCATCGCGGTCGGTTCCGAGCTGCTCACTCCTTACCGCCTCGACACCAATTCCCTTTTCCTCACCGACCAGCTCAATCGCCTCGGCATCTCCGTGATGCACAAAGCCATCGTCGGCGATGGGCCGGACGAGATGCGCTCCTCGTTCCGCCACGCGCTCGATCGCGCCGACATCGTCGTTTCCTGCGGCGGCCTCGGCCCTACGGACGATGACCGCACCCGCTCGACCGTCGCGGAGCTCCTCGGCCGCCGGCTTGTCCAAAACGAAGATGTGCTGAGGAAATTACAGGGGCGCTTTCGCAGCTTAGGCCGCGCGATGCCGGAAATCAATCTGCGCCAGGCGCTTGTGATCGAAGGCGCGGACGTGCTGCCGAATCCTCGCGGCACCGCGCCCGGCCAGTGGATCGAATCGAACGGCCGCATCCTGATTTTGCTTCCCGGCGTGCCCGCCGAAATGCGCGCCCTGATGGAAGTGGAGGTCGCTCCGCGCCTCGCGCGGCTCGGGATTAAGCGGCGGCTCTATACTCGCGATCTCCGCATCGTCGGCCTCTTTGAATCGGAGGTCGATCAGCGCATCGCTCCGCTCTACGCGGAGTACTCCGACACGGAGACTACGATCCTCGCGACCGCCAAGGGTATCGAGCTTCATCCTCGCATCTGGTCCGAAGATCCGGCGCGCGGCGAGGCCCGGCTCGACGAGTTGGTCGGTAGGATCGCTCTCGCGCTCGGCGAAAACCTCGTCTCCACGCGCGGCGAGCCGATCGAAGAGGTCGTCGCGCGCACGCTCACCGAAAACCATGCGACGATCGCCGTCGCCGAAAGCTGCACGGGCGGCCTGCTGGCCGAGCGCCTCACGAGCATCTCCGGCAGCTCGGCCTATTTCCTCGGCGGCGTCGTCTCCTACAGCAACCAGCTGAAGACGAGCCTTGTCGGCGTTCCGGCGGAGCTGATCGAAGCGAAAGGAGCCGTCAGCTCCGAAGTGGCTCTCGCCATGGCGGAGGGCATTCGCAAGCAGGCCGGTGCGATGATCGGCGTCGGCATCACCGGAATCGCCGGTCCCACGGGCGGGACTCCCGAAAAGCCGGTCGGGACTGTGCACATCGCCGTCGCCGATCTGCGCGGCTCGCAGGAAAAGATGTGGCGCTTCCCCGGCGACCGCGAGCGCATCCGCTTCTTCGCCATGCAGAACGCGCTCGATGCCGTCCGCCGCCGTTTCCTGTTTGCTGCGGCGAAGAAAGCGTAGCGGGCGCGAGTCGTGCGGCTTTTCGTCGCTCTCGATTTCCCGGACAGCGTGCGCGAAGAGATTCGAGGCCTCATCGCCAGGCTTCGGCCGCACGCCAGGGGCGCTCGCTGGGCGCGCCCGGAAGGAATGCACGTGACCTTGAAATTTGTCGGCCAGGTGGAACCGAAGCGACTCGATGCCATCGCTGCGGCTCTGGCCTTGGTTCGGTCGAACGCGCCGGTCGATATGCGTTTTCGCGGCCTCGGTTTCTTCCCGTCGGACCGCCGCCCGCGCGTCCTCTGGTGCGGCATCGAGGCGTCTGCCAATCTCGCTCCGCTCGCCGCCGATATTGAGCGCGCGGTCGAGCCGCTCGGAATTCCGCCCGAAACGCGCGACTTTGTGCCTCATCTCACCCTCGCGCGCTTCGATTCGCCCCGCGCCGCGGGGAAACTCGCCGAGATTGCCGCGCAGATGCAATCGATCGACCTGGGATCGGCGCGCGAGTCCGTGTTCCATCTCTACGAGAGCGTCACGAAACCTTCTGGCGCCGAATACTCGAGGCTCCGATCCTTTCCGTTCGTCAAGGACGCCGCGTGAACGCCCACTGGTGGATTCCCGTCGCAGCCTATTTGCTCGGCTCGATTCCCTTCGGCCTCCTCATTGCTAGGATTTTCGCGGGTCAGGACATCCGCGCCGTCGGCAGCGGCAATATCGGCGCAGCCAACGTGGCGCGCAACGCGGGCTTGGTTCCGGGCGTGATGACCCTGCTGCTCGACGCCGGCAAGGGCTATTTCGCCGTGTGGATCGCCCAGATCGAGACGGGCAACAGTGCTCGCTGGATGATGCTCGCCGCCGTGGTCGCCGTAATCGGGCACGTCTTCCCCGTCTGGCTCCGCTTCAAAGGCGGAAAGGGCGTCGCCACCGGCCTCGGCGTCTTCATCCCCATTTGCCCGATGGCGGTGGTCGCCGCCGCAGCGGTCTGGATCCTGTTGGTCGTCTTTTGGCGCTATTCGTCGCTCGGCTCGATGGCCGCGGCCGCGGCTATGCCCATTCTCATCTATCTGTTCTACGCCCCTCGCCACGCGCCGCCGGACTACGTGCTACTCGGCACGGTCCTCATCTCCGTTCTCATCCTCTGGAAGCACCGGGAGAACATGCGCCGGATGCTCGCGGGCGAAGAAAACCGCATCGGCTCGCGCCGCTAGGGCGCCCTTTGCCCCGTTCCTAAGTGACACATCGCGTGTGGCTTATGCGGCAACCCCAGTACTATAGTCCCGTTGTGCAGCCGCGCCCCGTTCGATAGCATTTTTCGAGCGGGAGCAGCATGCTCAGCCACTTCCTGAAGAACATTCATGTGAAACGTCTGCGCATCCTCTGGATCGTGATGGGTGCGCTACTGCTCGTCAGCGTCACGCCCCTGTGGCTCTATCACCGCCAGGCCCTGCGCCTGAGCGAAGAAAAGCTGCAGGATACCGAGCGCGTCCAGCAAAGCGAAATCACCCGCTCCCTGGCCAACGAGACCCTGCAATTCGAGCAGGGCTTGCGCCAGCAGCTCTTGAGCCAGCGCCAGGTCCTGGCCGTCACGGGCTGGATTCAGAACGTGGACGATCCCGCGCACGCCGCGCAGCTCGCGCGCCTGCTTCAGGATTTCGTCGAAAATAACCCGGACATCCTGTATGTCACCGCCGTCAGCCGTGAGGCCAAGGGGCCCACAGCCGGCAACGTCGCCGCGGACCGCGATCCTTTCGTCGACGCCGCTCTCCGGCGCGCGTTCCAGGCCAGCTACCAGGAATTCGATTCCATCAGCGAACCCTTCGCGTCCGGGCAGGACAACCGCCCCGCCCTCGTGATGTCGGTGCCGCTGTTCGCCGACGGCCAGTTCTCCGGCATGCTCGCTGCCGTGGTCTCGCTCCAGCGCCTGCAATCGCGCCTGCGCGACATGAGCGTTCGCGACCGGTCCGTCTACATCGTCGACGCCCACGGCAAGATCGTGGCCTACCCGGACGGTCGCATGGTGCCGGGGCAGAACGTCACCTCCCTCTCGCCGCTGGCGAAGCAATTCGAAGAGCTGCCGCAGGAGTTGCGCGCGACCCAGACAACGAATTTCGCGGCGCCCAATCAGGACCCTCACCGAAACCGCGTCGAAATGATCGGCACGTACAGCACCATCCCGGAGCTTCGATGGGCCGTGATCGCGCAGCGCAGTTTGGACGACGCGCGCGTCGACGCCGGCGTCACCGAGCTCACCTCCGAGGCGCTCCAGTTCGTCGTCGGCGTCACCTTTGTCGCGCTTCTGCTCGGATATCTCTTCGCCGTCCGGATCACCCATCCGATTCGCGGCCTCGTCGAATCGACGCGCGCGATTAGCCGCGCGGAATTCCATGAACGCGTGCCTGTCACGGGAGCCGCCGAAATCAGCGAGCTCGCCGAGACCTTCAACACGATGGCGGGAGACATCGAGGACTTCGTCGAAAAGTTGAAGGACGCCGCCGAGGAAAACCGCGACCTGTTCATGGGCTCGATCCGCATGCTCGCGGCCGCGATCGACGAAAAGGACCCGTACACGCGCGGTCACTCCGGCCGCGTCGCGAAATATTCTCTGATTCTGGGCGACGGCCTTGGCCTCACCGCCGAGGAACTCGACCGGCTGCGCATCTCCGCGCTTCTCCACGACGTCGGCAAGATCGGCGTCGACGACCGTGTGCTGAAGAAACCCGGCAAGCTCACCGACGAGGAATTCGAGCTGATGAAGCAGCATACCGTCAAGGGCGCGAACATTATGCGGCCCGTCGCTCAGCTAAAGGACGTCCTGCCCGGCATCGAACTGCACCACGAGCGCATGGACGGCCAGGGCTATCCCTACGGCCTCCAGGGCGATCAGATTCCTCTGATGGCACGCATCATCGCCGTGGCCGACACGCTCGATGCCATCACCACCAACCGCCCTTACCAATCGGCGATGGACCTCGAATACGCCATCAACCGCATCCGCTCTCTCGCCGTCACGCGCTTCGATCCCCGCGTCGTCTCCGCTCTCGAAGTCGCCGTGCACGAGGGTCGCCTCCGCCTCTCCGCCACCCTCGTCGAAGTCTGACAATCCTGAGGAGTTCATCTAGCGCCGGACTTTCAGGCCGGCGGATTTCGCTTCAGGCCCGGGGTCTTTCCAGCTTGGGAGATCGGATCGTCATCCCCAGTGCGGCCGCACCTTGGCCGATGAGGGATCCGCTTGTACGAGGGTCGGCCGGGTGCCCCACGCTTGCGCAGTTTGCAAGCGTGGGCGTCTTCCACTCAAATGCAACTCAGGGACGCGCTCACGAATCCCCAAACACCGGCAGTTCCTCGCGCAGCGTGCTGCCGCTGATTTGCGCCGCCATCATCTGCGCGGCGAAATTCAGAATTCGCGCTGCCGCTTGTTCTGCGCTCAGCCCTCGCGCGTGAATGTTCGAGATCAGGTTGCGGTCTGCATCCGTGTGTGACGCCCGCGGCCGAAACGCCATGTATGCCGACAAACTTTCTGCCGTCGCCAGCCCCGGCCGCTCCCCGATCAGCAGCACCGCGACCTTCGGGTCGAGCAGCTCGCCGATTTCGTTCAGCACGCCCACGCGGCAATGCCGAATCACGACCGTCTGCCCAACCGTCCAGCCCCGCGCCGCTGCTCCCTCGCAAAGCAGCGGCAAAAGCGGCGGCACCTGCGCCGCCACGGCTGTCACCGACAGCCCGTCGCCAATCGCGATCTGAAGGTCGCCGCCGCGCGGACACCGCTTCCTGATCTCTTCGCGCGAGGCGGCGCTGAAAGCCCGCCCGAGGTCGGGACGCACCAGGAACTCGTCTTTTCCGGCGGCTTTCGTGCTGACTTCGAAGAGCTTCCACT
>Ga0335083_10001140_pt1 | contig 37291 bp, 39 predicted proteins | sample Lox_Sample_42_FD_206716 | JGI IMG/M metagenome (GOLD analysis project Ga0335083, IMG submission 206716) | Soil microbial communities from Loxahatchee National Wildlife Refuge, Florida, United States - Lox_Sample_4.2 | ecosystem: Environmental > Terrestrial > Soil > Wetlands | place: USA...
GCCAGGAAACCTGCCTGAACGAAAGTGACAGGAACCTTCGCAGGAGAGGTGCCGGCAGGTGTGGTGCATGATACCCCGCTTCTCTTGTGAGAGGCGGGGTTTGCTGTTTTGGGGCATGGCCGGAGCATGGCAGTCGCTCCGTGCGGCGGCCCGTGAGATTCAGGCACAGGACGGGATTGCGGGGAGATGGCACGAATCATTCTCATCACCGGAGGGGCGAGGAGCGGCAAGAGCCGGCTGGCGGAGCGGCTTGCCGAGGAGTTCGGCTCCCCCCTCTGCTACGTCGCCACGGCGCTGGCCGGTGACGAGGAAATGACGGAGCGCATCGCCCGCCACCGGGACCGCCGGGGAAAGAAGTGGCAGACCCTGGAGGAGCCCTACGACCTGAAGGGGGTGCTCTCGGGCCACGACGGCTGTTTCCGTGCCATGCTCGTTGACTGCGTCACCCTCTGGCTCACCAACCGCCTCCTCCACTGCGGCGATCCGCTGCGGGTTCGGGAGGACGTGCAGGGGGTGGCGGAGCTTCTGGCCACCCTCGGGACCCCCGTTGTCCTCGTGACGAACGAGGTCGGCATGGGGATCGTCCCTGACAACCAGCTAGCTCGCAGCTTCCGCGACCTGGCAGGGGAGGCCAACGAAATCCTGGCCAGGGTTGCGGACGAGGTGTATGTGACGTTTGCCGGTCTCCCGCTCAAGCTGAAGGGGTGACCGCGGTACTGCCGTGGTGCCACGGTTCCGGCGCCGGGCGGCAGAAACTGAGAGAACGGTGCGGTCGGTCCGAACCCCCTTGCTGGTCGGGAGCATGCCGGCCACTGCCGTTCACTGATATTCCTCATGTGATTCAATTGACGCACCATGTAATCGACAAAGGAGCAACCAATCCATGGAGCTGCTGACAGAAACCCTCGCCGCCATCGGGCCGGGTGACGCCGACTTGCAGGCGCAGGCCCAGTCCCTGTTGGACCAGAAGACCAAGCCCCTCGGCTCTCTCGGCCGGCTCGAAGAATTCGCCCGGCGGTTCGTCGCCATCAGGGGTGATCTCACCCCCGATACCTCCCGGAAAATCATCTATACCTTTGCCGGTGACCACGGGGTGGTGGAGGAGGGGGTGTCGGCCTTTCCCCGCGAAGTCACCCCCCAGATGGTCTACAATTTCCTCCGGGGCGGGGCCGGGGTCAACGTGCTGGCCCGTCATGCCGGAGTCGAAGTACGGGTGGTGGACATCGGTGTTGACCATTACTTCGGACTCGTCCCCGGCCTGATCTGCCGCAAGGTCGCGCGCGGCACGAAGAATTTCACCAAGGGCCCGGCCATGAGTCGGGAAGAGGCGGTATGCGCCGTGGAAATGGGTATCGACATTGCCCGGCAGGCCGCGGAGGAGGGGATTGCCATGGTGGGGACCGGCGAGATGGGGATCGGCAACACCACCCCGTCCTCGGCCATCATCGCCGCCTTTTCCGGGAAGCCGGTCAGGGAAGTGACCCATCGGGGGACCGGCATCGACGACGCGGCGCTGGAGAACAAGATCCGCGTCATCGAGCAGGGGCTGGCGGTGAATCGCCCCGATCCTGCCGACCCCCTCGACGTTCTCGCCAAGGTGGGAGGCCTGGAGATCGCCGGGATCGCAGGCCTGGTGCTGGGGTGCGCCGCTCATCGCGTTCCGGTGGTTATCGACGGCTTCATTTCCACGGCGGGAGCCCTTGTCGCCACCGAGATGAACCCCCATGTGCGGGACTACCTGTTCGCCGCCCACCAGTCGGTGGAGATCGGCCACCGCTTCATGCTGGAGCGGATCGGTCTCGTGCCGATCCTCGATCTCGGCATGCGCCTCGGCGAAGGGACCGGCGCGGCCCTGGCGATGATGCTCATCGAAGCAGGGGTGAAGATTCTCAAGGAAATGGCCACGTTCGGCGAGGCCGGCGTCTCCGAGGGGACATAGGAAGGTGCGGGGTTTGGGGTTCGTGGCCTGGAGTGCGGAGCTGGTAGCCCGAAACTCGCAACTCTGAACTCAATAACCGGTTTTTATGCGACTCTACTTCATTGCCCTGCAGTTTCTCACTATCATCCCGCTCCCCTTCAGGCTGCGCTGCGATGGGGGCGACCTGGGGAAGTCGATGGCCGTTTTCCCCCTGGCCGGGGTTACCATCGGCCTTCTCCTGGCGGGGGGAGAGTATCTCCTGGGGATGGTGTTTCCCCGGCAGGTGACCGATCTCCTTCTCATCGCCATTCTGGCGGCGGTAACCGGCGCGCTGCACCTCGATGGCCTGGCAGATGTGTGCGACGGCCTTGCCGCGCGAGGGGGAAGGGAGAGGTTCCTGGCGGTGATGAAGGACTCGCGGATCGGCGCCGTCGGCGTGGTGGGGCTGGTCCTCGGTCTGATGCTCAAGTACTGCGCTCTCCTCCATGTTCAGACCGGTATAAAGCGCCAGGCCCTGGTCGTATTCCCGATGGTGGCGCGCTTCGCCCAGGTGCAGATTGCCGTGGGAGCCCGGAGCGCGCGGACAGAGGGGCTGGGGGCGCTGTTCCTCGCCTCGGCGGGGTGGCCCCAGGTACTCGTCGCCTTTGCCATAACCCTGACCCTTGCCTGTCTGCTGCTCGGCGGGAGCGGGGCCTGGCTGCTGGTGGCGGCCTGTCTCTTCACGTGGCTGATGAAGGGGTGGTTTCACCGGCTGCTCGGGGGGATCACCGGCGATGTCATCGGCTGCGTCGGCGAGCTGAACGAGATCCTCTGCCTGCTGGTGCTGGTAGCAATGAACGGGGCGGCCAGCTGAAGCCTTAACTGTCGAGTACCCCACGGGAACCTGATCCGTAAGTGTAGGACCGGATGTCGATGTTTTGTTGAGGAAAAGTATCATGACACAAAAGACGAGAATCCACCTTATTCGGCATGGCGAGGTGCAGGGTGCGGGAACTCCGCGCTACAACGGCCATGCCGATGTCTCCCTCACCAACCGGGGGGTGGAGCAATACCACGTCATCAAGGAGCGCCTCGCCGGCGCAACCATCTCGGCATGCTATACGAGTGATCTCTCCCGCTGCGTGATCGGCGCGGAGATCATCGGTGCCCACCTCGGGGTGGAGCCGGTGAAGGAGCGAAACCTGCGGGAGCTTGACATCGGCGTGTGGGAGGGGATGACCTGGGGTGAGATCATGGCCAACTACCCCGCAGAATGGCAGGCCCGGCTCAACGACATCGTCAACTACCGGGTCCCCGGCGGGGAAAATCTCCTCGACCTCCAGCAGAGGGTTATGCCGGTGGTCGACGGGATCGTCTCCCGGCACCGGGGTGAAGAAGTGCTCGTGGTGGCTCACGGCGGGGCCAACCGGGTGATCCTCCTCAATGCCATCGGGGCGCCCCTGTCATCGCTCTTCACCATCGAGCAGAACTACTGCTGTCTCAACATCATCGACTACTTTGCGGACGGCAAGACGGTGGTAAAATTGCTGAACGGCTGAAAAAACAGATGAGTAGATGAGGGGTGAGGAAATTCATCCCTCATCTCTCATCCCTCAAACGGGGGAAAATGAAATCCATCATCATCGCCGCACCCCAGAGCGGGTCCGGCAAGACGACCATTGCCCTTGGTCTCATGGAATGCCTGAAGCGGCGCGGCCTCCGGGTTGCGCCCTTCAAGGTCGGCCCCGATTTCATCGACCCGGGGTACCATCGCCTGGTCACCGGCCGGCCGTCGGTCAATCTGGACGGATGGATGTGCGGTGCGGATTTTGTCGGGAAAACGTTCGCGCACCATGCCCGGTTTGCCGACATTGCCGTCATCGAAGGGGTCATGGGGCTGTATGACGGTGTCGGCGGCGTCCAGGAGGAGGGAAGCACGGCCGAGGTGGCGAAGATCACCGGTTCACCGGTCATCCTCGTCGTGGACGCCAAGAGCCAAGCCCGGAGCGTGGCCGCACTGGTCAAGGGGTTTGCCGAATTCGACCGCGACGTGCAGGTCGCCGGGGTGATCTTCAATAATATCGGCAGCGAGAACCACGGACGGGTGCTGCGGGAGGCGGTGGAGGCAAGCTGTTGCGGGGTGAAGGTGCTGGGGTGCGTCCCCCGGGATGACCGTCTGCACATCCCGTCCCGCCACCTGGGGCTCCTGACCGTAGAAGAGAACCCTCTTCCCGGTGAATTCCTCGACCATCTTGCCGGTGTCATCCGAGAGAACATCGATCTCGGCCTCGTCTGGGCCGCCGGTACTCCCCATCCGGAAAGGGGGGGGCAGATCTACACCTTCGACAGCGAAGCCGCCGGTAATGCCGGACGGAGCGCCACGGTCGGAAGGGGAAAGCCGGCCACCATCGCCGTGGCCCGCGACGAGGCCTTCTGCTTCGTATACGAGGATAACCTGCGACTGCTGCGGGAGGCGGGGGGGGGGATTGTCGAGTTTTCTCCCCTGCGGGACGAACGCCTTCCCGAAGGGTGCAGCGGCATCTACCTGCCGGGAGGGTATCCGGAGTTCTTTGCCGACGCCCTGTCGGAGAACATCGCCATGGGAACGGCGGTCAGGGAGGCGATTGCCGCGGGCATGCCGGTGTATGCCGAATGCGGCGGCTTCATCTACCTGACCAGGGGAATCAGGGCCGACATCCCGGAGGGTGACGTGCAGAGTGCCCGGAGCGAGGAACTGTCAACCGGTGAGGTCCAGGCTCCCCTTCTCGGCATCTTCCCGGTGGCGACCCGCATGCTGCGGCGCCGCAAGGCCCTTGGCTACCGGGAGGTGGAGTTCAGCGATGAGACGATACTCGGCGGCCGGGGAACCGTTGCCCGGGGCCACGAGTTCCACTACTCGGAGGTCGAGGAAATGCCGGCGGCGGTGGAAAGGGCATACCGGCTGCGGCGGCGGGGGACCGACCTCGGCCCGGAGGGATACCGGTTCCGCAACTGCCTCGCCTCCTACGTTCATCTCCACTTCGGGAGTTGCCCGGGGCTGGCGCCGGCCTTCGTGGCCAGCTGCAAGAGGTACGGAAAGCAGAAGACCGTCCGAGCCCCGAAGAAGCGGTGACGCGGGGAACGCGCACCCGGCTTCCACCCGCCGGTGGAACAAAAAATTGTGAAGGAGTTGCAATGCAGACACAGGTAGAACTCGCCCACCAGGGAATTGTCAGTATCCGGATGGCCACCGTTGCCGAGGCGGAAAATGTTTCCGCGGAGTATGTCCGCCGCATGGTGGCGGAGGGAAAGATCGTCATTCCCGGCAACCATGGCCGGCCGCCGCAAGCCGTCGGCATCGGCAAGGGGCTCGCGACCAAAGTGAACGCCTCCATCGGTACCTCCTCCGACATCGTCGATTACGCGGCGGAGGTGAGAAAGGCGCAGGCGGCCCAGGCGTCAGGCGCCGACACCCTCATGGAACTCTCCGTGGGCGGCGACCTGGACCGGGTGAGACGGGAGGTGATCGCCGCGGTGGACCTCCCGGTGGGAAACGTCCCCCTCTACCAGGCCTTCTGCGAGGCGGCCCGCAAGTACGGCGACCCCAACCGCCTGGACGAGGAGATGCTCTTCGACCTCATCGAGCGGCAGTGCGCCGACGGGATCGCCTTCATGGCGGTCCACTGCGGCATCAACCGCTACACCATCGAGCGGCTGAAACGGCAGGGGTACCGGTATGGCGGGCTCGTCTCCAAGGGTGGAGTCTCCATGGTCGCCTGGATGCTGGCCAACAACCGGGAAAACCCGCTCTACGAGCAGTTCGACAGGGTGGTTGCGATCCTGAAGAAGTACGACGTTGTCCTCTCCCTGGGGAACGGCCTGCGGGCCGGCGCGATCCACGACTCTTCAGACCGGGCCCAGATCCAGGAACTCCTCATCAACTGCGAGCTGGCGGAGATGGGGCGCGACATGGGGTGCCAGATGCTCGTGGAGGGACCGGGGCACGTGCCGCTCGATGAAATCGAGGGGAACATCCAGCTGCAGAAGCGGATGAGCGGCGGCGCCCCCTACTACATGCTGGGTCCCATCGCCACCGACGTCGCCCCCGGCTTCGACCACATCACCGCCGCCATCGGCGCGGCCCAGTCCTCGCGCTACGGGGCCGACCTCATCTGCTACATCACCCCTGCCGAGCATCTGGCCCTCCCCAACGAGGAGGATGTGCGCCAGGGGGTGAAGGCCGCGAAAATCGCCGCCTACATCGGCGACATGAACAAGTACCCGGAGAAGGGTCGGGAGCGGGACCGGGAGATGTCGAAGGCCCGCCGCGACCTGGACTGGGAGAAACAGTTCCGCCACGCCCTCTATCCCGAAGATGCCCGGGCGATCCGCGCCAGCCGCACCCCGGAAGACGAGGCCACCTGCACCATGTGCGGCGATTTCTGCGCCTCCCGGGGAGCAGGGAAGCTCTTTTCCGGCGATTTGCGGGGGGATAAAGTGTAACGTGTCGGTGCTTGTTGCACTTGTGGAAAACCTGCGGGCAGATGCGGAGGAGAGACCATGACCGGGAGTCAGGACATCCGCTGGCGACAGCGGTTCAACAACTATCTGAAAGCCTTCGGCCGGTTGCATGGAGTGGTGGCAATGTCCGGGCAAAGGCGGCTTTCGGAACTTGAGCAACAGGGGATGATCAAGGCGTTTGAATTTACGTTCGAGCTCGCCTGGAATGTGATGAAGGATTATTTCGAGTATCAGGGAAATCCGAATATTACCGGTTCACGGGACGCCTTCCGTGAGGCATTCAAGCGTGAATTGATTGTCGACGGCGATGGTTGGATGGATATGATCGTCGGACGCAACCTGTCGGCTCATACCTACAATCAGGAGACTGCCGATGAACTGGCCGACAAGATCATAACGCGGTATCACGATCTTTTTGCCGCTTTTGCCGACCAAATGCGGGAGCGACTCGATGCAGACCGTTGATCCGGTGCGGTGCGGCCTGAAAGGGGAAACCATTGTCCGGATCAACAGGGTATTTGCGGCTTATCCGGCTATTGAGAGGGCGATCCTGTATGGTTCGCGGGCCAAGGGAAACTTTCGCCCCGGTTCTGACATCGACCTGACCCTGGAGGCAGAGGGGATTACCTCTGAAGAAATAGGCAGAATCGTGCTGGAACTGGACGATCTTCTTCTCCCGTATACCATCGACCTGTCGCTGAAACGGCAGATCGACAACCCGGAGCTGCTGGAGCACATCGAACGGGTGGGGGTGGTGTTCTATGAGAGGGTGGGGGGAGTTTCAATGCTTACCGGACACTGATCATGTCTCAACGGGAGGCCAGGCATGCAAAGTGTGCTTGAGTTCTTACAACAATACGGCAGCCAGTTCAGTGCTCTCGGAGCTGCAATGGCTTTCATGTTCGGGGCTTACACATTTCAAGCGGAACGAAGGGCACCTTTCTTGTGGAAGGAATGTGAGGTTTATCATAAGCTCGAAAAGGAACTGGTGGAACCACCATCTGGAGGTGGAGCTATGTATGTGGACAGGCAAGTCGCAATAATTTTCGAAATGCGAAACTTCAAACGGTATTATCCGTACACCCTTCGAATGCTGAAAGGACTGCGTGAAGAATGGGTAGCGGTAGCCAATCAGTTTCCCCGGTTGCTCGATGAACGTACTATGACCATCGATCTGATCGAAAGGAAACGTGGATGAACAAGAGATGGTGATTTCCATGCGAGTCTCACTCCTGACGATTGTTACAGTGGCCATTGCCGTCCCCGCCCACGCCATGCACATCAGCGAGGGAATCCTCCCCTTCGGCTGGGCGGCGCTCTGGTATGCCGTGGCGGTGCCGTTCGTGGCGCTGGGTGTTAAGCGACTGAACGACCTCTCGAAGGCCGACCTCTCCATGAAGCCGCTGGTGGGGCTGATGGCGGCGGTGGTCTTCGTCATCTCCTGCATGCCGATCCCCGTCCCCACCGCCGGCACGTGCTCGCACCCGTGCGGCACCGGGATAGCGGCGATTCTTGTCGGCCCCTTCGTGAGCGTGGTCATCTCCGCCGTGGCCCTCCTCATCCAGGCACTGTTCCTCGCCCACGGCGGACTTACCACCCTGGGGGGAAACATCGTCTCCATGGGGATTGTCGGTTCCTTTGCCGGCTGGTTCGCCTTCCGGGGGCTCCGCGCGGTGGGGGCCGGCCTGGGGGTTGCGGGCTTTGTCGCCGGGGTCGTCACCGACTGGGCAACCTACCTCACCACCTCCATGGAGCTCGCGGCCGGCATCCGCGGCGATGCGCCGTTCTGGCCCCTGTGCGGCAAGATCGCCATCGCCTTCATCCCGACCCAGCTCCCCCTGGGGATCCTGGAGGGGGCCATGACCGCCGGCATGGTGGTGCTCCTTCACCGCAAACGCCCCGACCTTCTCGTGAGGATGCGGGTGATCAAGGAGCGTGCCGTCCATGCCTGATCGAAGACGGAAACTGAAGATTCTCCTCCTGCACCTCATTCTCCTGCCGACGGTGATGTACGTCTTCTATTTCTTCACCCTCGGCCCCAGGCCCTGGACAGGTGTGGACGAGGCAGTGGTGGAAAAGATCGCCAGGGAGCACGGCCGCGAGGCGAAAAAACCGCTCATCGATCCGGGCGAAGGAGACCTCCTCCTGTTCCTCTTCCTCGCCGCCGGTGCGGCGGGGGGCTTTGCGGCGGGATACTGCTGGCGGAAACTGGTGGGAGAAAAACGTCGGGATCAGGACATGCAGGGGTAATCCCGTCCCTCCTGACCCGGGCAGGCATCCATGCACCACTTCATCGGACAACCCCATACGGCAGACCACCCCATCGCCCACGTGGATGCGCGGGTGAAGCTCGTGTCGGCCCTGGCGCTCCTCGTGATGGTGATCAGCTCGCGGGGGTGCGGCTTTCCGCTCTTCGTGGCCGGACTCTTCCTGGTGCTCTGCCGTGTCATCGGGGTGCGACCGCGGACGCTCCTGGTCCGCTTTGCCGAGCCCCTCTTCATCGCGGTGACGGTCCTTTTCCTCAAGCTCTTTTTCAGCGGCACGGTTGCGCTCTTTTCGTTTCACGTGGCGGGCCTGGAGATCGTCGGGCACCGGGACGGCCTCGTGGAGGGGCTGTGCATAGTCTCCCGCATTGTCGGGGCGGTCTCGCTTGTGACGTTCCTCGGATTTGCCACCTCCTTTACCGACCTGATGGCGGCCCTGGCCTGGCTCCGGGTGCCCCGCGGGCTGATCGAGGTGTCACTCTTCGCCTGGCGCTACCTCTTCGTCCTCTTCGATGATGCCCAGGTGGTCTACAGTTCCCAGAAGAACCGCCTCGGCTATGCGGGGTGCCTGCGGGGACTGCGCTCCTTCGGGACCCTGGCCGGGGCGCTGGTCATCAAGGCCTTCGACAACAGCCAGACCGTCACCACCGCCATGGTGCAGCGAGGGTACGACGGCCGGATGCCGCTCTTGCGGCACAGGCCGTTCCGGTTGGGAGAGGTGGCGCTGTCACTCACGTTTGTCCTCTTCATGGGGGTCATCTGGAAAATCTGAAAGAACAGGGAGCAGTGGATCCGATCCGCCTCTCCGTCACGATCGATGCCTTCAGGTATCCCGACGGGACGGTGGCCCTGGCGGACATCCGCCTGGCCATCGCCCGTGGCGAGTTCTGCGGCATCCTCGGCGCCAACGGCTCGGGGAAGACGACGCTCCTGAAGATCATGGACGGGCTTATCCGGGATTACCAGGGGAGCGTCCTCCTGGATGGGCGCAACGTCCTGAAACTCCATGCCCGCGACATCTACCGCACGATGGGACTGGTCTTCCAGAACCCGGACGACCAGCTCTTCGCCCACACGGTTTTCGAGGATGTGGCCTTCGGGCCGCGCAACATGGGGTTTGCCGAGGACGAGGTGCGACGGCGGGTGGAGGGGGCGCTGGCCAGCGTGGAGATGGCGGCATGCTCCGGCAAGGGGATCCATGCCCTGAGCTACGGCCAGAAGAAAAGGGTCTGTATCGCCGGGCTTCTCGCCATGGGGCACGAGGTCCTCCTCCTCGACGAGCCGACTGCCGGCCTCGACCCGATGGGGGAGTATCGGATGATGGAGCTGCTGACCAGGCTCAACCGGGAAAGCGGCGTCACCGTCATCATGGCGACCCACAGCGTCGACCTGGTGCCGATCTTTCTCCACCGGCTCCACATCCTGAGCAAGGGGAGGATCGTGCGTGGCGGGGTGCCGGAGGAGGTCTTCACCGCCCCGGCCGAGATGGAGCATGTGAAGCTGCGCCTCCCCCGCATCGCCGAACTCATTCACCTGCTGAAGCACGAGGACGGCGTGCCCTTCGGCCGGGTGCCGCTCACCATCGGCGAGGCCCGGCGGGAGATCGTCGAGCTGCTGTCGGGCGCGTGATCTTTTTCGGGACTGGTCCCGCTCGCTGGCGACATTCCTTTTTCACGGGAGTATTTTCATGAAGACCGCAATCCTGCTCATGGCCCATGGCAGCCGCATCTCCGAGGCGAACGACGCTGTCCGGGAGATCGCCGCGATGGTGAAAAAGATGTCCGGCTTCGACATCGTCGAAGTGGCGTACCGGGAACAGCACCTCCCCACCATCCAGCAGGGGATCGATGCCTGCGTGGCCCTCGGGGCGCAACGGATCCTCCTCATCCCGTACTTTCTCTTTGTCGGCGCCCATGTCCGGGAGGACCTGCCGGAGGAGATGGCCGAGGGGAGAAAACGGCACCCCGGCGTGGGGTTCGCCATGGGGAACCACCTCGGGGTGCACAAAAAGCTTGCCGAAGTCGTGGTGGAACGGGTTGCCGAGTCCCTTACCACCACGGGATGGCACTGATGTCGGTGCACCTGCTGCCCGAGGAGATCGAGGCGGAATCGTTCCGCATCATCGAGGCCGAGGTGGGGACGCACCCCTGGGACCCTTCCGAGTGGCCCATTGTCCGGCGGGTGATTCACACCTCGGCGGACTTCGAGTATGCCCGCTCCATGGCCTTCTCGCTGGATGCCGTATCCCGCGGAGTGGCTGCCCTCAAGGCTGGACGGGGTATAGTCACCGATACCACCATGGCCATGGCGGGTATCGCCAAACCCCGCCTGGCAACTTTCGGCATCACGGCGTCCTGCTTCGTTGGCGATCCGGAGGTGGCGCGGGAAGCGAGACGGGAGGGGGTGACCCGTTCCATCCTCGCCATGCGCACGGGGGCGGCGGAGCCCGGCGCCGGCATCTTCGTCATCGGCAATGCGCCGACCGCCCTCTTCGAACTCCTCCGCCTCGTCCGGGAGGAAGGCTTCCGGCCGGACCTGGTGGTCGCCCTTCCCGTCGGCTTCGTCGGCGCTGCGGAGAGCAAGGACCGGCTCATCTTCGAGGGATCGGAACTGCGGGTGCCGTTCATCACCAACCGGGGACGCAAGGGGGGATCGAACGTGGCGGCGGCGGTGGTGAACGCGCTCCTGATCCTGGCGGAAGCCTCCCCGTAAGAAAGCGGGCATTCATGCGGAAAGTGCACAAGAAAATCACCGACCCGGCGGTCATTGCCGGGCTCCTCGCCACCTGTCACGTGGGACGGCTCGGCACTGTGGGCGCCGACGGCTGGCCGATGGTGAAGCCCCTCAACTTCGCCTACCATGAGGGGCGCATCTATTTCCACTGCGGCCGGGAAGGGGAGAAGCTGGACGACATCCGCCGCGACAGCCGGGTCTGCTTCGAGGTGGACCTTTCCATCGCTTACGTCAAGGGACGTCCCGAGAATCCCTGCCGCGCGGAGTACCTCTACCGGAGCGTCATTGTCCGGGGACGGGCACAGGTCGTCGAGGCGCGGGAGGAGCGGCTCCGTGCCCTCGATCTCCTCATGGCCAAGTACCAGCCGGAGGGTGGGTACGGTCCCTATCCGGGGGAGAAGCTGGAGCTCACCTCCATCGTCCGGATCGACATCGAGGACCTCTCCGGCAAGGAGGAACTGGGAAAGGGTGAGCTGCGGGAGCTGGCGCTGAAGCTCCTGAACGACGGAGCGGCGCTGCCGGTGGTGCTGGAGTAGACGACAGGGGTTCTTTTCCCCGTGCAGAGGGGGGACAGGAATAATCATGACACCCGGTACATTGCGCCACGGCTACACCACCGGCGCCTGCGCCGCCGCTGCGGCCAGGGGGGCGGCCCTGATGCTGCGGGAGCAGTCGATCGTGGACGAAGTGGAGATCAACCTCCCCATCGGGGAGACAGCCCGCTTTCGCCTCCACGGCCAGCGGATCCTGGAGGATCGGGCATCCTGCTACGTGATCAAGGACGCGGGAGACGACCCGGACGTGACCAACGGCGCGGAGATCCATGTCACCATACGGGTCGAGTTCTTCCGCGGCATCCGCTTCGTCATCGAGGGAGGGGAAGGTGTCGGCAGGGTCACCAAGCCGGGCCTGGCCGTAGCCGTGGGTGAGTGGGCCATCAACCCGGTGCCGCGGCGGATGATTCTGGAGGCGGTGAAGGAAGTTTTCGCCATGCGCTGCATGCCTGCGGCCTTCACCATCATCCCCAGCATCCCGGACGGCGAGGAGCGGGCGAAAAAGACCCTGAACGCCCGGCTCGGCATTGTCGGCGGTCTCTCCCTCCTCGGCACCACCGGCATTGTCCGGCCTCTTTCCGCCGACGCCTGGACCGCCACAATCGACACGGCCATCGACGTGGCCCTGGCCTGCGGGTGCGAGGCGGTGGTCCTTTCCACCGGCAGGACGAGCGAGCTGGCGGCGCAAAGGCATCTGGGGGCCGGCAAACCCCCTGCCGGCAGCGGCCTGGCGGAAGAGGCTTTCGTGATGATGGGCGACCATGTGGGATACGCCCTCCGCGCCTGCGCCCGCAAGGGGGTGAAGAATGTGGTCATCGCCGGCCAGTTCGCCAAGCTCCTGAAGATCGCCTGCGGTCACGAACAGACCCACGTATCTTCCGCCGACCTGGATTTGCAGGTGCTCGCCGGGTGGTGCGCCGATGCCCGGTCCCCGGTTCCCGGGTACTGCCGTGACGCCAACACCGCCCGTCAGGTGCTGGCGGCTTCCGGCAACGACCCCGCCCTCATCGGGCTGGTGTGCGATAAGGTGCGGCAGTTCGCGGCAACCGTCGTCTCCGGCCCCAAGGTCAAGGTTTTGCTGGCGGGGTACGAGGGAGAAGTGTTATATTGCGGCTGAAGGCCTTGACGGTTATTATCTGGTAAGACGCTCGGGAGGTTCGCATGCCCCAGGAAAAAATCTATCTGATCGGTGCCGGCATCGAGGGATGGGAAGGGTTCGGCGCCAAGGCCCTGGAGGCGATCGGCAAGGCCGAGGTCCTCATCGGACACCAGCGGCATCTCGACATCTTCCCCGACTTTGCCGGTGAGAAACAGGTGCTGGGCGACCTCTCCCTCATGCTCGACTACCTGAGGAGCACGGAGAAGCGGGTGGTGGTGCTCGGGTCCGGCGATCCCAACTTCTTCGGAGTTGCCCGCTTTCTCCTGAGGAACCTCCCCAAGGAGCGGATCGAGATCTTCCCCAATGTGACCAGTATCCAGTACGCCTTTGCCCGGATCAAGGAGCCGTGGGACGATGCCATTTTCGTGTCGGTGCATGGCCGGGGGATGAAGAACGCCATCGACCGGATCATCGCCGCCGAAAAGGTGGCGATCCTCACCGACGCCGTCAACACGCCGGCAGCCATTGCCCGGGAGCTGGTCGCCCGCGGCGCCGAGGGCTACGACGCGTGGCTCTGCGAGGACCTGGGACTGGCCACGGAGAAATTCACCCGGACCGACGTGAAGGGGCTTTCCGAGCTTGCCGCCTCGGCCCTCAACATCCTCATCCTCATCAAGGTCTGGGAACCGAACCTGGAGAATTACCCCGTCATGGGGATCGGCGACGACCTGTTCGCCACCGCCAAGAAGCTGATCACCAAACAGGAGGTGCGGGCGGTGACCCTTGCCAAGCTCCAGCTCCAGAACGACCTGGTGCTCTGGGATATCGGCGCCGGGAGCGGATCGGTCTCCATCGAGGCGGGGAACCTCATGCCCAACGGCAAGGTCTTCGCCCTGGAGAAAAACCCCCAGTACCTCTGCTTCATCCGCGACAACCTGAAGAAGTTCGGCGCCCGCAACGTCCTGCTCATCGAGGCGTTCGCGCCGGAGGGACTGGACGATCTTCCCGATCCGGACCGGGTCTTCATCGGCGGTTCCGGCGGAATGCTGGAGGAGATCATCGAGGCGGTCGACCGGCGGTTGAAGCCCGACGGGGTCGTCGTCCTCAACGCCGTCACCCTCGATACCCTCACCAAGGCGGTGGAGTTTCTCGAAGACCACGGCTACACCGTGGAGGTGGCGTGCATCAACGTCGCCAAGACCCGCAGCCTGACCGAGTACAAGATGTTCGATGCGCTGCATCCGGTGTATGTGATTGCCGCCTGGAAAGGCGAAGAGTAGAGGCGAATCCACCTTTGCGCGGATAGCTGCGTTGCCTTCGTCGGGACTCTCCTCGACGTAGCGCTGCTACGCCTGCGTCGGCCCCTTCGCGGCGCCTTGCTCTTCACGCAAAACTGGATTCGCAGTCAAGTGGATTGGCGAAAGGACCAAGGATCATGGCGACGATCTATGCGGTTGGGGTAGGTCCGGGCGATCCCGAGCTCCTCACCCGGAAAGCGGAAAAGGTGATACGCAGCGTGCCGGTCATCTGTGCTCCGACCGCCAACCCGGGAGACTCCAGCTACGCCCTCTCCATCATCGAGCCGTTCCTCGACCGGCGGCGGCAGGAAGTGATCGTCCAGGTTTTCCCCATGCGCCGTGACCAGGTCGGCCTCGACGAGTTCTGGGAGACGGCCGCGGCCGAGGTCGCCGAAAAGGTCCGGGGAGGGAAGGACGTGGCCTTCATCACCATAGGCGACCCGTTCCTCTACTCCACCTTCCTCTACCTCTACCGGATATTCCGGGACAAATACTCCGAAATTCCCCTGGAGGTGGTGCCGGGAGTGTCGAGCCTGTCGGCTGCGGCTGCGGCGGCAGGCATCCCCCTCGGCATGGCATCGGAGCGGATCGCCGTCATTCCCGCCACCTTCGAGGAGAAGAACCTGCGGCGGGTCCTTCTCGATTTCGACACGATCGTGCTCATGAAGGTGAGCCGCGTCTTCGAGGGGGTCTGCGAGCTCCTCTGCGAGCTCGGGCTGGAAAAAAACGGCGTGTTCGTCAGCCGGGTTGGGTCGCCGGAGCAGCAGGTGGTGACCGATCTCGCGACGCTTCAGGGGCAGAAGCTCGACTACCTGTCGCTGCTGATTGTGAAGAAATAGCGCCGCCCGGAACGAAAAGGCACTTCTCGCTGTGAAAACGGCGCGGCAACAAGACGGATACGGTATGACGAAAGAGAGCAGGAAAAGTCCCGGCATGGTCCATTTTGTCGGTGCCGGCCCCGGCGATGCCGAGCTGATCACCGTCAAGGGTGCGCGGCTGCTGCGGGAGGCGGATGTGGTGGTCTTTGCCGGGAGCCTCGTGGACCGCCAGCTGGTACTCGCCTACGCACAGGATGCCCAGGTGTACGACTCCTCCGGCATGACGCTGGAAGAGATCATCGTGGTCATGGCCGGGGCGGTGGCCAACGGGAAGAGGGTGGTGCGCCTCCATACCGGTGATCCCGCCATATTCGGCGCCATTCAGGAACAGATGGCGGCCCTCGACGACCTGGGCATCGCCTACGATGTTGTCCCCGGCGTCACCAGCGCCCTTGCCGCCGCGGCGGTCCTCAAACAGGAGCTGACCCTGCCGGAGCTTGCCCAGACAGTGGTCATCACCCGGGTGGAAGGGCATACCCCGGTGCCGGTGCGGGAGAAACTGGCGGAGATCGCTCGGCTCGGCTCGACCCTCGTCATCTACCTTTCGGTGGCGATGATCGAGAGGGTGGTGGAGGATTGCCTGACAGGGGCCTATGCCCCGGAAACCCCGGCGGCGGTGGTGGCGAAGGCCTCCTGGCCCGATCAGGAGGTAGTGGAGGGGACGCTGGAGGACATCGCGAAGAAGGTGAAAAATGCCGGCATCGACAAGCAGGCGATCATCATCGTCGGCGATGTGCTCCGCGCACGCCGGGAGGGGCTGGCGGCCGTGTCGCGGCTGTACGACAAGAGTTTTTCCCATGAATTCCGGAAGGGAATTCCTACCTGACCGGATGCCGGTGTCACGTCAGCCTGTCGAGTGTCCATGCGTATCGCCATAATCGCCATAACCCGCAATGGTGCCCGGCTCGGGGCGCGCTTGCGGGAAGGCCTCGGCACTGCCGATCTCTATCTCCTCCAGAAATACCGGGGAGAGGGAGGAAAGGGCGCAATTCCCTTCCACTGCGGGCTGGGGGAGCTGGTTCGGCAGCAGTGGCGGGAGTACCAGGGATTTGTCTTCATCATGGCCGCCGGCATCGTCGTCCGGGTCGTTGCGCCGCTTCTCGAAGCCAAGGACAGGGACCCGGCGGTGGCGGTGATGGATGACGCCGGGCGGTTCGCCATCTCCCTCCTCTCCGGACACCTGGGCGGCGGGAACGAGCTCGCCTGCCAGTGTGCCTTCATCACCGGCGCCCGGGAGGTGATCACCACCGCCACCGATGCCAGCCATCTCCCCTCTTTTGACATGCTTGCCAAGGACGAGGGGTGGGTGATCGACGACCTCAGCCGGGTCAAGTCCCTCAACTCCCTTCTCCTGGACGGCGAAGAGATCGCGGTGGTCGATCCCTCCGGCCGGGTCCGCAGCTATTTCCACGGCCGGGGCAGGCTCACCTTTTTCCCCAACTTCGTGGCGGCCCTGGAAAGTTCTGCCCGGGGATTTCTCTTCGTCACCAACCGCCGTCTTCCCCGCCAGGCGCAGGCGGAGAGTCTCCTCATCCTTCGCCCCCGCAACCTGCTGCTCGGAATCGGCTGCAACAGCGGGACGACTGCGGAGGAGATAGAGGAGGTGGTTTCCTCTCACCTGAAGCGTCTCTTCCTCTCCATCAAGAGCGTCAAGGGGATCGCAACGGCCGCTGCCAAGCGGGAGGAGAAGGGGCTCCTCGATTTCGGGGAAAAATGGGGGCTTCCCCTCTCGTTCTACGAAAGCGATGAACTCAACGGGGTCGACTCCCCCTCGCCCCCCTCTCCCCATGCGTTGGGGGCGATCGGTGCCATCGGAGTGGCCGAGCCGGCGGCGATCCTCGCCGCCGCCGGGGGTCCCCTCCTCCTCAGGAAGATAAAAAGCGGAAACGTGACGCTGGCCGTCGCGGAATTCCAGGACTGACAAGGATGCCCATGTCCAGGTTGTATGTCGTCGGCACCGGCCCCGGCGACCTGAAACACATGACGATGGAGGCCCGGGAGGCGATCGGAGAGGCCGACGTGGTGGTCGGGTACACGACCTACCTCGACCTCGTCGCTCCCCTTCTGGAAGGGAAAAAGGTGGTCTCCACCGGTATGACGCGGGAGGTGGAGCGCTGCCGGGAGGCCCTGTCCATCGCCGCCTCCGGCAGCACCGTCGCCCTCGTATCCGGCGGCGATGCCGGCGTTTACGGCATGGCGGGACTTGTCCTGGAACTGGCTGACGCCGGGGAAGGGGCGATTCATGAATCCTCCCTGCTGGATGTCGAGATCGTCGTCGTCCCGGGGGTCTCCGCGGTGCAGGCCGCGGCAGCGGTCCTCGGCGCCCCCCTCATGCACGACTTCGCGGTGATCTCCCTCTCCGACCTGCTCACCCCGTGGGAGGTCATCGAGCGGCGCCTGGTGGCGGCGGCCGCCGCCGATTTCGTCGTTGCCCTCTACAATCCGCGGAGCAAGGGGAGGGTGAAGCACCTGGAAGCGGCGCGGGACATCCTCTTGGCCGCCAGGCCCGCCACGACGCCGGTCGGCATCGTCCGCAACGCCTGCCGCCCGGGGGAGGAGCGGACGGTCGCCACCTTGGCGGAGGTGGCCGACCAGCGTGTCGACATGTTCTCCATCGTCATTATCGGCAATAGCGCCACCTACGTGGATGGCGGAGGCCGGATGGTCACGCCGCGGGGGTACGAAACCCGTTCAACGTCGAAAAACGAGAACCTTGAACTTCGCACCCCGCACCTCGAACCCCATGAGGGCAAAGCCCTCATGTTCTGCGGCACCGGTTCCGACGTGGGGAAATCGGTCCTTACCGCCGGGTTCTGCCACATCCTCCGGCGGCGCGGCATCTCGGTGGCTCCCTTCAAATCCCAGAACATGGCCCTCAACTCCTTCGTCACCCCCGAGGGAGGGGAGATCGGCCGGGCCCAGGCGGTGCAGGCCGAGGCCTGTGGCATCCCCCCCCACGTGGACATGAACCCGGTCCTCCTCAAGCCCAATTCGGACACCGGAAGCCAGGTCATCCTCCAGGGGAGGGTGGTGGGGAACATGGCGGTGAGGGAGTACAACGCCTACAAGCCGGTGGCGTTCGGCCGGGTCCGGGAGAGCTTCACGCGCCTGCGAGAACGGTTTTCCTTCATCGTCATCGAGGGTGCCGGGAGCATCGCCGAGATCAACCTGAGGGCCGACGACATCGCCAACCTGCGGGTGGCGGAGATGGCCGGCGCACCGGTGGTCCTCGTGGCGGACATCGACCGGGGCGGGGTCTTCGCCCAGATCGTCGGCACCCTGGAGCTTCTCCAGCCAACGGAACGGGCGCGGGTAAAAGGGGTGATCATCAACAAGTTCCGCGGCGACCCGTCGCTCCTGGAGCCGGGAATCAGGTTCGTGGAAGGGAGGACCGGCGTGCCGGTCCTGGGGGTGGTCCCGTATTTCACCGGTTTCCGGCTCCCCGACGAGGACAGCGTTGCGCTATCGCGCAGAGGGACCCGGGACCCGGGACTCGGGACCGGTAAAGAACAAATCAGGATCGGCGTGGTGCGGTTGCCGCGCATCTCCAATTTCACCGATTTCGACTCCCTGGAAGCCGAACCGGACGTGGAGCTGTGCTACATCGAGGGTCCCCAGGAACTGGCCGGGCTCGACGCGGTGATGCTCCCCGGGAGCAAGTCCACCACCACCGACCTCTTTTTCCTCATGGAGCGGGGGCTGTTCGCGGCGATCAAGGCCTTCGAGGGGGTGATCTTCGGGATCTGCGGCGGCTACCAGATGCTCGGCAGGAAGGTGCTCGACCCGTTTACCGTGGAATCTCCCATCCGGGAGGCGGAAGGTCTGGGGCTCCTCGATGCGGAGACCGCCCTCCTCCTTCACAAGGAGACCCACCAGGCAGAGGCCATCCTCCGGCCTGCCGGATTGCTGGCCGCTCCCGGTTGCGCCGGGGCGCTCTCGGGGTACGAGATCCACATGGGGGAAACCAGCATCGGTAAAGGGGCCCGGCCCTTTGCCACCATCGTCAGCCGTTCCGGCGCCGAGGCCGCCATTGCCGACGGAGCGGTCTCGCCGGACGGCAGGGTGTTCGGCACCTACCTCCACGGGATATTCGACAACGACTGCTTCCGGCGGGCCTTCCTCAACAGGCTGCGGCGGGAAAAGGGGATCGGGGAGCAGGATGCGGCTGTTGCTGGCGCCGATCCCTTCGGTCTTCTTGCGGACCACCTGGAGCGGCACCTGGACATGCCGCGGCTGTTGGCCATCTGCGGGATCGACATGTGAGCCGGGATGGCGCTCTCGTTCTTCTGGCGGCGGTGCTCCTCGACCTCGCCCTCGGAGACCCCCGCTGGCTGCCGCATCCGGTGGCGTTCATCGGCAGGCTGGTTGCGGCGCTGGAACGAATCCTGCGCCGGTTCGTCCCAAACGAGCGGGCGGCCGGCGTGCTCCTCCTCGGGGGGACGACCGGCACTGCCGGCGGTGCCGCATACCTCCTGCTTCGGGCAGCGCATGCCGCAGCTCCTGCGGCGGGGTTTGCCGCGGCAGTGCTCCTCTCGTACACCTGCCTGGCGGCCCGCTCTCTCCACGGCGAGTCGCGCCTCGTGGCAACCGCACTGGAGCGGGGCGATCTGGAGGAGGCGCGCCGGTACCTCTCGTACATCGTCGGCCGCGATACCGCCTCCCTCAACGAGGGGGAGATCTGGCGGGCCACGGTGGAGACCGTGGCGGAGAACACCTCCGACGGGGTGATCGCGCCCCTGGTGTTTCTCCTCCTCGGCGGGCCGGTGGCGGGGATCGTCTACAAGGCGGTCAATACCCTCGATTCCATGGTCGGTTACCGGAACGAGCGCTACCTGCGGTTCGGCTGGGCTTCGGCCCGCTGCGACGATCTGCTGAACTGGGTTCCGGCCCGCCTCACTGGATTTCTCATGGCCATCGCCGCCCCTTTCGCCGGTCTTTCCGGAAGGGGCGCATGGCGGATCATGCGGCGGGACGGCCGGAACCATTCCTCCCCCAACAGCGGCATCCCCGAGGCGGCCGCCGCCGGGGCCCTCGGCGTGAGGCTCGGCGGCACCAACAGCTACTTCGGCCGTCCGGTGGAAAAGCCGACCATCGGCGACCCCTGCGTTTCGCTCTCTTCGGCGGCCTACCGGGGGGTGGTGAGGCTCATGTACGGGGCGGAATTCCTGCTGGTGGCCGTTTTCCTGGTAGCATATCTCTAGTGGAAGGTGCCATGACCACGAACTTCACCCATGGCGGCAACGTCTTTGCCGTCGCCCGTTCCCTCGGGGTTGCCCCGGAAGAGATCGTCGATTTCTCGGCGAGCATCAATCCCCTCGGGCCGGCACCGGGGGTGCGGGAGGCGCTGGCGGATGCCTTCGACCGCCTCGTCCACTACCCCGACAACGACTGTACCGCGCTGCGGGAGGCACTCGCCGAAGGTCACGGCCTTTCCCCCGAACAGATCGTCGTGGCGAACGGCTCGACGGAGCTGATATACCTCATGCCGCGCCTCGTGGAGGGGAAGCGGGCGCTCATCGTCGCCCCGGCCTTCTCCGAGTACGAACGGGCGCTGGAGCTGGCGGGATGGGAGGCCGATTTTCTCTACCTCCGGCCGCGGGAGGGGTTCCGCATCTCCCTCGGGCACCTGGAGGAAAAGCTGGCACAGGGGTGCGGCCTCCTCTTTCTCGCCAATCCGGGGAACCCTGCTGGCAACGTGGTGAGGCCTGAGGAGCTGGAGCAGGTCGTGGACCGTGCCGTCGCCGCCGGCGCCTTTGTCGTCATCGACGAGGCGTTCATCGACTTCTGCGAGGCGAACTCGGCCAAGCGGCTGACGGTCAGGACGGCGGGGTGCATCGTGCTCCGTTCCATGACCAAGTTTTACGCCCTCCCGGGGCTTCGCCTCGGCTACGCCATCGCCAGCGAACGGGTGATCAGCCGGCTGGCGAAGCTGCGGGAGCCTTGGAGCGTCAATACCCTCGCCCAGGCCGCCGGCTGCGCCTCCTTGGTGGATGCCGCCTACCGGCAGGCAACCATCCGGCATGCGGAGGAGGAGAGGGGCTTCCTCGCCGGGGAGCTCCGCAAAATTCCCGGGCTCGTGCCGTATCCGACGGCGGCCAATTACCTCCTGGTGGAGATAACGTCGGGGCCGCGGTCCGGCGAGCTCCGGGAGCGCCTCATCGGGGAGCGGCTTCTCATCAGGTCGTGCGGCAATTTCATGGGACTCGACGACAGGTTCATGCGACTGGCGGTCCGGAAGAGGGTCGAGAACGAGCGTCTGGTGGCGGCCCTCGCCGGTGTCTACGGGACGTGCGGCTGATCGGCACCCGACCGGTGCGGAGGACGGGGCATGGCAAGCTCACTGGCGGAGATCACGGTGTTTGCGGGCCGCTTCGAAACTGCGGCGGCCGCGCGGTTTGACGGAGCAAAGGGCGTCGCCGACATCTGCGGGGCGATGACGGAACTGGCGGCGCTTGCCGAGGGAACCCTCGACCGACTGGTTTCCCCGGAAGAGAGGTCCGGCATCGCCTGCCGGCAGGGCTGCCCGGCCTGCTGCAGGGTGAACGTGGCGGTCCTGCTGCCGGAGGCGATCGCCATCGCCCTCCGCGTACGGGAGCTGGCCGCACAGGGAGACAACGGCCTGCCGGACCGGATCGCCGCCCAGTGTGCGAAGGTCCGCTGGATGGATGACGACGAAAGAATCCGCAGCGGAGTCCCCTGCGTGTTTCTCGATGAACGGGGAATGTGCGTCGTGCACCGGGTGCGCCCCTTCGTCTGCCGCGCCCTCAGCTCCACCGATCCGGAGCGGTGCCGGCGAGCCCTCGATCCGTACGGACTGGACGAGGACGAGGGGATCCTGGTGAACCTCACGCAGAAGTTCATTATGGAGGGGGCCTTTCGCAGCCTGGGGAATGCCCTGGAGAAACTGGGACTGGATGCCCGCAGCGTGGAGCTGGCGCGGGGGGTGCGCGGGATCATTGCCGATTCCTCCCTGGCCGGCGACTTCCTGTCGGGGCAGCGGGTCGTCGGCGAAGCCCGGTTCGGGTGAATACACGATGCGGCAGAGGAGATCACATGGGAGAGACCGTACGATTCGGGGTTTCCATCGAGGACAAGCTGCTGGCGAGTTTTGACCGGCTCATCGACCAGAAAGGATACATGAACCGTTCCGAGGCGATCCGTGACCTGATACGGGGGGCGCTCGTCGAGCTGCCGTGGGCGGGGGGGGAGGAGGAAACCGTCGGCACCGTGACCCTGGTGTACAACCACCACGTGCGGGACCTGTCCGACAAGCTCACCGAGCAGCAGCACCTCCACCACCACGAGATCGTCTCCGCCCTCCATGTCCATCTGGATGCCCACAACTGCCTCGAAGTCCTGGTGGTGCGGGGGAAGGCCCGGGAGGTGAAGCGGATCGCCGACGAACTGATCGGTGTGAAGGGGGTCAAGCACGGAAAGCTGGTGATGACGACCACCGGAGAGGAAATCCCCTAGGAGGGACGGTCACCAGTCGGCTGAGATCCCCTGCTCTTCGATGAATTTCCGGAGGGTATGAAACTGGTCCAGGGAGACGTTGTGAAACTGGAGCCCCATGCCGACGGGGAGTTCGGGCTTTTTCAGGTCTTCGGGGGCATTCGCCCATGCCACCCGGGCCTGGCAGGTGATGCACTCCTCCTGGGGGCCGAGGAAAAATTCCAGGGTGCACGGGGTGTCCACCGGGAGAATGACGTCGGTTTCCAGGAACATCCCGCCAATGCTCAGGTTCACCGAGTAGTTCTGGAGGAGCACCTGGTTGCCGATGCCGTAGTGCACGCGGAGACGGACGCTCAACCGCGGTGCCGCCCGGGCCTCCAGTTCGAGGAACCTTTTGGTCGTCGTGATAAAGTCGCGGCGGTTGACCGGCTTGAGGAGAATGGCATCGCACCCTGCCCGGTGGCATGTTTCCAGGTCTTCCTCGCGGCCCCCCTGGGTGACCATGATGACGGGGATGGCACTGAGGTGCGGGTCGCTCTTGATCCGGCGGCAGCATTCATCGCCGCTCATCTCGGGCATGTGCAGGTCCATGAGCACCAGGTCCGGCATCTGCTCGCGGGTCATGGCGAGTGCTTCGGCGCCGTTGCGGGCCATCAGCACGTCGTACTCGTCCCGCCGGAAGAAGCTCTTCTCCAGGACGAGGAACAGCTCGACGTCGTCGACGAGCAAGATTTTCTTTCTGGCCACGATCCCCCTCCCGCTCGTGCTCGATTTGCATGCGGACATTCACCCAATGGCGTATCCCGCATCTATAGCACATTTCCCGCTGGAAGGAAAGGGGGGCTAGTAGCAGGTAGTGTCGGTGATGCGGCGCAGCACCGGGATGCCGGCAAGGATTCCGGCGCGCAGCTCTGCGTCCCCCTCCAGCACGACGGCATCCATCAGGAATCCCACGGCCTCGGCAAAACAGACGGCATCCCCCATGATGACGCCGCAATCGTCATCGTCGGCCGGTTGCCGGTCGGGTTTGTACACCATCACTTTATTGCTGTCGGTGAGAAGAAGGGCGACATAGACCTGGTGGACGCCGTTTTCCGCCACGGCACAGGCATATGCGCGGCAATTCTGGGGGGCATGCCCTTCCGGCGTGATGCGGGCAACGTTCATGGACTGCTGCAGGGAGACGATTTCTTCCGGGGCGGTGTATTCGACGCAGGCCAGGGAGTGGTCGAGTTCGAACGAGACGGGAGAGGCGGACGATTCCCTGGAGGGGTAGGTGGAAAATCCCGTTTCCTGCGAATCTGCGCAGGAGAAGGGATCGTGGTCCTCGGCCCCCTCCGCCGGCGTTCCTCCGGCACCAGGGGATTGCCATGCCTTTTTCCCATAGAGTGACTGCGTGATGTTCTCTGACACGGACGGCGTGGCGGCCGGGCCTTCCGTCACCGGGGCCTGCGCCATCAGCTGCTCGATAGCCGCCTGCATTGCGGCTGCCTTCGCCGCTGCCAGTTGTTGAGCTTCGGCGGCATCAACAGCCTTCGGCGGCTCCTGGGGAGGTTTCGCCGCGAGGAGGCCCGGTTTTTCCGCTACGGGACCACCAGCGGCGGGCCCAGCCGGGAGAAGTCCTGCAGCCGTTTCTCTCCCGGACTCCCTGCGTGCCTTCGTTGCGGCGATCGCCGCAATTGCCGGAGAGACCGACCCGCCGGCTTCCCCCTGTGATGCCGTGGGGACTACTGCCGCATTCTCGGCGAGCTGCCCGGGGGAGACCGCCTGGAGCTGCGCCGCCGCCTTTCCCATTGCCAGGCGTTCCTCCTCGGCCCGGACGGCCGCCAGCTGCGCGGCTGCCTCCTGCTCCGCCGCCGCCTTCTCCGTTGCCAGGCGCTCTTCCTCGGCCCGGACGGCCGCCAGCTGCGCGGCCGTTTCCTGCTCCGCAGCGGCTTTCTCCTCGGCCAGACGTCCCTCTTCGGCAATGACCTCCGCCAGGTGATCGGCCGCTTCCCGCTCCGCAACGGCTTTCTCCGCTTCCAGGCGCTCTTCCTCGGCCCGGACCGCCGCAAGGTGGCCGGCGGTCTCCTGCTCCGCCGCCGCCATTTCCGCTGCCAGGTTTTCCGCCTCGGACTTCTCCGTGTGCAGGGCGGATATCTCGCGGGAAATGGCCGTCTTCTCCTCGGCCAGCTGTTCCGCTTCGGCCAGGACGTTGGCCAGCCTTTCCCCAAGCAGCTCTTGCTCGGCCGCTATGTCCGCGAGGATCTTTTCCGCCTCCTGCCTCTCGGCGAGCTTTTCGCCGGCAATCCGCTCGATTTCAGCCTGTTCGGCGGCAAGACGCTGCAGGACCTCCTCGACCCTTGTCAGGTGCTCCTTGGCCGATTTTTCCGCCGCTGTCTTTTCCGCGGAAAGGCGCTCCGCTGCGGTCTTCTCGGCAAGCCGCGCCGCCGCCTCGCGCTCCAGCTCCGCCTTGTGCGCCGCAAGCTGTTCCGCCTCGGCCCTGGCAGCCTCGAGCTTTTCGGCGACCTCCCGTTCGATGGCGCCCTTTTCCGCCTCCAGGCGTTCCGCTTCAGCCTTGACCTCTGCCAGCCTCCGGGCCGCTTCCTCTTCGAGCTCGGCCTTCTCGGCCGCCAGCCGCTTCGCCTCCGCTCCCACTTCCTCCAGCTGCTCCCGGGCCACCATTTCGGCCGCCGCCTTCTCCGCAGCCAGTTGCTCCGTCTCGGCCCGGACCCTCGCCAGCTTTTCGGCGGTCTCCCGTTCCAGTTCGGCCTTTTCCTCCGCAAGCCTCTGCGCTTCCGCCTGAAGGGCGGCCAGCTGGGCATCCGCCTCCCTGGCAGCGGCTGCGTTTTCCGCGGCAAGTCGCTCCGTCTCCGCCCTGGTTTCGGCGAGCCTGGCGATGGTGGCTTCCTCGGCCGCCGCTTTTTCCGTGGCCAGACGGCCGGTTTCGGCCTGGACCGCCGCCAGTTGCTGGGCCGCCGCCTGTTCCGCTGCTGCCTTCTCCGCAGCGAGCCGCTCGGTCTCGGCCTGGACCGTCGCCAGCCGCTCAGCCGCCGCCCGTTCCGCAGCCGCCTTTTCCGCGGCGAGCCGTTCGGTTTCCGCCTGGACTGCGGCCAGCCGCTCGGCTGCCGCCTGTTCCGCAGCCGCCTTTTCCGTTGCAAGCCGCTCGGTTTCCGCCTGGACCGCCGCCAGCCGCTCCGCAGCCGCCTTTTCCGCGGCTGCCTTTTCCGTTGCAAGCCGCTCGGTTTCTGCCCGGACCGCTGCCAGTTGCTCGGCGGCCGCCCGTTCCGCAGCCGCCTTTTCCGCGGCGAGCCGTTCCGCTTCGGCCTTCACTGTCGCCAGCCGCTCGGCGGCCGCTTTTTCCGCGGCCGCTTTTTCCGCTGCCAGCCTTGTGGTTTCGGCCTGGACCGCCGCCAGCCGTTCCGCCGCCTCCTTTTCCGCCGCCGCTTTCTCGGCGGCGAGGCGCGCTGCGGCCGCCTTGCTTTCGGTCAGCTTGCGGGCGGCTTCCTTCTCCGCCGCTTTCTGCTCCGCACCCTTGTGGAGCCCTTCCTCCTTTGACTTTACAGACGTATGGTCCGGTTTGACGAGGGGGCGCTCTCCAGGGCCTCCTCCCGGGGCAACCTTTTCCAAGGCTTTCTGTCCGCTGGCCCGGGCAATCTCCGCTTTCTGCGCGGCCGCCTTCTTCTGGGCGATTTTTTTCGCCTCGAAGGGGGAACGCAGCACGTGGATGTCACGGATGATCACCTGCCGGAGAGCCGAACTGTAGTTGAGATTGACGGCTTCGAGGGAGAACCCCATCCCTTCCATGAAGGAGCGGGCATTCTTCAGGGAGTCGGCGTAGGATGTGTTCTGCCGGGAGTCCGCATCGGGGACGTAGACGAGGACCTTCTGGGTCTTGGCAAGAAGGAGCGCGCCGTACACTGAAAAGACGTTCTCCTTGCGCACCCCGCAGACGAAGGCCTCGGCGGCGAGGGGGGAGAGCCCCGGCGGCGTCACGGTGGCGGCCGATGTGGAGCGGAAGAGGTCCGCAACATCTTCTTCGGCGGCTTCGATCCAGTGGAGGGTCTTGTCGAAGATCAGCATCGCGACTCCGTACGTGGCTGGTGGTGCTTCCGCATTGTCACGGCCTGAAGATCAGCGGGGAAAAAGGGCCGTGTGCGATGGATATCCCGGTGTCATGACCGTCCCGGAGAATTCCGCCGGCTTTCGGTGACCGAAAATAAAAAAGCCGGGGCCGCAATATCTTTGATATTTCGGCAACCCGGCTGTCTCTGGGAGACCCATAGGCTTTCCGCCCCCCCCTCGCGGGAGGTTGAGTAGTATCGTGTATCAACGGGACTATTCAGTTGTGGTGGCGACAGCGTCCGCCGTAAATCCATGCATCCCTTCCTGTTCATCTCGGAGGAGTCGGACCTTCGTGAACCGGACGCGATGGTTGTGCGTAATTATGGGAAAAAACAGTGGAAAAAGTCAATAGTAATTTGCTGCAGAAATGCTTTTCTGTGACTGTTCTCTCGGACAGCGGCTCTACGTGCCGTCGTACCGCGCTGCGGAGAAAAAATGGAAGGAGCGGGGGGATTTTTGCCACATTTCTCTTGACTCCGGGGGAAATGCCGGTATCTTCCCAAAGAGAAACGATTTCTGTTTACGGAGAGGTTTCGGTCATGCAGCGCCATTTCAGCAGCACTCTCAGGGGACTCAAGCTCAAGGCCACCCCGAAGCGCCTCGCCATCCTCGATCTCCTGGCCCGCGAGCCGGTCTACCTGAGCCCCGAGGAAGTCTGGCACCGGCTGAAAGGGGACTTCTGCGCCATCGGTCTCCCCACGGTCTACCGCAACCTGGAGGAGCTCGCCGCCGGCGAGGTGATCAGCACGGTGATCCATCCCAACCGGCAGCTTTACTATTTTCACTGCACCAACCGGAGCCATCACCACCATTTCATCTGCATTGCCTGCCGCCGGGTGGAGGACGTGGAGGCCTGCGCCCTCGACGGCATCGAGCGGGAGGTGGGAGAAAGGATCGGCGGGCGGGTCCTCTCCCACATCGTGCAGGTGAACGGCCTCTGCCGGGAGTGTGCGGCGGTGGGGGGGGCAGGGAAAGGATGAGGGTGATGGGACGCACGGTTCTGGTGATTCTGCTGCTCCTGGCGCTCGTCGCCGGCTGCAGCCGGGAAGCGGGAAAACCCGCCGGGGGGGGGCGGCTGACGGTGGTGACCACCATGTTTCCCCTCTACGATTTCTGCCGCGCCATCGGCGGCGACCGCGTCGATGTCTCCCTCCTCCTCCCGCCGGGGGTCGAGCCCCACAGCTTCGAGCCGAGGCCGGAGGATATCCTGCGGATCTCCCGGGCGGGCCTCTTCATCTACACCAATCGCTACATGGAGCCGTGGGCAGTGGATATCCTCAAGGGGGCAGGGGGGGCGGCAACCCTGCCGGTGGATGCCGGCGCCGGCGTCGCCTACCTTTCGGAGGAAGAAGAACACGGCGGGGAGGAGGAGCACGGCGGGGAGCATGGGCACGGCCACGGCGGCATGGACCCCCACATCTGGCTCAGCCCCGCCAATGCCCGGATCATGGTGGACAACATCCTGGCGGCAATGGTGAAACAGGACCCCGCCAACCGGGAGTTCTACGGCAAGAATGCCGCGGCCTACCGCGAGAAGCTCGCCCGCCTCGACGAGGAGTTCCGCACGGGACTGGCGGGGTGCCGCACGCGGGTCTTTCTCCACGGGGGGCATTTCGCCTTCGGCTACCTGGCCCAGCGCTACGGCTTGCACTACGTCTCGGCCTACGGGCTCTCCGCCAACGCCGAGCCGACGCCGGGGCGGATGGCGGAGCTGGTGAGGACCATGAAGCGGGAGGGGCTCCGGTACATATTCTACGAGGAGCTCTTTTCCCCGAAAACGGCGGACACCATCGCCCGGGAAACCGGCGCGACCCTCCTCAAGCTGCACGGCATCCACAACCTGACCAGGGAAGAGCTTGCCGGCGGGGCGACGTACCTTTCCCTCATGGAGCAGAACCTGAGAAATCTCGAGGCGGGGCTCTCATGCCGCTAGACCTGGTTACCGTGGAAGGGCTCTCCTTCAGCTACAATGCGGCGCAGGTGCTCCGCGACGTATCGTTCCGGGTGGGGTCCGGCGACTACCTCGGGATCGTCGGACCCAACGGTTCGGGAAAGAGCACGCTGGTCAAGGCGGTGCTGGGTCTGGTGCGGCCGGACGGCGGGAAGGTGACGGTTTTCGGGGCCCCGCCCGAGCAGTTCCGCGAATGGCACCGCGTCGGCTACCTTCCGCAGCGGCTCAAGTTTTTCAATCCGGCCTTTCCGGCCACCGTGGAGGAGATCGTCCGGCTCGGGCTCCTCGGCGGGAAGCGGTTCCCGAAGCGCAGGAGCGCCGGCGACGACGAGGCGGTGGAGCGGACCCTCGGCTACATGGGGATAGCCGAGATCCGGAGGAAACTGATCGGCGAGCTGTCGGGGGGGCAGCAGCAGCGGACCCTCCTCGCCCGGGCGCTGGTGAGCGAACCGCAGCTCCTCATCCTCGACGAGCCGACGACGGCCCTCGACCCCGAAACCCGGGAGAACTTCTACCAGCTCCTCCACCACATCAACGGGGAGCACGGCACCACCATCGTGCTGGTGACCCACGACACGTGGAGCATCGGCAGGTACGCCTCCCGCTTCCTCTACGTGGACAAGCGGATCGTCTTCGACGGGACCTTCGACGCCTTCTGCCAGTCGGAGGAGATGACCACCTTTTTCGGCGAGCACGCCCAGCACGCCATCTGCCACCAGCACTGACGCGGGAGAGAAAAGGAAACGGCATGGCCTTCACGGAAATCCTCGGCTACGGCTTCATCCAGCGGGCGCTGGTCGCCGGCACGCTGATCGCGGTCCTCTGCTCCGTGCTCGGGGTGTTCCTGGTGCTGCGCCGGCTCTCCCTCATCGGCGACGGCCTGGCCCACGTCACCTTCGGCAGCGTCGCCCTCGCCCTCTTCCTCCGGGTGAACCCCCTCTTCGTGACCGTCGCCGCCATCCCCCTGGTGCTCCTCTCCTCCCTGGGGATCCTGCGCCTCACGGACCGGGCGCGCCTCTACGGCGACGCCGCCATCGGCATCGTCTCGTCCCTCGGAATCGCGTCCGGGGTGCTCCTGGCGAGCGTGGCCGGCGGTTTCAACATCGACCTCTTCAGCTACCTCTTCGGGAACATCCTCGCCGTCAGCACGGTCGACCTGCTGGTGGCGGGGGCACTCTTCCTCTTCGTGGTCCTCGTCGTCTCCCTCTTCTACCACGACCTCTTCGCCATCACCTTCGACGAGGAGCTGGCGGAAAGCTCGGGGATCAACACGGGGGCCATCAACACCCTCCTGGTTTTGGTCACGGCCCTCTCGGTGGTGCTGGCCATGAAGGTGGTGGGGATCATGCTGGTGTCGTCCCTCCTGATCATCCCGGCGGTCTCCGCGCTCCAGGTGGCCCACGGCTTCCGGAGCGCCATCCTCCTCTCCGCCCTCTTCGCCGCGGGGGCGGTGGTCGCCGGCATTTTCGGGTCCATCGCCCTCAATCTTCCGGCCGGAGCGAGCATCGTCGCGGCAAACTTCCTGGTCCTCGCCGCGGTCTTTCTCTGCCGCAAGCTGCGCCCGCACGCGTAGCCGGGACGCGGTAATTCCGCCGCGGCCCCGACGGCCGCGGCACGTTTTTTTCTACCCTTTCTTCTCCTTGGAGCCACCTGGTGGTACAATGTATTGCGGGATCGTGCCCGGCCGTGGACCCGGCCGGTAACGGATGACGAGGAGGGACGGCGTATGCTGACAGAGCACGAACCGGGCGAAAAGCCCCGGGAAGAGGCCGTGAAGAAGAAGCCGGGCACCTGGGGGCTCCCGTCGCTGGGGTTCCTCCTCGCCCTGGCGGCGATCGTCGCGGCCATGGCGGCGGGTTTCGGCACGCGGCTCGGCCTGTGGCACTTCCGCACCGGCTTCGCCATCCTGAAATGGTCTGCCTACGGCGGCCTGGCCGCCGCGGCCCTCGCCTTCGCCGGCCTTCTCCTGGCGGTGCGCGGCCGCCGGCCGGGGGGCTTCCTCCTCGCCCTCCTGGCCCTGTGCGTCGGCGTCGCGGTCTTCACCGTTCCCCTCAAGTGGCGGCTGGCAGCCGCCAAGGTGCCGCCGATCCACGACATCACCACCGACACCGTGCAGCCGCCCCAGTTCGTGGATATCCTCCACCTGCGCCGGGACGCCCCGAACCCGGCCGAGTACGGCGGCGCCGTGGTGGCCTCCCAGCAGCAGAAGGGATATCCCGACATCAAGACGGCCATCATCAACTCTTCCCGCGAAGAGGTCTTCGCCCGGGCCCTGGCCGTGGCGCGGGAGATGAAGTGGGAGGTCGTCGCCGCCGTCCCCGCCGAAGGGCGCATCGAGGCGACCGATGCCACCTTCTGGTTCGGTTTCATCGACGATATCGTGATCCGGATCACCGGCGCCGGGTACCGCTCCCTGGTGGATATCCGGTCGGTCTCCCGGGTGGGGAAGAGCGACGCGGGGACCAACGCCGCGAGAATCAGGGAGTTTCTCCGCCGGCTCACCACCGGCATCTGACATCGGATCCCCCGGAGGCATCATGTCGAAAACGCTTCTGAGAAGTCTGTTCATCCCGGCACTGGCGCTCCTCCTTGTCGGCGGAGGGTGTGCCGGCGTGCCGCAACGCGTGGATCTCCTCTACCAGCCGGCAGCGAAGGCCACGGGGGGCTCCGGCAGCATCTATCTCGCCCTGGCTCCGGAACAGGGCCCCGCTCCCACCATTCCCGGCCAGTGGGTGATCGGGGAGAGCGTCACGAAGAACGGGGAGAAGAACGGCTTCATCGTCACCCATATCTCCCCCGGTACGATGGTGCTGGATGCCTTCTCCCAGGAACTGCGGAGAGCCGGCTACCAGCCCCTCCCGGTGAAGGAGCTCCCGGCCGGCGTGGAAAAGGGCCTTCTCATCACGGGGTCGGTGATCAGGCTCGACGCCACCACCAGTACCCTCATGGCGGAGGTCACCAGCAGGGTGAAGGTGTCGGTGGAACCGTGGCGCAATGGCAAGGCCGTCAGCCGGCTCCACTTCGAATCGGTCCTCACCGATTCGGCGGCCTCCGACCGGGACCGGCTTCCGGTCGACATGCTGCAGAAGGGGCTGCAGACGGTCATGGCGAGTGCGGTTCCCGATGTCGTCACGGCCCTTGAGAAAAAGGAAGGGGCGCACTGACGGGTACGCGCGCCGCGCCGGCGCTGCGCGGGGCGGAAGCGGCTATTTCTCCGGCAGCTCCGCCCAGCACTGGGCGGTGGAGAGGAACCGCAGGAATTCGCCCGCAAAGAGGAAACGCCCGGCATCGACCGGGACATTGATGGTCTCCTTCTCCCGCTGCACGGAGATGGCGCAGCCGGACTTGCCGTTCCGCTCCCATTTCTCCACCGTGAGGGTGGTCACCACTTCGCCGTCGGTCCCCTCGAACCGGTGGGTGAGCGTCTCCCTGCCGCCGTTGTCGTGGACGTCGCCGATTTTGCGCGCGAGATCGAAGCACTCCCACGGCTCCACCATGAACCGGAGCGAGGCGGCCCCCTCTTCGAGCCTGAAGAAGCGCAGGACCGCCCGCCCCTCCGCTCCCTTCCCCTCCGACCTCTTCTCGCCGGGGAAGATCGCCACCCCCGTATTCCTGGAGTAGATGACGCACTGCTGTTTTCTCATGGTTCCCCTCCTCTGCGAAGATCCGGGCCCTGCCCGGTGTCGCGGCCGTCCGCCGCGGGCACAGAACTTTTCATTGAATTCCGGCCATAAAATTCGTATTATCCCTTCCAGCGGGGCCGTGTGTCCGGCCGGGAACAGCCGCAGTCAGTTCGGGGGGTGAATCATGACTACCATCGTCCTCGTCGAGAACAGGGAACTCCTGTACCTGCTGAACGAATCCTTTTTCCACCGCGACGGGGTCGTCTTCATCACGGTCAAGGGGGGGCGGGAGCTTCAGGAGGTGATCGGCGAGCACACGCCGGACCTGATCTTCCTGAACACGGAGCTTCCCGACATGAGCGGCGCCGCCTGCTGCCTGGCGCTCAAGTCCCACGAGCGGTTCCGCCACGTCCCCGTCGTCATGGTGGTGCCCGCTTCCCGCCCCCACGAAGTCGAGGTGGGCCGCCGCGTCGGGTGCGACGACGTTCTCCTCTCCCCCTTCGGCCGCGAAGCGGTGGTCACCAAGACCCGTTCCTTCATCCCCATGAGGGAGAGGGCCCTGCGCCGCTTTCCCATCAGGCTCGACGTCCGCTACGGCACCGACCCCCACCGTCTCCGCACCGGCACCATGGCCAACCTGAACCACAACGGGCTCTTCCTCGAGTCCATCGACTCCCTCCCCAAAGATTCCTTTCTCACGCTGGAGTTCACCCTCCCCGGGTCGGAACGGCAGATGAGATGCACGGCCCGGGTCGCCTGGATCAGCCACTGCAGCCTCGGGAAGACGCGGATCCTCGCCGAGGGGATGGGGCTGCAGTTCGTCGATCTTCCGGAAACGGACCGGAAATACATCCGGGAGTACCTGCAAAAGGCGGAGCAGGCGGTTTCCAACGCATAGCAGGTTCGCCTGCACGACTCCCCCCTGTCCGTCCCCGTCAGGGCTCTGGCAGCGGCTTCGCCACGGCCGGTGCCCCCGGCTTGCCGACGGAGGAGAACATCCCCACCATCCTGTTCTTGACGGTGAAGTAGCTGTCGACGAGGTACTCGGCGTACGTCTTGTAGACGAAGACGAAGGTACCGAGGAAGAAGACGACCAGGATGAGCCGGGAGAGCTGCGGCGACGGGATGAGGGCGGTGAGGCGGGTGACGGCGAGGAAGGCGGCGACGACCCCCGCTAGGACGAGGAGCGGCTTCACCCATTGATAATGGGCCAGAAGCCGTGTGAAGCGGGATACGGGCTGGTCGGGGGGCGCCTCCTGGTCGGTAGCGGAGGGGGAGGGGTCGCGGAGCGCCGGGCTTACCGCAGGCGGGGAGGGGGCGCTGCCCTTTCCGGCCTGCGTGCTGAGATGTTCATCGGTGATCACCTTCATGGTGGCGCGGAACTTGGGGGGGACGGCATCGCGGTTGTCGGTGATGCAGACGACCCCCTTTTCGTTTTTGTACTTGTAGAAGTCTGCCCGGGCGGCTGGTTCATTTCCGAAAATTGCTGCGCATAACAGAACGGCCAGCAGGGAGATGTAGAGGCAGATTTTCAGTTGCTTTGGCATGTTCTTTACCTCGTTTTCTATAACGCCATAAGCCTGACCGGGGCGGGTTTATCGCCTCCGGTCGTGGCGCGGGTTAGGCGTCTCATAGTCGCATAGCACGTAACTCAGCATTTGTTGAATACATGCCACTTCTCGAGCAAAGTAACCATATTGCGTTGTCAACTACGACCACTTTCTCATTTGCTTGGTGGGCAATGGTCTTTACTGCTCGCATGGAAGTAGTAAGCTCTGTCTCATTTGTAGGCGAGGGATAATTACGCTCTTGATTGCCCGAAAAATTTCTAAAATTACAGATTCTCCAGCTTCCAACCGCTCTATTTATGTGGCGATCAGGCTTTGCAACATCAAACCCAATATTCTTTATTGCCTCTGCAGCAATTGCTATCCCCATTGAAGGTAATTTATTTTTGCTGTTTGTTGAGCCGAGTGATTGAGCAAGTAAAATTGGATCGTTGTTGCTACATCTCAGTAAAGCGGTAATGTAGCGTTCTAAAGTTTCAAATTTACGTATCTTCTCGCACAGTAACTTTGCTGCAATAATCAAATTTGTCAGGTCTCGTTTTAAAGTAAGCGAACCAGCTCTGCGAGCAATAAACCAAGGCACAAAGCACTTTTCGATACTTGTTGCCGTTAGGTTGCTATAGGATTGGATGTCGAAGTTCATAAATAATTCGTTCATTTCAGGTAAAACCCTTTCCACTCTTGACCAATCAGTGGAATTTGAAAGGACCGCCTTCACAATGCCTTTAAATATCTCATGGTCGTCAAATAGTTCACCATTCAGCCTACGAGCAACCGCTGAAGCCTGTCCCATATTTTCAATCCTTGTTCTCCACTCAGGAAGGCCTTCATTCAATCGCTGCTGAATCTTAATCCACATTGAAAACCCCTTCAGATTATTAACCCATAAGGGACGAGGGGGACGTAGTTGATTTGTTGACTTGCTCTTTCTCGCTACTCAACAAATCAACTACGTCCCCTTAGCCCTTCCCCGTCCCCTTAGCCCTTCCCAACTTGATTGCACCAAGATTGACTTCTGCGGTTTCTGGCGAAAAGAAATCCTTAACTATCTGCTTGAAGGTTTTACTCATGGAGCTTGAACCCGGGGTCGGACCAAGCTACCTATCTGATATCACGAAACAATCAGGCCAAAAGAAAGCGTTTTCAGTGCTTAGAGGCTCGTTTCCGGAGGCAAAAACCGCCTTGTAAGCACGTCCTGGGGTCCGGGGTCGGACCAAGCTACCTATCTGATATCGCGAAACAATCAGGCCAAAAGAAAGCGTTTTCAGTGCTTAGAGGCTCGTTTCCGGGGGCAAAACCAGCATTGTAAGGAGCACTCTCTTCTCTCAGCGTATACACACCGTCCGACTCTGTCCCTATGTCTCTCCCCTTGGCACTTATGCCAAGTCGTGCCTTGATCCCTTCTACAAAACCCCGACTGCCAACGGCAATACTTTCCGTCCAGCAGCTTTCGCGGTTAAGCCTCTTCTCCACTATCGCCTCGTGCACCCATCCTCTGTGCTGCTGCGCAAATTCGGCTGCGTCAGAATAACCGCAAAGCTGCCGTAAGCTCAAATGATCTATTACGCCATATCTGGCAGGCGGATTCTGAATTTCGTTGTACCCGTTCAGTTCCCATTCTGCAGGATGTTTGACCACACCGGCGCGCACCATGTTCAAGTCGATGTAGACCAGGCAACGGATCAAATGATCACCGCGCTCAACTGCCGTGGCATGGTAACGATCTTCCCAGAAGGCGCCCTTTCTCACCTTACGGCGATTGAATTCCTGGCCGGTTCTCCCGGCTATCAACTGAATGCTGCCTGGAATGACTTCCTGTTCGCTGTCCTGTACCAACAAGTGGATATGATTCGAGGTCACCACATAGTTGAGCACCCGAATACCGAAACGTTTCTTGGCTTCAAATAGCCAGTGATACCAACGTCTCCGGTCTCTGGCAAACTTCAGCAGAAATTCCTTCTTGTGGCACCGGTGGGTGATGTGCCACACCTGCCCCGGAATATGATGTCTATTTGCGCGCGCCATTCTCAGACTCTCATTTTTGCCGGTAAAAATGCGGCTCTAAGAGCAAATATACGGTTATTTTGAACTGTTACTGCAATAGTTTCAAAGTGTTGGCTTGGTCCGACCCCAATGCCACCCCAATGCCACCCCCATTATGCATTTAAACAGATTTATTTTACAATAGCGGTGAATTCACGTGGTGCACTTACAACGTGAATTCACTAGAATCCAACCTTCTAAGCGAGTATAAACCGCCAATCTACTTTTTATTCAAAATCATTTCCATTTTGCCGGGATTTATTATGAAGGTATACTGCTCTCCAGTTTTTAACTGGTTGAATTCCTCGACTTGCGATTTGAAATGATAATCGGTGTATTTATAAAATACCCAATTCCTTGGTATGCCGATTAAGACATACACTATCAACAGAACGCCTGCAACGCTTCTTATTATTTTTTTGTCTGCACAAAATAATACCCAAAATAATGACACCATCCAAGCCAATTTTGGCAATAAACAATATCTGCTTCCACCTCCTTCAGCCATAACACTCCACTGAGGTGTATTAATACTGACTTGTGGAGAAATTAGTCCTGCGGCCAAGACAGAGAAGGAAAATATTAGCAAAAATTTCATTTCTATTTGTGCTTTATAGAAAACATATGACAAAATTGCTAGGCCAATAAAACCAATTGCTATTGGCAATAATACACTAATAAATATATTATAAGAGTAATGCGGTCCATGAATCACACCTATAGGTCCTAAAATTCCACTTGTAAATACATTCCAAGAAATTATCCTAAATAAATCTAATAAATTTGCGCCTAGTTCTTCTTTTGATCTAGGTATGTCAGGAACAATGTTAAAATAAGCGTATAGTTGAATAACAAAAGTAAAAGATAATACGGCAATTCTTAACCAAATTATTTTAAGTTTATTGATTAAGAAAGCATATGCAATAGCGATTGGAAAAGCAATAAAGACGAATGGTCCGCTTAACCCAGCCAGTAATAAAGCTATTACATCAAAAATTTTCCAAAGGATGTTCTTGCCTGTTGGTGCTGCTATAATAATTAGGAACATCAAAATCGACAAACTCCATTGAGAATTTGTTAGATTTAAATGGGTTTCCTCAGTACCAAGAAGACCTATATAGGCCAATCCTAGAAGAATGCGAATTTGTAATTTAGGAACAATCTGCTGGAAACGAGTTGAAAGAAAAAACAAAGGGGGCAATATCTGAAAAAACAATGCAAAGATATTGAAGACTAAAGGCGCATAAGCAATGTCGAAAAATTGAGAGATATATCCTCCCAGACGAGCATTAACCTGAAGATACCCTAATTTTGTAATAAAAAAAGG
>Ga0335083_10001141_pt1 | contig 37287 bp, 27 predicted proteins | sample Lox_Sample_42_FD_206716 | JGI IMG/M metagenome (GOLD analysis project Ga0335083, IMG submission 206716) | Soil microbial communities from Loxahatchee National Wildlife Refuge, Florida, United States - Lox_Sample_4.2 | ecosystem: Environmental > Terrestrial > Soil > Wetlands | place: USA...
CGCGACCAAGTACCTCTCGGGTCACAACGACGTGCTCGGCGGCGTCGCGGTCGGCGCGGCCCACCTCGTGTCGCTGCTGCGCGATTCGCGCGGCGTGCTCGGCACCGTGCTCGACCCGCACGCGGCGTTCCTCATCCTGCGCGGCATCAAGACGCTCGGCCTGCGCGTCGAACGGCAGAACGCGTCGGCGCTCGCCGTGGCCCGCGCGCTCGAAGCGCACCCGAGCGTCGAACGGGTCTACTACCCGTTGCTCGAGAGCCACCCGTCGCACGCGGTCGCCCGCGCGCAGATGTCGGGCGGCGGCGGGGTCGTGAGCTTCGTCGTGAAGGGCGGACGTGACGCGGCGTCGCGCGTGGTGGACGCCTGCACGATCGCGAAGATCGCGCCGTCGTTCGGCGGCCCCGAGACGCTGATCGAGCAGCCCGCTATCATGAGCTACTTCGAGCTCGGCCCGGAAGATTTGGAGCGCCTCGGGATCTCTCCCGCGCTCATCCGCCTCGCCATCGGCGTCGAAGAGAGCGCCGATCTCGTCGCCGATTTGCTCGGCGCGCTCGCGAAGGCGTAACGCGAGCGAACGCGGCGAACGGGCGAGCGAACCCGAACGTTCGGCGCGAAATCGCACGCGACAAACCTCGGACGGAACGCCCCGGGCGGCGCTTTCGATGGTGGTTGCCGGGGAACCCCCGTAGGGTGCCGCCCCGTGAGCGACAGCCAAGAACCCCACGACGACGCAGCTCCGCCCGAAGCCGACGACGAGGCGCGCGCCGACCGTCCCGAAGATCCCGTCGAACCCGCTCGACGTCCGAAGAAACGCCCGAAGCGCGCGTCGAACCGCGTCGAAGCGAAGCCCGCGCCGTCGCGCGGCGGGCTCGTCGCCGTGATCGCGCTCGCGGCGGCCTCGGTGGGCGCGGCGGGCGGCTGGTTCGGACACGACGCTCAGACGAAGGCGAAGCTTGTCGCGGACTCGCCCGCGGCGGCCGGCAGCGGCGGGCCGTGCGCGGCGTGGCAGCAAAAGATCTGCGCGGGCAACGGCGAAGAATCCGCGGCCTGCCAGGAAGCGAAGGACGCGCTCGACCTCCTCACGCCGCCGACGTGCGCGGTGGCGCTCGAAGCCGTGCCCGCCACGCTCGCGAAGGTCAAGGCCGCGCGCGCGCCGTGCGACACGCTGGTGAAGAAGCTCTGCGCGGATCTGCCGCCGGGAGCACAGACCTGCACGATGGTGCGCGAGCGCACGCCGAGCTTCCCCGTCGAGAAATGCACCGGCATGCTCGAGCACTACGACGACGTGATCACCCAGCTCAAGCAGATGGAAGAGCAGCAGGCTCTGCACATGAACGGAACGCCGGGAGGCCACGCGCCTTCGGCGTCCGGAACGCCCGCGCCGCCGGCCGCTCCCTAGTGCACCGCTCAGCGCGGTTTCGTATTCCCTGGCGGTGAAAGCCGCTCTACTCTTCGAGGCTCCCCGGGGCGACTGCATCCGTGACCCAGCCTTCTCCGAATCTCGCGCGGCTCCGGGCCTGGTTTCTACGAAACCTGCTCGAAGCCGCCGAGCGTGAGCTCGGAGCGGCGGCGGTCGCGGTGCTGCCGGAGCGGGCCCCCGCGCGGCTGCGGCCCCACCTCACGCTCGAGCGTCTGCGCGCAACCGCCGCGCTCGACACCCTGCCCCTCGACGACGGCGAGGAGGCGATGCTGCTCTTCGATCAGACGCTCGGGGACGGCTCGGGCAAAACGCTCGAACGCGTCGCGTGCGAGATGTTGGCGCGCCAGCTCGTGCAGGCGGCTTCGGCGGTGCGCGTCGGCGACCTCTTCGGCACGGTCGCGCGCCTGCGCGCCCCGCTCGAGCATCCCTTCGTCGACGTGACGGTCGTCTTCGATTTGGCGCGGAGCGCGACCGGGTTTCGGCTGAGCGTGGGGATCCCGGGCCGCCCGCGCGCGACGCGACTCCTCGGCCATCTCGCGACGGGCGCGGTGCATGCCGCCGAGCGCTTCGCGCGCGAGTCGCACTCCGAGCCGCTCCGGCTCGAGCTCTCGACCTTCGCCGACCGCTCGACCATCGACGCCCGCTTCCGGCGCACCTCCACGCTCCCGCCGGCGCCCGATCACATGCCGAGCTCCAGGCGCGCCGTCCCCTCGCGCCTCGTCCCGCGGCTCAGCGACGAAGTCGCGCGCATCCTCGACTCGACGCGCGGAGCGCCCGCGCGGAGCGAGAGCGAGCCGCCCCTGCGTCGCGGCCGGAGCACGATCCCGCCGCCTCGAAGCACGATACCGCCCCCACCGCCCGAGCCGCCGTCGGAGCCGCGGTCGTCGAGTCCCGCGGCGGACAGCTCGCCGGCGGCGCGACGTCCGTCACGCCCGCCGCCCGGGCGCTGACGCCTCAGTTACACGTGGCGGAAAAATCGCTGCTCGTGACGAGCAGGGGCTGACCGGCGTTCTGCGAGTCGAGGAGCGTGCCCTGCACTAGGACCGGAGCCTCGCAGATCGTCATCGCGGCGGACGGATCCACGCTGGCCGTGAACGTCATCGGCAGCATCACCTTCTTGCCGACGCCGAGCGAGACCGGAAAGGTCGCGCCCGCGAGCGAGAGCGGAGACATGAGCTCGGTGTCGCCGCGTTGAATCGAGAAGGTGCCGAGCGACACCTGCGAGTCGGAGGAGGCGTAGTCGCCGAGCGCGATCTGCAAGCTGAAGCTGCCGGTGGCGTCGGCGCCCACGCTCGAGCTTTGGATCGCGAGCGTCGGGCCGTCGACCCGACCGCTCAACGCGGCGGTGGAGTTATCGACGGAGCAGCCGAGAGCGAGCGCGGAGACGACCAGGAACCATGAAGGAAGCGGCATGAGCGGTGCGACGGTCCACGCGAAAGTGGACCTTGGCGCGATTCGGCATTCTACTCTCGCCTTTTCGACGGTGCACTCGAGCGGACTTTCGAATCGCCTCCTCGCCCTCGCGTGGTTTTTGACCGGTTGCGCGAGCGCGACGCCTCTGCCGGCGACGGCGCCGCCCGCGCCGCCGCCTGCCGCACCGCGGCGACGCACCGCCACTGAAATCCCGCCCGCCGTGCAGGTTCCCACGCCGGGCCCGGCGCCGAGCGCCCCTCCCGCGCGCGCACTCCCGCTCGCCGAAGTCGACGACGCGGGGCCGCTCTCGCTCGAGCGGATGGGCGCGAGCGGAGCGTGGCTCGTCGTCTGCCGGCAGAACGGCGCGCCGCGTCTCGAGCTCGCGCTCTCGGGCCGGCCACTCGAGCCGCTCGACGATTTGCTCGGCTGGGATCCGACGGGGGAATTCGTCGTGGTACGGCGCGCGGGCGTCGTGTCGCTCCTCGACGTCGCCACGGGCGCGAGCACGAACCTGAGCGAGCTCGGCTTCGACGACCGCGACGACGTGCTCGACTACCGCCAGCACCGGGCGCTCGCGTTCGATCCGCGCGGTGAAATCCTCGCGTACGTGCGCAAGAACCCGAACGGCGCGATCGTCCTCCGCACGCTCGCGACGGGCGCCGAACGGACGGCGGTGACGAGCGGCGGCGAGCCGTGGCGTCTCGCCTGGGACGCGTCGGGCGCGACGCTCGTCGTCGACACGGTGGCCGCCGATCCGGCGCGGCCCGGTCATGCGGACTTCCCCGTGCACCTGCGTCACGGCGCGCGGCTCGCGTGCAGCGGGCTCTTGCCTCACTTTCACGTGAACGCGGATCTCGGGGTGCGGCCGAGCACGCTGCTCGTCACGCGCGACGGGCTCGTGTCGCGGGTCGTCACCGATTTCGCGCTGCCGTTCGGCCAGGACTACGTGGCGCGCGGCTCCGACGGCGCGCTCGCGCTCGTGCGCGCGGGCAAGCGCCTGCCGCTCGGAGAAGCGGACTGCGGCGGCCGCGTGCTCATGGCCGATCCGACTCGGGATCTCCTGCTCGTGAGCTGCACGAACGACAAGGCGCGACCGAAGCACGTCGGGGTCGAGCTCGTCGGACCGGGCTTTCGTCAAGAGCTCGGCGTGGTGGTGCAGTCGATGGCGCTCGATCGCTGGCCAGAGGTTCCGTCGCGGCTCGTCCCGCTCTACCCGGGTTCGGACGCGCTGCTGGTCGATCTGGACGCGCGGCGCACCGTACCGCTCGCCCCGGGCGACCGTGTGCTCGCGACGAGCGGCGCCGCGGCGCTCGTCCGGCGCGACAAGACGCTCGTCTGGATCGACACGCTGCGCGGCAGCGAGACGGTGCTGTTCGACGCGATCCCGCCGTTCGCGGGCCTCGTCGTGGAAGGAAGCCTGGTCGCCGTGGGTTCGCTCGTCGTCGATGTCGCGGCGGGGCGCGTGCTCGGGACGCTGCCCGGCCGCCCGCTCGCGCTCAGCGCCGAGGGCGCGGGGCTGATCCCGGAAGGCGGCTTCCAGACGAGCACCGCGTTCGCGCGCGGCCCCTTGCGCTGGCGCCCGCCGGTGCCGCCGAGCGTCGACTAACGGCGCTCGGGGATGCTACTAACCCGGGCCATGAGCGCCCCCGTGGATCTGCTCGGCGAGCTCGAGGCGCGCGGTTTGCTCTATCAGAGCACCGACCGCGCCGAATTCGGCAAGCACCTCGCGAGCGGCATGCGCTCGGTCTACGGCGGTTTCGATCCCACGGCGGACTCGCTCACCGTGGGCAATCTCGTGCCCTTGCTCCTGCTGCGGCGCTACCAGCTCGCCGGGCATCGGCCCTTCGCGCTCGTCGGCGGCGGTACCGGGCTCATCGGCGATCCGTCGGGCAAGGATGCCGAGCGGCCCATCCGCGATCGCGCGAGCGTCGCGCACAACGTCGCGCGCATCACCGCCATCTTCGAGCGCATCCTCGCCTTCGACGGACCGAACGCCGCCGTCGTCGTCGACAACGCCGAGTGGCTCACGCGCCTCTCCTACATCGAGGTGTTGCGCGACGTCGGCAAGCACTTCTCGGTCAACATGATGATCCAGAAGGACAGCGTGCGGGACCGGCTGCAAAACCGCGAGCAAGGCATCAGCTACACGGAGTTCAGCTACATGCTGCTCCAGGCCTACGACTTTTTGCACCTCTACCGAGCGCACGGCGTCACGGCGCAGGTCGCCGGCTCCGATCAATGGGGCAATACCGTCGCCGGCATCGATCTCATCCGCAGGACGGAGCGCGCCGAAACGCACGCCATGACGGTGCCGCTCGTCACCAAGGCGGACGGCGGCAAATTCGGCAAGACCGAAGCGGGCGCGGTGTGGCTCAGCGCGGATCGGACTTCGCCCTACGAATTCTACCAATTCTGGCTCAACGCGAGCGACGCCGACGCGAAGCGCTTTCTCGCCGTCTACACCCTGCTCTCGCTCGACGAAATCGAGCGCATCGCGGCCGAACACGACGCGAACCCCGGCGCGCGCGGCGCGCAGCGGGCCCTCGCGCGCGCCGTGACCGAAATCGTGCACGGCGCGGACGGGCTCTCACGCGCCGAAGCGGCGACGCAGGCGCTCTTTTCGGGCGACGTGCGCGGCCTGCCCGAAGAGTCCGTGCGCGAGCTCTTCGCCAACGCGCCGTCCGCGACGTTGCCGCGCGCGAGGCTCGCCGCTCCCGGCGCGCCGCTCGTCGATCTCTTGGTGGAGGGCGGCGTCGTGAAGAGCAAGCGCGAGGCGCGTGAATTCCTCGAGCAGGGCGCGATCAGCGTGAACGGCGAGCGGGCCGCCGCGACGAGCACCTTCGCGGAAGCGTCGCTGCTCTTCGGCCGCATGCTGCTCGTGCGCCGCGGGAAAAAATCGTGGCACGTGCTCCGCTTCGAGTGACGCGGCGACGCCGCGCGTCGATTCAGAGCGATTCGAGGTAGGCGACGAGGTCGCCGATGTCGTCCTGGCTCAACGACGACAAGTCGCCGTGCATGGCGCCGCCGCAGCTCGGATCGAAGCGCTCGAGGAGCGTGCTCGCGCAGCCGTCGTGCATGTACGGCGCGCGCTCCGAGACCGCGATGAGCGACGGCACCTGGAGGGCGACGCCCTTGCCCACGTCGGCGAAGCCGTTGTTGCTGAAGTTCGGCCCGTTGTGGCAAGTCGTGCAGCCGACCGCCGACGACTCGAAAATGGCCTTGCCGCGCAACGCTGCCGCGTCGGTCGCCGGGCGCACGGCGGGCCTCCGGGGCAGCGAGTACACGTAGGCTTCGAGCGCGCCCGCGCGGGGGTCGCTCTCGAACGGACCCGCCATGCGCTCGGTGAAGATACGCAACATGAGATCGCCGAAAGACGGGAGCTCGCCGTCCCAATGGAACGGCGCCGTCCCCGCGAGCCCCACGTCGAGCGGCTGGGTGCGGCGCGCGCCCACGTCCGAGAAGTTCCAGACGCGGCCGTCCTCGGTCCCCTCGGGGTGACACGACGCGCACGCGATGCCTCCGCCCGCGTCGGTGTGGAAAAGATCGTGGCCGGTGTCCGCCATACTCTCGCCGCCGAGCGGGATCGTCTGGCTCGGCTGCGCCTGGAGCGCGGTCTCGAGATCGATGACCGTGAGTTGTGACGGCTCGCGGCTCTGCACCACGAGGCGGTCCGTCGTCGGCTCGAACGCGACCGCGACGACGTTCGGCAGGATGAAACCCTCGTCGTCGCCGCGACAGCCGCTCGCCGTCGCATGCTCGTTGGCGAGCGAGTAGATGGAGACCGACGATTGCCCGACCGTCCCCGCGAAAGCCACCGCGACGAGGTCGTCGCGCGTCGCGATGTCCACGGGCAAAACGCCGTTCTGGAGGTGCGCCTCGCTGTGGACGCTGCCGTCGGCCGACACGAAGCTGAACGTGCTCTGCACGACCGAGCTGCACGGCTCGATGGGCGAGCCGTAACCGCTCGCGATCGGCAGCGTGAAATCATCGCTGCCGGCGGCCCCGGCTGTTTCTTCCGGCGCTTGGGCCGCTCCGCCCCCGCCGAATCCGCCCACGTTGATCCTGGCGCCCGTCCCGCCCGTCCCGCTCGAGGAGGACTCCGGATCCGAGCTCCCGGCCACCTCGATGCGTCCCATGAAGGAGCGCTGATGGGCGATCGCGAGTCGCCCGTCGCTGCTCGGAACGGCGCGCCAGGCGACGGACGGCGCGAAGCCGGCGGAGTCCTTCGCGAGCTCGACCGTCTTCGTGATTTGACGCTGAGCGTCGAGGAAGAGCACCTGCGCGCTCCTGAAGCGCGTGACCGCGAGCGTCCCGTCGATGAACGCGACGTCCCGCAGGTCGGTCGCGACGGTGGTCGTCCGCGTCGGGTCGCCGCCCGACGCCGGGAGCTCGACGAGCGTCCCCTCGAGACAGGCGACGAGCACGTTGTCGGCGGCGGCGTCGTACGCGAGGCCGCGCGGCGCGTGGCAGACGGCGCGGTGCGCGGTGATGCTCGCGCTGTTCACGTCGATCGTCACGAGCTCGCCCGTGCCGCGCAAGGCCACGTGAACGCGGCCGGCCGCGTCCTCGACCAGGCGCCCGGGCTCCGCGCCCGCCGCGAGCGGGATCTGACGGACATCCGAGCTCGTGAGATCGACGATGAGCAGCCGATCACGATCGGAGTCGGCGACCACGACGCTGCCGCCCTCGTTCAGCGCGAGCAGCGTGCCGCCGCTGATGGTCGGCGGCGGCTTCGGCGCCGAGACCACGGGCGTATCGTCGACGCCCTTGCCCCCGCTCCCTCCCTTGCCCGCCGCGTTCGGTGGCAGCGGCGGTGTCTCCGAATCGTCCACCGGCACCACCGCGTTCTGCGCGTCGCACGCCCCGACGAGGATGAGCGTCCCCGCGATCCACGGCCAGAGTCCACCCGAAATTATTTTTCGCATGCGCGACCTCCACTGCTCCACCACGGCTGGAGGTAGCACCGGACGGCCGTTTCGGCTCAGACTCGGCGGAGTCTCAGGGCAAAAGCCCCGAATGGCGCCCGCTCACTTCGGGATGGGCGGCGGTTTCACCCCGTGATCGAGCGCGTTCGGGCAACCGCGTGACACGCCGGTTTCGCCGTCCTCGGTCCGCACGACCTTGAACTCGACGCGGCGGTTCTTTTCCCAGGCGGTCGGGTTCGACGCCGGATCGAGCGGGCAATATTCCCCATAGCCTTGCGACACGAGGCGGCTCGACGAGATGCCGCGGGAACGCAACGCGTCCATCACGGAGGCGGCACGCGCCTTCGTGAGCTGGAGGTTGTGCTGGTCGCTCGCGCGCTCGTCGGCGTGACCCGCGATCTCGACCGTCAAGAACTCGGAGTGACCCTTGAGCGTCGCGGCGACCGCGTCGAGGATCTCGTTCGACTGCGGCAAGATGCGGGCGCTGTCCGTCTCGAACTGCACCTTCTCGAGAATGAGGATTTCGTTGCCCTCGACGATGACCTTGCCCTTGTCCGGGCAGCCGTCTTCGTCCTGATAACCGTTGTAGGTCTCCGGATCGTTCGGGCACTTGTCCTTCACGTCCGGGATCTGGTCGTGGTCGTTGTCGGGATCGGGGCAGCCGTCTTCGTCCTCGAACTTGTCGCGATCCTCGGCGTCGTTCGGGCACTGGTCGGCCGAATCCGGAATGCCGTCCTTGTCGTTGTCGGCCTCGGGGCAGCCGTCTTCGTCCTGGAAGCCGTCGCGATCCTCCGGCACGTCGGGGCACTTGTCCTTCGAGTCCGGAATGCCGTCGCCGTCGCGATCGCCGTCCGCTTTGCCTTCGGGGCAACCGTCCTCGTCGTGATCGCCGTCGCGGTCCTCCGGGATGTCGGGGCAGCGATCGTTCACGTCGAGGATGCCGTCCTGATCGTTGTCGGGATCGGGGCAGCCGTCCTCGTCCTGGAAGCCGTCGAAGTCTTCCGGCTCGTCGGGACACTTGTCGACGTCGTCCTTGTAGCCGTCGCCGTCACGATCGCCGATCGACGGCTCGTACACGAAGCCGAGAATCAAGCGGACGTTGGCCGCCTCGAAGCCCGTGCTCCACGCGCGGCTGCCGGCGCCCACCATCATGAAGCTGTTCTTGTCGATGAACAGCTTGAGGCCGCCGACGACTTCCTCGCTGAGCTTCTGCGCTTCGGCGGAGCTGCCGCCGAGCTCGTACGTGCCGTACGTCTCGGCCACGATGTCGAGGGCGTCGAGCGCCCGCAAGGCGAGGCCGACGCTCAGCGTCGGGGTGTTGCCGTACTCGAAGACGCCCTCTTTGAGCTCGGGCTGTCCGTTCGGCGAGTTACCGAAGCGGGGATTTTTGCCCGTATGGCCGCGGTAGCCGACGTTGACACCGACCTTGAACCACTGCGTCGCGCCGAGCCGCTCCTCGAACACGACCTGGGGCCAATACCAAAAGCCGGGATCCGCACCGAGCTCGCGGGGCGCGCCGCTCAGCGGAACACCCACCTGCGCGAGCAGGGCGATGCCCGGGCCGCGGTCGACGCGCGTGAGCCGCAGCTTGCCGTGTAGGGCGAGCGTGCTGAGCGACTCTTCATCGAGACGCGCCGAGTTGTAGAGGTTTCCGGTCGGCCCGATTTGGTAGGCCGGATCGCCGGCGATGAGCACGACGGGAATCGAGACGCCGACCACCGCGCGATTGAAGAGCCCGTAGTTGAAGCCGAGCGTCGCCTGAAACGAGTTCTGGACGAGTGCCGGCACGCCCGAGCCGTCACTCCCGGGTTGGACGGTGCAAGTTTGGTCGGCGCACGGCTGTCCGGTCGCCGCGTCGATGGGCGTCCCCGGGGCGCGCGTCCGCATCAAGCGGCTGCCGTAGTCGAGCACCATCCCGAAGCTGATGTTCTGGTGCCCGAGGATGTCGGAGCCGTTGACCGAGAAAAACCCCTTGGAATCGACGGCGGGACGGAACAGGTGCGTGTCCATGCCGTCGCCGTTGTCGTGCGTGCGAACCTGGGCGAGGGCGGGCGCTTCCAGCCCGAACACGGCGAGACCGAGCACGGCCGTCCTGAGCGAGGCGACGATGCGCACGATGCGCCGCACGGTAGTTCCGTGCGCAAGAAGTCGCAAGCATTCCGACACATGGCCGAACGCGATCGCTTCCCGACCTCGACCGCATCCTCGCTCGTCCGGCCGCGCAAGACCCGCTAATCTGTATCGGGTAATGCGCTCCGGCATCCGGGCGGTCATGCGTGTGCTCGTTGGGCTTTCGGTCGCGGCCAACGTGCGAGCCGACGCGCCGCCGGCCCTCGCCGGTCAGTTCACGGCCAGCGCGCTCACCACCACCTGGAGCATCGGCGACTGGGGCGACGCGTGCGGGCCTAAGCCGAGCGGCGGCGGCGAGCACGGAGGCGCCGTGATCGTCGACGAGACCGGCGGCGAGCTCACCTTCACCGGTGTGGGGCATCCGTACACCACGACCGCGTGCTGGGAGCAGCTGCCGGGGCTCGTTCGGGCGAGCCACGCCGCGAGCGCGCAGAGCTGGCGCACGGTGTGTAAGAGCCCGCCCGGCGATCCGCGGCAATCGACCCTCGTGACGACCGTGACCGCGATCAATAACGACCAAATCTCGTTCGACGAGACGGGTCAGTATCAGTTCGTGATCAAGGACCAGAACTGCACCGCGAGCGTGAGGCGGGATCGCTTCTACCGTCGCGTGCAGGCGACGGCCGCCGCGACCGCCACCACCGCCGCACCGGCCCCGGCGGCGACCAGCACCCCCGCGCTCGCCGCGACCGACGCGCCGGCGCTCGCCGCGACCGTCGAGCTCTCGCCGCTCGGGTCGTCGAAGGCCGCGCCCGTGCCGAAGGCGAGCGCTCCCGTGTGCGCGCTCCCCGGCCCGCCCGCGCGCATCGAGGTGCGCCCGTCGAGTAAGCTGATTCGCCCGGGTGAGAGCTTCGACTTCACGGCGGCGGTCGTGGACTCCCGCGGGTGCCATTTGGGGATCGCGCCCTCGTTTCGCCTCGACGGCGACGCGAACGGCGTGACCGTCGCGAGCACGGGCAAAGTGCACGTCGACGACGGCGCGCCGGAAGGAGTGCATCAGATCGTGGCCGCCGTCGGCGCGCGCTCCGTCAACGTGACGCTCGACGTGGTTTCTCGCGAACGCTACGACGCGCTCCTCGCGCAAGGCGGCTACGATCCGTCCGGCGCGTCCACGGACGCGGCGGTCGCGCGGCTCGAATCGGGCAGCGTGGGCGCGCACTCGACCGTGCTCGAAGACGATTCGGGCAAACGCCGGACGCTCTTCGTCGCAATCGTGGGCAGCGCGGCGCTCGCGCTCGGCTTGCTCGGACTCGCGCTCGTGCGCCGGAGCCGAAAGCGCGCGCTCGAGCGCAGTGTGCCGGCGCGTCGGGTCGCGCCGCCCCCGCCCGCCCCGGCCGTCCGCGCCACGGCGGCCACGGTGTGCCCCACCTGCCGCGAAGAGTTCGCACCGGGAGCACAATTCTGCCCGCGGGACGGCAACCGGCTCCTGCCGCTCGAGCGCGGCACCGTCGCCGCGCCCACCGGCTCGGTGTGCCCGGTGTGCGGGCAGGGTTACGACCCCGGCATCTCGGTGTGCCCGAAGCACGACGAACCGCTCGTGCCGCCGCTCGTCTACGCCGCGAGCCGCACCGCGCCCCTCGTCGAAAGCCGAAAAATTTGTCCCGTGTGCGGCGCCCAGTTCACGGGCGAGAGTCAGTTCTGCGGCACGTGCGGCGCGGCGCTGGTTCCGGTCAATTGACCCGAAACCGGCTCGGGCGCCCTGTCCCGGCCGAAAACCCCCAAAGCTTCCCCGTGTCCCTGAATTTTTGTAAGTTGAGTAGCGAACCGTCCTTCTTTGCCCGCGGAGAACATAGGTAACGTTCGATGAAAGTCAGCTGCCAAGCATGTGGCGCGAAGTACACGATCGCCGACGACAAGGTCCGCGGCAGGAAGGTCAAGATCCGCTGCAAGAGCTGCGGAACCCCGATGGTCGTCGACGGGCAGAGCGAAGCGCCTCCCGCCGAGGCCGCGCCGGCAGGCGGCGCGGCGGGTGAGGCGGCGGGCAGCGCGACCAGCTGGTCCGTGAACCTGAGCGACACCGACCAGCGCACGATGACGACCGACGAGATCGTCGCCGCCTGGAAGCGCGGCGAGGTCACGAACGACGCGTTCGTGTGGAAGGACGGCATGGGCGATTGGGTGCCCATCCTCGACTCGCCCGAGCTCAAGCCGCTGCTCACGAGCGCACCGGCGACCGGAGCCGGCGCCCCGACGCCGTTCGGGCCGACCGTCGTGACGAGCTCGCCGACCGCGTCGGCGCGGTTGGCCGGCGGCGGCCGCGGCGCTGCGGTCGATCTCTTCGATGCGGCCGGAGGCAGTGGGCCCGACGAGGACGAGGTCGCGACGAGCGCTCCAGCGCTCCCGACGGCGGGTTCGACCGCCTACGACGACGGCAAAATGACCGGCGCGCGCAACGAGAACTCGGTGCTCTTCTCGCTCGACGCGCTGAAAGGCGGCATCGCCGCGGAGCCGAGAAAGGCGCCGCCCCCCGCCCGCAAGACGGGCGCGGCCGTGGCGGCGGGCGATCCGTTCGCGATGTCACCGTCGGAGATCGGCGGCCCGAACCCGCTTTTCTCGCTGAACACGAATCAGGCGCTGCTCACGGCGCCGGCCCCGCCCGAACCGCCGCCGCCGCGTGTGACCGCGAGCGGCGCGGCCGTGGCGCAGCCGATGAACAAGCTCGTCGTTTACGGCGGCGGCGGGGCTGCCGCGGTGATCCTGCTCCTCCTCGGGCTGTTGCTCGGGCGTGGCACCGGCAGCAAGGACGCGGCGGCGCCGGATTCCTCCGGCAAGGAACAGGCGGCGGCCAGCACGAGCGCCGAGTCCGACAAGAAGAGCGACGCCAAGCCGGACGACACGAAGACGGAGCAGGAGAAACCCGCCGACAGCGCGAGCGCCACGGAAACGTCGAGCGCGAAGCCGGCCAGCTCGGGCGCTGCGAGCGCCGCGCCTGCCACCACGGCCGCCACGGCCAAGGTCGCCTCCACGAGCTCGACGACCAAGAGCTCGAGCTCGAGCAGCGGCTCTTCCAGCAAGGAAGCGAAAGAGAAAGCGGCCAAGGCCGCCGAGGAGACGATGCCGAACCAGGGTTCGGCGCCGTTCAGCGTCTCGGCGGCGCAAGTCGCGCTCACGCAGGCGGCGACGAACGCCGGCAGCTGCGCGAAAGCCGCCGGACCGACCGGCAGCGGCAAGGTGCAGGTGACGTTCGCGACGAGCGGGCGCGTGACCACCGCCACGGTGATGGGGCCGCCTTTCGCGGGTACCTCGATCGGCGGCTGCGTCGCGGGCGTTTTCCGCAAGGCGCGCGTCCCCGCTTATGCCGGCAATCCGGTGACCGTCTCGAAGAGCTTCCGTATCGGCGGATAACACTGAAGTTTGCGCTAGAGGCGCGGCCCGGAAGCGGGGGCTAAGCTTGGCCCTTCGTGTCCCAGATCCGGCTCCGGCGTCTCAACAAGAGCTACGGCACGGGCGAGCGCGCGCTCCACGTGCTGAAGGACGTCGAGCTCACCATCGAGCCGGGCGAGCTCGTCTCCATCATGGGCTCGTCGGGTTCGGGCAAGAGCACGCTCCTCAACGTGCTCGGCATGCTGGACGACTACGATTCCGGCGAATATTGGCTGGGCGACCAGCTGATCCGCGCGCTGCCCGAGCGGCTCGCGGCGCAGTACCGGAGCCGCTACATCGGCTTCGTCTTCCAGGCCTTCAACCTGCTCGGTTTCAAGACCGCCCAGGAGAACGTCGCGCTGCCGCTCTACTACCAGGGCGTTTCGCGGCGGAAGCGCAACGCCCTCGCGCTCGACTACCTCGAGCGGGTCGGACTCAAAGCGCGCGCGCACCATCTGCCGTCCGAGCTCTCGGGCGGTGAACGCCAGCGCGTCGCGGTCGCGCGGGCGCTCATCAGCGAGCCGAAGCTCCTGCTCGCGGACGAGCCGACCGGCGCGCTCGACACGCACACCTCGTACGAGCTCATGGAGCTGCTCGAGGAAGTGAACCGAAGCGGCATCACGATGGTGATCGTGACGCACGAGCCGGACATCGCCGCGCGCACGCGCCGCGTGATTCGCTTCAAGGACGGGCAAGTGGTTCCGGACGCCGCGGCGGTCCATGGCAGCTGAACGCCGCCGCCTCCCCTGGGCCCCCGCGCGCGGGCTCGCCCGCTTCGGACTCGGCTGGCTGAGCTTCGCCGCCTTCGAAGAGCTCATCGCGACGCTCGGCCGCAATCGGCTGCGCACGCTGCTCACGGGGCTCTCGGTCGCGTGGGGCACGTTCATGCTCGTGCTCCTGCTCGGAGCGGGCAAAGGGCTCGAAAACGGCATCAGCTGGGAGTTTCGCGACGACGCCGTGAACTCGATTTGGCTCTGGACGGGGCTCTCGTCGATCCCGTTCGCGGGGCGCGGACCGAACCGCGACATCCGCTTCATGAACGACGATTACACGGCGCTGAGGCGCGAGATCCCCGGCATCGAGCGGCTCAGCGGACGTTACTGGATGTGGGGCGAGTTCAGCGTGAAAAACGGCGACCGCCACTCGGCGTTCGACGTGATCGGCGTGCACCCCGACCAGCGCTACCTCGAGAAGACGCTGATGATCGAGGGCCGCTACGTGAACGCGCGCGACATCGCGGAGCGCCGCAAGGTCGCCGTCATCGGCTCGCTCGTGAAGAGCACGCTCTACGGGCGGGAGGATCCGGTCGGCAAGAACATCGAGATCCGCGGCTTGCCCTACCGCGTGGTCGGCGTCTTTCAGGACGAAGGCGGCGAAGCGGAGCTCCGGCGCATCTACGTGCCGATCACGACGGCGCAGCTCGTCTACAACGACCCGAACCGCATCCATTCGCTCGGCATGACGATCGGCGACGCCGACACCGCCACGAGCCGCGTCATCGAGCGCGAAGCGCACCGCCTGCTCGCGGAGCGCCATCAAGTTTCGCTCGAGGATCGGCGCGCGCTCCGCACCCAGAACAACCTCGTTCACTTCAAGAAGATCGCCGCCGTCATCACCTGGGTGAACGGCTTCGTCTGGTTCGTGAGCTTCGGCACCCTGCTCGCGGGCATGGTGAGCGTGTCGAACATCATGCTCATCAGCGTCGCCGAGCGGACGCGCGAGATGGGCATTCGCAAGGCGCTCGGAGCAACGCCGTTCCGCCTCGTCGGCATGGTGCTCTCCGAGGCGATCCTCATCACGTCCGTCGCGGGCTACGCGGGCATCGTGGCCGGCGTCGCGCTCGTGGAGTCCGCCGGCGAACGCCTCGCCGACGCGCCGTTCGTCCGCCACCCGAGCGTGAGTCTCGGCGTCGCGCTCGAAGCGATGGCGCTCATCGTGGCCGCGGGCGCGCTCGCCGGCTTCTTCCCGGCCTTGCGCGCGGCGCGCGTGAGTCCCATCGTCGCGATGCGGGAGGGCTGAGAGCGCACGCCCATGAGCTCGTTCTTTCTCGACCTCGACACGTGGCAGGAAATCTGGGCGACCCTCAGGCGGAACCGCCTGCGCGCCTTGCTCACCGCGAGCGGCGTGTTTTGGGGGCTCTTCATGTTGATCCTCCTGCTCGGCCTCGGTCGCGGGCTCGAACGCGGCGCGCTCGCTCTCTCGGAGCTCGCGCCGCGCGCGGTGTACGTCTGGGGGCAGCGCACGGGCATGCCGTACCGCGGCCTTCAGCCCGGTCGCTACGTGCACTTCGAGGACGACGACGTCACGCGCCTGCGCGCGATTCCGGGCGTCGAATTCGTCGCGGCGCGCCTGCGCTTCGGAGGCTGGCGCGACAACGCGCAGGTCTCGCACGCGGGCAAAACCGGCGCGGTCAACGTGCTCGGCGACATGCCCGACTACGCGCGGATCGAGCCGCTCAGCATCGACCGCGGGCGCTTCTTGAATCATCCGGACCTCGCCGGGGCGCGCAAGGTGGCGGTCATCGGCAGCAAGGCGCGCGGCGTCCTGTTCGCGAACGCGAACCCGCTCGGCGAGTGGCTCGAGATCAACGGCGTTCATTTCGTGATCGTCGGTGAAATTCACTCCGACAAGGCGGGCGACGACGGCGACCGCATCAACAACACCGTCTTCATTCCGTTCACCACCTTTCAAGACGCCTACAACCAGAAGAACCGCGTCGGCTGGTTCACCCTCGGCATCCGCGAGAACGCGTCGTCGACCGAGGTCGTGCGCGAGGTGAAGCGCGTCCTCTCCGAGCGACACCGGCTCAATCCGCTCGACGAGCAGGCGCTCGGCTCCTTCGACGCCGCCGAACAGTACGAGAAAATCCACCGTTTGTTCGCGGGGATTCGCACGTTCGTTTGGTTCGTCGGCACGCTCACCCTGTTTTCGGGCGTGCTCGGCGTGAGCAACATTTTGCTCATCATCGTGAAGGAGCGGACGCGGGAAATCGGCGTGCGGAAGGCGCTCGGCGCGACGCCGGGTTCGATCGTGCGCCTGGTGGTTCAGGAGTCGATGGCGCTCACGACCCTCGCGGGTTACGCCGGGCTCGTCGCCGGCGTCGGCGCGCTCGAAGCCGTCGCGCGCCTGGTCGAGCACCTCGACGGCGCGCCGCTCAGGAGCCCGGAAGTGGACTTCAAAGCCGCGCTCGTCGCGGCGGGCGTGCTGGTCCTCGCGGGAGCCGTCGCCGGGATCGTGCCCGCGCGACACGCGGCGCGCGTGCCGCCCGTGGAGGCGCTCCGTGCCGAGTAGGACTGAACTCGATACTACGTCCCGCGCCTTGCCGCACCCGAGTGCGTGCGCAAGACTCGTAGGGTACGGGTGGGTTCCCGTGCGTCCGGCTCCCGCATGTTGAAGCGCATCGTCCCTTTCGCGATCACGCTCGGCGTCATCGCCGCGTTCAGCTGGACGCTGCTCTTTCTCTACCAAAAATCGCAGGCGAAGCCGCTCGTCTTCAAGACGGCGAAGCCGCGCGTGATGGACATCGTGAAGAAGGCGGTCGCGCCGGGCGCCATCGTCCCGCGCAAGGAAGTCACGATCAAATCCCGCGTCTCCGGCGTGCTCGACAAGATCGAGGTCGAGCCGGGCCAGCCGGTGAAAAACGGCCAGCGCATCGCCAAAATCCGCATCATTCCCGACGTGGTGAGCCTCAACAACGCCGAGGCGCGTCTCGCCGCCGCCCAGATCAGCAACGACAACGCGCTGCTCGAGGCCACCCGCTACGACAAGCTCAAGAGTCAGGGCCTCGTCGGCGAGACCGAGTACAACCAGGTGAAGCTCAACGCCGAGCTCAAAAAACAAGAGCTCGAGGCCGCGGAAGCGAATCTCCAGCTCGTGAAGGTCGGCGCCTCCAAAAAATCGGGGGCGATCTCGAACGTCGTCTACTCGACGGTGGACGGCACCGTGCTCGACGTGCCGGTGAAGGAGGGCAGCAGCGTCATCGAAGCGAACAACTTCAACGAGGGCACGACCATCGCCTCGATCGCCGACATGAACGACCTCTTGTTCTCGGGCACGGTCGACGAGTCCGAAGTCGGAAAAATCAAGGAAGGCATGCCGGTCGCCATCACCGTCGGCGCGCTCGGCAGCGAGCACTTCAAGGGCACCCTCGAGTACATCGCGCCGAAGGGCGTGGCGAAGGACGGGACGATTCAATTCGAAGTGCGCGCGCGGCTCGAGCTCGTCCCCGGCGTGCTCCTGCGCGCGAACTACAGCGCGAACGCCGACATCATTCTCGAAAAGCACGAGCACGTGCTCGCCATCTCGGAAAATCTCGTCAAATACGAGGACGACCAGCCGTTCGTCGAGGTCGAGAAGGCGCCGCAAGTCTTCGAGAAGCGCGCCGTGAAGCTCGGTCTTTCGGACAGCATCGACGTCGAAGTGGTCTCCGGCATCGACGCGAACGTCTCGCTCAAAGTGCAGGACGGCACGGACGTGGCACCGCCCCCGAGCCCGAAAGAGAAGTGAGCGGCCGCGGCGCGGCGCCCTTCAGCGCGCGTAGACTTTGCGAAAGAGCTCGCTGCGATTGGCGGCGCCGCACTTCGCGTAGATCTGCGTCAGGTGCTGGCGGATGGTTTTCTCGCTGTTGTCCTCGAGCGCCGCTATTTCGGCGGACGAAAGCCCCTGGAGCAGCAAGAGCGCCACGGCGCGCTCCTTGTCCGTGAGGCGCGCGCGGGAGAGCACCTCGTTCACGGCGTGGGTCGCGGAGCCGCGCGGCTCGCAAGCGCGCTCGATGGCGAGCACGAGCTCGGGCGCGCGGAACGGCTTTTCGAGGAAATAGGCGGCGCCCTCGTTCAGGGCGAGCTTCACCTTCTCCACGTCCGCGAACGCGGTGATGACGACGACCGGCGCGTGCACGCCCGCGCTCTTCAGCGCCGGCACGAGCCGTAGGCCCGCGCGATCGTCGTTGCCCATCACGACGTCGGTCACGACGACGTCCACGAAGCGGGTCTTTCGGGCGAGCTCGACGGCCTCCGCGGGCGAGCCCGCCGTCACGCAGGCGAAACCCTCGCGCTCGAGCGCCCGCGCCAAGAGCTCGCGCGTGTCCGCTTCGTCCTCGACGAGCAGCACCGTGCGCGTCACGCCGAGCCCACCTGCGCCGTCTCCGCGCGCGCCGCCGCGCCGTCGCGTTCGAGCGGCAATTCGAGCCGGAAGTTCTTGCCGCTGCCGTTCTCGAGCGTCAGATCGCCGCGCATGGCGCGCGCGAGGGCGCGCGCGATGGGCAGACCGAGGCCGAGCCCGTGCGTCTTGCTCGAGCGGAGCGGCTCGAAGAGATGACCGCGGGTTTCGCCGTCGATGGGCGGCCCGTCGTCGGAGACCGAGACGACGGCGTGGCCGGCCTCGGCGGTGAGGCGCACGGAAATGTTGCCGCCGCCTTTCGCTCGCAACGCGCACAAGCTGTTGTCGACCAAATTCTCGAGGATGGTGCGGACGTACGTCGCGTCGGCGGGCGCTTCGACGGGCTGGCAATCCGCGCGCACGCTGATGCCGTCGTCCTTCGCGAGCTCCCCCACGTCTTCCGCGAGCGCGCTCACGACCGCGGCGAGCGCGATGGGCTCGAAAGTCGGCTGCACCCGGCCGCGCAGCGAGCGCAGCACCGAAAGGTGATGTCTCGCCCGGTCGGCGTGCGCGCGCACCCGTTCGACGAGCTCGGCGCGCCGGCGCTCGTCCCGCTCGCCCGCGTGCTCGTCGAGCAGCAAGCCCAGCGCGTGGAGCGGATTGTTGAGCTCGTGGAGCACGGTGGCCGCGAGCACCCAGATCGCCTGGTCGCGCTCCACCTTGAGCAGGCGCTGGCGCAGGGCGTCGGCGCGCGACGCGGCCGCCTGCGCGCCAGCCAAATCCCGCCGGAGCACGAGCGCGTAGAGCGCGAAGCCGAGCATCACCCCCGCGATGACGGGGCTCGCCCGATCGACGAGCGCGTGCGCGCTCGCGAGGACGCCGGTGAGCGTGCCGCGTTCGAGCCGAGACTCGGACAAGCCGTCGAGGGCGGCGTAGGCCAAGCCGAGCGTCGCCCCGGCGGCCACGCAGGCCAAAAAGCGGGAATCGCGCAGCAGGGTGCGTCCGCGCGCGGGGGCTGTGCGGTTTGCGCCGGCCACGAGTGACGTCCTCGGCGAGACGTAGCATGCGCGGGATGCGGCCGCCCCGCATCCGAGGTTTGTCGGATACCGGACGCTCGAACGCCCTCTTAGACTCGCGCGCATGGGCAGGAAACGAGCTCTTTTCGGCGCGGCGCGCGTCGTCCTCACGCTGGTCGCCGTGGCGGCGCTCGGCTGCAGCTCGAAGAAGCCGGGCGACGACGACGACGACAGCTGCTACCCGGACAACGACGGCGTCACCGACGACCGCCCCTACACCTTCGACCTGACGGTCGATGACGCGGGCTTCTCGAAGTCGCTGCTCAATACCCAAAACAGCTCCCCCGTGACGTTGACGCTCCAGAACAACGGCACCGTGCCGCACGGCTTCGAGGTCGACTGCGTGGACGTGACCTCCGCCTATCCGGATCTCCCCGCAGGGTGTTCGTCGATGGGCTGCTTCCCGCCCGAGTCGATGATCGCGCCGCTCGATCCGGGCGCGAGCGCCACCATCATGTTCGTCACGCCGGTGCCGGACAATCTGATTTATCCGTTCAAATCGAGCTCGCCGGACGACGCGTCGGTGCCGGGGTTGAACGACGGACAATGGAGTCTGATGTGACCCGCGCGACGCCCTCGTGATGTGGCTCGGACGCGCGCGCCGGAGCGGCGCGTCGGCCGTGCTCGTCGTGCTTTCGACGTGGGCGACGCCGGCGCGCGCGGAGGTGGTGCCGGCCGAGCCGCGCTCGCCGATCGTCGTGGCGCTTCCGCCCGGAGCGCCGGGGGTCGAAGCGCAAATCACGCTCGAGCTCGTGATCGACGCGAGCGGGCACGTCGAGTCCGCGGTCGAGCTTTCACGTCTGCCGCGCGACACGCCGGACGCCGCCGTCGCCGCGGCGGTCGCCGCCGTGGAGGCGAGCGTCTTCACGCCCTCGACGCGCGACGGGCGGCCGTTCCGTTCCCGCATCGAATACGTGGCCGTGCTGCGCGCTCCGAGCGACGTTCGGAGCGCGCCCTCGCCGTCACCCTCCGCGACGGCGCCGGCGGCCGCGCCCGGCGCCGCTCCGGCCCCGCCGGCCGAGGTCGTCGTCAAGAGCACCGGCTGGGTTTCGAGCCGCGGACTCGGCGACGTTCGCGTCGATCGCGAGACGTTGACGGCGTCGCCGCGCGAGCGAACGAGCGAAATGCTCTCGGCCATCCCCGGTTTCTTCGTCGACCACGAGGACGGCGAAGGGCTCGGCAACGACGTTTACCTGCGCGGCTTCGACCTCGACAACGGCTCGGGCATCGAAATGAAGGTCGGCGGGATCCCGACGAACATCCCGCTCCACATTCACGGCCAGGGCTACGCCGACGTGAACTTCATCATTCCGGAGGTGGTCGAGAGCATTCGTGCGATCGAGGGCCCTTACGATCCGAGACAAGGCGACGCGGCCATCGTCGGGAGCGCGCTCTTCGATCTCGGCGTTCAGGAGCGCGGTTATCAGGCGAAGGCGAGCTACGGGTCGTTCGGGCAGGCGCGAGTCGTCGGCATCGCGGCGCCGCGCGACATGGGCAGCGAGTCGTTCGCCGCCTTCGCCTTGCGAGAAACGCGCGGGTTCGGCCAAGATCGAGCGTCGAAGTCCGGCTCCGTCAACGCGCAGTACGGCCTCGAATTGAACGACACCGATCACGTGCGCCTGCTCGCCACCGCTTACAGCGCGCACGCGGATCTGCCGGGCGTCCTCAGGAAGGACGACGTCGACGCGGGCCGCATCGATTACTACGGCGCCTACCCGTACTTCAACTCCGTCTATCCCGCGAACTGCACGTCGCCGTCCTGCGCCGAGCCCGCCCAGGGGGTGAGCTCCGCACGGGTGATGCTCGGGGCCGAGCTCGACCACGTGGAACCGGGGCGCGCGGAGTTCACGCTCACGCCGTGGCTCATGTGGACGAACTTCCTCTCGCGCCAAAACTACACGGGCGCGCTCAACAGCTCGAACCTCGAGCCGGCTCTTCCGAGCCAGGGCGACCTCTGGCAGCTCACGAACCTCGAAACGGCCGGCGGCCTCAGCGCGAGCTTCCGCACGCTGCCGCGTCACGTCGGACGGTTCGTCGAGTTCACGAGCGAGAGCGGCGTCTCGCTCCGCCTCGGTCACACGGACCAGGCGAAGGAGCTCGTCAATCCCGAAAACCTCGCGCCCTGGGATTACCGCGAGAATTTCGGCCTGAACACGCTCGATCTCGCCGCTTACGTCGACGTCGACGCGCGGCTCGCGAAAACGCTCCGTGTGTCGGGCGGCATGCGCGTCGACTTCCTCGACGTAGAGCTCGACGATCGCCTGGCGGGCGTGGTGCCGCCGATCCCGACCGGTGCGTTGCCAGGGACGGTCATGAACGTCTCGGGCGTCGCGCCCGGGCCGCGCGGAACGGTGGCGTTCGAGGCGCTGCCCGAGCTCACGCCCGTGGTGTCGGCCGGCATGGGTTTTCGCTCGCTCGACGCCGGCAGCCTCACGCTCTGCAACGCGTCGAACGCCCTGCCGACGTCTCAATTGCCGCCGTGTCGCCCGGGGTCACCGTACTCCCGAGTCACGAGCTTCGAGGCGGGCCTGCGGTCGAGCGTCGACCGGGGCAAGTTCACCTCGACGCTCACGGTGTTTCAGACCGACGTCGCGAACGAGCTCACGTTCGCCGTGGACGAGGGCGGCCTCGAGACCGAACGCGCGAGCACCCGTCGCGGCGTCGTGGGCTCGATGCTCGCTCGCCCGTTGCCGTGGCTGCTCGCTTCCACCGCCCTGTCCGTGCAAACGGCGACCTTCGACACGCTCGTCGCCGGCACGTCGCACTACGTGACGAACGTCCCCGCAATTCTCTGGCGCGCCGACGTGAACGCGCACGGAACGCTCCTCGAGCTGTCGGGCGCGCCGCTCACCGGCCGCGCCGGCGTCGGTTACACGTTGATCGGCGGTCGCCACGTGAACGATCGCATCGTGAGCCCGACGGACAACGTGCTGAACGCCCTCGCGTCGCTTCGCTACGGAGCCGTCGAGCTCGGCTGCGACATGTACAACGTCCTCGGACTCGAATACGCCGACGACACCCAATATTTTCTCTCGAATTGGAGCTTTCAGCCCGGGCAGCAGCGCGCGTCGGGCGCGGTGCACATCGTCGCGGCGGCGCCGCGCACGACGCTCGGAACGCTGACGCTTTACCTCTGAATCGGGCCGACTCTAGAGCAGCGCGATGTCCGGGATCGTGCGCTCGGCGTCCGCGAGGATGTGCTTGACGGCGGCGTCGTCGAGGCCGAGCTCGCCGGCCGCCGTTTCGAGGTCGAACGCGTCGATGTGATCGCCCGGAAGACGCTCGCCGGCGACTTTGGGGCCCAAAATCGAGCAGTCGAAGTATTCGGTGAGGTGATCGGCGAGGCGGACCGAGGCGGCGATGCGCGCCGTCATGCCGGTGTGGAGGTGATGGTGATGGCCGACGACCTCGACCACGTCCGGCGGGAGGCCCCAGCTCTCCACGAGCAAGCGCGAGGCGCGCTCGTGCAGGTGATCGACGTGCGGCCAGAGCATCGAGAGCGTCGGCGCCGCGGACCCTTCGACGTGCTTCACGGCGAGCAAGAGCCCGGCGAAACCCACGTCGTGGAGCAAGCCGCAGATGAACGAGAGGTCGGCGTCGACCGCGGCGCGGCGGCAGACCATGCGCGTGATGTACGCGGTCACGGTGCTGTGCCGCGCGACGAGCGCGAGGGTGTCCGCGTACTCGCCGGTCTGGAACACGCCGCGCGCGATCGCGGCCTCGAACACCACGTCGCGAATCACACGCACGCCGAGACGGATGACGGCGGCTTTCAACGACTTGATCGGCGAGCGCCCGGCGTAGAGCGGCGAGCTCACGAGCCGCAGCACCGTCGCCGCGAGCATCTGGTCGCGTTCGAGCAGGCGCACGATTTCGTCGACGTCGGCGTCGTCCCGCTCGGCGACGGTCATCACGTCCATGGCGACGGCCGGGAGCACGGGCGGGCGATACGCCGGGTTGTCGAACACGGCGAGCAGATCCGTCCGGAGCTTCTCGGCGATGAGATCGACCAAAGCGCAGTTCAGTTTAGCCAAAACACGGCCGCTCCGCAGCCACCGAATTTGGCTCCGGCGACCGTGGGGGACGAAGTGGGACAAGGTCGCCAGGCGCGTCAGCCGCCGCGCCGCAAGCGCTCGACGAGCCCGGTTTGCCGCTCCTCGCGCCGCACCTCGCCGAGGGCGATTTTCAGGGCGCGGGGATCGGCGACGAGCACGCAGAGCTTCCGCGCGCGGGTGACCGCCGTGTAGACGAGGTTACGGGACAGCATCACGAAATGGCTCGTGAGAAACGGCACGACGACGGCCGGATATTCGCTGCCCTGACTCTTGTGAATGCTCGTCGCGTACGCGAGCACGAGCGCGTCGAGATCCGCCGCCTCGTATTCGACCTCGCGCGTGTCGAAGCTCACGCGCACGACGCCCGTTTCGTCGTCGACCGCGCTGATCGCGCCCAGATCGCCGTTGTAAACCTCGCGCTGGTGATCGTTTCGCGTCTGCATCACGCGGTCGCCGACGCGAAGCCGGCCCCCGCCCTGCACGAGCGGACGGCCCCCGGCATTGAGGGCGAGCTGGAGCCGCTCGTTCAGCGCCAGCGTGCCGACGGGGCCGCGATGCATGGGCGTGAGCACCTGAATGTCGCGGCCCGGCACGAAACCGAAACGTTGCGGAATGCGCTCGAGCACGACGCGGAGCAGCGTGTCGGCGGCGCGCTCCGGATCGGTGCTCGACACGACGAAGAAGTCGCTCGCCGGGTCGTCCGCGGGGGCGCTCTCGGGCATCTCGCCGTGCAGGATCTTGTGGGCGTTCAGGACGATGCGGCTCGCGCCCGCTTGGCGGAAGATCTCGTCGAGGCGCACGCTCGCGACGGCGCCGCTCGCGAGCAGATCACGCAGCACGGCGCCGGGGCCCACCGACGGCAGCTGATCGGCGTCGCCCACGAAGACGAGCCGAGCGTGTTCGGGCAGCGCCTGCACGAGCGCGGCCGCGAGCGCCACGTCGATCATGGACGCTTCGTCGACGATGACGGCGTCCGCCTCGATCGGGCTCCGCCCGTCGCGCTGAAACCCCATGCCGCGCGGGTCGAACTCGAGCAGGCGATGCAGCGTCGTCGCGTCGCGACCGGACGCTTCGGAAAGGCGCTTGGCGGCGCGGCCCGTCGGCGCCGCGAGCCGTACGTCGAGCTTCGCGCGCTCGAGCGCGTCGACCAGCGCGCGCACGATGGTCGTCTTGCCGACACCGGGGCCGCCCGTAATGACCGTGACGCGATGGGCGGCGGCGGTTTCGATGGCGCGGCGCTGGCTCGGCGCGAGCGTGATGCCCGCGCGCCGCTCGAACGCGGCGAGCGACTCCTCGACCTTCGCGAGCGGCTCCACCTCTTCGGCGAGGAGCCGCGTGAGGCCGCCGGCGAGCTCCACCTCGGCGCGGTGGAGCCAGGCCATGAACACGCGGTCGTCTTCGAGCACGACGCGTCCGGCGGCCCAGAGCGCGTCGAGGCCGGCGCGCGCGTGCGCCTGGTCGACGTCGAGCATCTCGGCCGCGCGCTCGAGCAAGGCGTCGCGCGGCGCGAACGTGTGACCCTCGGCGGAGAGGGCGTCGAGCTCGTGGAGGACGCCCGCTTGGACGCGCTCGGGGTGATCGCCCGCGATGCCGAGCGAGCGCGCGAGCTTGTCGGCCGTTTTGAAGCCGATGCCGCGCACCTCGAGCGCGAGCTTGTAAGGCGCCTGCTCGATGACGCTCGCGGCGCGCGCGCCGTAATGCTTGACGATGCGCGCGGCGAGCTGCGGCGACGCTCCGTGCGACTGGAGCAGCATCATGACGCCGCTCGTGGCGCGGTTCTTCGCCCACCCTTCGGCGATCTGTTCGGCGCGGCGCGTGCCGATGCCGACGACCTCGAGCAGGCGCTCGGGGCTGCGATCGAGCACCTCGAGCGTCTGGAGCCCGAAGGTGTCGACGATGCGGCGGCCGAAGTAGAGCCCGACGCCGGGAATCACGCCCGAGGCGAGATAGCGCGCGAGCCCCTCGAGCGTGTTCGGCGCGATCGGCACGACCACCTGGGCCTTGAGCTGCTCGCCGTGGCGCGCGTCGAGCTCGAACTCGCCGGTGATGCGCACCCGCGTGCCGGGGCCGACCGCGGGAAACGTCCCGACGACGGCCACGGAGCCGGGCCTTGCCCCCTCCCCTTCGAGCGAGCCCACGCGCACGACCCGAAATCCGGTCTCTTCGTTCTCGAACGTGATGCGCTCGACTTCGCCCTGGAGCGTCAGCATGGGAGAAAAACCGCGCGTGGGCGTAGGGACCAAAGCACGGACCGCGAGCTTGTTTCCGCCGTCCGCGTGGCGCAAGGTAGCCTGCCATGTCGTACCGCCTGCACGCTCGCTGCGCTTGTTCCGGCCTCGCGGCGCCTTTCGCGCTCGCCGGAACCACGAGGCAGTACGAGCGCTCGCGCCCCTTCACGCTGCGCCACATTTTCCTCGACCTCGCGCTCGACGTGCCGAAAAAGAGCGTCCACGGCACCGCGACGCTCGATTTCGAGCGCCTCACGAACGACGCGGAGAAAAAGCTCGTGCTCGACGCGCTCGGCTTCGAGCTCGACGCGGTCGAGCTCGTGAGCGGCGAGGACCGGACGCCGGCCGCGTACGAGTACGACGGCGACAAGCTCACGATCGACGTCGGCGGCAAGCGCCGCGGCAAGGTCCGCGTGACGTACCGCGCGACGCCGAAGCGGGGCCTCTATTTTCTCGCGCCCGACGTCCACGTGAAGGACCGGCCGCGGCAGGTGTGGTCGCAGTGCCAGGACGAGGACGCCCGGCACTGGTTTCCGTGCCTCGACAAGCCGCACGTGAAGATGACGAGCGAGATCCGCGTGGCCGTCCCGGCGGGTTGGGTCGCGCTTTCGAACGGCGAGCCACGGCCGGTCGAAAAGAAGAAGAGCGCCTGGACCTACCACTTCGCGCTGAACCAGCCGCACCCGGCCTACCTCGTGACGCTCGTGGCGGGCGAGCTCGCGGTGGTGGAAGGGCGCGCGGCCGAGGTCGGACGCCGCAAGGTGCCGGTCGCGTACTACGTGCCGCCGGCGCGGAAAGCCGACGTTCCGCGCAGCCTCGGCGACACGCCGAAGATCATCGAGCTCTTTTCCGAACGCACGGGCGTCGCGTTCCCGTGGAGCCGCTATTCGCAGGTCGTGGTGAGCGACTTCATTTTCGGCGGGATGGAGAACACGACCGCGACGACGCTCTACGAGCACGTGCTGCTCGACGAGCGCGCGGGCCTCGACGTGAGCTCGCACGACCTCGTGGCGCACGAGCTCGCGCACCAATGGTTCGGGGATTTCGTGACCTGTCGCGACTGGTCGCACGGCTGGCTGAACGAGGGTTTCGCGACGTACTTCGAGCACATCGAGCGCGAGGCGCGGCTCGGGCGCGACGAGTACGACTACGGCGTCGCGGGCGATCTCGACGCGTATCTCGGCGAAGCGAACGGACGCTACATGCGACCGATCGTGTGTCGCGACTATCAGGCGCCGATCGACCTCTTCGATCGCCACTTGTACGAAAAGGGCGGCTTGGTCCTGCACATGCTCAGGCGCAAGCTCGGCGACGACGTGTTTTGGGACGGCGTGCGGCTCTATCTCGAGCGACACGCCCACGGCATCGTCGAGACGAACGACCTCATGCGCGCGCTCGAGGAGGCGTCGGGCAAATCGCTCGAACGCTTCTTCGACCAGTGGGTGTACCGGCCCGGCCACCCCGATTTGCGCGTGAAAATCGGCTGGGAAGACGGGCTCCTCACGGTCGAGGTGAAGCAGAAGCAGAAGACGGGCGACGTCGCCGTCTTCGCGTTCCCGCTCGAGGTGCTCGTGAAGACGAAGAGCGGCGCGGTCGAGCGTCACGAAAAGATCGTGACCGAAGCCGCCGACACGCTGGTCGTCCGGCTGCCGGAGCGCCCGCGCTACGTCGTGTTCAATCCCGATCAGAGCATCGTCGGCGCGATCAACGTCGAGGCACCGGCCGATTTCTGGCGGCAGCAGCTCGCCGACGGACCGAGCGCCTACGCGCGCTGGAGCGCCGCGCGCGGGCTCGCCGAACGCGACGATCCGACGACGCTCGCCGCCCTCGGTGACGCGCTCGACGACAAGAAAAACGCGTGGATGGTCCGCGCCGAGGCGGCGAGGGCGCTCGCCCACGGCCGCGGCCAGACGGCGTTCGAGCTCTTGAAGAAGCACGCCCGCGACGCGCACCCGAAGGTGCGCCGCGCCGTCGCCGAGGCGCTCGGCGCGTTCCGCACGAAGGCGGCCGCCGATGTGCTGCGCGCTCTCGCGAAGAGCGATCGAAGCTACTTGGTTTCGGCAGACGCGGCTCGTTCGCTCGGACGCACGCGGCAGCCCGGCACGCTGAAGGATCTCGTCGCGCTCGCGAAGCGCAGCTCTTGGGCCGATTCGCAGCGCGTCGGCGCGCTCGACGGGCTCGCGCGGCTGCGGGACGACGAAGCGATTCCGGCCGTCGTCGAGCAATCCCGGTACGGCGTACCGACGCGCGGCCGGCGCGCGGCCGTGGCGGCGCTCGCGGCGCTCTCCGATTCACGCCCCACGCGCCGTCACCTCGAGGACCTGCTCGAGGACGCGGACCCCCATTTTCGCATCGCCGTCGTCGATGCGCTCGTGACGCTCGGTGACGCGAAGGCGCGCGGCGCGCTGCGGCGGGCGCTCGAGCAAGAGCTCGACGGCCGGGTCGCGCGCCGATTGCGCGAGGCCCTGCGCGACATCGGCGAGGCCGGCTCCGCGGATCGCAAGCGCCTCGGCGACGATCTCGAGACGCTCCGCGGCGAGCTCACCGAGCTCAAGAGCCGTCTCGCGAAGCTCGAGGTGAAGCGCGGGTCCGGCGAGAGCAAATCGGACGCGAAGCCGAGCAAGCCGAAGCCGCGACCGGGCGCGAAACGCCGCGGGCGCGCCTCGTGAGCTCGCTCGGCGTCGTCCGGCGCGGGCACGCGGCGCTCGTGACGATCGAGCGCCCCGATCGCCGCAATGCGCTCGATAGCGCGACGGTGGGCGAGCTCGGACGCGTCGGCCGCGAGCTCGTCGCGGATCCGGAGCTCCGCGCCGTGGTGCTCACGGGCGCCGGCGAGCGCGCGTTTTGTGCCGGCGCCGATCTGAAGGAGCGCGAAGGCATGACCGACGAGGCCGTGCGCGCGATGCTCGACGCCTACCGGAGCGAGCTCGCGTGGCTCGGCAACGCGCCATTTCCCGTGGTGGCGGCGCTGAACGGCGCGGCGCTCGGCGGCGGACTCGAGCTCGCGCTCACGTGCGACCTGCGCGTCGCCGCGCCGCACGCCGTGCTCGGATTGCCGGAAACGTCGCTCGGCGTCATTCCGGGCGCGGGCGGCACGCAACGCTTGCCGCGGCTCGTCGGCTACGCGCGCGCGCTCGAGCTGATTCTGCTCGGCACGCGCCTCGACGCCGACCGAGCGCTGTCGCTCGGGCTCGTGAATCGGGTTTCTCCCGCCGGCACGCACGTGGTCGAAGACGCGCTCGCCTGGCTCGCGCCCGTGCTCGACGGCTCGCCGATCGCGATGCGCGCGGCGCTCACGGCGGTGCGCGCCGCGACCAGGCTCTCGCTCGACGCCGGACTCGACGCCGAGCGGCAAGCCTACGAAGCGTGCCTCGCGAGCGAGGACCGGCGCGAGGCGTTGCGCGCCTTCGCCGAGAAGCGGAAACCGGCGTTCCGCGGCCGCTAGCGCAAACTCACTCGACCGTGACGACCTTCGCGAGGTTCCGCGGCTGGTCGACGTCCGTGCCCTTGAGGTCGGCGACGTAGTAGGCGAGGAGCTGGAGCGGCAGCACCGCGAGCAACGGCTGCACGAGCTCGGGAGCGTCCGGAATGCGGAGCACGTGCTCGGCGAGCGAGCCGGCGACTTGATCGCTCTCGCTCACGACGGCGATCACGCGCCCGTCGCGCGAGCGCACTTCCTGCACGTTCGCGAGCGTCTTTTCGTAGTGGCGATCGTGCGGCATCACGACGACCACGGGCATCTCGTCGTCGATGAGCGCGATCGGTCCGTGCTTCATTTCGCCGGCGGCGTAGCCCTCGGCGTGCGCGTAGCTCACCTCTTTGAGCTTGAGGGCGCCCTCGAGCGCGATCGGATAACCGAGGCCACGGCCGAGAAAAAGCATGTGCTCCGCGCCGTGCCAGCGACGCGCCACTTCGTACGCTTCGTCGCTCCGCTCGAGCGCGCGCCGCATGAGCGACGGCACGGACATGAGCGCCTCGAGCGCGGGCGCGGTGCTCGAAGCGTCGAGCACGCCGCGCCGCCTCGCGAGATAAATCGAGAGCAAGAGGAGCGCCACGAGCTGCGTGGTGAAGCACTTGGTGGACGCGACGCCGATCTCCGGGCCGGCGTGCGTGTAGAGCGCGCCGTGACACGCGCGCGGGATCATGCTGTCCACCACGTTCGCGACGGCAATCACGTGCGCGCCCGCCTCGCGCGCGCTCCGCACGGCCGCGAGCGTGTCCACGGTTTCGCCCGATTGACTCACGGCGACCACGAGATCACGCGGGGTGAAGACGGCGGAGCGGAGCCGCACTTCACTCGCGATTTCGGTCTGCGCCGGCAAGCGCGCGATCTGCTCGACCCAGTAACGTCCCGCGATCGTCGCGTGGTAGCTCGTGCCGCAGGCGAGAAAGTAGACGCGATCGACGTTCGCGGCGAGGGCCGGATCGATGCCGAGCTCGGCGCCTTCGATTTCGCCGGCCGAGACCCGAATGCGCCCGCGCAGCGTGTCCTCCACGGCGCGCGGCTGCTCGAAGATCTCCTTGAGCATGAAGTGCTTGAAGCCGCTCTTTTCGGCCTGCGTCGGGCTCCAATCGATGCGCCGCGGCTGGCGCCCGACGAGGCGCCCGTCGAGCGTCTCGACACGCGCTCCTCCGCTCGTGAGCTCGGCGAGCTCGCCGTCCTCGAGAAACAGCATCTGCCGCGTGTGGCCGAGCAGCGCCGGAATGTCGCTGCCGCAGAGCGTTTCGCCCTCCCCCAGGCCGATCACGAGGGGCGAGGCGTTCTTCGCGACGACGATGCGGTCGGGCTGCCGGCCCGTGACGATGGCGAGGCCGTACGTGCCCTGCAGGCTCGCGAGCGCGACCTTCACGGCCTCGAACAGCGGCAAGCCGGTCTCGAGCGCGCGGTGCACGAGGTGCGCCACGATCTCGGTGTCGGTGTCGCTCGCGAACACGACGCCTTCCGACTCGAGCTTGCGCCGGAGCGCGACGTGATTCTCGATGATGCCGTTGTGAACGACGGCGACGTCACCGGCGACGAGCGGATGCGCGTTCGGCTCGGTCGGCCGCCCGTGCGTCGCCCAACGCGTGTGCCCGATGCCGACGGTGCCCGGCAAATTGCGACCCTCGAGCGCGCGAGACAGGTTGTCGAGCTTGCCGACACTGCGCACGACTTCGAGACCGTTGGTCGCCTGGATCGCGAGCCCGGCGGAGTCGTAGCCGCGGTATTCGAGCCGCCGGAGCCCCTCGAGCAGGATCGGCGCGGCGACGCGCGGTCCGACGTACCCGACGATTCCACACATGCCTCCCGAGAATCACACCGATTCTCGAGTCGCGCAACCGAGCGCGACCGCGCGACCGAATCGGCGGGCGACGCGCCGATTCGGGCTACGGTTCGAGGCCGGCGCGGACGTCAGCGCGCGACGAGGGACGCATAGAGCTTCGCCGTTCGTTCGGCGATGGCGCTCCATGAAAAATGCTGCAGCACGCGCTCGCGGCCGGCGGCGCCGAAGCGCCGCGCGCGCTCCGGATCACGGGTCAAGCTCGTGATGGCCGCGGCGAGAGCGCGCGCGAACGCTTCCGGATCGCGGGGTTCGTTGTGCGCGCTGCCGTCGCCCTCGAAGCGCACGAGGTGACCGGTCTCGCCCTCGACGACGATCTCGGGAATGCCGCCGACGGCCGAGGCCACGACCGGCACGCCGCACGCCATCGCTTCGAGGTTCACGATGCCGAACGGCTCGTAGACGGAGGGACACACGAAGACGCGAGCGTGGCTCAAGAGCTCCGCCACGTCGGCGCGCTTGAGCATGCCTTCGACCACGACGATGCCGCCGCGCTCGGCCTGGATCTCGGCGCAGAGCGCGCGAAACTCGGCGCCGATCTCCGGCGTGTCGGGCTCGCCCGCGCAGAGCACGAAGCGCACGTCGCGGTCGACGTGACGCGCCGCGCGCAAGAGATGCACGATGCCCTTCTGGCGCGTGATGCGCCCGACGAACACGACGTAGGGCCACGCGGGATCGACGCCGTGACGCGCGAGCGCGGCGGTGCCGCCGCCGGGACGGTACTCGTCCGGCTCGATGCCGTTGTGAATGACGTGGACGCGGTTCGCGGCGACCTCGGGGTAGGCGCGCAGAATGTCGGCCTTCATCGCGTTCGAGACGGCGATCACCGCGTCGGCCGCGCCGATGGCGGTGCGCTCGCAAAAGCTCGAAATGGCGTAGCCGCCGCCGAGCTGCTCCACCTTCCACGGCCGGAGCGGCTCGAGGCTGTGCGAGGTCATCACGTGCGGAACGCCGTACGCGAGCTTCGCGAGGTGGCCGGCGAAATTCGCGTACCAGGTGTGCGTGTGCACGAGATCCGAGCCGCGCACCCCGTGCGCCGCCAGGAGATCGACCGAGAGCGTGCGGAGCGCGGCAAGCTCGGGCTCACTGCCGGCGAGCGCGTTCCACGGCTCGTAGCTGCCGGCGACCTCGGGCGCCGAGCGCGCCTTGCCGAACGCGTGCACCCGAACGTCGACGTATTTTCGCAGCGCGCGCACGAGGTACTCCACGTGCACACCCGCGCCGCCGTAGATCTCGGGCGGGTACTCGCGCGTCACGACCGCCGCTCGCAGTTTTTCGGACATTCAGTCGAAGATAGCAGCTCGGCCCAGGGTGTCAGCGCCCGGAGCCACCCGGGGGGCCCTTCTAGAAAGGACGACCGTGCCAGGTCAGGGAGGGATGAGCTCGTCTTTGCCGATGACGACGATGCCGTTGTCGCTCAGCGTGAAGCCGCGGGCGCGATCTTCGGCGGGATTCACGCCGATGCGGGCTCCCCGCGGGATCTTCACGTTTTTGTCGATGATGGCGCGGCGGACGACGGCGTCGCGCGCGACGTCGACGCCGTCGAGCAGCACCGAGTCCTCCACCACGGCGCGCGAGTGCACGACCACGCCGGGCGAGAGCACCGAGCGCCGCACCGTGCCGCCCGACACGATGACGCCGGCGCCGAGTATCGAGTCGAGCGCGACGCCGCGCCGCTCGTCGTCGTCGAAGACGAACTTCGCGGGCGGCAGCGAGTGGAGGCCCGTGAACGTCGGCCACTCGGGATTGTAGAGGTTGAAGACGGGATGGACGCTGATGAGGTCCATGTTCGCTTCCCAATAGCTGTCGAGCGTGCCCACGTCGCGCCAGTAACCGCGGTCGCGCTCCGTCGCGCCGGGCACGCGGTTTTGCGCGAAGTCGTAGACGGACGCCATGCCCGCATCGACGAGCATGGTGATGATGTTGCCGCCCATGTCGTGGGCGCTCTCGCGGTTGTCGGCGTCGGCGCGCACGGCGTCGACGAGGACGCGCGTCGTGAACACGTAGTTGCCCATCGAGGCGAACACGTGCTCGGGGTCGTCGGGCAGGCCCGGCGCTTCCGACGGCTTCTCTTGAAAGCGCACGATGCGACCGTTCGGTCCCGGCTCGATCACGCCGAAACGCGACGCCTCCGCGCGCGGCACGCGCAGGCCCGCGACCGTCACGCCCGCGCCCGATTCGATGTGGGCGTCGAGCATCTGCGAGGGATCCATGCGGTAAATGTGGTCGGCGCCGAACACGCAGATGTAGTCCGGCTCTTCGTCGCGAATCAGGTTCAAGTTCTGCAGAATCGCGTCCGCCGAGCCCTCGAACCAACGCCGCCCGAGGCGCATCTGCGCGGGGACGGTCATCACGTAGTTGTTGAAGAAGTGCGACATGCGCCACGTCTGCGCGATGTGGCGATCGAGGCTGTGGCTCTTGTACTGCGTGAGCACGGCGATGCGCAGGAAGCGGCCGTTCACGAAGTTCGAGAGCGCAAAATCGATGATGCGGTAGTTCGCGCCGAACGGAACGGCCGGCTTGCAACGATCACGCGTGAGCGGGTGCAGTCGCTTGCCTTCGCCTCCAGCGAGCACCATGCCGAGGACGTGGGGGGCCTTCGCCATTTTTTGCCATGCTGCCCGAGCGTCCGCGGAAATTGAAGAGGGTCGAGGGGGCCGCGCGGCGCGGTTCACAGCCACGCTGGAACCGCGCCGGAACCGGCTCGAACCGTCACTCGGCGCAGTCGACGACGTTCACGTCGTAGCTGATCGGCGTCGAGGTGCCGGCCACGCTCACGCTATAGGTTTGCCCCGCCGTCGTCTGCCAGCCGCTCGGCACGATGCTGAGCGCGTAGTTCGAACCATAGCCGCCGGGGAGCATCGTCAGCGTGACCGGCAGCGAGCTCCCGCCCGAAGTGACGGTCACGGTCGCGGCGTCGAGCTTGATCTTGTCGCTCTGGATGCTCCAGCCGGTCGAGTCGAGCGAACCGCCGAAGCGGCCGGGCTTCACGGCCTGGATCGGGAACGCCCCGGGCGGGGGCCACGCCTGCCAGGCCTTCCCCGCCATGCCGGTGCCGGTGAGGTTTTGCATGCACGACGCGCCCATGGCGCCCGTCGAACCGAGCCCGATCGGGCCGAGCGAGTTCGACATCACCCAGCGCCGGTGACCGAGCGTGTCTTCGTTGCCGCCGTCGACCATGTAAAGGTCGATGCTGCTCACGCCGGGGCCGCTCGAAATGTTGCTCTGGCTCGCGCCGTCGTGGCCCGTCTGCGTCCAGCACTTCCAATCCGTCGGCGGGTCGTGGGAAAGCATGCCGTTCGCCTGCATGATGAGGGCGCACGCCTGGGCCTCGGCGTTGCGATCGTCGCTGGTCGTGACGGTCGGAAGATCGGCGAGCCAGCGATAGAGGTTCACGATCTTGAGCGCGTTCGCGCGGCCGTCGGCGGAGATGTCGCCCGGGTCGCACGTGTCGACGCTGCCGCTCCAGGTGCCTTCGCCCATGTCGGCGCGGTCGGCATTCCAGCGCGCGCACGTCGCGGTCGGCGAGTGATCGCTCGTGTCCGGCGCGCCGGCGCTGCCGCCCGGCGCGCCGCCCGAGCCCGCCGTGCCCGCGTTGCCGGAACCGAGACCCGCCGTGCCCGAACCGCGTCCGGCACCGCCCGGCGCGCCACCTCGCGCCCCACCCCCAAACCCACTCCCGCTCGTACCGCCCCCACCTGCCGTCGGCGCGCCGCCGGAAGCGGGCGTTTCTCCGCTCCCCGCCGTGCCACCACCCGCCGGCGCGCCGGTTCCGCCCGTTCCCGAACCTGGCGCGCCGCCCGAGCTCGGCGCCGAACCGCCCGCGCCCGCTGCCGCACCGGCCGAGCCCGCCGCGGCGCCGCCGCCGACGCCGAGCGCGCCGTCGTCCTTGCTCGAGCACGCGGCCAAAACAGCGCAGCTCGCCACGAGGACGACGCCACGTCGAGCACCCAAACCTCGGCCGAGACTCCGCATGGTCACGCTACCTCGGATGTGTTTGTGACCCGAACGCGGGCGCGACAGTCAAAAACCGGCTGGCTCGCTCGTGACGGGGCACGGGGGTACGCTGCTTGGCAACTCGCCGCTCGAACGGGCCGATACCGGACGCATGGGCAAAGGCATGACCAAACTGACGCTCGAGAACATGTTCGACGCAGAGAATGCCGCCAACGGGCTACTGGAAGCCGCCAAGGTTCGGCGGCTCGAGCTCGAAGGGCTCGTCGATACCGGCGCAACGACGCTCGTCATCCCCGCTGACGCCGCTGTGGCGCTCGGTCTGCGCGAGATTCGCCGCAAGAAAGCGCGCGTAGCGGACGGAAGGGCGGTGGAGTTCGCCGTGGTCACGGGTCTTCGCCTCGCAATCTTCGGACGCGAGATGACTTGTGACGCGCTCGTCGCCCCGGTGGGGATGCCGGTACTCATCGGGCAGATCCCGCTCGAAGCCTTGGATCTGATCGTCGATCCGAAGTCGCAGGAAGCGCGACCGAACGCGGCGCACCCGGACGGCCCCGTGTACGAGATCTTGCGCGCGTGCTGAAGCGCGCCGCGCGGGCGCGGACGCGTCGAACGCCTACTCGCGCAGCGCTTCGGCGCCGCCGATGATTTCCATGAGCTCGGTCGTGATCGCGGCCTGGCGGGCGCGGTTGTACTCGAGCGTGAGGCGGCTGATCATGTCGGAGGCGTTCTTGGTCGCCGAGTCCATCGCGGTCATGCGCGCGCCGAGTTCGGACGCCATCGACTCGAGCAGCGAGCGGAGCAGCGTGACCTCGACGTACATCGGCACGAGGCGCTCCATCAGCGCTTCCTTGTCCGGCTCGAACAGGAACTCGCGGTGCTTTTCCCAGTCGGCCGCGCCCGAGTCGCCCTCCTTCGCCGGCGGCGGCGCGAGCGGCAAGAGCGGCTCCACCACGACCTTCTGGCTCATGGCGCTCTTGAACTCGTTGTAGACGAGGTAAATCGAGTCGACCTCACCGCGCAAAAACGGCATGAGGACGGTGCGCGCAATGCGGCGCGCCTGCGCGAAATCGAGCGACTCCCACACGCCGGTGAAGGCGTGGAACACGGGCGCCTTGCGGCGCTGGAAGTAGTCGCGACCCTTGCGGCCGATGGTCGCGATCTGCACGTCGACGCCGGCCTCTTGCTTTTCGCGCCAGAGGCGCTCGGCGGCGCGCGCGATGTTCGTGTTGAACGCGCCGACCTGGCCGCGGTCCGTCGTGACGACGAGCACGAGCGCGCGCGTCTCGGTCCGGCGCGTGAGCAGCGGGTGGTCGGTCGGCGTCGATTCGCTCTCGGCGAGCGCTTGCACGACGTCGGCGAGCACCGCCGCGGTACGCACGGCGTAGGGGCGGAGCGCCAAGATGCGCTGCTGGGCGCGAGCGAGGCGCGCGCCGGCGACCATCTTCATGGCGCGCGTGATCTTCTGCGTGCCCTTGACGCTGCTGATGCGGCGGCGAATCGCCTTGAGGCTAGGCATGGATCGCTTTCGGAGCGCGCGCGCTCACGCGTGCTCTTCCGAGCCCTCGGCGGCCTTCTTCTTGGCCTTCTTCGCGGGTTTCTCGCTCGACTCCTCGGCTGCCTCGGCCTTGGCGCCCGCGTCACCGCGCTTGCCGGCGACGAAGTGCTTGCCGAACTCCTCGAGCGCTTTCTGCACCTTGCTCTTGGTCTCGTCGCCGATGTCCTTCGTCTTCGTGATGTCGGCCCAGATGTCCGGGTGCTTCTCGTCGATGAAGCGGTAGAGCTCGGCCTCGTAGGCCTTCAGCGACTCGACCGGGAGCTTGTCGGTGTAGCCGTTCGTGCCGGCGAACACGATGAGCACCTGGCGCTCGACCGGCACCGGGACGTATTGGTCCTGCTTGAGGAGCTCGACGAGGCGGCGACCGCGCTCGAGCTGCTGGCGCGAGGCGGCGTCGAGATCGCTCGCGAACTGCGCGAACGCTTCCATCGCGCGGTACTGCGCGAGGTCGAGGCGCAGCGTGCCGGCGACCTTCTTCATCGCCTTGATCTGCGCGTTGCCGCCGACGCGGCTCACCGAGATGCCGACGTTGATGGCGGGACGCACGCCGGAATAGAAGAGATCGCTCTCGAGGAAGATCTGGCCGTCGGTGATCGAGATGACGTTCGTCGGGATGTACGCCGACACGTCGCCGGCCTGCGTCTCGATGATCGGCAGCGCCGTGAGCGAACCGCCCGAGTGCGGGTCCTTGATGAGCTCGAGCTCGGCCTTTTCGGGACGCGCGTCGAGCGCCTTCTGCGCCTCGTG
>Ga0335083_10001142_pt1 | contig 37255 bp, 23 predicted proteins | sample Lox_Sample_42_FD_206716 | JGI IMG/M metagenome (GOLD analysis project Ga0335083, IMG submission 206716) | Soil microbial communities from Loxahatchee National Wildlife Refuge, Florida, United States - Lox_Sample_4.2 | ecosystem: Environmental > Terrestrial > Soil > Wetlands | place: USA...
CGCCGCGCGACCTCGTCGGCGAGCTGCGCGAACGGTTGCTTCGGATCGACCGACGTCGCGAGCACGAGCGTGTTGACGAACATCCCGACGACGCGCTGCATGTCGGGGTGCCAGCGGCCCGACACCGCGGTGCCGACCGCGATGTCGCTCTGGCGCGCGAGCCGCGCGAGCAACACGTCGAATCCGGCGAGGAGCAGCGCGTGCAGCGACCAGCCGCGCACGCGCACGAGCTCGCGCAGCGCGGCCACCGTCTCGGCCGGCAGCTCGCGCGCGATCGACGCGCCGGCGGGATCGACGACCGGCGGGCGCGGAAAGTCGGTCAGCAAGCCGAGCGCGGGAACGCCGTCGGGGAAGCGCGCGCGCCACACTTCGCGCTGCTTCGCGATCTGCTCGCGCGCCTGCGCGCCGTGCTCCCACACCGTGCACGCGACGAGCGCGGGCGGAGGATCGGCGAGCGGCTGGCCGGCGAGCAGCGCCTCGAGCTCGTCGAGCAAGATCGTCATCGACGCGCCGTCGGTGACGATGTGGTGCATGTCGAAGAACAGATACGCGCCGCGCTCGGTCGTGACCCACGCCGCGCGCGCGAGCGGCGCCCGCCCGAGATCGAACGGCTGCACCAGCTCGGCCGCGACGTGCTCGCGCTCGGCCTCGGTCGTCGCGAGCTCGTCGCAGGTGACGCGCGCGCCGGCGATCTCGCGCAGCCGCACCTGCGTGCCGTCGACGAAGAACGCGCAGCGGAATGCGTCGTACCGCGCGACCAGCGCGTCGAGCGCGCGCGCGACTTGCCCGCGCGTGATGCCCGGCGCGACCGCGAACAAGCCCGGGACGTTGTATGCGGTGCTCGCCGGCTCCATCTGCTGCAACAAGAACATGCGCGTCTGCACCGACGACGCCGCATGCGATTCGGCGGGCGCGACCGGCTCGATCGGCGCGAGCCGCGCGCCGCCGTCGCGCGTGACCCGCTTGGCGAGCGCGCGCGGCGTCGGGTGGCGGAACACGTCCGACACCTTCAGCTCGACGTGGAGGCGCTGGTAGATCTCGCCGACCAGCGCGATCGCCTTCAGCGAATGGCCGCCGAGCTCGAAGAAGCTCGCGGTGGCCGAGACCCGCGCCGCTTCGAGCCCGAGCACGCTCGCGAAGCAGTCGACGACGGCGCGCTCGGTGTCGTCGGCCGGCGGCACGATCACGGCGAGCTCGGTCTCGACCTCGAGCTTCGGCAGCGCGCGGCGGTCGACCTTGCCGTTCGGCGTCACCGGGATCGCGTCGAGCCGGCGGAACCGCGCCGGGACCATGTAGTCGGGCAAGTCGCGCGCGAGCGCCGCGCGCACGTTCGCTTCGTCGACGGCGCCGACGAAGAATCCGAGCAAGTGCACCGTGCCGGCCGGATCGGTCGCGTCGATGACCGCGGCCTCACGCACGCCCGCGACCGCGAGCATCGCTTGCTCGATCTCGCCGAGCTCGATGCGATAGCCGCGCACCTTGACCTGGGTGTCGATGCGGCCGAGGTACTCGATGTTGCCGTCGGGCAACCAGCGCGCGAGATCGCCCGTGCGATACATGCGCGCGTCCGAATCGCGCGCGACGCTCGGTGCCGCGACGAACTTCTCGGCGGTGAGCTCGGGCCGGTTCAGATAGCCGCGCGCGATGCCGTGGCCCATGACGCACAGCTCGCCCGCGATCCCGATCGGGCACAGCCGGTTCCGGCGATCGAGGATCGCGACCTGCGTGTTCCAGATCGGCTTGCCGATCGGGATGTTCTCGTAATCGCGATCGACGTCGAACGCGGCGGTGACCACCGTGTACTCGGTCGGCCCGTACGCGTTGACGACGCGATACGGGACGGCCCGATACGACCGCAGCTTCTCGCCGCCGAGCACGACCAAGCGCAGCGACCTGTTCTCGACGTTGCGCATGAACAGCTCGCCGAACTGCGTCGGCAGCGATGCGACGCGCACCTGCTTGGCGTCGAAGTACGCGGACAGCTCGATCGGCGCGAGCCGCAGCTCGGCGGGTACGATCACGAGCGCGCCGCCCGCGACCGCGCACGGGAAGACCTCCGAGATCGAGGCGTCGAAGCTGAAGCCCATGTACTTCGACACGCCGTCGCCGGGCCCGATCGTGTAGTACGAGGCGCACCACGCGGCGAAGTTCACGAGGCTTCCGTGCTCGACGACGACGCCCTTCGGTTTCCCCGTCGAGCCCGACGTGTAGATCACGTACGCGGCGTCGCTCGCCGCGAGGTCGGCGCGCGGCGCGTCGTCGGCGTGACCGGCGTGCGCGACGTCGAGGCGCGGCCCGGCGAACGCGAGGTCGTCGGCAAGGCCGCCGCGCGCGAGCAGCGCGCGCGCGCCGCTGTCCTCGACGAGGTACTGCTTGCGCCCGACCGGATACGTCGGATCGATCGGCAGGAACGCGGCGCCGGCCTTGTGGACGCCGATGAACGCCGGCAGCTGCTCGGCGCACGGATCGAGCACGAGCGCGACGACGTCCTCGCGGCCGATCGAGCGCTCGCGCAGCCAGCGCGCGATCGCGTTCGCGCGGCGATCGACCTCGCGGTAGCTCCACGCCGTCTCGCCGCACGTGACCGCGATCGCATCCGGCGTCTCGCGCACCCAGCGCTCGAACAGCGACAGCGTCGATGGCACCGCCGGCAGCGCGTGCGCGGTCGCGTTGAACTCGACGACCAACTGCTCGCGCTCGCGCGCCGACACCAGCTCGAGGTCGGCGAGCGCGCGCGACGGCTCGCGCAAGACGTTGCGCACGAGCGTCGCGAAGTAGGTCGCGAGCCGCTGCACGGTCGCGCGCTCGAACAGCTCGGTCGCGTACTCGAGCTCGAACGCGAGCCCGTCCTCGCCTTCGTTCACGATCAGCGTGAGGTCGAGCTTCGCGACGCGATGCTGGAAATCGCGCGGGTGCAGCTTCACGCGGCCCGCATCGATCACGCCCGAGCCCGATCCACCTTCATGCGCGTTGTACACGAACATCGTGTCGAACAGCGGGTTGCGCCCGGCCGCCGGCTTGATGCCGAGCTCCTCGATCAATGCCTCGAGCTCGTACTCCTGGCTCGCGAGCACGCGGAACGAGGTCTCGCGCGTCGCGCGCAAGAAGTCGAGGAACGTGCCGGTCGTCGGCACCTTCGCGCGCCACGGCACGGTGTTGACGAACATGCCGACGAGCTCCTGGACGTCGGGATGAACGCGACCCGCGACCGGCACGCCGACGACGACATCGTCGTGGCCGCCGATCCGCGACAGGAACACGAACCAGCACGCCAGCACGGTCGCGAACAACGTCGACTCGTGCTCGCGCGACAGCCTCGCCAGCGCCTCGAGCTCGTCGCGCGACAGCAGCGCGCCGACGAGGTCGCCGGAAAAGCTGCGCACGGCCGGCGGGCGCAGGTCGTACGGCAGCTGCAGCGGCGCCGGGACCTCGGCGAACTGCTCGAGCCAGAACGCGCGCTGCTGCGCGAGCTGCGCGCGATAGTCCGCGCTCTGTTGCCACACCGCGATGTCGCCCATCGTCAGCCGCACCGGCGGCAGCGCGACGCCGCGCAGGATCTCGACGACGTCGCCGAGGATCACGCCCATCGACCCGCCGTCCGAGATGATGTGGTGCATGTCGAGGACGATGACCTCGTCGCCGTTGCTGCGCCGCACGAGCCACACGCGCCACAGCGGCGCGGCCGCGAGATCGAACGGCTGCAGGAGCTCGTCCATGACCTCGTCGAGCTGCGCGTCGGTGTCGACGTACTGCAGCGCGAACGGCACGGTCGGATGGATGCGCGCGACCGGCTCGCCGTGCACGATGTGGAAGCTCGTGCGCAGGCTGGCGTGGCGCGCGATCAAGGCGCGCACGGCCTCTTCGAGCCGCTCGGCCGAGACGTGGCCCTCGACCGCGAACGCGGCCGGCATGTTGTACGAGACCGACAGCGGGTTGCCCTGGTTGATCGCGAACATGCGGCGCTGCGTCGCGGTCAGCGGATAGTCCGGCTGCTCGGGCGCCTTCGGGATCGGTACGACGCCGTCGCGCTCGTGGACCTCGATCAGCTCGGCGAGGCCGCGCACCGTCGGATGCGCGAACACGTCGGCGACCGCGAGCCGCACGCGGAACGTCTGATGGATGCGCGCGATCAAGACCATGATCAAGAGCGAGTGGCCGCCGAGCTCGAAGAAGCTGCGCGTCGCCGAGATCCGGTGCGCGGGCAGCTTCAGCACCTCGGCCCAGATCGCCACCAGCTGCTCCTCGGCGGGCGTCTTCGCGGTGTCGCCTTCCGCGACGACCTCGAACGTCGGCTCGGGCAGGCGCTTGCGATCGACCTTGCCCGACGTCGTGACCGGCAGCGCCGGCATCACGACGATCGCGTCGGGCACCATGTACGACGGTAACGCGTGCGCGAGGAAGCCGCGCAGCGCGGTCGGCGTGGCCGGCGCGCGCAGCACGACGTAGCCGGCGAGGCGCTTGTCGTCGCCCTGCGTGTGCACGATGACCGCCGCCTCGGCGGCCGCGGGATGGCGCAGCAGCGCGGCCTCGATCTCGCCGAGCTCGATGCGGAACCCGCGGATCTTGATCTGGTTATCGGCGCGGCCGAGAAAGTCGATGCGACCGTCGGGCATCCAGCGCGTGATGTCGCCGGTGCGATACAGGCGGTCGCCGGCGACGAACGGGCTCGGGAAGAACCGCTCGCGCGTCAGCGCGTCGTTGTTGAGGTAGCCGCGCGCGACGCCGGCGCCGCCGATGTAGAGCTCGCCGGGCACGCCGGTCGGCGCGAGGTTGCCGGTCCAGTCGAGGATGTAGACCTTCGTGTTCTCGGTCGGGCGGCCGACCGGGATGCGCTGGCGCGTCGCATCGTCCTTCGTGACGCGGTGGCGCAGCGACGTGATCGTGGTCTCGGTCGGGCCGTACTCGTTGTACAGCGCGTGGGCGGCGGCCCAGCGCGCGGCGACCGGCACCGCGAGGATGTCACCGCCGACGATGATGCGGCGCAGCGGCAGCGTGCGCTTCGGCACGAAGCTCGACAGGAACAGCGGCGCGGTGTGGAAGTGCGTGACCTGCTTGGCGTGCAGGAACGCCTCGAACGCCTCGAGATCGAGCAGCAGCTCCTTGGTCGCGATCACGAGCCGCGCGCCGGTGATCATCGGCAGCCCGATCTGCTCGACCGACGCGTCGAACGTGTACGACGAGAACAGCAGCACGCGATCGCTGGCGTCGACGCCGAGCCGCTGCTGCGACGTGCACAGGAAGTTGACGACGTTGCGGTGCTCGATGACGACGCCCTTCGGTTTCCCCGTCGAGCCCGACGTGTAGATCACGTACGCGATCGTGTCGGGCCGGGCGCGCTTGCCGAGCTCGCGCGGCGTGCGCGTGAAGTCGAGCGCCGACCACGCGAGCACGCCGGGCAACCCGAAATCGCCGCCGTCGCTGACGAGCAGCTTCGCGCGGCTGTCGGCGACGATCGTGGCGACGCGCTCGACCGGCGTGTCGGGCTCGATCGGCAAGTAGCCGGCGCCGGCTTTCAACACGCCGAGGATCGCGACGTACAGCTCGCGCGTGCGCGAAAACGCGATCGCGACGACGTCGTCGGCCTGCACGCCGCGCGCGACGAGCTCGCCGGCGAACACCGACGCGCGCCGATCGACCTCGGCGAACGTGTACGTGCCGTGCGCGTCCTCGACCGCGATCGCGTCGGGGCGCTCGCGCACTCGCGCCTGCCACAGGTCGACGAGCGTCGCGTCGGCCGGATACGCGGTCTCGGTGCGGTTCAGCTCCTCGAGCAACAGCTCGCGCTCGCGCGGCTGCAGCATCACGAAGTCACGCACGCGCGTGTTGGATTCGCGCGCGGCCTGCTCGAGCACGCTGCGCATGTGGCCGAGGAAGCGCTCGGCGGTCGCACGCTGGAACAGCTTGCTCGCGTACACGAGCGCGACGTGCAGGCCGCGCGGCGTTTGCTCGATCGTGAGCTCGAGGTCGAACTTCGCCTCGACGTGCGCGGTCGGCAGCTCGGCGAGCCCGAGCGGCGATTCCTGCGACTCGGGCTCCGCGAAGTCGGCGCCCTGCCAGGCGAGGATCACGTCGAACAGCGGGTTGCGCGACGGATCGCGCGCGACGCCGAGGTCGGTCACGAGATCGTTGAGCTGGTAGCTCTGGTGCTCGAACGCGGCCGCGGCCTCGCGGCCGAGACGCGCGCACAGCGCCGCGAACGGCTCGTCGGCGGTGAGCCGCACGCGCACCGGCACCGTGTTGACGAACATGCCGACCATGCGATCGCTGCCGGCGTGGGTGCGCCCCGAGGCCGGGACGCCGATCACGACGTCGGGCGTGTTGCCGAGCCGCGACAGCACGATCGCCCACGCCGCGAGGAACACGCCGAGCGGCGTGATCGCGCTCGCGGCCGCGAGCTCGAGCAACGGGCCCGCGGCCTCTGGCGAGAGCTCGAGCGTGACGTCGTCGCCCTCGAACGTCATGCGCGGCGGGCGATCGAAGTCGCACGGCAGCTCGAGCGGGTTCGGCACCTCGGCGAAGCGCTCGAGCCACCACGCGCGCTCGCTGTCGCGCTGCGCGCGGCCGCCGTCGCCGCTCTCCCACTTCACGTAATCCGCGAAGGTCGGCGCCGGCAGCTCGCGCGACTGGCCGGCGTAGATCGCTTCGAGATCGTCGAGCAACAGGCGCACCGACAGGCCGTCGACGACGATGTGATGGACGTCGAGCGCGAGCACGCGCCGGCGCTCGGTGCGCACGATCGCCGCGCGCAACAGCGGCGCGCGGGCGAGGTCGAACGGGCGCACGAACCGGTCGACGGTGACGAGCAGGTTCGTGTCCTCGACGTCGAGGTGCTCGAGCGCCACGCGCGCGTCGGGGCGGAAGCGCTGGCGCGGCGTTCCGGAATCGTCGACGAAGAACTCCGCGCGCAACGCGTGATGGCGCGACACGAGCACGTCGAGCGCGCGCGCCAGCCGATCGACGTCGACGTCCGGCGCGAGCTCCCACGCGAACGGAATGTTGTAGGCGGTGCTCCACGTCGACATCTGGTGCACCGCGAAGATGCGCGTCTGCGACGACGTCAGCGGCAGCGGCTCGCCCTCGGGGGCGCGCGCGAGCCCGGTATCGCCGCCGCCGCCATCGCCGGTCCGCCCGGCGAGCACGCGCGCGACCTCCGCGATCGACGAGTGCTCGAGGAACTCGCTGAACTTCAGCTGCACGCCCGTGTGCTTGTAGATCGCGGACAGCACCGCGGCGGCCTTGAGCGAATGCCCGCCGAGATTGAGGAACGTCGACTCGATGCTGATCGTCGCGGCCGGCCGGCCGAGCACCTCGGCGTACCACGCGCGCAGCTCGCGCTCGCGATCGTCCGTCGGCTCGACGACCGGCTCCTGTTCGACGTCGATCTTCGGCAGCCGGTGGCGATCGACCTTGCCGTTCGCGGTCACCGGCATCTCGTCGATCTGCACGACGCGCGACGGGATCATGTACGCCGGCAGGCCATGCCCGAGCGCGGTCTTGATCGTGCCTTCGGTCGCCGACTGCGTCGTGCCCGACGCGACGATGTATGCGACGAGCGACAGGTCGCCGGCGACCACCGGATTCTCGACGGCGACGACGACCGCCTCCTCGATCCCGGGCAGCGCGAGCAGCGCCTGCTCGATCTCGCCGAGCTCGATGCGGAAGCCGCGCACCTTGACCTGGGTGTCGATGCGGCCGAGGAACTCGAGGTTGCCGTCGGGCAGCCAGCGCGCGAGATCGCCCGAGCGATACATGCGCCGGTCGGGCACGAACGGATGAGGAACGAACTTGTCCGCGGTCAGCTCGGGCCGGTTCAGGTAGCCGCGGGCGACGCCGTTGCCCGCGATGCACAGCTCGCCCGGCACGCCGATCGGACACGCGCGGCCGAGCCGATCGATGATGAAGATCTGCGTGTTCCAGATCGGCTTGCCGATCGGGATGTTGTCGTACGCGCGATCGACGTCGCACGCGGTCGCGCACACGGTCGCTTCGGTCGGGCCGTAGCCGTTGATCACGCGCCACGGCACGGGCTGAAACGTGCGCAGCTTCTCGCCGGCGAGCGTGACCGCGCGCAGCGAGCGGTTGTCGACCGTGCGCATGAACTGCTCGCCGAGCTGCGTCGGCAGGAACGCGACCCGCACGGAGTTCGCCTCGAAGTACGCCGACAGCTCCGGAACTTGAAGCCGCAGCTCGGCCGGCACGACGACGAGATTCGCGCCCGCGACGAATGCCGGCACGATCTCGTACACCGACGCGTCGAAGCCGAAGCCGGCGAACTTCGACACGCCGTCGCCGGGCTGGATCTGCGCGTAGTCGACGTACCAGGCCGCGAGGTTGAGCAGCGACGCGTGCTCGATCTGCGTGCCCTTCGGCGTGCCGGTCGAGCCCGACGTGTAGATGACGTACGCGACGTCGCTGCCGCGCACGTCGGCGAGCACCGGCCCGCGCGGCTCGCGCACGTCGGCGACGTCGATCACCTCGTGACCGAGATCGGGCAAACTCGCCGCCAGCTGGCCGCGCGTCACCAGCACGCGCGCGCCGCTGTCGCGCATCATGTGCAGCTTGCGCTGCTGCGGATACTCGGGATCGATCGGCATGAACGCCGCGCCGGCCTTCATCACGCCGAGCACGGCGACGAGCATCTCGATGCACGGATCGAGCAGGATGCCGACGATCTGATCGCGGCCGATGTCGCGCTTGCGCAGCGCGTGCGCGAGCGCGTTCGCGCGCGCTTCGACCTCGCGATACGAGAGCGACGTACCCGCCATCGTCACCGCCGGCGCGTCGGGCCGCGCGACGACCTGGCGCTCGAACAGCTCGACCACGGTGCGCGCCTCGGGCAGCGCGTGATCGGTCGCGTTGAAGCCGTGGACGACGAGCTCGCGCTCGCCGGCGTCCATGCCGGTCATGTCGGCGAGCGCGAGCTTCGGTTCGGCGAGCACGCGCCGCACCATCTCCGTGAACACGCGCGCGAATCGCTCGGCGGTCGTGCGCTTGAACAGATCCGCCGAGTACTCGAAGCGCACCCAGTAGCCGCCCGAGCTGCGCTCGCGGATCACGACCGCGAGATCGGTGCGCGCGAAGCGATGCGGCAGCGCCTGCTCGCGCAGCACCGCGTTGCCGCAGCGGTACTCGTCGGGCATCTGGCCCTCGTACGACAGCATCGTGTCGAACAGCGCGTTGCGCCCGGGCGGCGGCGCGCGCATCTCGCCGACCATGTCCTCGAACGGCGTGTCCTCGTTGCGCAGCGCCTCGCGGATCTGCGCCATCGCCGCGCGCAGGATGTCGTCGAAGGTCTGGCCGGGCTCGAGCCGCGCGCGGAACACGAGCGTGTTGACGAACATGCCGACGGTGCGATCGAGCTCGGGGTGCGGCCGGCCCGCGCTCGGAAAGCCCCAGCCGACGTCGGCCTGCCCGCTCATCGCCGACAGGAACACCGAGTAGATCGCGGCGAAGAACGCGAACGGCGTCGCTTCGCGCTCGCGCGCGTACTTCGCGACCGCGGCGACGACGTCGGGCGGCAGCTCGAGGCCGAGCTCGCCGGCGGCCTGGTTGCGCGTGAGCGGGCGCCGGAAGTCGTACGGCAGCTCGAGCACCGGCGGCTCGTCGGCGAGCAGCTTCGTCCAGTACGCGTGGCCGGCGGCGAGCCGCTGCTTGGCCTCGTCGGTCTCGAGCCACGCCGAGTAATCGAAGTAGCGCGCCTCGGTCGGCGGCAGCGGCTTGCCCTGCACGAGCGCGAGCAAGTCCTCGAGCATCACGTCGATCGAGATGCCGTCCGACACGATGTGGTGCATGTCGAACAGGACGTGCGTGATGCGGCCGTGCTGCACGATCACGGCGGCGCGAAACAGCGGCGGCGCGTCGAGCTCGAACGGGCGCACGAACGCCGACGCGGCGGTGTCGACGTCGCCGTTCGTCACCTCGATGCGCTCGAGCGCGAAGCGCGGCGCGGCCGCGATCTTCTGCACGATCTCGCCCTCGTGGAAGAAGAACGCGGTGCGCAGCGACTCGTGGCGCTCGATCAGCTGCGCGCACGCGCGGGCGAGCGCGGGCTCGTCGATGTCACCCTCGACCGCGTAGAGCAGCGGCAGGTTGTCGGACGTGTTGTACGGCGCGCCCTGATGGATGACGAACATCCGGCGCTGCACGCTGGTCGCGGCGCGCGTCGAGCCCGGAGCCGCGCGCACGAGCGCGCCTCCCGTCGACTTGTCGCCGATCGCGGCGGCGATCGCGCGGATCGTCGGATGCTCGAAGATCGTCTTCGCCGCGAGCACGACGCCGAGCTTCTCGCGCATGCGCGCGAGCAGCTGCATGACGAGCAGCGAGTGGCCGCCGAGCTCGAAGAAGCTGCGCGTCACGCCGATGCGATCCTCGGGGATCGCGAGCACGCGGCTCCAGATCGCGCGCAGCTCGGTCTCGATCGGATTCGCGGGCGGCACGACGTCGCCGGCGTCGAGCTTCGGTGCGGGCAGCGCCTTGCGGTCGATCTTGCCCGACACGGTGCGCGGGAACGCGTCGAGCTGGACGAAGAAATCGGGGATCATGTACGCGGGCAGCGACTGCGCGAGGTGCGCGCGCAATTCGCCGGCGTCGAGCGAACGGGTCGCGACATAGTGCGCGACCAGGCGATCGCGGCCGAGCACGCTCGCCGCGGCGCCGCCCGCGATGTCGGGATGTTTCTCGAGCGCGGCCTCGATCTCGCCGAGCTCGATGCGGAAGCCGCGCACCTTGACCTGGCTGTCGACGCGCCCGAAGAACTCGAGGCTGCCGTCGGGCAGCCATGCGACGACGTCGCCGGTCTTGTACATGCGCGCGCCGCCGCCCGCGGCAAATGGATCGGCGACGAACCGCTCCTTCGTGAGCTGATCGCGGCCGAGGTAGCCGCGCGCGACCCCGGCGCCGCCGAGGAACAGCTCGCCACGCACGCCGACCGGCACCGGGCAGCCGCCCCAGTCGAGCACGTAGACGCGCGTGAGGCCGATCGGGCGGCCGATCGGCACGCGCGCGCCGAGATCGACGGCGGGATCGACGAGATGGCGGAGCGAGCCGACCGTGGTCTCGGTCGGCCCGTATTCGTTCCAGAACCGGGTCGTGCGGCTCCACGCGCGCGCGATCGCGACCGGGCAGGTCTCGCCGCCGACGACGACCTGGCGCACCGACGGCAACATCGGCGACAGCTCGGCGAGCAGCGCCGGCACGGTGTCGACGTGCGTGACGTGCTCGGCGACGATCACGCGCGACAGCTCGGCCGGATCGAGCAGCAGCTGCTTGCCGACGAGCACGAGCTTCGCGCCGCTGGTCAGCGCGAGCCAGATCTGATCGATCGACGCGTCGAACGTGTACGACGACGTCTGCAGGATCGCGTCCGAGCTGCGGATCGCGAAGCTCTCCTTCTCGGCGAAGATGAAGTGGACGACGTTGCGGTGCTCGACCAGCACGCCCTTGGGCTGGCCGGTCGAGCCGCTCGTGTAGATGACGTACGCGAGATGGTGCGGCTCGCAGCGGCGCGGCGGACGCGGCGCGGCGCGGTCGCGCAGCTCGTCGACCGCGATCACGTGGCGGTGCTCGAGCTCGCCGACGTGCGCGCTCGTCGTGACGACCGCGGCGGCGCGCGAATCCTCGAGCAGGTAGCGCACGCGATCGGCGGGCGCCTCGGGATCGATCGGCAGGTACGCGCCGCCGGCTTTGAGCACGCCGACGATCGCGACGACCATGTCGACCGAGCGGTCCTGCACGAGCGCGACGACCGAGTCGCGCCCGACGCCGACCTCGATCAGCCGATGCGCGAGCGCGTTCGCGCGCGCCTCGAGCTCGCGATACGTGACGCGCTGGTCGCCGAACACGACCGCGGTCGCCTCGGGCTCGCGATCGACGCGCGCCTCGAACAGCTCGTGCAGCACGAAGTGCTGCGGCCAGTTGAACACCGGCGTCGACAGCTCGACGAGCTGCTCGCTCGCGTCGTCGTCGTCGAGCAGCGCGATCTTCGCGAGCGCGCGATCGCCGGGCGCGCGCAGCACGTGCTCGAACGCGCGCGCGAGCCTGCGCGCGTGCTCGGCCGTGAACAGCTGCGCGTCGTACTCGACGGCGTACTCGCCGCCGGCGACGCGCACGTGGAGGTCGCCGACCGGCTCGCCGTCGCCGTAGCCGATGTCGTACAGGGGATGGCGCGCGAGATCCTGCGACGGCTCGAGCTCGGTCACGCGCGCTGCGGACGCGAGGCGATCGGCCAGCGCGGCGAGCGTCTCGTTCGGCTCGAGCTGCGCCGCGACCGCGCCGTGCTGCGTGCCGATGATGACGTCGCGCGTGCCCGCGATCTTGCCGACGAACAGCGCGAACGCCGCGAACGCCTCGGCCTCCGGCCGCGCCGGCGCACGACCGACGACGCGCTGCCAGCTCGGCTGCCGCAACGCGGGCCGCGCGAGGTCGCACGGAAGCTCGATGCGATCGGGTCGCTCGACGCCCATCGAGCCATCGAAGTTACCACTGCCCGCGAGGCCGCGGGTATGATCGCGGCGGTGTCCTCGTCGCGTCGTTCGATCTGGGCCCTGGTCGCGGTCGAGACGCTGTGCCTGCTCGGCGCGGAGGTCGCGCGCTTCGGCATCTCGATCTGGATCTACGAGTCGTCGCGCTCGGTGACCGGCTTCTCCGAGCTGATGCTCGCGAACCTCGTGCCCGGCATGCTCGCGCGTCCGATCGCGGGCAGCATCGTCGATCGCTCGTCGCGCAAGCTCGTGATGATCGGCGCGTCGCTGGCGTCGCTGGTCGGCACCGCGATCGTGCTCGCCGGTGCGCTCGCCGGCGAGCTGTCGATGCCGATCGTGATCGTCGGCGCGTCCATCGCGAGCATCGCCGATTCGTTCCAGTGGCCGGCGCTCGAGGCGACGATCCCGCTGATGGCGAGCGAGGAGGACTTGCCTCGCTACAACGGGTTCATGGAGTCGGGCCGCGCGATCGGCCACTTCGCGGGGCCCGCGATCGGCGGCTTCACGATCGGCGTGCTCGGCGTGTCGGGGCTCGTCTCGTTCGAGGTCGTGACGTTCGCGATCTCGATCGTCGTCGTCAGCGCGCTGCACCTGCCGCGACCGGGCGCCGAAGACCACGAAGGCGAAGGCGAAGATGCAGGCGGCGAGGACGAAGACGACGGCTCGCTGGCCGGCGACCTCTCGCTCGGCTTTCGCTGGATCTTCGCGCGCAAGCCGCTCCTCAAGTTCCTGCTCGTCGCGACGTTCGCGAACTTCTTCCTCGCGGTCGCCGAGGTCGTGATGCAGCCGTACGGGCTCAGCTTCCTCGGCGAAGAAGCGTACGGCGTCGGCAACGCGCTGTTCGGCGCCGGCATGATCGTCGGCGGCCTGCTGTGCGGCCCGCTGTCGGTGCGAATGTCGACCACGGCGCAGTTCTTCGCCGCCGCGCTCGCGATCGGCGCGACGTTCGTCGCGTTCGGGCTCGCGCACACCGCGTTCAGCTTCGCCGCGCTCAACTTCGTCGCGGCCGCGATGATCACGATCGCGAACGCGTCGACGATGACGATCTGGCAAGTGAAGGTCCCCGACGCGCTGCAGGGCCGCGTGTTCTCGGCGATGGGCCTGGTCGCGGATCTGACGACCCCGCTCGCGTTCGTGCTCGCCGCGCCGCTGACCGAGCAGCTCGTGCCCGCGATCTACGGCGCGCGCGCCGCGGCGGTGTGGGGCCCGCCGCCGACCGGCGAGATGGGCTTTCTGTTCTCCGCGATGGGCGCCGCGCTCGTCGTCGGCTTCGTGATCGCGTGGACCGTGCGCGACGTCCGCCAGGTCGCCGAGCTCCCGGCGTGAAGCCGACGCTCGTCGCGCGCGCTCGGGACCTCGACGTCTGGCAGTTCACGTTCGCCGAGCCGCCGGGCGAGCTCGCGCGCGTGCTGTCCGCCGACGAGCACGCGACCGCGGCGCGGTTCGCGTCGGACGCGCATCGCGACGCGTACATCGTGCAGCACGCGACCGTGCGCGTGCTCGCCGCGCGTTATCTCGGGATCGATGCGGCGCGCGTGGCGTTCGAGCGCGGCCGCCATGGCAAGCCGCGCCTCCGCGACGCCGCCGATCTCGAGCTGAACCTGTCGCACTGCGACGACGTCGCGCTCGTCGCGTTCGCGCGCGGCATCGCGGTCGGCGTCGACGTCGAACGCGTGGCCGCCGATCTCGACGTGCGCGCGCTCGGCCGCCTCGTGCTCGCGCCGAGCGAGACCGCGATCGCCGCCGACCGCCGCGGCTTTCTGCGCGTGTGGTGCCGCAAGGAAGCGTGCTTGAAGGCGACCGGCGTCGGCTTGCTGGACGATCTGACCTCGGTGTCGGTCGCGAGTGATCGCGTCGACGTCGCAGGCGACGTCGTCAACGTGCAGGATCTCGCGGTCGGCACGGCACACGCCGCCGCGCTCGCGACGTCGCGGCCGGTCGTGCTCGAGCTCGCGCCTACTTCGTGAAGTCGCGGATCATGCGGATCGACTGGCCCGCGGTGACCGTGACCTCGGTCGTGAGCTGCACGCCCTGATCGGCGTTGGTGAGCGTGACCTCGTGACGGCCGGCCGTCAGCGCGATCCCGCGGCGCGGCGTCATCATGCCGGTCGCCTTGCCGTCGATCACGATCTCGCACGGCGGCTTCGTCGACAGGTCGAGCGTCCCGGTCGCGCCGTGTGCGACCGGAGCCGGCGCCGGCGCAGCATGGGCGACCGCGACCGGCGCGGCGACGTGATGCGTCGGCGCCTGATGCGCGTGATGGCGCGGCGCGGCCTGGACCGCTTGCACCGGCTGGGGCGCGGGCGCCACCGGCACGGCCAGCGCGGGTGCCTCGGCGACGACGAGCGTGGTGCGCGTGTCGGCGGGAAGCGCGGCCGGCGGCGGCGCCGGCTGCTCGATCGGCGTCACGGTGACCGTCGGCGCGGGCGCGGGAGCCGGCGCGGGCGCGACGATGACGGGCGCCGGCGCGGGCGCGGGCGCGACCACGACCTGCGCGGGAACGGCGGAAGCGGCCGCGTGCTGCGCGTGCGAGCCACCGCGGAGCGCGACCGCGCCGCCGATCAGCGTGCCGACGAGCACGCACGCGGACGCGACGCCGATCAGCATCGTGCGACGCGGAACCGGGCGATGCCGCGGAACGCGGTGCGTGTGCATCACGTCCTGGGCCAGGTACTGCGACATCGCCGGCATCCGGTGCGGCATCGCCTGCGGCTGCGGCTGCGGCATCGCCTGCGGCATCGCCTGCGGCATCGCCTGCGGCTGCGGCTGCGGCATCGCTTGCGGCTGCAGCATCGGTTGCGGCACCGGCTGGAGCTGCGGCCTGGGCTGCCGTGCCGGCACCGGCGGCGGAGCGGCGCGCAGCACCGGAACGACCGGCGCCGCCGCGACCGGCAGCGACATCCGCACCGGCGGCAGCGCATGCAGCGCGGGGAGCTCGGACTCGGGCGACGGCGGATTGAAGTAGATCTGCGTCTCGGCGTCGTCCTCGAGCGTGGGGATATCCCATGCGTCTGGCTGCTTGCGAAGTTGGGCGGCTCGCATGGTTCAACCCCCGCTTTGCACTCGCCGATCCAGCCGCACCGTCAGCGAGTCCTGCGGGTTGCGGCCCGCCGGCAAGTCGAGTTGCCGGCTCGTGCAACCGCACGGGCCGGGACGCCGTGCTCCACCAGGGCATACTGGAGCCGTGGCCGAGCCCCAGCTGGACGCGCTGCGGCGCCTGTTGCGCTCGCTCGGCCTGCTCCGCACGCGCAAGTTCGGCACGTACTGGTTCGCGACCCTGCTGTCGAACCTCGGGTTCTGGGCGCAGCAGGTCGCCGAGCCGTGGCTCTTGCTCGACCTCCACGCCTCGGCGTTCGTGATCGGGCTCGACGCGTTCATGCTCGACGGCCCGCAGTGGGCGTTCACGCTCCTGGGCGGCGTGCTCGCCGATCACGCCGACCGGCGGCGCGTGATCGCCGGCTTCCAGGCGCTGCAGATGCTGTGTCCGCTCGCGCTCGTCGTCCTGGTCGCGACCGGTGCGTGCCGGCCGTGGATGGTGATCGTGCTCGCGTTCGTCGTCGGCGTGACCGATTCGCTGTCGATGCCGTCGTACTCGTCGATCGTGCCATCGATCGTCGAGCACGATCGCATCCCCGCCGGGCTCGCGCTCAGCTCGATCCAGTTCAACCTGTCGCGCATCCTCGGCCCCGCGCTCGCCGGCGCGCTACTCGCGAGCCTCGGCCTCGTCGCGTGCTTCGCGGTCAACACCGCGTCGTACGTGCCGTTCATCGCGGTCGCGCTGTGGATCCTGCCGCGCGGCAAGGCCGCGCGCAGCAGCTTCGACACGCGCCATCCGTTCGCGGGCGCGCGCAAGACGCTCGCCGATCGCCGCCTGCGCGGCGCGCTCTTGACCGTGCTCGCGACCGGCATGTTCGCCGGTCCGCTCGTCACGTTCATGCCCGTGCTCGTGCGCGAGCAGCTGCACGGCGGCGCGGGCGCGTTCAGCGTGACGATCTCGGCGTTCGGCATCGGCGGGCTCGCCGGTGCCGCGTTCGTGCTCGCGCTCGATCCCGCGCGCGATCACCGCATTCGCTGCACCGTGCTCGCGATCATCCTCGGCGCGCTCGTCGTGCTCGCCGGCTTCGATCCGTGGCTGTGGACGCTGCCGGCGATCGCCGCGCTCGCCGGCGCCGCGATGACGACGAGCAACACGCTCGCGAACTCGCTGATCCAGCAGACGACCAGCGACGAGCTACGCGGCCAGGCGGTCAGCCTGTACATGCTCGCGCTGCGCGGCGGCGTCGCGGTCGGCGCGGTCGCGACCGGCGCGGCGGTGCAAGCACTCGGCACGCGAGGCGCGATCGTCGCCGACGGTGCCGCCGCGATCGCCGTGCAGCTCGCGATCGCGCGGTCGTGGCACCGCGCCTAGCTAAGGCGTCGGCGGCGGAGTCGCCGGCGGCGGCTCGGTCGGCGTCGGCGGCGGCGTCGCCGGCGCCGCGGGAGGTGTCGTCGCGGGACACTGGCTCTCGAGCGCGTGCACCTTCGCCTTCAGCTCGGCGGCTTCCCGCGCCGCCTTCGCGGCATCCGCCTGGGCGGCCTCGAGCGCGAGCTGTTCCTTCGTCTTCGGCTTGGGGCCCTCCTTCTTGGTGACCAGGCCGAGCTGGAGCGTGAGCAGCAGCGCGTTCTGGATCTGGATCTGATCCTTGCCGGCCGGATACAGCTCCGGGTCGCGGATGATCGACAGGTTGTAGACGACCGAGAGCCACTTCGAGAACGCGTAGGTGAGGTTCGTGGTCGCGGCGACCCGGGTCAGCTCGGTCGCGCTGCGGTCGTACGAGTCGTTGTTCACGAACGGCAGCAGCACCGCGACACCGGCCGCGTAAGCGAACGAATCCTTCTCGGCGAGCTTGCCGGTGATCCCCGCGAACCCCTCGATGCCGAGCTGCTCGACGTCGGACAGCTCGAGCAGCTCGATCGCGGTGGTGTCCATCGCGTTGGGATGGATGGCGTACGCCCCGCTCGCGAACGTGCTGCGGCCGCCGATGCCGATCCGGAACGACAACGACAGCTCGTGGCGGTTGATCGGGTCGAAGAATCCACCGGCCGACTCGGTCATCGTGAACGGCTGGAACGCGTCGGCGAGGTGGAACGTCTGCGTGCTGGTGGCCAGCGTCACCGGGGTCTTGCCGGTGACATCGACGAACGTGCTCGGCGCGGCGACGACGTATCGACTGTTGAACAGCGAGGTCGCGAGCGCCAGCCTTCCGTAACCGCCGAAGTTCGGCGTGACGAAGTAGTTGTAGATGCCGTCGACCTTCGCGACATCGGTGATCTTCACGAACTCGTCGATCACCGGCGTGCGCGCGTAGCCTTCGTTGATGAGGCCCGTGAAGATCAAGTTGTGGCGGTCGTGGATGTAGTCGGCGCCGCCGCTGACTCCGGCGGCGACCGTCATCGCGGTGCCATCGACCTGGCCGATCACGCTCGAGTTGTCGACGACATTCATCGACGCCGTCAGCGTGAGGAACGGGTTCCAGCCCTGGATCGCGGTCTTGGCATCGACCTCGGTCGGCTTGGTGGTCGACACGATCTCGGTGGGAGCTCCCAGGCTCGAGCCGGCCGCGGGCGCCTGCGCGCGCGCGGGGCTCACGGCCAGCAAGCTCGCGGTCAGGAAGACCGGTACGGACTTGATCATCCCGCGACCGTAACACCGTTCGCGCTAGTCGACGTTCGCCACGCTCACGCAGCCGCGGTGGACGAAGTACCAGTTCGGCTCGCCGGCCTCGGGCTCGGGGTCGCGCACGAGCACCCACTTGCCGTCGCGCGTGACGTAGCGCCAGCGCAGCTCCTTGCCGTTCGGGATCTGGCCGAGCGCGTTGTTCGGCGTGGCCGGCACGCGCCACGGCTCGACGTTGCCGTAGCCGTTCGTGTCAGTGCAGCCCGAGCCGTCGTACTGCATGTGCGTGACCGAGCCGTCGCCGGCGAGCTGGTTGTGGATGCCGTCGGTGAACGTCGCCAGGAAGTACGGCGTGTCGATCTGCTTCGGCGTGCCGCAGTCGTTCGTGCCGTGATGCGACGTCGTCGGATCGACCACGGTGTTGTCGATCCACGCGCAGCGATCGAAGTCCTCGCCGTACAGATAACCCCAGCGGTAGTCGGCGCCGCCTTCGTTGCCGGGCCCGGCCGAGCGCTGCGGATCGCCCTGGATGATGTCGGTCCAGCCCGGGTACGCGTTGCCGATCACGAACGAGTTCGGCGCGTACGAGATCGTCGCGATCGCGGTGACGCGCGCGTGGACGCTGTCGTCGCCGATGTCGACGGGGCTGCCGTCCTCGAGATCGCCGACGACGCACCCCGCGAGCATGAAGAAGAAGATGAAGGTGGTGCGCACGTGCCGTTCCTTCTCAAGCCGCGTGCCGAGCGCGCGTCGCCGGATCTCGGCGACTTGTGCCGCGCACGCGGGGCCGGCGGTCCCCGACCTCGCCCACGGTCGTGTGCAGTCGCTACGGGATCTCGTCCGCCCCGATGTCGCGCCCGGAGCCTTGCGGGCGGACCTGGCCGTCGATGTCGACCGCGAGCGTCGCGGCGGGGGCGGCCGCGCTGCGCGCCGGCGACGAGCTCGAGATGTGGTAGTCGCTGCTGCTGACGAACGCGGGGTCGCCGGCGAGGCTAGCGCTCGCGTTGGCCGGCACGACGTCGGAGAACAACGAGTAGGCCGCCGTGCAGCTCGTGCCGATCTGCGGAGCCGAGCCGTTGTCCGCGAAGATCGAGTCGTCGACGCCCGCGGCGACCGTGCAGCGCAGGCCGGTCGGCGTCATCGAGCCGCCGTTGTCCGCGAACGTGTCGAACGACAGCAGCGAGCCGGTGGTCGTCGAAGCGATCTCGGCACCGCCGCCACCGTTCGCCACGAACATCGAGTTGACGATCGTGAACATGCCGGCGAGGTGCGCGCCGACACCGCCGTTCTCGCTCACGATGGTCTGCGCGACGTGCACGACCGAGTTGTTCTGGTACACGCCGATGCCCGTGTTGTTGTTGATGCTGCAGTAGTCGACCTCGCACGTCCCGCCGCTGCAATCGACGCCGCCCTGCGTGTTACGCATCTGCACCTCGTACAGCGTCACGGTTCCGCCGGTGTCCTGGTTGCGCACCGCCTCCTGCGGCGAGCCCTGCAGCGTCATGCCTTCGATCGTGACGGTCGTGCCGTGCGACTCGAGCACGTGGTCGAAGCCGCTGCCGCCGAAGCCGACGTTCTGCCAGGCGACGGTCGTGTGATCCCAGCTCGCGGTCTCGCCCGAGATCAGGACGGGCGGCAGCGTCTGCATCAGCCACGAGTCGCTGTACTGGCCATCACCGACCTTGATCGTGCGCACGGACGCCGTCATCTGGCCGAGCGCGTGCGTGATCGTCGCGCACGGCGCGGTGCGCGTGCACGGTGCGCCGTCGTCGCCGTTCGTCGCGACGTACAGCGCGTCTGCCTCGTCGATGCACGTGCCGGTCGATTCCGAGCACACATCGCTCGTGCACTCCGAATCGGCGACGCAGCCGCGGCAGCCCTTCGTCACCGGATCGCAGACCGGCGTCGCACCGCTGCACGTCGCGCACTGCCCGGCGTCGATCGTCGAGCCGGCATCGCCGACGATGCAGATCGGAGGCGACTGACTGAAGTCGCACGTCTGCGAGCCCGGGCACGTGCCTTGCTGCGTGCACGGGATGCCGGCCTGAAACGTGGGGTTGTAGCAGGCGACGACCGCCGCCAGCGCGAACCCTCCCCGACGCATTCTTCACGATAACACGCGGTCACGGCGCGACGCGTGGCTCATTGATCGGGCAATACGAACGTGATCTTGAACCCACGGATGCGGACGGCCACGGGCTTGCCGTCCTTCTCGCCCGGCGAGAACCGGCAGTCGTGCAGCGCGGCGAGCGCGGCCTCGTCGAGGCCGTGGCCGATGCCTTTGACGACGACGACATCGCGTACGCGGCCATCCGCGCCGACGATGAGATCGAGCACGACCGTGCCTTCGATGCCGGCCTTGAGCGCGTCGTCGTTGTACTTGCCGTAGCAGTGGCCTTGCGGCAACGGCATCTTCGTCGCCTCGAACGCCTGAACGGGTTCGGGGGCGTGCTTGACCGGGACGGCAGAGCCCGAGCCGGCTTCCGGACGCGCGGTGTTGCCGATCGGCACTGCCGGGCCGGTGCCCGCCGACGACGTCGACTCCATCGTCGTCCCGAACACCGGCTCGCCTTCGTCGGCGACGACCGCGGGATGTTCCGGCTCCGGCGCGCTCTTCGGCTGCACCGCCTCGACCGCGACGCGCGCGTGCGGCCTGGGCGCCTCGTGAACCTCCGCCTTGGGCAGCGGCTTGGGCTCGTCGGGCGGCTTCGGCGGCTCCGGCTCGGGCGGCGGCGGCGGCGTGACGACCGTGACCTTCAGCTTCTGCGGCTTGACCACGACGGTGTAGCGCGGCAACTGCTCGAGGCCTCGCTCGAGTGCGAAATGCAGCACGAGCGAGGCGACGGCGCAGATGGCGAGCTTCCACCAGTCGTTCATGGGTTCGGCGGGGCGACGAGCTCCGTAGGATCGATCTGGATCGCGAACGACACGATTCCCACCGATTTCAGCGTATCGAGCACCCACACGACGCGCCCGTGCGAGACGGCCTTGTCGCCGGCGACGATCACCTGGGGCGGTTTGTCGGGAGTCTTCGCAACTTCGGCGGCGACCGCGTCGCGCAGCGCGGCGGCGCCGATCGGCTTGCCGTTGAGCGCGATGTTGCCGTCGCGCTGGATCTGCACGGCGAGCGTGGTCGGCTGCGTGGTCGTCGACTGGCTCGCGCGCGGCAGCTCGATCTCGATCGCCTGCTTCTCGATCAGGTGCGCGGTCAACATGAAGATGATCAGCAGCACGAGCATGATGTCGACGAGCGGCGTGACGTTGATCTCCGCGATCACGCCGCGCCGCCGCGTGCTTCCGCCCGCCATCACGCCTCCTTGCTGACTTCGGCCGGCTTGCGTGCCTTGAGCACCGCCAGGATCTCGTGCGCGAGCGATTCCGACGCGGACGTCGACGTCTCGACGTGGCGGGTGAACGCGTTGTAGGTCGCGACCGCCGGGATGGCGACGACGAGGCCGACCGCGGTCGCGACCAGCGCCTCGCCGATGCCCGCCATCACCAGGCTCGTGTTCTGCAGCCCGCCGCCGGCGAGATCGTGAAACGACCGGATGATGCCGAGCACGGTGCCGAACAAGCCGACGAACGGCGCGTTCGCGCCGAGCGTGCCGAGGAACACGAGCCGCTTCTCGTAGCGGGTGCGCTCGGCCTCGATCGCGGCCTGGCGGTGCTCCTCGACGGACTCGACGCCTTGCACCGCGCGCTCGAGGCACGCGCGCGCGACCGTGGCCTCCATCGAGCGATCGCCGGCGAGCTGCTTGATCGCCGGCTCCGCGCCCTTGTCGCGCAACATCGAGAGCATGACGCGAAGCTTGTCGGCGTGCTTGCGATTCTCGATGTAGAACCACAGCCGCTCGCCGATCACCATGATCGCGAGCAGCGACAGCACGATCAGGAGCCACAGCACCCAGTGCGAGCCTGCTCGCAAGAGGATGTCGAGCAGGGTCGCGTCGATGGACGTATCGGTGTCGGTGTTCATGTCACTCCATCTCTGGCTCTAAAAGCGGCCGCGCAGGCCGACGGTCGGGAGCACGTAGCGGATCGTGTTGCCGGGCGTCACTTCCTCCGGAAGCAGCGCCACGTTCGTGATGTCGACGTAGAAATCGAGCAGCCACTTCTTCCACACGGCGCGCTTGTCGACGCGCACGTCGAACTGCCAGAATCCGTCCTCGCGCGCGGTGTTGTAGCCCGCCGTCGTCGTCGCGGGTAGGCCGCTCTGATACTGCACGCGCACGCCGACGTCCCAGTTGCGGCGCAGCGGCAGGCCCGCGACCATGCTGAACAGCTGCGTGCGGTCGTAGTCGTACGGCACCCACACGCCGTTGTTGAGGCGCTCGCTGCGCGACAGCGTGTACGAGATCCATCCGAAAATGCCGCTCTTCGCGCGCCGGCGCAGCAGCACCTCGAGGCCGTACGCGCGGCCGGTCTGCGGCGTGGTCAGGCGATCGATGTACTGCTGGCCCATGTCCATGCCCGTGACGATCGACGTCGGCAGGAGCGTGTTGTTCGCGGCCGTGCCCTCGGTCAGCGCGTTCGTCGACAGATCGAAGATCGTCGGATCCATGTAGTTGAAGAACGCCTCGGTCGACAGCTCGAAGCGATGCTCGAGCGGCACCTCGGTGCCGAGGCTGGTCTGATAGGCCTCGAGCAGGCCGTACTTGAGCGGCATCTGATCGAGCCCCGGCAGCGGCACCACGAAGCGCGGCGGCTGGTGATAGATGCCGGCCGAGCCCTTGAGCCAGACCGCGCTGTCGTCGCTGTCGGGAGGAACCTCGGGGAGATCGCGGTGGCCGAGCTTGTAGCGTACGGTCAGGCGCGGATCGACGTCGGCCTTGCTCGCGGTGTGATCGTGATAGACGTCGCCGCGGATGCCGGGCCGGATCAGCCAGTCGCTGGTCGGGCGCCACAGCGCCTCGGCGAACATCGAGCCCCACTCCGACGTCGACAGCTGGCTCGTGATCGCGGACAGCCCGCCGGCCGCGCTGTTGGCGGCCCCGCTCTGGCGCAGGTCGCGAAAGTCGCCGTCGATGCCGGCTTGCATGTCGACCTGCTTGCTCGCCTTGTATCGGGCGCGCAGCGACGGATCGAGGCTCCACACCCAGAAGTCGGTGCCCATCGAGAACGTCTTGTCGAAGCCGCCGGTGACGCGCGCGGTGGTCTCGAGCTCGCCGAACGTGCGGTGATAGCGCAGGTCGAGGCGATGGAACTCGAGCTCGAGCGCCGGCGACAGCGGCGGGTTCGCCGCGTTCGGGTCGGCGGTCGCCGACACCAGATCGAGCTCGTCGCGCGCGCCGAACATGAACAGCGTCCAGCCGTTCGTCTTCGTGCCGCCGTCGAGGCGGAACTGGTAGTCCCAGTACGCGAGCGACGCCTGGTTGGTCGCGAGCGACAGCAAGATGCCGGGAAAGCCGTAGCGCGCGGCGACCGTCGCGGTCGCGTCGAGGTCGGGCACCGGCTCGCGCACTAGCCCGCCGACCTGCAGGAGGTTGAGATCGACGTCGATCAGGTGCGCGTCGGGCGCGGCGCGCGCGGTGACGCCGTCGACGATGCCGCCGGTGTAGCCGCCGTACGGCGCCGGCGCGCCGCCCGGATAGAACTGGATCTCGTCGATGAACTCGGGGTGGATGACGCTCGGACCGGCCAGCAGGTGGAACAGCAGCGGCACGCGGATCTCGTCGATCTCGAAGCCGGTCGAGCTCGGGCTCGAGCCGCGCACGACCGGAAACGGCAACAGCGACACGACCGATGCCACGCCGGGCAGCGCCTGGATCACGCGGAACGGATCGCCGAACGTGCCCGGCACCTGCTGGATCTCGGGCCCCTTGAGCGTGATGCGCGAGACTTCCTCGCGGCGCTGCTCGCCGACGACCACGATCTCGTACGGATCGTAGCGATCGCGCTCGATCAGATACGCGACCGCGAGCTCCTGCTTGGGCGCGATGTTCTCTTCTTGCAAGAACGGGTTGTGCGACGGCGCGTAGATCGTGATCTTCGCGTGGCCCGCCGGGACCTCGATGCGGAAGTGGCCCTTCTGATCGGCATCGGTCGTGTAGCGGCGGCCGTCGATCTCGACGTTGACGGTCGCGCTCGCGACCGGCAGCCGCGTGCCGAGCTCGATCAGGCGGCCGCGCAGCACCGACGTCTTCGCCGGGCCGGTCTCGCCGGGCGGCGTCGGCGGTGGCGGCGGCGGCGGCGGCACGAACGTGTGCGTGAACGTGATCTCGACCGCGACCGGATTGCCGCCGTACGTGCCGGGCTGGAACTTGAACTGCTGCGCGGCCGCGATCACCGCGTCGTCGAACGGCGGCTGCGGCGGCGTGACGAGGTCGACCTTGCTGACGTTGCCGTCCTTGCCGACGCGCAGCTTGACGGTGACGACGACCGGCGCGGTGATCGCGGGCGCGTTCGCGGGCGCCGCGACGTCGGTGGACCCGATCGCGTGCGGGGGCTCGAACTGCGGCTGCGCCTGCGGCGGCGGCGCGTCGGGCGGCGGCGCGTCGGGCGGCGGCGCGTCGACGCCGGCGTCGGGCGGAGCCTGCGCGTACGCGAGCGCGGGCGCGAGCCAGACGAGCGCGACCAGCGCGAGGCGCTTCACCGCCACATGAACCCCCACCCGACCGTGAACCCGACGTGCGGCCAGTACTGCGTGCGCTGGATCGGCTGCGCGCTATCGGGCTCGAGAAAGCCCGTCTTGTCGATGCACGACGTGTACTGGCCGAGCACCTCGACCTCGACGTCGGTCGACGTGCGCGGGCCGAGCACCCACGAGTACGCCGCGCGCACGAGGCCGGTCGCGCCGACGCCGCTGCAGCTGCCGACCGGCGGATTCGCGCTCGGGATCGTGATCGAGACGTCGTTGTTCATCGGCGCGTTGTCGGTGCGCGCACCCTTGCCCTCGACGATGCCGCCGAAGCCGAACCCGAACGCGAGCGACAGCGCGCGCGTGACCTGCCACGTCGGATCGATCGTGCCGGAGAACCGCAGGCCCGACAGCCCGCCGTTCGCCCCCGACGCCGACTCGTACGCGAACGACGCCAGCAGCGACCAGTCGTGGTCGAGCCGCAGGCCGGCGTGCAGGAACGGGCCGAGCAGGCGGCCGCTCGGCGCGCCGCGCAGGCCGTCGAAGCGCCCGTAGTCGAGCCCGAGCCCGAGCCGGAACCCGCTCTTGGTCCACGCGACGCGATCGCTCTCGGTCGGCAGCGACAGCTTCGGCGTGCCTTCCTCGTCCTCGGTGATCACCGAGCTGCCCGACGGCTTGGTGACGTTGCCGGCCTCGTCGGCGTGCGCCGGCGCGGCCGCGAGCAACACGGCGAGCGCGAGCCGCTTCATGATGTCGGGCACGGCCACCAGCCCGGGATCGTTCCGCCGTCTGCCGGGAGGTCGTCCCAGTCGGGCATCGCGCAGTTCGGATCCTCGCGGCAGCCTTTGAGGACGTAGTGCGTGAGGCCCTTGCACGAGTCGTCGCTGCGGCCGGTGACGATGAGCTCGATCTGCTCGGACCCGGTGTCCTGGCCGGGGAACTGCGGCAGGGGCGTGCAGGCGGCGAGCCGATCGGTGCCGTCGGGCTGATCGGCGGGATCGCGGTAGCGCACGCTCGAGTCGGCGTTGTTCTCGGTGCACGCGACCTCGTCCATGTCGATCGAGGGCGACGGCGGCACCCACGACGCGATCGGCTGGTCCTGCGGCGCCGCCTGCAGGCACTCGCCGACATCGACCTCGGGCGGCAGCTGACCGGCGAGCGCGTCGACGAGCGCGGTCTGGTAGTCGAAACCGGACGCGGCGAGCACGGAGAAACCATCCGGCGGATCGCCGCAGCCTTGCCGCGGATAGAACGCCGCCGCTTCGTCGAACGTGCCTTCGAGGTAACCGATGCGGGTGTCGGGCAGCGTCATCGAGACGAACGTCGCGTCGATGATGCGATCCGGCAGCTGCACGCCCTGCGGCTCGCTCATCGGCCCTCCCATCGGCACGCCGAGCCGGTTCGGGCGCGCGAGCTCGAGCGTGCCCGAGTCGTCGAGGTCGTCGTAGAACACGATGCTCGCGTAGCCGACGCGGCCGGTGAGCTGGCCGACCAGCACGGTCGCATCGGGCAGCGTGTCGAAGTCGACCTCGTTCGGCTCGCCGGGCGTGACGTCGACGCCGGGCTCGGCGAGCAGCGGCACGAACCCGAACGGATCGCGACAGCCGGCGGCGAGCGCGGCCTGCGTGCCCGGATCCGCGGGCGGCGGAAGGATGCACAGCGCCTCCGGCAGCCACTGCATGCCCCACACGACGGCGACCTGCGGGTGATGGAGCCCCGTCGTCTGCGTCGGCGGCGTCACCGTGTAGGTCGCGAGCGGCGGCACCGGGCCGGAGAAGCCTTTGACGTTGCCGCACGCGGCGAGCACGACGAGGAGCTTCTTCATGGCTGCCACCCCACGCCGATCTGCGCGACCCAGCCGCCGCGCACGTTGCCGTCGAGCACGTCGACGGATGGGCCGCCGCTCGCGATCATCAGCCACGGTCCCGCGACGTGCAGCGAGACGACCGCTTCGAGATCGGCGGCCGGCACCGCCGCGACCGCGTGGGTCTCGGCGTCGCTCGTCATGATGCGCTGCGCCTGCTGACGATCGCGCGTCTCGTGGACGACCGTCGTGCCGGCGCCGAGCCGGAGCGCGAACGTGCCGCGGCCGAACGAGTGGCGCACGGCGCCGACCGCGCGCAGGCGAATGTCCTGATGTGTGACCACCCAGTTCGAGTCGGACTCGGTGACCTCCGACCACGAGGCCCGCACGCCGTACGACAAGATGCAGCCGCACTCGCGCGTGACGCCGGCGCCGAAGCCCGTCGACATCCCGGTCGGCAGCGCGGCCGGCATGCCGACGAACAACCCGCCGTCGACCAGGTACGGGCCATCGGAGTGCACCGCGAACGTGTCGTCGCCGAGCAAGCGACCTTCGTCGGCACGCGCGCTCGCCGGCGCGACCAGCGCGAGCGCGCACGCGATCACCGTCCCGCGCGATGACACGCCCCGAACATTGCCACTTGCTCGCGAGCGGGTCACTACGCAGCGGACACGACTCGACGGGGGGCCGGGTTGCCGCGCGCAACATTAGTTCATAGATCGCGGGGTGTACGCGTTTTGCGCTTTACCTCGCGCACTTCGTGCGTATGCTCCGGCCGACCGACGGAGGGTCCATGACGAGCACCGACACGAGTGCCTTCGGCGAGATCGATGCGACCGACCGGGTCGCGTTCGAAGCGATCGAGCCGCTCGCGCCCGAGCGCTCCGCGGACGGTACCCGCACGAAGCTGCGCGCGCTTCCGCCGCCCATTCCGGTGTCCGCGCTCGGCGCGTCCAGCCAGTGGCTCGCGAAGGTCGCCGCCGCGGCTGCCAAAGAGCCGGTCATGATCGCGTCGACCGCGCCGCGCGGCCGCGCCGGCCTGCCTCCCCCGCTGCGCCCGCCGACGCTGACCAACCTTCCGATCGCGACGACGCCGCCGCCGATCCCGGCGCCGCCGCCGACCGTCGTGGTCGACGAGCTGCCGGTCGAGCTCGGGTCGTCGCCGGTCGAGCTCGATTTCTTCGAGCCAGTCGAAGAGCCGGCCGCCGCCGACGTGTTCGCCCCCGATCTGTTCGCGCCGATCGACGCGACCTCCGCGATGACCACGCGCTTCGAGCCCGAGCCGGCGCGCGAGATTCCGGTTCGCGCGATCACGTATGGAGTGATCGCGCTCGCCGCCATTGCGGTCGTGATCGCCGCGATCCGCGGCGGCACGTCGAGCTGGGCGCCTGCGGAGATCTCGCACGAAGAAATCGCGCAGGCACGGCCGATGCCGATCCCGGAACCCGCCGCCGCAGCCGTTCCCGCCGCCGCTGCCGTTCCCGCTGCCGCTGCCGTTCCCGCCGCCGCTGCCGTTCCCGCTGCCGCTGCCGTTCCCGCTGCCGCACCCGTTCCGGCTCCGGTCGCCGTTGCTGCTGCCGCACCCGTTCACCACAGCGCTCACAGCAGCACGCACGCGACGCACTCCGCTCCGTCGCCGCGCGTCGCCGTCGCCGCACCCGCCGCGTCCTCCTCGGCCCGCGGCACGCTGATGATCTCCACCAAGCCGCCGTGCATGATCACGCTCGACGGCAGGCCCACGCACCTCGCGACGCCGCAGCGCGCGTACAGCGTGCCCGCCGGTGATCACGTGCTCACGTTCGTCGACTTCCAGCACAGGGTCCGTGGCAAGGTGGCGATCCACGTCGACGCGCAGCACACGACGAAGCTGACGCGCGACTACATGCGATGAAGCCGCGTCCCGCGCGCGCCGCGATCGCCGCCGCGATCCTCGCCGCGATCGCCGTGCTCGCGTGGTTGCACTTCCATCGCGCCACCGCGCCCGGCGCTACCGCGCACGACCCGCAACCGCACGGGGCCGACGGGCGCGGCTTCGATCGCAACTCCACGAACCCGGGCGGCTCGCCATCCGCCGAGCCCGTCCTCGACGACGACGATCCCACCGGCGCGCTGCGCCTCGAAGGCCTCGTGCTCGGCGCGGACGACCATCCCGTCGCGGGCGCGGTCGTCGCGATCTCGTCGACGCCGGGCCGCACCGCGACCACCGACGCGGGCGGCTCGTTCGCGTTCGACAACCTCGTCGGCCGCGCGTATCGCGTGGTCGCGCGCGCGACTGAAGGCGTGGCCGGACCGGTCGTCGTGCACCTCACCGAGAAGAGCGACCCGGTCGTGCTCCACCTGCGCGCCGGTGCCAAGCTCGCCGTCACCGTCGCCGGGCCGGACGGCAAGCCGATCGGCGACGCGAGCGTCGAGCTGCGCGGCGAAGACAAGCAGACCGCGAAGACCGCCGCGACCGGCATCGCGACGATCACGCCGATCGTGCCGGGCAACTACCAGCTCGTCGCGTCGGCGCCGGGCATGGCGCCCGCGCACCAGCAGGTGCGTGTCAACGGCGAGACGCGCGTGCGCATCGTGCTCCTGCCCGGCGCGCCGGTCTCCGGCCGCGTCGTCGACGAGAGCAACAAGCCGGTCGCCGGCGCGCGCGTCGTCTACACCGCGAGCGGCCAGTTCTTCGGCCAGGCCGACTGGCGCCTCGACGCGATCACGACCGGCGCCGATGGCACGTGGAAGTTCGCGGCGCTGCCGCGCGGCTCGTTCCGTTTCCTCGCGAGCGATTCCGATCACGCGACCGGCACGTCGGCGCTGATCGCGCACGACGGCTCGACCGAGAAGACCGGCGTCGAGATCGCGCTCCCGGCGGGTGCCACGGTGCACGGCCGCGTCGTCGACAGCGGCAAGGCGCCGGTGCCCGGCGCACACGTGCAGGTGATGCTCGCGTTTCGCCCGGCCGGCGGCCGCGGCTTTCGCGCCGGCGGCACGCGCCCGCCGCCGCGCCAGACCTACAGCGACGACAAGGGCGAGTTCGTCGTGCGCGGGTTGCCGCGCGACCAGCTCGTCGCGACCGCGCAGCACGAGAAGGGCGCGGCCAGCGCGGTCGAGATCGACGCGACGAGCGGCGACGCGAAGGACGTCACGCTCGTGCTCGATCTCACCGGCGCGATCGCCGGCACCGTCGTCGATCAGACCGGCCAGCCGGTCGAAGGCGCGCAGGTCAACGCCGCGCCCGCGTTCAACGGCGGCGGCTTCGGTGGCTTCGGCGGTGGACCGCCGGCCGGCTCCGGCTCGGGCGGCTTCGATCCGTCCGTGTTTCTGCGCGCGCAGCAGAACGTCGCGCTGACCGATGCCGGCGGCCGCTTTCGCATCACGGGGCTCGCCGACGGCGCGTACACCGTGCGCGCGAGCCGCTCGGGCATCCCGCGCGGCGGCCGGCGCGGCCGGCGCGGCGGCAGCGACGGCGTCGAGGCAAAGGTCGGCGACGAGAAGGTGCAGATCGTGCTGCCCGCCGAAGGCAACGTGCGCGGCAAGGTCGCGTTTGCCGACGGCAAGGTGCCGACCGCGTTCACCGCGAGCGTCGCGGGCACGCAGCAGGCGTTCTTCGGCGGCGACTTCGAGCTCGACGGCCTCGCGCCGGGCGATTACCGGCTCGACATCAGCGGCCCGAGCTTCGACTCGCACTCGCAGGACGTGCAGATCGAGCCGGCGCAGACGACCGACGTCGGCTCGATCACCGTCGCGAGCGGGCGGCGCATCGCCGGCGTCGTCGTGTCGAACAACGCGCCGGTTCCCGGCGCGACCGTCTATGCCGGCAACCAGGTCGTCGGTGGCCCGTCGTCGAACGACTCGCCGATCAACGGCTTCGCGGGCCTCGGCGCGAACACGAAGCAGGACACGACCGATCAAGGCGGCGCGTTCCTGCTCGCCGGTTTCCCCGACGGCGACCTCACGGTCATCGCCGATCTGCCCGGCACCGGCCGCAGCAAGGCGCTGCTCGTGGCCGAGGACGATCCGAATTCGAGCGCGCTCGTGCTGCAGCTCCAGCCGTACGGCTCGATCTCCGGCGTGCTCACGCAAGGCGGCTCGCCCGCAGCCGGCATCGTCGTCACCGTGCAGTCGACGACGACGCCCGGCGCGCTCTACGTCGCCGCCGCCGGCGGCGATGGCGCGTATCGCTTCGATCAGCTCGCGCCCGACACGTACAAGGTCTCGGCGACGCTCGGTAACCCGCGCCGCGGGCTGCACCAGTACTCGCAGCAGGTCACCGTGCCGTCGGGCGGCGACGTCGTCGTCAACATCTCGGTCGATCAAGGCAACGTCACACTCGACCTCGCCGGCCAGGTGACGTCGGGCGGGCCGCCCGGCGCGATCGTCGGCTACCTGTCGAGCTCGACGATCGCGGCGACCAGCTACAGCCAGCTCCAGCTCGCGATCGCGAGTGCAGGCGCGGGCACGACGCAGGTCGCGACCCAGCGCGGCACGACGCCCGCGTCGTTCACCGACGTGTCGCCCGGCGCGTACACCGGCTGCATGGTGCCGCTGCCGCCCGATCTTCGCGGCGCGACCGTGATCTCGTACATGCAGCAGCACGCGAAGAGCCTCGCCGCGTTCTGCCAGGCAGTGACCGTCGCGACCACGCCGGCCACGCAGACCGTGACGATTCCCGTCACCGTCCCGCCGCCGAGCAGCGGCGGCAGCGCCGCGCCGTAGCCCGCGGTTACTGCTGCGCGCTCGCGACGTACACGCGGAACGTGGTGCCCGTGATGGTGTTGTCGCGCGTGAAGTACACGCGGCAACCGTCTTCGCTCAGCCAGGGATCGCCGTCGTCGACGCCGGAGTTGAGATCGGGCACGAGCTGCGGCGGGCCGAACGGCAGCGCGGTGGTCGAGCGCGTCGCGTACCACAGGTTCTTGCCCGGGAGGCTGGCCGGACGCGCCGACGTGAACAGGATGATGGTGTCGTCGAACGACGGCGCGGGATCGGCATCGCCGTCGCCGCTGTTCAGCTCGGTCACCGGCGTGGGCGTCGCAAACTTCTGACCGAGGGCCGCACGCGTCGTCACGTAGATCGTCTGCGGCGATGTCGAGATCGGCGCGAAGTACAGCTCCAGCCCGTTCCCGAGCAACTCGGGGTCGTATTCGTCGCCCGCGGTGTCGACCTTGGTCAGGTTGACCTCGTTGCTCATCCCGAAGTCCTGCGTCGTGTCGAGCCGCGTGGTCTCCCACAGATCGGCGCCGCCGGCACCACCATTGCGATCCGACGAGTAGATGGCATCGAGGCCATCGGAGGTCATCGTGAACTTGCTCTCGTTCTGGCCGGAGTCGAGCGCCGAATCCTGCATGACGGCGCCGAACGGATCCGCGACGCCGGCGCGCGTCGCGCTGTAGATGTGCGTGACTCCCTGGCTCAACGCGTTGAAATAGATCGTCGTCTCGTCGGGGGTCAGGAACGGATCGCGCTGGCTCGTTCCCGTCGACGCGAGCTCGGTCAGCTGGGTCGGCGTCGCGAACCGGATCGTGCCCGCGTGCCACGCCTGCAAGCAGGTGAGCGTCGCACCGTCACCAGACGAGCCGTCGCCGCCGCCGTCGCCGCCGACACTGCCATCCCCCACCGCCATCGTCGGATCGTCGAAGCCGAGTAGCTGCCTGCAACCTGCGAGCAGCACGAACGTCACCGCCGCGCGTAGCACGCCTCAGGATATCACCCGCACGTTTGCAGAATTCACGCGATCGTGGCCGGGGTGCCCGATCCTCGCCATCGATCCGACATGTGCAGCTGTCATCGTGAACACAAGGGAGGGCCACATGACACGCCTGACGATTCGCAGTCTCTCGTCCGAAGACTTCGCCTCGCTCGCGATTCTCGAGAACGACGTGTTCGGCGCCATGGGAGAGGCCGTGCTCTGCCCGCACTACCTGCGGCTGTGCACCGAGTTCTTTCCCGAGTCGTGCTTCATCGCGCTCGACGGCGAACGCCCCGTCGGCTACCTGCTGTCGTTCCTCAAGGACCGGCAGGCGTACTGCACCACGCTCGCGGTGATTCCCGAGTACCAGAAGACGCGCGTGACCGTGCAGCTGATCGGCGCGTTCGTCCGTCACATCATCGACCGCGTCGACGAGTGCTGGTTCACGGTGAAGGAAGACAACGCGCCGGCGCGCGCGCTGCACCGCATGCTCGGCGCCGCCGACGTCGGCCGCCGCGTCGACTTCTACGGTCCCGGTGACGAGCGCATCGTCGCGAAGATCGATCGCGCGACGTTCGAGCGCATGCGCGGAAAGTACGAGCGCCTCGGGTTCGTTCCGCCCCGCGTCGCCGACCAGGCCGCGTGAGGCCATCGCTTCGCATATCCCACTCAAGGTACTTGCCGCTCCGCGGCATTCCCTCGGGCTACAGTTGCTCGTGCTCCGCACTCGCTCGATCGCTACCCCTCGGTCGCTCGTTCGTCGCTTGCCCGAGCTCGAGGCGATCGAGCGGCTTGCCGAGTCCGCGGCCGGCGCCGGCGCGATCGAGGTGATCGCGCGCGTCGCAAGGCCCGGCGCTGCCGGGCCGTTGCCGATCCATGCGTTCCGGTTCGGCCCGGAGGATCGCGCGACGCCCGCGTTGCTCGTCATCGGCGGCGTGCACGGGCTCGAGAAGATCGGCACCGACGTCGCGATCGCGTTCTTGCAGACGATCCTCGCGCGGCTCGCGTGGGATGCCGTGCTCCAAGACGCGCTGTCGCGCTGCCGCATCGTCGTCGTGCCGCTCGTCAATCCGGTCGGCATGGCGATGCGCCGGCGCTCGAACGGGCGCGGCGTCGACCTGATGCGCAACGCGCCGGCGAACGGGTATCCCGGCACGCCGCTCGTCGGCGGTCATCGGATCTCGCCGCTCTTGCCCTGGTACATGGGCAAGTCCGACGCGGCGATGGAACCGGAAGCCGCCGCGCTCGCCGAGCTCGTCGAGCGCGAGGTGTTCGCGTCGCCGCTCGCGATCGCGCTCGATCTGCACTCCGGCTTCGGCTTCGTCGATCGGCTGTGGTACCCGTACGCGCGCACGAGCGAGCCGCCGCCGGACCTCGCCGCGATCGACGCGCTCGTGCGCGTGCTCGACGACACGCTGCCGAATCACGTCTATCACGTCGAGCAAACCTCGCGCGCGTACGCGATCCGCGGCGACCTGTGGGACTACCTCTACGACCGCCGCCGTGCCGTCGGCGATCGCCCGGGATTGCTCTTGCCGCTCACGCTCGAGATGGGATCGTGGAACTGGGTGCGCAAGAACCCGCTGCAGGGTCTATCCAGCCTCGGCCGGTTCAATCCGATCACGCCGCACCGCCATCGCCGCACGCTGCGCCGGCACCTGCCGCTGCTCGAGTTCCTGTTTCACGCGGCGGTCTCGCACGCGGCGTGGCTGCCTGCGTCGTCGAGTCGGTCGCGTTAGCTCCCCAGCCGAAACCCCACGCCGCGCACGGTCTCGATCGCATCGGGATTGGGCAGCTTGCGGCGCAGGCGCAGGATCACGTTGTCGACCGCGCGCTCGGAGACATCGAGCTCGCCCTCGCCCCACGCGGCGTCGAGCAGCTCGGCGCGCGATAGCGGCCGGCCCCGCGCCTTCATCAGCTCGCGCATGACGGCGAGCTCGATCGGCGTGAGCGCGACGGACGCGCCGAATGCCCACAGCGCGTAGTTGTCGGGATCGAGTGTGAACGACCCGTAGCGCAGGCGGCCGTGGCCGTCCTGGCCGCGCTGCATGCGGCGGTGGACCGCGCGCACGCGCGCCGACAGCTCGCGCGTCGACAGCCCGCCGGCGACGACATCGTCGAAGCCGGCCGAGAGCAATGCCTCGCGCTCGTGGCCGCCGCCGTCCTCGATGACGCCGATCAGCCCGGCGCGCTGGCCGTCGTGATCCGCCCACGCGACCACGCGATCGGCGACCGCGATCGCGATCGCGGCGTCGAAGCAGAACACGTAGACGGTCGCGGCCGGCGGCGCGCGCAAGACGTCGGCGGTCGCGACGTCGACCCGAAGCGCTTCGCGCTGCAGCTCGGTCGCGAGCCGTTGCACGGTCTCGCCGCTCGGCGCCGCCGCGATCAGAATTACCTCCGCCGCCGTGGCCACGGAGGCCCCACCACGAGCCATCTCGGATTGCACCCGACAGCAGTACCGCCGGTTCGTGACCGGTTCGCGACGGTGTGGTCGAGATCCGGCCACCGCGCCGTCGCGGAAATGCCACACGGCCTTGCTAGCGTGAGGCCATGGTGGGTTTCGAGCTCCTGCGCGCGACGCACCGGGTCGGGCGCGGTCTATTCAACGCACTCGCCGAGCTCGGCTCGGCACGGTCCGCTCCGCCGCGCGATCCGCGTGATGCGGCGCATCGCCTCGCCGGCGCGCTCGGCACGATCGCGCGCGCTCACGACCTCGCGGTCACGGTGAAGGGCGAGATCCCGCGCGAGCGCGTGCTGCTCGTCGCGAATCACGTCGGCTATCTCGACACGCTCGCGATCCTGCCGGTGTGCCCGGCCGCGCCGGTCGCGAAGTCCGAGGTGATGGAGTGGCCGATCATCGGCGCGATCGGCGCGGCGCTCGGCGTCGTGTTCGTCGAGCGCGGCGACACGATGGGCCGCGCGCGCGTGCTGCGCCGCATGCACTCGCTGCTCGCATCCGGCGTGAGCGTCTTGAACTTCCCCGAAGGCACGACGTCGCAAGGCGACCGCGTGCTGCCGTTCCGGCGCGGCTCGTTCGGCATCGCGCAGCGGCTCGGCGTCCCGGTCGTGCCGATCGCGATCCGCTACCAGGATCCCGCGCTCGCGTGGTGCGACGACGCGACGTTCCTGCCGCATTATCTCAAGATGACCTCGCGCGCGCGCGTCGAGGTCGAGCTGTCATTCGGCGCGGCGATGTCGCCGCGCGCCGGCGAGCCGCCCGAGGACATGGCGGCGCGCGCACGCAACGCGATCGCCAAGATGCTGAGGATCACCGATGCAGCAATCCGCCCTGGCCTACCTCCGGCACGGTCAAACGCCGTTCTTCCGCCTCGCCGCGTCGCCTGAGGGCGGCGTCGCGAACGCCGATGTCGCGGTGCTCGGCGTGCCGCACGACGCGGGCACGACGTATCAGCCGGGCGCGCGGCTCGCGCCGTATCACATCCGCCGCGTGTCGGCGCTCGTGCAGGGCCATCACCCGGTGCACGGCATCGACGTGTTCGCGCGGATCCGCTGCGTCGACGCCGGCAACGTCGTGTTCCCGCCGTTCGATCGCGCCGCGATGCGCGGTGCGGTCGAGGCCGAGGTGCGCCAGCTCGCGGCCGCCGGCGTCGCGCCGCTCGTCGTCGGCGGCGATCACTCGGTGACGCTGCCGGTCTTGCGCGCGCTCGCGAAGCAGCACGGCCCGCTCGCGATCGTGCACGTCGACGCGCACCTCGATCTCAGCGGGCCCGACGTGTGGGGCGACGAATTCCATCACGGCACGCCGCTGCGCCACGCGATCGACGAACACCTCGTCGAGCCGGGCCAGCTCTACCAGCTCGGCGTGCGCGGCCCGCGCGGCACCGCGAACGACGACGCGATCGCGCGCGCGCACGGCCACAGCGTGTTCAGCGCCGACGAGATCGCGGAGCGTACGGTCGGCCGCGTGTGCGCCGAGCTGCGCGAGCGCATCGGCGCGCGGCCGGTCTACGTCACGTTCGACGTCGATGCGATCGATCCGGCGTTCGCGCCGGGCACCGGGACGCCGGTGCCGGGCGGCCTGACCTCGCGCGAGGCGCTCGCGCTCGTGCGCGGGCTCGCCGGGCTCGACGTCAAAGGTGGCGACGTCGTCGAGGTGTGCCCGCCGCTCGACCACGCGGACATCACGTCGCACCTCGCGGCGTACTTGATGTGGGAGCTGCTCGCCGTGATGGCGCTGCGCCGCGGCTAGCCGATCACGGCGAGGCCGGCGCTGCGAGCTTCGCCTCGCAGGTCGAGATCGCGGTCATCAACGTGCCGAGCTTGGTCGACGCGGCGCTCGACACCTTGCGATCGACGAGCGCGCCGGTTTGCTCCCCCGCGAGCTGAACGAGCGGATACATGCAGGCGGTGTCCTTGCACGCGCAGATCTGATCGCGAAGCTCCGCCAGCTTCGCGATCACGGCCTCGGGGCTCGGCGCGTTGGCTTCGGCGCGCACGCGCTCGCAGTCGTTCGCGGCCACGTGATGCGCGGTGGCGAGCTGCTCCGCCGCGCGATCGCCGAGGCAGCCGAGCTTGGCGCACGCTGCGTAGTCGGCGGCGGCGCACAGATCCTTGGCGGGAACCGGGTTGCGGTCGGGCGCGTCCTCGCACGCGTCGGCTTCACCGGCGTCGCATGCGACGACGAGGCGGCGCTCGGCATCGCTGATGTCATCGCGGAAACGATGGCGATCGTGATACCTCACGAGCTGGGCGCAGCTCTCGACGATCCCCGCCACGCACGCGGTGTGCGCGAGCTCTTCGCGCGCGAGCCGGCGGCGACGCGCGCCCAGCACGCGTCGACGTGCGCGTCGTCGCATGCCGGCATGGCCTCGATCGCAGCCTTCACCGCGTCCATCACCTCGGGCGGCAACGACTTCTCGTCGTAGCTCGTCAAGTCTGCGACCACGCACGCGAACGCATCGCGCCGACTCGTGCACGTCTTCGTCGCGAGCCGGCTCGTCGCGTAGCGATCGCTATCCGCGCCGCGGCCCGTCATCGCGGCGCGGATGTATGCACCGCACGCCGAAATATCGCCGCGGCCGTCGTCGCACGCCTGGCG